>Ga0207421_10000895_pt1 | contig 38746 bp, 44 predicted proteins | sample SodLakKL_010_SED_4_FD_187542 | JGI IMG/M metagenome (GOLD analysis project Ga0207421, IMG submission 187542) | Alkaline sediment microbial communities from Lake Tanatar, Kulunda Steppe, Russia - 8KL_010_SED (SPAdes) (version 2) | ecosystem: Environmental > Aquatic > Non-marine Saline and...
TCTAAAACAAACTCCTAAGGCAAAAACCCATATATCATACGACATGTAACATCTAAACATGTCTGATGAAAGGGAAGAACTCATCAAAAGATACGCACTCAGAAACGCTGTCAAGTTCGATGGAGAAGCAAATCTAGGTCCGGTGATGGGGAAGGTTATGGGGGAGTCAGAAGAATGTAGAGAGGATCCCGATGGCACCAAGGATCTGATAATGAAAACTATACAACAGGTGAATCAACTCTCTCTCGAAGAACAGAAAAAAGAACTGAAAGGATTGATGCCTGAGTTTTTTGAGGAGAAGGAGAAACAAGAAGAAGATACTTTACCAGAACTCGATGCAGATGACTTGGTCATGAGGATGGCCCCTTATCCCAGCGGTCCCCTGCACATTGGGAACTCTAGGATGGTCATACTCAACGACGAGTACGTGAAGAGGTACGATGGTAAACTCGTGCTCTTTTATGATGATACCATCGGATCAGAAAAAAAGAAACCTCTCCTCGAAGCCTATGATCTTATAAAGGAAGGGCTTGAATGGCTGGATGTAGAGTGGCATGAAACCTATTATAAATCAGAGAGGATGGAGATCTATTACGAATACGGTGAAAAGATAATAGAGATGGGTGAAGCCTACGTATGTGAATGTGATGCTGAATGCTTGAGAAAAAATCGTGAAAAAGGTGTGGGTTGCGAACACAGAGAGAGGAGTATCGAAAAGAACCTCGAAGAGTGGGAAAAGATGCTTGAAGGGGAGTTCGAGGAAGGAGAAGTGACTGTCAGATTGAAAACAGACATGCAGTACCCAGACCCGGCTTTCAGGGATAGGGTCCTGTTCCGTGTATCCCATAATGAACATCCAAAAGTCGGGGATAAATATCACGTATGGCCTCTCTTAGAATTCTCATGGGCCATAGATGATCATCTTTTAGGTATGACACATATATTGCGGGGAAAAGACCTGGTCATGGAGGACAAGATGGAAGAATACATCTGGGATCTTTTCGGTTGGGGTGACTGTGAGTTCCTACACTATGGGATGCTCAGATTGAAAGATATAAAGTTGAGTAAGAGCGAATTCCAGCAGCAGATCAAAAAAGATCAACTCAGAGGATGGGACGATCCCAGGACGTGGTCCATGCAGTCACTAGAAAGAAGAGGTATCGAACCAGATGCTCTGAGAGAGTTCATCTTGGATTTCGGATTATCCAAAACCGATATAGAAGTCCCTGCATCCAAACTGTACGCAAAAAACAGGGAGTTGATTGACGAAAAAGCTAACAGGTATTTTTTCGTGAAGGACCCTGTCTGCATAGAGCTCATCGGAGAGGCACCATTACAGACCTCAGAGATCCCCAGGCATCCAGATTTCCCTAAAAGGGGTAACAGAGAGATCGGTATAAGTGATAGATTGTACATATCAAAGAAGGACTGGGAAGAGAACGAAGGAAAAGAAGTCAGACTGAAGAATCTCTTCAACATCGAACTTGAGGAAAAAAAAGCACATATCACGGATCTAGAAAACAAAGACATTCTGAAGATACAGTGGCTACCGGACGGTGAAGATTGTTCAGTAGAGATGCCTGACGGGAGTTTTGATGAAGGGATAGTGGAGAAGAATATCGAAGAGGTAGAGATGGGAGATATAATACAGTTCGAAAGATATGGTTTCGTGAGGATACTGGATGATGATCCGTGGACCGCTGCCTACGGACATAGATGAAGGGAAAATGATTAAAACCCTGATGCATATTTCCTTACCATGGAACCACATACCCATTGTCAAGTGTGCAGCAAACCTGTTCCCTTGGATAAAAAATTCTGCTCCGAGAAATGTCGAGAAGAATATGATGAGTATCTCCAAAAAAGGAAAAAAAGGACTTACATCTTCTATGTTCTATTAGCAGTTCTGCTCGCATTGATGTTTTTACAGATATCCGGGATATGGTAATATGAAAAAAAAGGTTATACTCGGAGGGACTTTCGATAAACTACACCTGGGACATATGAAACTCATCGACAGAGCTTTCGATGAAGGGGGGGTCACCATCGGTCTGGTATCCGATGAGATGCTGAAGGATTGGAAGCCCGAGGTGAAAAGGAGTTTTAAGGAACGGAAACTCGATCTAGAGAATTATCTAGCGGATAAGGAAGATTGGAAGATCGTAGAGATATCGGACCCATACGAGAAAGCTGTAGAAGGAGATTACGATAAACTGGTGGTGTCTTCAGAAACTAGAAAAAGAGGAGAAAAGATCAACGAGAAAAGGAAAAAAAAGGGTAAGGATCCTTTGGATATCATAGAGGTAAAACCGGTGGTAGCTGAGGATTTTCTCCGGATCAGCTCTACCAGGATAAGGGATGGAGATATCAACGAATACGGAGACAGATTGACGCCTGTGAAGGTATATCTAAAGTGCTTGGATGACGATGCCTTCGATGTCGCTATAGATACACTTTCAAATTTCTTTGAATGTGAATTCGAAACGGAACCAATCGATAAGAATGATCTAAATAATGATGGAACTGAGATAGATGAAAGGGGAGAAAGAATAGTAGAAGTCCCCAAAGGATTCGAATACGGCATCGCCATAATACCAGGTAGTTTTGAATTAGGTGAAGAACTATTGGTGTTCGAACATGCAGTGATAAAAGATACCTCGGGATACATCTCTCATGGCCACAGTCCAGGTATACGCGTGCCAAGAAGATGGATGGAGTCTGGAGAGAATATACATACATTAGATTCTCTGAACGTTGTTATAGGAGAGGAGAGAGAAGAACTAGACCCCATATGTTTGATAACCGGTGGAAACGAGGGAAAAAAGGGTTATATCAAGTCTGCCCTTACAGAGGCTCTACTGCCTAGGATGAACGGTGAAATATACGAAAATGAGTAGTCCGATGTCGTAGTACCGTGGGAAATATTTAATAACAACCTTTAAATAAGGTCTAATATTGAGTTCACTGGAGAGTAATATATCATGGTCACAGTATACGAAGTCCCTCCGAACAAATTGATAGAGGATATAAGCAAAAAGCTGAAGGATATGGATAATATAAAGAGTCCTGACTGGGCACCCTATGTGAAGACAGGGATCCACAAGGAGAAAGCTCCTTTAGAGGACGATTGGTGGTATAAAAGAACGTCCGCCATCTTGAGGAGTGTATATATCCAAGGACCTGTCGGTATATCCAAATTGAGGGGAAAATATGGTGGAAAACAGGAAAGAGGATCGAAACCGAGTAGAGCCGCTAAAGGATCGGGTGCCATCGTCAGAACCGCTCTTCAGCAGCTAGAAAAAGAGGGACTCATCAAAAAGGAAAAAGATGGTAGAGTTATCACATCTGAGGGACAGTCTTTATTAGACAATTCCGCGTATGAGATATTGAAAAAGATGGCTGAAGATGAGCCTGAATTGACTAAGTATCTCTGAAGGCTAGATAAATATGGATGAAGATGAGTTAGAGAAGATCAAAAAGCAAAAGCTACAGCAGCTAAAAGAACAAAGGGAAGCTGCAGAGGAACAGGAAGATTCAGAAGAACGGTTCGAAGCTCAAAAGAAAGCCCTGCTCCGGCAGGTGATGACTCCTGAAGCAAGGGAGAGATTAGGCAGGGTAAGGATAGCTAGACCTGAAATCGCAGAAAATATCGAATCTCAAATAATAATGCTCGCTCAACGAGGGGCTATCCAAGATAAGATCACCGATAAAACTTTAAAGGACCTACTTAAAAAGATAACAGGCAATAAGAAAGATATCAATATTAAAAGGAGATAAACTATGTCAAGTAATAAACCAGGACCAAAAAAGAGGAGATTACTCAAAAAAGGGAAAGAGAACAAAAGGGTACCTGCATGGGTGATGCAGAGGACCAATAGAAGGTTCACTCGACACCCCAAATCAAGGAATTGGCGCAGGGATGATCTTGACGAATAATATCAGGTGAGGATATGGTTGACCAAGAAGAAAGAATAATGAATATCCCTTTAAATGAGATCAAAAAATCTCCGGCCAGCAAACGTGCTTCTTTGGCTATGAAACGTGTAAGAGACTTCGTTTCAAATCATATGAATGTTCCTTCGGAAGATGTTTGGATAGATTCCAGTACAAATGAGGAGATCTGGAAAAAGGGCATCAAGAAACCTCCATCGAAGATTAAAGTCCGTGCGATAAAATTCGAAGATGGCATAGTAGAGGTCTCCGTTCCGAGAGAATAATCTATGCTAAAAAAACATTCTATCGATCAAAAACCGTATATCGGTGTTTTCTCCATAGCAACTGAAGACTTATCTATAATCCCTTTAGTAGAGGAAGAGGTTTTCGAAGAAGCCATGGAGACCCCTGTCGTTAGAACAACTGTAGGAGGAACTAGAGTCCTGGGTTCCTTGATGGCAGCTAATACTAACGGCATACTCGTTTCTGATATAGCGGAGAGAAGAGAGATAGAACCTATTTTAGATCATAAGGATGTTACTCTAGTCCCAGACCGATTCAACGCTCTGGGAAATAATATATTGATCAATGATTACGGGGCTTTGATACATCCTAAACTTCATAAAAAAACCGAAGATGCCTTGAAATCGTTTTTGGAAGTACCTGTGAAGAGAGGAAAAATCGCTGGAATAGAGATGGTAGGATCGGTGGCTGTGGCTACCAATAAAGGTTTACTCTGTCATCCCCATGTTAAAGATGACGAGAAAAAGATGATGGAGGAATTGTTCGACGTTCCGGTTATGAAGACCACGGCAAACCATGGCTCAGCCTGGATAGGTACGTGCTTGATAGCGAACACGAAGGGAGCTGTGATCGGTGACCGAACTACTCCTATAGAGATGGGTAGGATAGAAGAAGGATTGGGTTATCTAGACTGATCGTCATAATGAAAAAACCCAAACCTCTGTTTCTTCAGGAAGATCTGTTTTCAAAAAGTCAAGTTCAACGCCGACTTTGTGGATCTTTTCATCGGGATATTTATCTAAAAAGGGTTGAACATTTTTGATATCTAAAGAGAGACCACCAACTTTGAAATGCATAGGTACCGCTATAGCTGGTTCGATCTCATCAACGATGTTGGCGGCCTCTTCTGGCCCAACGGTGAAAGTACCACCTACGGGGATGAAAAGAAAATCGATAGGTTTTATTTTTTCTATAAGATCACCAGAAAGTTCGTGACCTAGATCGCCTAGATGGCAGAAGGATAATCCATCTGTTTTAAAAATATAAACTATATTTTCTCCTCTTTTTTTTCCATCTTCCTCATCGTGATATGTTTTGATCCCCCTGATTTCTATATCGTTTATTTGGTGTTCACCAGGCTCCCTGATCACTTTAGTTTCACCTTTTTCAATTAGCCTCACAGCATTATGGTCAAAGTGATCATGACTGACCAGAACTATGTCACCTTTCACATTTGGTGACCTGATACCGATGCTCTTTCCATCATGAGGGTCAGTTACAACTACCTTTTCATTTTCTATTTCGAAGCACGAATGTCCATGCCATCTTATCCTCATTGTAATCCTCCTAAAGATAGATGAAAAAAGGTTGATTTAATATTTGTGTAATATCAGACATCATGGTATCTCTGAGGAAAATTCTTTTCCAAGCAAAAATATTTAAACACTAAGGCTCGATTTTCAACCATATGAAAGATAAGATGGAGTCTCTAGAGATATCAGCAGTAGTCAGTGAATTAAAGGACCTGGTCGGAGGTTATATCCAGAAAGTATACAAGCCTAATAAAGGGGAGATATCTTTTCGTATCCATGTTCCTGGCATCGGAAAAAAAATGTTGATATTCAGGGTGGGTAAAGCTCTCTATTTAAGCCAAAGAGATAGAGAGAATCCAATGCATCCCGGTGACTATACCATGCTCATGAGAAAATACCTAAGCAATTCAATAATTTCCGATGTATATCAACACGAGTTAGATAGGGTTGTGGTCATAGATCTAGAAAGGGAGAAAAGTGCTAGACTGATATTCGAGGTATTCGGTAAAGGGAATCTTATATTGGAAGGAGAAGATAGGATACTTTTACCTTATAGGTCCGAATCGTGGAGTCACAGGGAATTGAAAAAGGGCGAACTCTACAGGTTCCCCCCTCAAAGATTGAACCCGTTCATGATCAGTGAAAACGAGTTGATTCAGATATTGGAAGATTCTGAACAGGATCTAGTTAGGACATTAGCTGTAGATCTTAATTTGGGAGGGAAGTACTCTGAGGAAATATGCAGAAGGCTCGGAGTCGATAAGAACACAGATGATTTTGCTCAATATTCAGAAGATATTTTTCAAATACTGAATATCTTTCATAACCGTATAAAACACAAGGATGAACTCTCACCATGTCTCGTCGAAGATGAAGAGGATATTATCGATGCAGTCCCTTTCCCTCTTAGGATATATGAGGAGTACGAACAAAACAAGATGGACTCATATAACAAAGCACTCGATGAAGCTATACCTGAACCCGACGAAGCAAAGGAAGAAAAGGATAAGAAAGATTCGAAGTTAGAAAGAAAGCTAGACCAGCAGAAAAGGGCCGTTGAAAATCTAGATAAAGACATCGATGAATACAAGAAGATCGGTGATATAATATATCAGAATTACAAGGCATGCGAGGAATATCTAAAAGCTGTACATCGTGCCAGGGAAGAAGGAAGAAGAGATGAGATATTTGAAAAGATGAGGGAGATAGACGATGTCTTACAGGTTAATGACCAAGATGAATACATCGTAGTGAAACTGAAGGGTAAAGTCGATGATGAAGACCTCGAGAAAAATGTCAAGTTGGATTTCAGAAAAGATGTGAACGAGAATGCTCAAAAATACTACAACAAAAGTAAAAAAGCTAAGAAAAAATTAAAAGGGGCTAAAAGGGCTATCAAAGAAACTGAGAAGCAGATCGAGGAAGGTAGAGAAGAAGAATTGCAAAAAGAACCAACAAAACCTACAGAAAAATTCTGGTTCGACCGTTACAAATGGTTCATATCCAGTGAGGAGAATCTGGTCATAGCCGGTAAAGACACTAAAACCAATGAAGAAGTCGTTAAGAAATATATGGAAAATGATACAAGATATGCACATGCCGATGCAGGAGGTGCACCGAGCGTAGTGGTAAAGAATGACAACGGTATCGGAGAGGCATCGCTCAACGAAGCATGTCAGTATTCCTTGATCCATTCTAAAGAATGGAAAAGAGGTATAGCATCAGGCAGAGCGTACTGGGTAAAACCTAGTCAGGTGAGTAAAACAGCTGAAGCTGGAGAGTCATTACCTACCGGAGCTTTCGTGATCAGAGGTAAAAGGAATTATGTTGATAAACTTCCCCTGAAAGCTGTATTGACCGAAATCGATTATGAGGGGAATAAAAAGATAATGTGCGCCCCGAGTTTCGCTCTTGAAAATAGAGATGATGAACAGTTCCGGAGACGGGTTATCTTTATCCCGGGGACAAAGGATCAAAATGAATTCGCTAAAGAGATGGGAAAATACTACAATGTTCCTATAAAAGAGATACAAAAGGTACTCCCACCAGGGGGAGTAAAAGTATTAGAAAAAGAAGAGAAATAGTTTTTATCATTCGGCTTCTAAGAACGCTCTATAGGCCTTATATGTGTGATAGATATCCACCTTGGACACTATCTCAAAAGGTGAATGCATACCTAAAAGTGGTGGGCCTGCATCTATGATGTCCATATTCAAATTGGCCAGGAATTTTGCAACGGTCCCACCGCCACCTTCATCGACCTTGCCGAGTTGAGCAGTCTGCCAACATATATCATTTTCATTCAAAATACGTCGTATATATGCCACATATTCTGCATGAGCATCGTTGGCCATGAACTTTCCACCTGAACCAGTATACTTGGTTAAAACTATACCTTTCCCCATCCTGCCAGCGTTCCTTAGATCATGAACACCTTTGAAAGAGGGGTTCACTCCAGGATTTACATCGCCAGACATTGCGTTACTGTTTTCAAGTGTCAATCGATAATCTTCCATACTATAATCCCCTTTTGATTTCGCTAATATCTGTTGGAATACCGATTCGGTGAATCTAGAATTTGCACTAGTATTCCCTTCACTGCCTATTTCCTCTTTATCAAACAAAAACACTAAACTAGTTTTAGATTGAGGTTCCAAGTCTATGCAGGCCATCAAACTCGTAAAAGCACATACCCTATCATCATGGCCGTATCCTCCAACCATACTCCTATCCAAACCCACATCTCTAGCAGGACCTGAAGGAACTATCTCGATCTCAGCACTCGTAAAATCTTCTTCTTTGATACCGTAGTTATCGTTCAATATCTTTAAAATATTGATCTTAACCTTCTTATCGATATCATCGTCATCTATGGGCTTTCCTCCTAAGATTACATTCAACTCTTCACCTTTTATAACATCCTTCATCTTCCTCTCTGATTGCTTCTTTTTTGAAAGGTGTGGAAGAAGATCACTGACCGCAAATACAGGGTCTTCCTTGTCCTCTCCTATAGATATGTCTATAATTTCTCCGTCTTCCTTTACTACTTTTCCGTGGATAGCTAATGGTGTACTCACCCATTGGTATTTCTTGATCCCTCCATAATAATGAGTGTTAAAAAGTGCAAGAGAGGCGTCATTATCCTCATATATCGGTCTAGCCTTAAGGTCTAGTCTTGGAGAATCTATATGGCTTGCTAATATATGACAACCTTCTGTAACTTCCTTATTTCCTATGACAGCAACTGCGATAGCTTTGTTTTTGTTTAAGATATATATCTTATCCCCTTGATCCAGTCCATCACACTCGTGTATAGAAACAAAACCATTCTTTTCCAATAACTTTACCGTGTTATCTATGATCTCTCTCTCTGTTTTAGACTCGGTAATGTACTCTTTGTATTTTTCTGCGAATTCCGTTATGTCATCCAATTCTTCTTCATCTGATTGTTCCCAGGCATTTTTTATAGAGAATGTAAGTTCGTCCTCGAGGTTAGATTTTTCTTCAGCCATATTACCAGTTATAGGCTAAAACAAAGAACTAATATATTACATTTGCGTGTCCATACAGATGTTTTAATGTATAAGGATAGGGTTCAACGACCAAAGACTCAAGAATTAATCCGAAAGTGTTATAAAGGGGTCACATATTGATAAGATTGACTCATCAAATATTAAATGACTGGATAGTGCTGAAAACATGACTGAACTTCTAAAGGAATTGGAAGAAAAAAGAAAAAGGGCCAATTCCAAGGCTGAAAAATATAAGCGTCTGAGAAACGAGATGAACCAAGAGGCCAAGAAGTGGGTTCAAAATAGAGATGGACTCAATTCTAAGGTCAAAGAGCTCATAGAAGAGGGTAACGAGCTGAAGGAAGAAAGAAACAAACTAAATGAAGATGTTAAAACAGCCAAGGAAAAAAGAAATGAATGGAACAAAAAGGTAAGAAACCTATCCAGTAAATTGAAGAAAAAGAAACGGGAGATACTACCTAAAGATGGCACTTCTATCGAGGAACTCAATAAGAAGATTGAAAAACTCGAATATAAACAGATGACCAATGTTCTATCACCGGATAAAGAAAAAGAGATGATAGATGAGATCTCTTCATTGAGGGAAAAAGTCAAAGAAAGAGAAAGACTCTTGAACGAGAACGAAGAATTGAAACAGTTATCCGAAGACTTAGAGGAAGCAAAAGAAAAGGCTGAACATTACCACAAGGAAGTATCTAAGAAGGCCGATGAAGCACAAAACAAGCACGACAAGATGATAGAGATATTCAACAAAGCAGATGAAATCCGTGAAAAAGCCGATGAGGCTCAGGCCAAATTTGTCGAGGCGAAAGTCGAAGCAGACGATTATCACCAAAAACACATAGAAGCCGTAAATGAAGTACAGGATTACAACAAGATCATCTCGGGTCTACAGAAAAAGCAGAGAATGGCAAAGAAACGTAAGGAAGAAGAAGATACCAAAGAAGAAGCTGAAAAACTCTACGAGCAATTTAAAAAGGGAGAAAAACTCGGCACAGAAGATATCATGACCCTTCAAAAAGCAGGTCTTCTATAGGTCTAAACTTTTTAAACGTATTCTATTTTCTTTAAACCAATAATATTAGGACCATCCAAAATCATATATTTATCTCTCTTTATTACCCTTTGAGAATCATGGTGTCAAAATTCAATAAAAAACATGTGGTTTCCATAAAAGATTTCACAAAAGACGAGATAGACTTTGTTCTAGATCTAGCAGAAGAGATGACGGAGATCGCTAAAGGAAATAAAAGTGACGACTCTTTAAAAGGAAATATCCTTGGTACACTGTTCTTTGAACCCAGTACTAGAACGAGATTATCCTTTGAAAGTGCAATGAAAAGATTAGGGGGGACATGCATAGGTTTTGCTAGAGCGGGTACCTCTTCTGTAAAAAAAGGTGAGACTTTGGCTGATACGGTCCAAGTGATCTCCAGCTACGTCGATATAATAGTTCTAAGACATCCTCAAGAAGGGGCTGCTAGGTTGGCTGCTAAGTTTTCAGAGAAACCTATTATCAACGCTGGGGATGGTGCTGGCCAACATCCAACTCAAACCCTTCTAGACCTATTCACCATAAGAGAAGAAAAGGACGAGATCGAGAGCAAGAAGATAGGCATAGCTGGAGATTTGAAATACGGCAGGACGGTCCATTCACTAACCCATGCTTTGTCGATGTATGATTGTGATCTGACCTTCATCGCCCCACCATCATTACAGATTCCAGATGAGATCATCAAAGATATAGAAAAGATGGACATAAAATACAGAAAAGCAGAGAACATAACCGATGTATTGGACGATCTTGATGTTCTATACATGACTAGGATTCAAAGAGAAAGGTTCCCGAGCGACGAAGAATACGAAGAAGTTGCTGAAACCTACAAAATTAAAAAGGATATGTTGGAAAATGTGAAGGATGATATGATCATAATGCATCCACTACCTAGGGTTGATGAGATATACTCGGATGTGGATTCAACAACCCATGCAAAATATTTCAAACAAGCTGCAAATGGTGTTCCGATACGGATGGCTCTTTTAAAACTACTAACGGAGGGATACAATGAATAAAGATAAGAAGATAAAGATAACCCCGATTGAATATGGAACAGTTATAGATCATATAAAGAACGGTCATGCTATGAAGGTTCTAAGGATAATTGGAGTCCTAGATAAAAAGATGGATAGTATCGTGAGTATAGCGATGAACGTAAACAGCAGTATGGGTAAAAAAGATATAGTAAAAGTCGAGAATATTGAGATAAAAAGTGATGAATTGGACAAGATCTCTCTTATCTCACCCCGGGCTACTGTAAACATAATCCGAAATTATGAAGTCATAAAAAAACACGATGTTAAACTCCCTGAAAAGGTAAAAGGTATAGTAAGATGCATAAATAACACCTGCATAACTAATCAGAACGAACCCGTAGAGCCTGAATTCGATGTTATCGGGAAGGACCCAGTTACTCTAAAATGCGTTTATTGTGAAAGGGATATGAAGGGAGAAGAGATCTCTGAAAACGTTCAATAAGCATACATTTTCACCTCAATAAAGTACTATATGATATGTGGATAGACATGCGAAAATTAAAAGGTCTTTGGGATCTTATCAGACTAGACCATGGATTGATGTTAGCTGTTGCAGTATTGATAGGTGCAGTGATAGCAAAAAAGGGTATCCCCGATGATCTAGTTAATTTGGCACTGGCTGTATCAACAGCTATTTTCCTAGAGATAAGCACTTTTTCTTTGAACGATTACTTCGATTATCCCATCGACAAATTAAATAAGCGTATGGACAGACCCTTAGTAAGAGGTGATATCTCGCCAAAAACCGCATTACTCATCACTATTATCTTCTTTCCTTTAGGTTTATTATCGGCATTCTTTGTAAATATTACTTGTTTTATCATCGCTTTGATAACCGGGATGTTAGCACTTTCATACGATATCAAGCTTAAAAAAATAAAAGTCTTCAGCAATTACTACATAGCATATACCATGGCGGTTCCTTTTCTTTTCGGAGGGGTTGCATTTTCCCCTGTGATACCTCCCATTATCTGGGTACTGTCTTTGATGGCTTTTCTATCGGGAGTGGGTAGAGAGATCATTAAAGATGTGATGGACATCGAAGGCGACAAAAAAGAGAAAGTCAAATCTTTACCGCTATACATCGGTAACAAAAATTCCTTTTTCATCGCTGGGACTTTCTTCCTGAGTGCAGTAATTATCAGTTTGCTGCCTTTCTTGGTTAAAATTGATTCCACATTCTACGGTAATTTGGTCTATCTCGGAGTCGTTTCAGTACCGAACATACTTTTCCTTTGGGTAACGGCTTCGTTGGTTATAAAAAACAAACCGAACGTAAAACTATTTAGAAAACTCACACTTATAGCTATGATGCTTGGCTTAGTAGCATTTCTTTCGGGCGCATTGCTATAGTATCGAATTTTAGATAAATTCATATATATGCACGGTTTCTTATCCTATCAAGAAAAAGATTCTATACGAGATTGGGATTTTTAAGATATATCCCAGGTGACAACATGGACCTCATCATAATAGATGGATGTGACGCGTCGGGTAAAGACACACACGCATATAAGTTAAAAGATATGTTCGAAAGAATGGATAAAAAAGTAGAAATTAGATCACATCCAGAAGGAGATAACCTATTCGGAAGAATAGCTAAAGATGCCCTACTTAAAGATGGGAGTGCTGTAAATAAGTTAAAGGCATCCATATTTTATGCCCTCGATGTGTTCCGGTCCCTTAAAAAGTATTACGATGACGATGAAGTCGATGTTCTGATATTGGTTAGATACTTGATGGGAACAGCTTACTTACCTGATCCATTATGTGGTATAAGTTATGAGGTATTCAGAAAGATATTGCCTACCTCAGAGCATATGTTTTTCCTAGATGTCAATCCAGAAGAGGCTTTAGAACGGCTGAACGAAAGGGAAGATAGAGAGATCTTTGAAAATTATAGAGATATTTCAAGAGTAAGAAATAAGGTGTTTTCTATCATTGATTCTGAGTGGCACGTTATAGATACAAATAAACCCATCGATGAAACCTATCAGAATATCAAAAAGATACTAGATGAAAAATCATCATAAAAATTTTCCCAGGATGAGTGGTAGCAGTACTGTGGCGTCTCCTTCCACGGTTACATAGTCAGCCTTCTCTCTTACTTTACCCCATGAGACTGCCTCTCTAACTCTAGCACCTGAGAGAGATCCGTCATATTCCACTGCAGTTGTGATGTAAACTGCATGGTCTAGACCTCCCCTGTACTGGTTCCACCATATGGTATGATGTTTGGATATACCGCCACCTATCATGAGAGCACCGGTTTCGTCTGCAGGAAAGACGATATCAGATAATTCCTGTTGATCTTTCATCATATCAAGGCTGAAATCTTTATCGTTCTGCCAGTACATCCAAAGCTGTGATCCGAAGGCTCCATCCGTTATCCCCGGGACATAGATAGGAACATCCTTTTTTGCCGCCCAGTATAATATCGAATCTTCATCATCGATCCTTTTTCCGAATTCGTATATTATCTCTCTAGGGCCAAGTTCCGGACCACAGGATTCGACTATCTCGTCTAAAATAGGCTGCATATTTTTTTCGAGTACTTCACCATACGAGGAATTGGGAATGAATATATTTCCTAAACGATTTACTCCTTGTGAATGCAGCTCCCGATCATCTGCTGAAAAAGACCCATGAAAATAATCCTCCCAAACCCTAGCTAGATCGTGATCTAGGGTACCACACGTTGTTATGATAACATCGAAGTACTCCTTTTTTATAGCCTCCTTTATAAGACCCCTAGTACCAGTGGATATTATACAGGCTGGAAATGAAAGAAAATTGATACAATCCTTATCTATCATCTGTTCAAGTATTTTGACAGCTATCCCTACTTTCTTAGCAACGAAACCACCGGCATTATAATATTGAGACGTCAATTCATCAATGGTGATCTCGCCGTTTATATCGAAATCTTCAACCTTTCTTTTTTCCATGGTATCTGTCTTACCTAAAATACAGTCAGATAAAAAGATTGTTGAAGTACGAAAGTTTTAAAAAATGTCAGACAATTACACTTAAAACGTATGACAAAACCGTGAATAAATGATTTTTTTATGTGATATAGTACAAAAATTAGGTAAAAAGGTAGACAAAAAAGTGTCGGGATGCAAATGATTTAAATACTTTAAATAAGTTCCATTTTCAACTTAATGGACGGGATCTTATATGGAATCAATAGTCAACCAAGCTTTAAATAAGCACGAGAAGGATGAAGAAAAAGATAAGGAAAAACCGAGAGGTAAGACCGTAGACGATGTAGAGGATATCGAAACAGCTCCAGAAGATGAAGAACTTAGAAACCTAGTAGATCAACTCGAGGTTCAGATAAAAATATTCGGCTGTGGTGGAGGAGGATGCAATACCCTAGATCGTATTTCAGAAGAAGGGATCACAGGTGCAGACCTGATAGCATGTAACACCGATGCAAAACATCTCCTGCATACCCACGCTCAAAAAAAGGTACTCATCGGTAAAAGCACAACACGTGGACTAGGTGCAGGAGCGAGACCAGAGATCGGTGAAGAATCCGCTAGAGAGTCAAAAGACGAATTAGAAAAATATATCAAAGGTTCTGATATAGTTTATATCACTGCAGGGATGGGAGGTGGCACCGGAACAGGTGTAGCCCCGGTCATAGCAGAGATGGCAAAGGAAGAAGAAGCTCTAGTCATGGGGATCGTTACGTTGCCTTTCGAGGGAGAAGGTAGAGAAAGGATGAAAAATGCTAAACGTGGCCTTTTGAAGATGGAGAGATATTGTGATACGACTGTTATAATCCCCAACGACAAGTTATTGGAACTTGTTCCTAATCTTTCCTTGAATGCAGCCTTTAAAGTAGCAGACGAGATATTGATGGAATCCATCAAAGGTATGACAGAGATAATTACCAAACCCGGTCTTGTCAACTTGGATTACAACGACTTGAGAACTATAATGGACGACGGGGGTGTAGCTATGATAGGTATCGGCGACTCAAAAGATCCGAATAACAGAGTAGATGACGCTGTCGAACAGGCGATCAGTTCACCACTCCTCGGGGACATAGATGTAAGCGAGGCTAACGGAGCTCTTATAAGGGTTACTGGTGGACCAGATATGACTGTCACAGAAGCAGAAAGAGCGGCAGAGTTAGTCAACCAAAAGATATCTGGTGAAGCCAGGATCATATGGGGTTGTAATGTCAACGAAGAGCTCAAAAACGAGATAAAGATACTTTTGGTAATAACCAACGTTCAGGCTGAATCTGATGAGGAAGCCCATAAATCCATGAAATTCACGAAAGAAGGCATCGACATGGTAGATTGATCGGAAAAAAAAGATAACAAAAAACATTTACCACTCCTTCTTTTTTAATTATCTATGATAGCCCGTGGAGCAGTTAAGCCTATATCGATATCGGCAGTACCTGTCATAATTACTTTGATAATAGGTGCATTTTTATGGACACCATCATACTATATCGCTGGACTATTCATCGTATTATTGATCGCCGTTATCATATTCTTTAGGGACCCAGATAGAGATGTAGGTGGAGGAGTTGTTTCCCCGGCAGATGGAAAAGTGATCGTAGTCGATAAAGACGTAAACAGATTAGACATATTTATGAACATTACCGATGTCCATGTAAATAGATCACCATACGGAGGAAGGGTTGAGAATACTAAGATGAAGGAAGGAAGTTTCAAGCCCGCTTATTCTAAATCCTCTGAGAGGAACTTTCGACATCAGATCATATTAAACACAGATCATGGAAAGATGAGTATATACCAGATTACCGGCATATTTGCACGCAGGATAGTTCCTTATATAGAAGAAGGAGACCATCTTAAAAAAGGTCAACGTATAGGTATTATCCGCTTCGGTTCTAGAGTCAGAGTAGATCTTCCAAAAAAGTTTGAGATTACTGTTCAGGAGGGTATGAAAGTGAAAGCCGGAGAATCAACTATAGGTGTTATAAAATGAAGTTCTGGAGAACTATTAAAAAACTCAGTATAGCTGACTATATCACCCTATCAAACGGTCTGTTAGGCTTCCTCGCTATAACATACATATTGGATGAAAGATATCTTCTTTCCTCTATGCTTTTAGTTGTCTGTATCGGGATCGACGGATTAGATGGATATGTCGCCAGGAAATTAGATACTGTGCATGAATTGGGATCATACTTGGACATGTTCTCCGATATCATATCTTTCTGCTTTGCCCCTGCCTTGCTGGTTTACTCATCATATTATGATATCACATTAGGCCGGGCATGGGGATCTCCAATAAACGCATTAGCCACGTTAGTCCCGATGATGGTGGTTTTCTTTGGAGTATTAAGACTTTCGAGATTTGCAGATGTAAGTCACGTCGAGTCGATATATAGAGGTTTACCAACACCACTCTACACTCTATTGATTGTCTCGATCACATTCCTCGTGGGATGGGGCGAAAGATACGTAATATCTCAATATATACCTTTGTTAAGTATCATGTTCGTCTCTTTTTTACTATACAGTAATATATCCTATCCTAAATTGAGTGGTTTAAAATTAAAGGGTATCGGTTTGATATTTTTAGTGGTTGCATTTTTGGGATTGTATATGGATCATCTCTCCATAGGAGGTGGGAATTTATTTATATTGATAACACTGTTTATCTGTATAATATACATTATAGTTGGTCCTATGTTGGTTGATAGATATGGATAAGGAAGGAATAGCGGATGATTATTTTGTTTGTAACGACCGAGAGAGAACAGCCTTTGAATTAGGTATAAAACTGGGTTCACTCTTCCATCAATTCATCGGTGCTCCTGTTACTGAAGATAACGCAAAGATACTGTCCAGAGCTATGGAAGAAACAACCGAACGACAAGCATACGTTAAATCAGCAAAGATTAATATCGATCTGGGGAGGGGAAAAAGAGAGGGTAAGGAAGGTGTTTTTGAATACAACACTCTTACTGAAGACATGATCGAAGCGGAGATCACCGTAGAATACAAAGGTATTGAAGCTATAGGCATATTGAAATATATCGAAGAATTGAACTACCCTCTTATGTATATTGATAAATTAGAATGAACTTACGATAAAAAATATATCAAAAAAAGAAAATAGATGGAAATTTAAATAAAATACAAGTATAAGAAGAACGTTTAGGGGTAGTAGATAAAGATGGTAAAAAGCTTAAAAGTGGGTATAAGTGGTGTCATCGGTATCGGCAAAACCGATACATTGAAGAGGATCATAGATATGCTTTCTGAAGAGGGGGTGAGTGTAGGAGGGATGATCACCGAACCTATACTTGAAGATAACAGACAGATGGGATTCCAAGTTATGAACTGGAAAACAAAAGAGAAGGCTGTTTTTGCTCACCTTAACCTAGATTCATCTATACGTATCAAGGGTTATGGAGTAGATCTAGATGCTTTGAACCAGGTAGGGGTAAGGGCTATCGAAGACGCCATCCGAAACGAAGATCTCATACTCGTAGATGAAATCGGGAAGATGGAAGTGGAAAGCGAAGAATTCAACAATATGGTCAAGATAGCACTGGATGTTAACAAACCGATGATCTTGACATTCAACAAGAAATCTAGGAATCCATTACTTCAAGACGTAAGAAGAAGAGATGATGTGAGGATGTTGGAACTCACGGATGTAAACCGCGATCTTCTACCTTATAAAGTCGTAGACCTTTTCAAAGAAGAGATCTGATACGGCTAGATCATATAGGTCATATATGGTATGTGGTACCTTTGGATTTGATCAAGATCAGAGAAGAGGAGACTGTACTGCTTGTTCCAGAACATGAGCAGCATCTCGGTCCTAGGAGTTCTAGAACAAAGGTTTTTTACAATCCAGCTATGAAAATGAACAGGGATATCTGCATATCTTTTTTGAAAACCTGGTGTGAAGGGAAAGAAACGCTATTAGACGGTATGGCCGCTTCAGGAGCTAGAGGAGTTCGCATGGCTAACGAGGTAGAATGTGAAACAGTTGTAATAAACGATGTCGATAAAGACTCCATCGATCTTATCAAGAAGAATATAAAATTGAATAGTCTTCAGGATGTGGAAACCAGCCAAGAGGCTATAGAGATCCATCTTTTAGAAAACCGTTATAAATATGACTACATAGATATAGATCCCTTCGGAACTCCAGTACCTTATTTTTCTCCTGCAGTCAGATCGGTATCCAACCACGGTGTTATAGCGGTAACTGCTACGGACACTGCCCCATTGTGTGGAACTTATCCTAAGGTATGCCAGCGAAGATACTCTGCACATCCAGTGAATAACTGGTGCTGTCATGAGATAGGTCTACGGATACTCATGGGCTTCTGTATCAGGGAAGCGGCTAGGTTCGATAAAGGTGCTACTCCTCTTATCTCATACTACAATGGCCATCATTTTAGGACCTATTTAAAGATCCGAGAGGGAGCGAAGAGAGGGAATAAAGCCTTGGATAAGTTGGATACGTTCTACTTTGATGAATTAGGTTGGTATCTAGATGATCAAGGAAAGGGTCTGAGAAAAGCTGGACCGTTATGGAGTGGAAATCTCTTTTCTAAAGAAATCCTTGAAAAGATACAGCCCATAGGCGAATTCGATGAAGAGGCTTTATCTGTTTGGTCAGATGAATGTGGTATGCCTCCATTCTTTTATGATAGCAATACGGTCAGCAGTTATTTGAAGATGGCACCACCACCTATGGATCAATTTGAAGAAAAGATAAAAGATAATGGATTTTGTACATCTAGAACCCATTTTAAACCTACAGGATTAAAAACCGATGCCGGTGTAGATGACTTATTAGATATCTTTGGTTGAAATCAATCTTTCAAAATAACTCTTTCATGATATTCAACGACAGGACATTTACCTAAACACATCCCACAGCTACTACACTTTTCCGACGATATCGAGATCCCATCTTCAAAAGACAATGCATCGTTGGGACATCTAGCTACACAGATGCCACATTCGGCGCAATACCTTGCCTTCAAATATATCTCGTATATTTCATCTTGATCTAATCCAGTTTTATTGACTGCGTCGAGGAGTTCATCTACATCATAGTTTTGGGTTGGTAATATATCATCTAGAGAAAGTATGATCTGTAATAATTCCCTGGTTCTCTTATCCTCAAGCATATCTGGTATTTGGGGTTTCGGGATATCGGTATCAATCTCAGTTATAGACTCTTCATCTGTAATATCCAATATTTCCTGCATATTTTTAGGAATATCGATCCACCTCCACATGCCTAGATCTTTCCATATGCCAGGAAGTCCTGCTTTTTCCTTGAAGTCGTCAAGCATTTCATCGAGCTTATGGAACTCATCATATCTGTTTTCTAAAGATTCAAACTCTGCTAGGTCTGAAGCTGGGCAGAGCCAGCATCCAATCCTTTCAAAACCTTCTTCGTAGAGTGGATTATAGTCGGCATCCTTCATAAAAAGGTACATCCAAACATGCAATGCAGTCCATTCCTGTATAGGTGAGGCAGATTCCTGACCCGGGACCCATGGATTGTCCCAAGTATTACCCTTATCCATCCTTTGCTTGGATTCATATCTTCGCTGACCAATGAATGACAGAACACCCTCGGGATAATTTTTATCGATCAAAAGAGCTGTCGGACCTAGCTTACATGTTTTGCAACACCATCTATAATCTCGAGCAGATGGACCAAAGTGATCCACATTGTTCCAATATCCACTTTCAGCCTTCTTTGAAATCAGATCAAGGTCATGTTTATCAGCGATATGTGTTACATTTTCAACGGTTTCTGGTAACTCGATGCCTGTATCGATAAACATTAGGTCTGGTTTGACCTCAGCATCTAAAACCAAATGAAGTGTTGCTAAAGAGTCCTTCCCACCACTGTAAGCCACTGCTGGGGGGAGATCTTTCTTTTTTATCTCTCTTTTTATGAAATTGACAGCTTTTTCTACTCTTCTTTTTATAAGATGTTTATTGGCCTCCAAAACCTTATCCCAATCGTTCGAAATACCATTCGATGTATTATCAGAGATCCTCCAGCGGTTTTTAACTGCCTTTCCATGATCGGATGTTTTCATCTCTTGGGCATCCATCTGAGCTGGACCCGTGGCGATGACGTCAAGATCTTTATCCAATATCAATACCTCGTCGCCCTCGTCAATATCATCATGAACATCAATTATTCCTGGTGCCAATATACTAGCCCCGTTCAGTATCGGATTGACTGCTCCTCTGTCAACGATTACATAACCCCTCTCTGGTTCTTCAAGACTGTCCCAGGGACGGATGAGGAATTCATAGGGTTCTTCTCCCCTAGCTTTCTTGAAGACATTATAACGTAAATTACCGATGACTCGACCGTCGATTATGACCTCGTCCATCCTATCTAGATGGGGGGAACTATTCAGAAGTACAACATCATTTTGTTCTAAGATATCGTCGGAATAAGAATTACCCCACTGTTTATCTATGATTTCTTTTATGAGTGCGATGTCAGATCCAAAAGCAGGCCGTACATCACCTGGAGGTGTGATCTTAACTTGACTACCTTCATCGGAGCATATCCCACAGTCACCCTTTTCTACGATGGGGACGTTACAATTTTCACACCAATGTAGGTGTAATTTACCCAACCTTACGATAGACATAGTCCAACATCTCTTAGGATGTAATAAAAGATTTTTGGATAAGTATGTGTGAACCGAAGAAATCAATCGACGGGTATCACTTTTTTATCAGGTAGTTCTTTTTTTACTTTCTTTGCAGTCGAACCACCCAATGCTCTGCTGATTGGGTCCTTTGTCTTTCTATGTATTATAACGTAATCAACTCCGATCTTCTGATAATCGTCGATTATCTCTTCTGAGATGTGTTCAGTCTTCCTCAAACGGACTTCAGTAGGCATATCCATAGATTTCAGTAACTTGACCAAACCTTCTGCATATTCATCCGCTTTGTGTTTTTTTTCTTCACGAACGGTCTCTAAAAAATCTTTCTTCTCTTCCATACCAATAGCGGCATCGACAAGTTCTGGAGTGGATTCCTCTTCTATGATCTTCGAAACTATTACCCTATCAGGTTTGATCTTTAAAATAAGTCTCTTAATCTTTCTGAGAGCTTTTTTGTCATATTCCTCTCGATAGCTTGCGATTAGCAATATTATTTCGTCGCTGTACTGGCCTTTTGGCATTAGGTTCCTCCATCGCCAGATTATATCCATATCTAAATTCCAAATTATTTATACTTTTCGTCTTTATTCCAGTCTTCCGGAGGATTGATATAATACTTTGCACATATTTTTATTGTCCTGTATAGAAGGTCACGGGGAGTTTCCCAGGACGATGAACCGTGATGCAAGTGCAGGACATGGTTCTGATGGGTCCCCTTGTGAGGTCAGGACGAGCTGTCCTCCTGTGATCGAGGAACAACCCCAGGACCGAACAAGCCCCTGGTTAGAGTCAGGACGGGGAGATGGATGTCCCAAACGATGAACCCTACTGTTACGGCCAGGGGACAACCCCTAAAAAGGATGATAACTATAACTAGAAAAATCAAAAGGTGTCCAAAATGTGGTAGTACGGACGTAAATACAATAGCAGGTATGATGACTGGGTATAAATATCAATGTAGGGATTGTGACTACATCGGAGTTTTGATAATAGAAGAAGATGTTGAAAAAATAGATGAATAAAAATATCAATTAGGCGAACATAACTTGCTTTTTTATCTCCCTTTCAGGCGACTCGCTCAGTACTTTATCTATTGATTTTAGGAAATCATTGTAATTTGTACTATCTCTATCATCTCTGATGGAAAACATACCAGCTTCTGTGCATATAGCCTTGATATCTGCTCCGCTAGCGTTATCGGTTTTTCTGGCTAGTTGGTCTATATTTATTTCTTCTTCTAGAGACATATTCATCATGTGGATCTCAAATATCTTTTTCCTAGCTTCCACATCGGGAAGAGGTATCTTTATGATCCTATCAAAACGACCAGGTCTTAAAAGTGCCTTATCTAAAAGTTCAGGTCTATTGGTAGCTCCCATGACTTTGATCTCGCCTACAGAATCAAAACCATCCAGTTCTGAAAGTAACTGCATCATAGTTCGCTGCACCTCTCTATCACCTGATGTAGCCCCTTCTAATCTTTTCGTTGCTACTGAATCGAGTTCGTCTATAAATATAATAGATGGAGCTTTATCTCTAGCCATATCAAAAAGTTCCCTAACCATCCTGGCTCCCTCACCGATATACTTCTGAACCAGTTCAGAACCCACAAACTTAATGAAGGTCGCATTGGTCCTGTGAGCTGCAGCTTTGGCGATCATCGTCTTACCAGTACCAGGTGGGCCTACTAAAAGGACTCCTTTGGGTGGGTCGATCCCCACATTTTTGAATTTTTCCGGGAAAAGTAAGGGTTCCTCTATGGTTTCTTGTACTTCACGGATCTGTTCGGTTAAGCCTCCGATATCTTCATAGGTTATCTCGGGTTTGTTAACTATCTCAGCACCCATCACGCTTGGGTCAGCTGATGGGGGGAGTGTCTTTACAACAGATAATGTTTGTTTATTGAGTGCTACTCTAGTCCCGGACGTGATCAACTTCTTTGGTAGGTAATCTGCTACATTTACGATGAAATCTGGACCAGTAGAACTCTCTATGACGGCTTGGCCATTTGGCAGTGCTTCTTTGATAGTTCCTACTATAAGTGGAGGTTTTTTAAGTCTAGCTACCTCTTTCTTTAGCTCTCTAGTATCTCTTTTCAATCTTTCAAGTTCCGCCCTAACGTAATCATCGTTAAAGCTCTGTGTATTTGTTTCCTCGAGAAGCTGCTCGTGTTTACGCTGGATCTCATCTATTTTTTGTGTCAACTTCTTCGAGCTGTTCCTCAAATCCTCTTCTTCCAAATGACCACCATATACCTATATTTTTTCATGAAATTAGTTTGTTATAAAGATTGTGGTCATATCCCAGAGCATCCTAATCGGCATATCAAATTAATTCACTCAACCGTTTTAGAGCTCTTTTCTTTGTTTTTTCTTGAATTTCAGTCTTCTCTAAAACACACCGTAAATTCTCGATTGTATTATCGTACACTTCCTCATCTACAGGATAAGGGATTCCATCTTTACCACCATGCGCGAAACTGTATTTCACAGGATCCTTCCAACTGGGGTCGGAACCATATATCAAATCAGATACCAAAGCCAAGGCCCTAATCTTCTTGGGGCCCATGCCTTTCAAAGAGACCATCTCTTCATAATCCGACGGTTGAAATTCATAGGCTCTTTTCAAAGTCTTCCATCCTTCACTTGAAATATCCATATCTACAACTTGATGACGACTAGGCATCTCTATTTCTTCTCTAAAACCTGTAAGGGTGGTTTGGCCGTGTTTTCTAAAATACTTTCTGATGTGGTCTGGGTCATCATTTATCAGATCGACAGATATCTTTCTAGCCTCTTCACTGGTACGTTCCGTCATATTCAACACATCATATTCTTTCCTGTCACAACAAACACCTTTATGTGGTTCCACGATAAGTTCTTTGATTTCATTTGAAAGCCAATGATACCGTCTAGCATAACCTGTATCTGTATCCATACCCTGTTGGATGACACCCCAATCCCCTGTTTCAGCTAGTATAAAAGAATGATGATAGAGATTATAATCGTCCTGTATACAAGAATTATCGATCTTTGCGACCAATCTAGATGTGTGTGATAGCTCATCATAAATTTTTGGAGGTAGAGAAAAATGTTCCTCCATAGTAGTGATCTCATCAGGTGTCTTCATACTGGCTTTGCCTTTACCTCCTAGGAAAACTATCCCATGTTCCTGAGGATCGAGAGCTACTTTCAGTGCGCCGCATGTAGTTGTAGTTGTCCCACTTGAGTGCCAATCAAAACCGATAGTACAGGATAAAGCCTGAAACCAGTATGGGTCAGTGATCCTTTCGAGAAACTCTTTTCTTCCATATTCTTCTATCATTATTTCAGTTATACATCTGCTCAGTTTCACCATCTTTTCGAATAGCCATCGGGGGGCTCTACCACCATGTAAAGGAAGGTCCACGGTACCTTTACTGCGCATATCTTGTCATCTTAAGATAGTAACTTAACCTTTTTGGGGAAACATCAATGATACATGAAAGTAGAAAAACAATTTATATCGATGTAGTATGGTTAGAACGATGACAAGTACTGAAGAATTACTTCGAATATTTGAAACGCTAAAGTATGAGTTCGGTAAACAATACTGGTGGCCAGCAGAAAGTAAATTTGAGATGATGGTAGGTGCTATATTGACCCAGAACGTCAACTGGAGTAATGTTGAGAAGGCTATCGATAATCTAAAGAATGAAGATATGATCGACCCAAGTAAGATTAAAAGTGCGGGATTAAAGGAGATCCAAGGTGCTATTAAGCCTACTGGATTCTATAAACAGAAATCTAGAAGGTTGAAAAGATTAGCCAACGCTATCCTAGATAATGGTGGTATTGAAAAAACATTAGACCGGGACGATCTTAGAGGGAGACTTCTAAATATCAAGGGTATCGGCCCCGAGACTGCAGACAGTATCGTATTATATGCTGCAGAGAAACCTGTCTTTGTCATCGATGCATATACCCAGCGGATAATGAAAAGGGTTTTTAGCTTAGATATGAGATACGAAGAACTTCAAGAACTGTTCGAAAATAGATTACCTAAGGATGTTGATCTCTTCCAGGAATACCATGCATTACTGGTAGAATTGGGAAAGAATTATTGTAAAAAAAGTCCCAAATGTTCTTTCTGTCCTTTAATAGATAGATGTGAACGGTCTTGAATTCAAGACCGTTCTAGGAATACCCGCTTCCATCTCTTCAGATCTCTTTTTATACTGCTGTAAAAGGAGGGGAAATAAACTACACTTAAGAGGATCACTATTATCAGTACTGCAAGATAGAAAACTTCTCGGTCTGCCCTATATGCCTCAATGCCACCTATTATGAACCCCAGTTCATCAACTATAAGGCCGAGTCCTAACCCATATAATATGGAGCTGATCCTAACAATCGAGCGACTCCAATAATTTATGGACAACCATGCGGAAATCGAGATGAGTATGATACCATAGGTTATATGATGGATGTGATAACCTCCAAGGACAACATTTCTACCGATAGAAGTGGGGGGTGGAGTGGTTTCATGGGCTCCTAGATATATCACCCATAATCTGGCACCTACGAATGATATCAAAAATGAAATACACATTAAAAAAGGAACTGAACTTCTATTTTTATGGAATTCATTTTTTATCAATCTAGGAACAATAGTTAATCCTTTTTTTATATTTTCTTTCGCTGACATTCTATCTTTTACTATACTTTATCCTCACTTATCCGAAATAAACGTTTCGATTAAAATATCATACAATATATGCTTCGCATTCCTCAGTTTTATAAACTGAATAATCATTTCGCCGATAATATTTTAATGCTGATTCGTCGAAAGGGTAAGGGGTGACTCCAGGGGCAGTTGTTACACCCCTCAACATCTCCTGGTCCCATAATATGTAACTGATATTCAATTCATCTAATTCACGACGGATCTCATCGTGGTCGGGAGAAAAATACATATCGTATCCATCGACCCATGTTAGATTTTGGTTGCTCGCTGCGAATAGGACTGCGCTCATCCGATGATCAGTCGCGATCCTACCGTCCAAATTCCTGCTCCATATCGCTGCTTCGACATCTTCCCAATCACTACCTTCGTGATAACCGCTAGCTCTTTCCTGCTCAGGATACGTGAAAGGGATAGACCAGGATAATAACAGGATCACCAAAACGATCATCCCAGCGGTTTTCCATTTTTTCTTGAATGGATTATACAGATCGAAGACCTGAACGATCCCAAGTCCCAACAATATTGCTAATGGTAAGATCAAGAACGAGAGTTGTCTCATGGGTAAAAGGGAAGAATCTTCAGTGATTATACCTAATATCATAGATATCATAGCGAACAAAAACCATCCGACAACGTGCATACCATCTTTGAAAAACTTGATTATCTTTCTTGCCTCTACAGCAAGTATACCTAAGAAAATCAAAGGGAAGTAGAAAAATACCTGTGGACCCAGTTTAAAATCTCTTCCCGGTACCCTATAGTAACCTGCAAACAATAATAACAAACTGCTTATCACAAGAGCAGGTACTGCGAATTTTATAAAAGACCTTAGATTCTGCTTATGGATGTTTATCGGTAGTACGTAATCTGATCTTCTTCTGAGCTTCACTAAAATGTAAGCAATTATAAGAACTGCAAAAGGTCCTAAGATTATGGAATAAGAAGGAGTCCCTAGTGCTTGATATATTCTCCTTTCTCGGAATGGATCAGCATAGATCATCCAAAAGGAGATGACTACGGCTGTTACAGAGATATAACCAAATAATCTGTAAATGTTATCTTTATCAGTCCTTCTTTTAGACAGTTCGGATATAAAAATACCGCCAAGCATGAATAATATCAAGAAATATGAAGTAAGGTGGTGGGTGACCGCTAGAGCTAAAGCAGTCGGTATAACCAATAAATAAAATTTTTTACTCTTTTTAGAAAGCATCACAAAGCAAATCAGTAGTATCATCATGATAAAAACCCCTACTGTTTCGGGTTTCGGTTGAGAATGATTGTAAACAAAAGGAGCTACGACACTTAAAAATATAGATGCTATCAAAGAGGGTTTCCATCTTTTGGTTATTTTATAGGATACTAAAAACACCATTAGAGGTACAAATGAAGATAGGATGACGGGCAAAAACACAGTACTTTCCAGGGTTGAAGTACCACTTATTAAAACAAAACTACCGCTAAGGACGAACATCCCTGGGAAGTAAGGATAAGCCTGGGCCCATCCGTCTATACTCAGATAAGACGAACCGGTTTCAGTCCATCTTCCCGTATAATATATATATTCACCGCAGTCCATTCCCCACATAGAATATCTGAAGAGGGGGATGGTCCTCAACAGTAAAGAAATCAGGATTATCGAGAGCAATGATAATAATATCACCTTCGATTTTCTTTTCATCATTAAGTAGATTTGATACCACTGCTTTATTATTTTTGCTTGGTCATGATAGTCATTCAAAAAAATATATTTATTAAGGTCAGATATGTTATGGTATGAACGGATTTAAAGAAAGATACTCTAGACAGATAGTGCTGAAAGAGATCGGAGAGGAGGGACAGAAGAGGATCTACGATAGCAATATCACTATACTCGGCTTGGGGGCTTTGGGAACGGTCATTGCAGATGGGTTGGTCAGGTGTGGGGTAGGTGAAATCACTATCGTAGATAGAGATTTTGTAGAATTATCTAATCTTCAGCGGCAGACCCTGTATGAAGAAGATGATATAAATAAAGCCAAAGCCGAAGTAGCAGAAAAAAAACTAAAACGTATCAATTCTGACGTCAATCTGAAAGCACATGTAATGGATGTCAACACTAAAAATATCGAAGAACTCATCGAAGGATCTGATCTTGTGATGGATGCTTCTGATAACATGAAACTAAGATATCTATTGAATGACGCATGCATAAAACACGATATCCCTTGGATATATTCAGCTGTGTTGGGCACCTACGGTATGACCATGAATATAGTTTCAAAGGATTCTCCATGCCTGAGATGTATCATACCACACCAACCGGACTCTGAAAGTTTGGGCACATGTGCTTCAGAAGGGATCCTTTTCTCTTTACCCAAGGTGATAGCAAACATCGCTGCTACAGAAGCAGTTAAGTTCTTGATAGGAGAAAAAGCCAGAGATTCCCTTCTCACTGTTGACCTATGGAGGAATGACTTTGAACAAACTGAAGTCCTAAAAAGAGATGACTGTGGATGCTGTGAAGAACGGGATTTTAAATTTTTAGAAAGTGAGGATGACGAAGCCATAGAACTATGTGGAAGAGATTCGGTCCAGATTATACCATCTGATAAAAAAGAACTAGACCTTAAAAATCTAGAGAAAAGATATGAAGATTCCAAAATGATCGGTGAAAGTCTTTTAAGATTAAGAAAGGAAGGGTACGAATTGAATATCTTTAAAGACGGGCGGATTATAGTTAAGGGGACCGAAGATATCAATAAAGCAAAAAGTCTTTACTCAGAATACATAGGTAGATGATGGGTCGGCTATCAGATCTCATAAAACTCTAATTTGTTGATCAAAGCCCTGATCTCAAGTTTCTTTTCTTCTTCAACGACTTCATTTTTCCTACTCTTTATCCGGGGGCCAGAGGGAGTGAGTAGACAGCATGTAGCAGGTCTGATCGATATCTCATAAGTGCCGATATCTTTGGCGATCTCGATGATCTCGTTTTTATCTAGGCCTATCAAAGGTCGGTGTATGTTCATATCAATAGCATCATCCTCAGTTGCTAGATTTGATAACGTCTGAGAAGCCACCTGACCGAGTGATTCACCTGTACCGATGGATGATGCGTCTATCTGTTCTGAGAGTTTCTCAGCGGCCCGATACATCATACGCCTACATAATATACATCTAAAACTTTCTTTTGTTTTCTTTGTGATCATTTTGTGGATCTCTTCAAATGACGTACTGAAACATCGGATATTGGAATGAAGCTTTTTCAAGCGAGACATAAGACCGAAGACATTTTCGATAGTATTATCATCGGTGAAGGGACGATGATCTATAGTCAATAATACCACATCTGCACCCGTTTCGGCGAATAGATGAGCGGCTACGGGAGAATCAATACCTCCGGAAAGCAAAACGACGATCTTATCTGACATCCTAGAGTTTCTAAGCGTAAGATGTATATAAGATTAAGGAAAATAACCGACTCCGAACAAAAAGCTTATTATATGACTTTGTTTTGGGTAGATGGATAAGTAAATATGACTAGGGAACACACCAGATTTGAAAAGGCTAGGATAATAGGCGCAAGATCTTTACAGATATCTATGGGAGCACCACCTATAATCGAGGTGCCGTCGGATATAATCGATCCAGTAGATATAGCAATAGCCGAATATGATAAAGGTGTTATACCAATCTCAGTTTTAAAAGAGGAATAACAATGGAAGAAGGTATGGTTGAAGATGAAGAGGATATGCTGATACCAGAAGAACAGTATTTGACCGCAGGAGTTCACATCGGGACACAACAGAAAAGCGCTTCGATGGAGCCATTTATTTTTAAAGTTAGAGATGATGGTCTATTTGTCTTAGATGTAGAAAAGAGTGACAGCAGGATCACATCCATAGCTAAACTTTTATCTAGGTATCCAGCAGAAAAGATACTCTTAGTTTCTGCGAGACAATACGGTAAAAAGCCCATAGAAACGTTCTCGGAAGTAGTAGGAACGATGAGCATCGCTGGAAGATTTATTCCCGGGACCCTTACAAACCCTTCGCTTCATACTTTTATCGAACCAGAAGTCATGGTTGTTGTTGATCCCGCCGCTGACCGACAAGCAGTGAGAGAAGCAATAGGCATAGGTATACCCATAGTAGGTCTAGTTGATACGAATAATAGATTAGAGAATATCGATATCGCTCTACCTACTAACAATAAAGGTAGAAAAGCACTAGCATTGGTATTTTGGCTACTTGCTAGAGAGATGGCGATGATAAAGGGAAACGTCGAGGAACGAGAAGAATTCCCATTCGAAGTAGAAGATTTCGAACAGGAACTATAATTAGTAAAAAAAAATAAAGGAAGAACTGTTCAATACAGTCTTACAGTTTCTAGGTTCTTGGGAGTCCTTGTCTCCATACCATATTTTTTGTATATAGTGCTCGCAAGGTTAGTACACTTACCTTCTTCACCATGGCTGACTATGACCCTTTCGGGATTAGGTTTCATACTGCTCACATAATGGAGCAGTTGTATCCTATCACTGTGACCTGAGAAACCTTCACATGTATATACCTGCAGTTTAACTTTTATGTCGATGTTATTTCCATTCTCTTTTAGAGTTATATGATCGTATTCTTTTTGAATCCTATCTCCGATGGTACCATCAGCCTGGTAACCGACGAATATGATAGCATTCTCGGGATCATCTCCCCAAGCTTTGAAATATTCGAGCACTGGTCCACCGTTCATCATACCGGCGGTCGCCAGGACCACTGCAGGTTCTGAACTATCACATATTCCTTCTCTCATATCCCTGCTGTCCACCTGATTAAATATCTCAGATAAGAATGGATTTTCATCATGGTGGAATATCTTCTTCTTTAGTTTATTGTTTAAGAATTCGGGGTATGCGGTATGGATTGCTGTTGCTTCCCATATCATACCATCTAGGTAAACCGGTGCTTCAGGTACTTCAGCTTTTCTCATGGCTTCCTCTATAACCAACATGACTTCTTGAGACCTGCCTACAGCGAATACTGGTATCAGCACTTTTCCAGTTTTACTGTTGAGGTGCTGTTCTAATATATCCTTCAATTGAGCGACTGCATCTCTTCTGCTTGGCTGAAGGTCATGGTAACCACCATATGTGGATTCCATTACCACAGTTTCGACTCGGGGGAACTTATTAACCGCCTGATTGAATAACCATGTATTATCGTATTTTATATCACCGGTGAGTGCTACGTTGTAATCGCCATCCCCGATGTGAAGATGTGCAACTGCTGACCCAAGTATGTGTCCAGCATTATGAAGTGTAAGTCTGATATCCGGTGCTATATCGGTGGTCTCTCCGTATTCAAGAGGTATGGTATGTTTTACAGCCTCTCTAACATGTGATGATTCATACGGAGGATCTCTAGCTTCTCCGACAGCTACTTTAATATAATCAAGTTGTAAAAGTGCAGCTAGATCCCTAGTCGGTGGAGTACAATAAACAGGCCCTTCGAACCCATATTTATAAAGAGCCGGGATCAATCCGCTGTGATCCAGATGAGCATGTGTTAAGATTATACCATCGATATTATCAAGAGGCATTAACTCAGGAGCGTTCAGATAAGGACTGCCATCACCATCAGAAGACACATCGGCTCCACAATCGATCAATACTTTACTATCTCTGGTATGAAGTAGATGTGCTGATCTGCCTACCTCTCTATAACCACCCAAGGCTGTTAATCTTGCAAATTTCTCTCCAGGTCTAGTATCCCTGTTGATCTTTCTGCCCAATGTATTCAAGAACTTTCTCCTTTCACTCCTTACAGCTCTTAGATAACTTCTGATATCCTTGACAGTCTTAGAAGGTATAGGGGGAGCTCTCACAACGTCTGGAGCCCATCCAGTTTTCCTTTTTATCTCATTCAGTATCTTACCCTTCTTACCGATAGCGATACCAGGAGCCTCAGCTTCAATAGTTACCTCACCCATATCTTCTTTAAAGAACATATCTGTGATTTTAGCCTCTTCTGGTATTATCTCTTTGATCTTTCCTTCTGCTTCTTCAGGGTTGTCAAGTAATGAAGGGTCGGGTCTTATAGATATCCTTCTTTTTACCCTTTCAGCTAGTTTTTTCACTATCCCAGATTCTTTTGTAAATTCTTTAAGATCTTTTGTATATATTACGATGGTTGATCCTTCAAATTCAATGTTTGAGACTCTAACTGGTCTAGGCAGAACATCCCTGATGGCTTTATTTGCCTCATTCAAAATATCTTCTACGCTCATACTGTTCACTCTTCTTATTACTGTTTACTTGAGTATTCTAAATCCATTTAGATAGATCATAATGGGGGTAAATTTTTCTTCTTCTCCCGAACCTTTGATATCCTTTTCTCAACTTCTTCATCATCTATCTCCTCGAACCCCTCTTCTTCAGTGATCTTTACAACTTTTATTCCGTCTCCAGATGCAGAATCCCTGCTGCTAGAAACGAGTAAACATAAAATTACTAGATCCACACCTGCGTCTACATCCATCCCGTCTTCATAATGATCATCTAGAACCCCGTACACAAAAGGAGAACCAGATCCTTCGGAAACATAATCATCCGATATCGCTCCTCCAGCCATATCTAAGGAATAAACTTTTCCTCCGTTATCATCGACTCCGCCTAATAACAACCCTACAAAATACGGCATCATCCTTCTACCGAGTAGGATATTTGATAACAAAGTTGAAGCTGCTTTAACGGTCATATCTTTATTTCTTTTTAATCTGTACAATTCCACTTCGGAACTCAAGAAACGTGAAATAGCTTGTCCATCTCCAACTAAACCAGATATGGTCAAGGCCATGTTATCCCCTATTCTGAAGAGTTTCTTTGTATCCTTATGTGCAATCATACGGCCTTTGGTAGCTCTCTTTTCAGTAGCTAGGACAACTCCATCATCGCACACGATTCCAACAGTCGTAGTACCTTTCTTTTTCATATCATCGATTTCATCCATGTTTTCACACTCAACCCATTTAAGTTAAATTATTTATCAATCAGTTTTTATCTAATAAAAGGTTTTCCAAAATGTCTCTACATACTCTTAAGAAAAGCTATTATTTATGTGTTTCCATACCTAATCAGACGATGTCAAACATTTTAATATTAGTAAGACATTCCAAATATAAGTGTATAACGTGGATATAAGACTTTTATTGACAACAACACTGCTGTTAACCTACATAATAGGGATAATCTTATTCAAGCCTCTACTTAAAAAGCTAAGAACGAAGGGGTTCACAGGCAGGGACATGTATAAGATAGGTTATCCTTCCGTTCCAGAGTTAGGAGGTATAGGTATAGCTTTCGCTTACTTGACAGGGTTACTTCTTTTGAGTTCGATCAGCATAACTCCTTCCATAATATACATCATAACATTCATTTTGATATTTTATTTCTTTTTTGGCCTGATCGACGATATAGTAGGTGTAGGAGGCGCTCTTAAATTTACACACAGTGAGATTGTGAAGATAATCGTTCCTATCTTCTTTTCATTCCCATTGATAAGATACGTTGACACTTTATTGTATATTCCATTTATAGGAACAGTCGAGTTGGGGTTTATCTATCTGTTATTGTTTATGCCAGTTTACATTATGGTTACTGCAAATCTGATCAACATGTATTCCTACTATAATGGACAATCTGCAGGAACAACTATAATAATCCTTTCATTCCTCGCCCTTAAACTATTGGAAACCGGTGAAACTGATATTCTATTCTTTTTATTACCTTTCATGGGAGCAACTTTAGCATTCCTCTCCTACAACGTACATCCTGCAGGTGTTTTCCCAGGAGATTGCGGGGATATGATGATGGGGGCAGCCATAGGGATCACCGCAATCTTAGGTAATTTGGAAGCTTTTACTTTCGTTTGTCTACTACCGCTCATTATAAATTTTCTGATGGTGGCTGTCTGGTTCTTATCAGAACGAGGAGAGAAACGAGAAAAATTCGGAAAGGTTGACAAGGAAGGGAACATTGACCCCCCTAATGCCAAAACGTTGATGTGGATATTCCCACATATATGGTCTTTAAACGAAAGACAGACCACACTCATCATGTATGTTTTAGTAATCTTATCCTCAACCGCAGCTTGGTTAATATTTTAAAAGGCCTTGTACTAACATGCAAACAATACTTATATATGATAGATAATTGGATACATGTATTAGGAGATAAAAAGTCAACGTCTGAAACAGAGGAATAAAATGTTGGTAATTTCCATATCTATAATGATTGCCTTTTTCGTTTCTTTACTCATAACAAAATGGCAGATTAAGAGTTTTGGACATGCTGGCATCGACGGAACTGATATGCATAAAAAACACAAACCTCGTATTCCGGAGATGGGCGGTTTATCGGCGGTGATGGGATTCGTAGTTGGATTATCTCTGCTACTAGGAGAGAAAAGAGGTCTAGAAGAGCCATTTTTTCTGACAGCATTGATAGGTATAATCGGAGCTGGTTTGATCGGCATGGTCGATGATATGGTGAATATCCGTCAAAGATCTAAGGCAATACTTCCCTATCTACTCACCATCCCTTTTGGGATACAGATGATGGGGAACTCCCTTGAATTTTTTGGTTACAATATAGAACATCCTTACCTCCTGATATTGATAGTGCCTTTCGGTGTCACCTGTGCAGCTAATGCCTCCAACATGCTCGAAGGTTTTAATGGATTAGGGGCAGGATTATCGATAATAGTTTCCACCACACTGATAATATTGATATATCTGAACGACGGACCTGATCTTGGATTCCTTATACTGTTTCCTTTGTTAGGAGCTGTTATGGGTTTCGGAGTTTTTAACCTATATCCATCTTTGATCTTCCCAGGTGATACATTTACCCTTTTTAGTGGTGCAGCGATAGGCATCGCTGCCATAGTTAGTAATCTTATAACTCCAGGTATAATCCTATTTTTACCGATGATAGCTGAGTTCTTCCTGAAATTTAAAGGTGGATTCAAAGCTGAAAACTTTGCAGTACCAGATAAAGAAGGGTATCTACACAGCAGAACAGATAAAATCGAAAGTCTTACACATATATTAGTCAAACACTTCAAATTGAAGGAATGGCATCTGGTAACAATAATATGGATCTTCGAAATAATATTGGCGATCTTCGTTATATTGTTCTATATTTACGTTTTCTAAGATACGTATACATATGTACCGAGAGATATAATAATGATGATTCTGTTATGGAAGATATGTATCGTCTAGAATGTAAGTGTATGCTTAAAGAAGGTGACAGGTTTTTACTAGGGGAAGGAAGGAAAAAGCTACTTAATCTCGTTGAGGAGACAGGTTCTATAAAAGAAGCTGCAAAAAGGATGGACATGTCGTATAGACACGCATGGGGAATTATAAAAAGAATAGAAAAAGCTACCGATGAAGAGATAGTTATTTCCAAAAGAGGAGGAGATAAAGGCGGTGGAACTAAACTTTCAGAATCTGGAAAAAAACTAATTAAAACCTATGAAGATATGAAGAAAGATCATAGGGGAGATATCTTTCAAAAACCATCTTTAACTGTAGATGGTATAATAGAAATTGAGAAAAAAATATTATTGATAGAGAGGAAAAATCCTCCATTTGAAGGTACTTATGCTATCCCGGGAGGTTTTGTGGAATATGGCGAAAAAGTGGAAGACGCAGTTGTTAGAGAGATAAAAGAAGAAACCGGTCTTGAAACAAAGATCATCGATCTCGTAGGGGTTTATTCAGAACCGAACAGGGACCCTAGGGGGCACACTGTATCAATAGTATATTCTTTGCAAGTAACAGGAGGTACTCTATCTGGAGGAAGTGATGCCTGTAAACCACGGTATTTTTCAAAAGATGAACTACCGGACTTAGCCTTCGATCATGAATCGATAATAGAAGATTATCTAATCGGCTCTAGTGACTAAACGATACCTAAGTTTCGTGCCTTCAAGTTCTTTACTAAGCCTCTTCACGATACCAGCATACTCTTCAGGATTGTTATATTCTTTAGCAAAATCGTACTGACCAACTACGGGTTCGAATCCCATATCTTTCATCTTTTTTATTATAACCTGTGGCGGTGTTCCTTCACTTGAAAAGTACAACTCTATGTATAACTTCATGATTTCAGACAAAATACGAGTAAATTATATAATAATTATGGTAAAACGTTTTGGAAGGAAGGTTAAATATATCATATCCACATTACCTGCTAAAAAGATGTCTAGATGGAAACAAAGGAACATCGCTAAAGAAAGGATCATGAAGCTGTTTCAGAGAGCAGAAAAAGCGTCTCTGGAAGGGGATCACGAACGCTCAAATAGATATGTAGAACTAGCTAGAAAGATAGGCATGAAATACAACGTCAGTATCCCTTCCCGGTATAGAAGAAGGATGTGCAAGAGATGTTATTCTTATCTTTTTCCTGGTAAAACTTGTACCGTAAGAACTAACAAAGGAAGATTATTGACAAAATGCCTCAATTGCAAAACTATAAATCGTTTCGGACTAGATGAAGAGATTGAGGATTAAAATGGATGCAAAGAAGGCAAAGATCAAAGGACAAGAAATCGACTCAACGGTGAGGATCGGAAAGAAGGGGATCGACGAAAACATGGTTGACGAGATCGAAAGACAGTTGGAAGACAAAGAATTGATAAAGATCAAGGTACTGAGAAACAATCCGATCCAGGACATAGATGAGATCGTCGAAATACTTGAAGAAAATATCAGGGGAAAGGCAGTAGAAGTAAGGGGTAAGACCATCCTACTGGCAGCTAACGAGTTACTTGAAAAGTGACTGTGGTAATTTCATCTTCTAACTTCGATGTCTAATGCTTTATGTATGGTATAAGCTGAATAACTTCTGACATCCCTCTGTTCAATTATTTTAGGTTCGAACCCATATTCTATTATTTTTTGCTTCACTCTCTCAACCCGAGTTTCCTGTTCTTCTTCATCTACCATCTCGTAATAATGTATGGTACATTCTCTTTTTGCTGCTTTTAAAGCGGATTCAAGGAATTCAAAGGATGAATGAGGAAGGTTCATGATGATCCGATCTACACTGAACATCGGAGCTAATCGTTTAGAGTCACCGAGATGAGGATCGATGATATCTACCACATTATTTCGCTCAGCGTTTTTCTTCAGAAGTGCAATAGCTTGAGGATTGATATCTATACAGTATATCCTTTCAACGTCTACATTCTTAGCTATCAATATGCTGTACGGCCCTACGCCTGCGAACATATCTAGAACTTTTTCCTTTGGTTGAGTTTTTTTAACTACTCTCCAACGTTCAGTAGCCAATCTAGGTGAAAAATATGTACTCGTGATATCTACCTCTAGTTCAATACCATATTCCTTGTGTATAGTGGTCTTTTTATCGATACCTGCTATGGTTTCAACATCCCTGATCCTGAACTCCCCTATGACCCCATGATCCTCAAGGACCGAGTTCACATTATTATGGGTTCTGAGTATGGCATCCCCGATTTCGTTTTTGTGGTCTTTTAACTCGTCTGGTATCTTTATTATAGCGATATCTCCGATTATATCATAACTTGAAGGTAGTTTCTCTTTGAATCCAGAAGGGATCTCAACAGCCTCCCTGTAATCACTGAATTTATTTTCCCTCATCTCTACTTCTTTTTCAACGACTTCGAAATCCATATCTTCGCTTGGTACTTTCTTTATCGGGAAATATAGGAATTCCTCATCAGAGGTGATCCGACCCCGTTTTTGGAGTAGATTTTCTTCCAAAAGCTTATTTCTAACCTTTTCTCCTTTAGTTTTAGGAACTTTCAAACAGAGCATGTCAAAGAGGTAAAACAGATGGGAGAATTAATATTCATCGGTTTGGGATTGTACGACGAAAAAGATATCAGCTTGAAAGGTAAAAAGATCGTTGAGAAGGCGGACGTAGTGTATTCTGAATTCTATACTAGTCATCTAGCAGGAACAGATCTTACTAAGATAGAAAAGGAGTTGGGAGTCGATATTCAGATATTGGATAGAGAAGGTGTTGAACAGCAGGCGTCACCTATCCAAGAAGCTAGGGACAAAAAAGTTGTTTTTCTGACAGCCGGTGATCCTATGGCAGCTACTACACATGTCGATCTAAGGTTGAGGGCCGTAGAAGAAGGGATCGAAACTAGGATCATACATTCATCATCGATATTCTCCGCTGCTCCTTCTATATTGGGAGTTCAACATTACAAATTCGGAAAGACAGTGACCCTGCCCTTTTTCAAAGTAAAGGAGAATTATCCAAAAAGTCCTTACCAGGGGATCAGAAACAATCAGGAGCTGGGGTTACATTCTCTAGTACTGCTCGATATAAACGGAAAGAATGAGAAGTTCATGACAGTAAATGAAGGCATGGAAGCGCTGCTATATCTCGAAGAGACCGTATCAGATGGAGTGATCAACGAAGAAACGGTCGCAGCCGGGATAGCAAGGGCCGGTTCATCCGATCCAGAATTGAAAGCCGGCTACCCAACCGATATCTTAAACCACGATTTCGGAGAGGGACTTCAGTGCATCGTGATATTTGGTGACCTGCATTTCATGGAGATAGATTCTCTCATGGCTTTCGCAGATGCACCAGAGTCGATCCAAGAAGACTAACCCCGATAGGTAATATTTAAATATCGAATACTTATCTGATATTCCTATGAACTGGGCAGCTAATCAAGAAAGGATCATAATTAGCTATTAGATACACCATCCGCCCAGTTATGATTATAATTTTGTTTTTTGGAGGATTCCAGATGAGTGAAAATAACGGAAAGTTCAAGCCCTTGGACAAGAATGCGCCGATACCGGAGAAGGAAGAGGAGATACTCGAGTTCTGGAGATCACATCATATTGCAGAGAAATCTAGAGATAGGGAAAGAGATAAAAAATTCAGTTTCACCGAAGGACCGCCGACAGCCAACGGTATGCCGCACATGGGTCACGTTTTGACGAGAGTCGCTAAAGATGTTTATCTTAGATACAAGACCATGGAAGGATATCAGATCGTCCCAAATATAGCAGGTTGGGATACCCATGGACTGCCGGTCGAGATCGAAGTCGAAAAGCAGTTAGGTATAGATACGAAGGAAGAGATAATGGAGTTCGGGTTAGAACGGTTCAACGAACTCTGTAAAGAGAGTGTGTTCAAGTATCAGAAAGAATGGGAGGATATGAGCGAAAGG
>Ga0207421_10000896_pt1 | contig 38728 bp, 33 predicted proteins | sample SodLakKL_010_SED_4_FD_187542 | JGI IMG/M metagenome (GOLD analysis project Ga0207421, IMG submission 187542) | Alkaline sediment microbial communities from Lake Tanatar, Kulunda Steppe, Russia - 8KL_010_SED (SPAdes) (version 2) | ecosystem: Environmental > Aquatic > Non-marine Saline and...
GGTAGCGGTGATGGTGGTTTTTTCTTGACTTTCGGGGTGGATTGTGGTATTTTGTATGTCTGGTTTATAGGTGGCGAAATCGGCCAAAGACGGGCTGGTTTAAGTGAGAAGTAAAAAGTAAAAAGTTAAAGATACCCCTCCGGCCTTGCGGCCACCTCCCCTTGACAGGGGAGGAGCTAAAGGGGAAACGGCTGTTGCCGCGACTGAAAAAATACCACCCCGGCCTGCTGAGAAAACAGAAAAATTCCAGAAACAACGGAACAAAAGCCAATGCTAAGGACAGTGGGATACATAGTAATGCTGGCAGTAACAGCCGCCGCAGCGGCCGAGCCGGTGCAGGTGACGCTAAGCCCCAATCAGGTGCATACCCACCATACACCGTATGCCGGATTGGGGATCAGTGATGACCATGTCATTGGGTTTACCTCGGGCAGCGCCTTTTTTTATCTCAAAGAGGGTTTGGTACAAGATTTCAGCTACGGCAATATCGGCACGGTCATTGACGGCGGGGCCGGACGCGTGCCGAACCTGCAGCGATTGGAGCTGGATAACAGTGGAAGGGTCCGCAATGTGAGAAATCATGATAACTGGATTCTCAACAATCTCTCCCTGTCGGCCTACAGTCCGTTGGCCGTCAGCAGCGTCTTTGCCATCGACGGCATCGACTACTTTGCCATCATTGACGGCAACGACAGCAAGATCAAGATCGTCGATTTTTCCGGCAATGTTACCCCCACGCCCGTGGTGTTGAGTGACCATAGCGACTATTGGTTTGGTATCCCTGATGTCGATTCCGGCAAATTTGTTTATGAATCCGGTCTTGAAGTGTATTTCAACCCCAATATGAAGCGGAGCTTTGAAGCGTTGCGGTTTTTGGTCACTTCAAACCCTGCCTTTGAAAGGGATAACGCACGCTTGGGCGATTTTGGGTGGGACAATAGGTTAGATATACTTGCTGAGTTAAGCAACCCTGGCAGACACGGCACCTTTGAGGATGTTACAATCGATGCGTCTGCGGAGCGGTTGTATGTGGTAACCGGCGGCGGGCGTCTTTTTGAGGTGGATTACCGGCCGGTGGGGTTGGTGTCGTTGGGGTGCTTTGCGCAGATGGCCGATCAGTGGGGCTGGCAGGGCGCGCCCGGCGGGGTCAGCGGCGATGTGACCGGGCCGGAGGGCGTGCCGGACGGCTGGGTCGATGTGTATGACCTGGCGGCCTTGCTGGACTGCTGGCTAAGCTGCACAACCTATCAGATGGGCATGTATTGAGTTTTGAGTTGTCCAGCCGGCTGACACCGCGACTGATTTATAGACCCCGCATCAAGTGCGGGGTGACAATTCCGGCGGTGCGCGGTGACAATTTTGGAAGTGTGCGGGGTGACAGCGTTGGAATTGTTCGGCATCGCACGGCCTGTCATTCCGAGGCGCAGCCGAGGAATCCGCTAAAGCAGCGTCGCGCAGCGACATCATTATTTGTTATGAACGCGGCTGTCGGCAGGGACGGAGTTTGAAAATACCTCGAAAACGGACAGCAGATTGAGCAACAAACAACTGCCGAATTTTGGGTTCTAACCATCAAAAGCTGGCAGAATTACCAAAAGCGTGGGCAACAAACGGGCAGCAAGTGGGCACATACAATAATGATAAGAATGAAAAGAAGGGAAAGAATGAAAGAACAAACTCATCCATCCACGAAGAAAATTATCAATATACTTCCGCTTACGGCCAAACCATTTACACCGACTAAATGTCGGCTGTGCAGTCAGGGCGATCCCATAGACTTGGCAACGGGGGCAGACCCCGCAGGGGGGAGGGGGTATGAAAACAGAACTTTCACCACATCGAGCGGGAAAATACAGTCTGGCTGTATTCAAAGAAGCTACTCTGCTGCTAATTTGAAAAATGTCTGCGCGTTTTGTGTTGTCTGGAACTCAAAATCAGCGATCTCTGTGCCTCTTATCTCTGCCAGCTTTGCTGCCGTGTGCACCATCAGGGCCGGCTCGTTAGGCCGCTGGTTTCGCATCGGCGCCGGCGACATAAACGGACAATCCGTCTCCAGCATTATTCTCTGATCCGGCACAATCTTTGCCGCTGCGCGAATTTCCTCTGCGTTCTTAAAAGTCACCACCCCCGTAAAAGACACATAAAACCCTCTCTCGGCCAGCAGCCGCGACTGCCGGGGCGACCCGCTGAAACAGTGGAATACCACCCGCTCAGCCGGTAGTTCAGAGCCCTCCAGTATTTCAACTGTCTGCTCGAAAGCCTCTCTGCTGTGAACAATCAGCGGCAGTCCAAGCTGCTCGGCCAGTCGAATATGCCTTGCGAAAACGCTCCGCTGAACATCCTGCGGTGAGTAATTGTAATGAAAATCAAGCCCCGTTTCCCCCACAGCGACAACCTTGCTCTCCTGCGCCAAACTGCCCAGCCGATTAATCGTCTGCTCCGTAACATCCTCGGCATCGTGCGGATGCACCCCCACTGCCGCGTACATATTCTCATACCGCCTTGCAAGCTCGACCGCTGCCTCACTGTCAGCCTGTGTTGTCCCCACAGTCAGCCACGCGGTAACCCCCGCCGCTGCGCTTCGCTCAAGCACCTTATCCAGAGTTCCACTGTAATCATCAAATGTCAAATGACAATGCGTATCAATCATTGCTTAAAATCCAACTGTGGTGTGGACATTTTTGTATCCCGCTCGCCGATTTCCCGCAAAACACCAGCCACCTCTTCGCCGGCAAATTGCCGATTGCCAGCCCTTACCGAAAGCTGATTAACGAAAATCCGAAGCAGTTTTTTGTCTTTCAGCAGCTTCTTAGGCGAAATTCTCGTGTCTGCGAGCAGTCTTTGGGTCTGGTCTTTTACTATATCTCCGTTTCGGGATATGTCCTGGCTAAGCTGGGCAAGCCTTTGCCTGCTCTGCTCGGCATAATTCTCTGAAACCTCGATTCCCACATAATTTCTGCCCATCTGCAACGCCGCCGCCGCCGTCGTTGCCGACCCGCTAAACGGATCCATCACACAATCTGCCTCATTGGAACTTGCGGCTATGATGCGTTTTAGCAGGTTCTCGGGCATCTGGCACGGATGCCATTGCACCCGCTCGTTAAAAGTCCCGCATACCCGCGAATCGGTGTTCCAGACATCATCGGGAATCTTGCCCAGCGGGTTCGCTCTGCGGTCGTTATAGAGCAGCTGCCTGTCAGAAGGCACTCGCACCGCATGGTCGTTGAAAGTGAAGTTTTTGCTGTCTTTTACGAAATAGAAAATATGAGTGTGGGCGCGGGCGAATTTACTTTTGGTCTGCTGGCCGAAGGTATAATGCCAGATTATCCAGTTTCGCATCGTCAGGCCTATTTCATCGGCGATTACCTTGACATTGGCAGCGTAATCATCGCCGATAGCAATATAAAACGACCCGTGCGGCTTGAGAACATCTCTACAGAGCGTCATCCACTGTTTTGTCCAGGCGATATAGTTTTCTTTTTTCCGCTTGTCGTAGTATTTGTCGTATTTGTAGCCGATATTAAACGGCGGATCCGCAAAGACCAGATCAGCAAACGGCTGCTCGATTTGTCCCAGCCATTCGATACAATCGCCGCAGATGATTTTGTTCAGGTAATTTTCCATAGCCGCATTTTATTCATAACAACCCCGCCTGCAACAATATTCGAGCAGCTAACCGAGTTTTAAGCTAATGCTTGACCTCTGGTGCGGTATTGAGGTTAAATAGCCAAAGCGCTATAAACACTTTCGGATAATTGAGAAATAATCAAAGAAATTCAGCCTGGGGACAATTGTTTTACTATGACATTCGCGGCGGTAATGACGGAGAAGGGCACGGGTGCGATTGCTACTGTTTTGGTTTACGGTAGCGGCGCCGAGGGGATTTTGCGCGGTATTTTTCGCCCTGCGGTTGAGTTTGAGCAGGGCGGTATTTTTGTGGGGCGAATTGTTGACGGTGACTCGATTATCGATCAGGTAACAATCGGCTGTGAAGGCCCGGACAGCTTCGCCATAAACGCGCACGGCAACCCGCTGATTGTCGAGCGGATTATGGAATTACTGGCAGGCAAAGGGGCTCAGTTAATCACGGCAGAACAGATGTTAGCGAAAACTTTGGCAGACCAGGGTCAGTTGAGTTCTATCGGTATCGAGGCCAGGGTCGCGCAGCGATGCGCTAAAACGCTGGCCGGTACGCGAATACTGATTGAGCAGGAAAAAGGCGGCCTGACAAGACTCCTCCGGCAGTGGCACGATGAGCCTGATTCGGGGAGTTTGGATAACATAAATCAGCAGGCTCAGCAGGTACTGGAGGATTCCAGAGCGCCGAATGTGCTGATCTACGGGGCACGGATTATTCTGGCAGGGCCGCCCAATTCGGGTAAATCGACGCTGCTTAACGCACTGGCAGGGCGGACAAAGGCGATAGTTTCCGATATTGCGGGCACTACGCGGGACTGGGTTTCGTCAGATTGCCGGCTCGGCCGGCTTGAAACGCATATAATTGATACGGCAGGGCTTGACGAGGTTCTTGTCGGCAGGGCAGGCGGTTCAATCGACCGAGCTGCGCAGCGGCGAAGTATGGAACTGGTTGACTCGGCTGACATTGTCCTGCTGGTGCTGGACGGCGCATCGCCGGAACGGGCTTATGGCGATTGGCAGGATGTATTAGCCAAGCCGAGGGTGCTGTCGGTTATTAATAAATGTGACATGCCCGGCTGTAAGACGACAGGGTGGAAATTGCCGCAGTGGATGGACGGGCCGATTTTTATAAGCGCAAAGGCACAGGAAAACCTTGACGGGCTGGTGGAGAAGATTCAGTATGTTCTCGGCGTTGATAATATTAACGACAGTGCGGCGGTGGCGTTTACCCGGCGTCAGCGGCAACTGCTGGAGGAGATAGCAAACTGCGCCGATAGGGAACAGGCCGGCGAGCTTATAAGGCGGTTGTTAAACTCGGCTGTATCGGTATAATCGTCGGCTATGAAAGGAACGGACACCAACAAGCTGACTCCCGCGATGCGGCAGTTTCATCATTTTAAGGACAAGTACCCGGACTCTATACTTTTTTTCCGGATGGGGGACTTTTACGAGACATTCTACGAAGACGCCCGGACATGTTCGCGTGTGCTGGGACTTACCCTGACATCTCGGTCTAAGGATACGAATCCTATTCCTCTGGCGGGGATACCGTATCACGCTGCGGATAATTATCTAAAGAAGCTGCTACAGGCCGGCTTCAAGGTGGCGGTTTGTGAACAGGTTGAGGATCCAAAGACTGCCAGGGGAGTGGTCAAGCGTGATGTGGTGCGGATAGTTACGCCGGGGACGCTGACCGATGATAATATGCTCCAGGCCAAGCAGGATAACTTTCTTGCGGCGGTGGCGATGGGCAAAGAAGGTGCGGCGCTGGCGTATGTGGATATATCGACGGGGCATTTCTTCGCCAAGACGGTTGAGGAGTCAGAGCTGGCTGATGAGGTTCTTCGCATCGGCCCGGCAGAGATATTGTTTCCGGACAGACGAGGCGAGCTTTTTGAGGCAGAGCAAAAACGCATCACCGACCAGATAGGCCGGCTAACCGCTGCGGCGATAACATATCGACCCGGCTGGTATTTCGATCCGTATCAGGCGGCCAAGCGGCTTTTGAAGAACTTCGAAACGGCGACGCTGGAAGGTTTCGGGCTGGCTGATGATGATCCGATTATTCCGGCGGCAGGTGCGGTGCTGGAATATCTGGGTGAGACGCAGAAGACAACGCTTTGTCATATCCGGTCGCTGCGGAAAATCGAACAGCGAAATTATTTGCAGTTGGATCCGACGACGCTGCGGTCGCTGGAGGTCCTTCAGCCGTTGCGGAGTGAGTCGCAAAAGGCCACTGTTCTGGCACATCTTGACCATACGCTTACCGGAATGGGCGGCAGGATGTTTCGGGTATGGCTTACAATGCCGCTTTGTGATATTGGGGCGATTGAAGCACGGCAGGACGCGGTTGAGGAGCTGACCAATCAGCAGTCGGCCTTGAATGATGTTCGTGATTTGTTGAGTGACATCGCCGACATAGAGCGTATCGCGGCACGGCTTTCGACTTTTCGATGTTCGCCGCGGGATTTGCTGACGCTGGCGACAACATTGCGACAGATTGGCCCGCTGCGTGAGAAAATGGCGGGGTTTGAGGCGGATTTGTTAAAGAAGCTGGCAGGCGGCTGCGATTCGATGGATGAGCTGGCGGAGCTGCTGGAAAACGCTATCGATTCGCAATGCGCACCGCATCTGCGTGAGGGAGGAGTTATTCGAGCCGGGTTTAATGAGGAGCTTGACGGGCTTCGGTCAATCGGTAAGACCGGACAGGACTGGCTTGCCCGATATCAGGCTCAGCAGATCGAGCGGACGGGGATAGAGAGCCTCAAAGTCGGTTATAATCGTGTTTTCGGCTATTATATTCAGGTTACGGCAGCGGCGGCAGATAGAGTGCCCGCTGATTATGTTCGCAAGCAGACGCTCAAAAACGCCGAGCGTTACATCACGGACGAATTAAAAAAATATGAAACCCAGGTTCTCACGGCAGAGGACAGAGCCATTGAACTGGAGCAAAAGCTGTTTGAGGATGTTCGCAGTTACGCGGCAGGTTTTGTGAGGAGACTTCAGGGGCTGGCTGATACAGTTGCACGGATTGACTGTCTGGCGTCTTTTGCTTATACGGCGGTTCGCAGGCATTATACAAGGCCCGGAATAACTCAAAACAAAGAGCTTATAATCAGCGAGGGCAAACATCCGGTATTGGCTGAGACGCTCGGCTCGGAATTCGTGTCCAATGATATTAACATCAGCGATGAATCGGGAATTTTGTCAATCATCACCGGCCCGAATATGGCCGGCAAATCCACATATATCCGTCAGGCGGCTCTGCTGGTGCTGCTTGCCCAGACCGGTTCGTTTATACCGGCGGCGTCTGCGACGATAGGGCTGACCGACCGAATATTTACGCGGGTAGGAGCGTCGGACGAGCTGACTCGCGGGCAGTCAACTTTTATGGTGGAGATGACCGAGACGGCCAATATTCTGAACAACGCCACGGACAGCTCGCTGATTATTCTGGACGAGGTGGGCAGGGGAACATCGACCTATGACGGGCTTTCGCTGGCTTGGGCGATTACCGAATATATCGCGACGAAGATAGAGGCTCGGACGCTGTTCGCTACGCATTATCATGAGCTGACGGAGCTGGCGGAGCTTTTCGAGAATATAAAGAATTATAATGTCGCGGTGCGTGAATGGGCTGATGAGGTGATTTTTCTGCACAAGATACTGCCGGGCGGAACTGATAAATCTTATGGGATTCATGTTGCCAAGCTGGCCGGTGTGCCGAAATCGATATTGTCGCGGTCGAAAGAAATTCTGCGAGATTTGGAATCGACTTTTCAGGCTGAGGCGACAAATGAAAAACTGGCGAAAAATAAGACCAGAACGAGCATTGAAAATTCGCTTTTTGTGCAGAAGCATAAGCCTATTCTTGACCGGCTGGCCGATATTGATCCTGACAATCTGACGCCGATACAGGCTATAAACCTGCTGAATGAGATAAAAGGCCAGTTGGGCGGTGAATAGGCATAGCTTAACTCCCTTATGATTACTTTGTCTTTTTAAAAACAAAACTGATCTAAAGGACGGCGATGTTGTGGAATTTTTATATTTTATGGGAGGCGGCAAGTGAATTTAACCCAACAGCAAATCCAGCGATACAGCCGACATATCATATTGGACAAAGTCGGTGGCGCAGGCCAGCAAAAGCTTCTGGAATCAAAAGTGCTGATTATCGGCGCCGGCGGACTCGGAAGCCCTGCTGCTCTTTTTCTGGCAGCGGCAGGGGTGGGCACACTCGGAATCGTTGACGGCGATAAGGTCGATATGACCAATCTGCAAAGACAAGTGCTTCACGCCACCGCCGATGTCGGCAGAGATAAGGTTGACTCGGCTGTGGAAACGATCATCGCTATAAATCCTGATGTTTGCATTCAGCCCTACAAGTGTCTTGCAACTGCCGAGAACATCCGTCAGATTATCCGTGATTATGATTTTGTAATCGATGGAACGGATAATTTCGCCTCGAAATTCCTGATAAACGATGCCTGTTTTTTTGAGAAAAAAGCATATTCCCATGCAGGCGTTCTGGCCTTTGACGGCCAGTTGATGACTGTCCTGCCGGGCCAAAGCACATGCTACCGGTGCATATTCGACGCACCCCCGCCGCCGGACAGCGTCCCTTCCTGCAGCCAGGCAGGTGTGCTTGGGGTATTGCCGGGCGTCATAGGTTCACTCCAGGCTACCGAAGCGATTAAGTATGTACTGGGGCTGGGCGATTTGCTGACCAACTCCCTGCTGACCTATAACGCTCTTACGATGAACTTTCGCAGAATAACGGTAAAACGCAACAAGGCCTGCTCGCTTTGCGGTGACAACCCGACAGTAAAAGAGCTCAAAGACCAGCAAAAGCCTGTATGCGATATTGACGAGGAAAAATAATGCAAAAAACTTCTGCTCTATCTGCTGCCGGTGCTTACTTCGACTGGACGCGGCTCGGACATAATGATTCCAATGGCAATACCTGTTTTTGGGGGCATGATAATTGAAGTTCTGACGATACTGGTAGTGCCTGTGCTGTACAGCCTGGTAAAGGAAACACGGCTTCGATTATAAATGTGATCAGTGCCTGTGGACATGAAATCCTGCTGGCTTTAGACGCTGATTAAGTCGATGACAGAGCAATAGAAATCACACCTACGGTCCAAGCTGCTCAAATGCTTCAGCTTAGCCGACCAGCCCGAAATGACCGCAACTGACCAAAAAACAACTTAAACCCCTCAAAACAGGCTGCAAACAAAGAATTTACCGAACCGCTGTACTCGCTAAACAGGTCTTTACAGTTAGAATAGAAATTGGTAATATCTGGGCTTACTTATTTTTTGAAGGTTTAAGATAATGACTGCGGAAAGAATAAAGATATACGACACAACGCTTCGGGACGGAATGCAGACCGAGGGTGTCAGTTTTTCTCTTGAGGATAAGCTGGCTATCGCCCAATGTCTGGATCAGCTTGGCGTTGATTACATCGAGGGCGGCTACTCGGCGAGCAATCCGAAAGAGCAGCGGTTTTTTGAGCAGGTCAGCAAGCTCGGCCTGAAGAATTCTCGCATTTCTGCTTTTGGTTCGACCCGCCGGGCCGACCGTAAAGTAACCGAAGACCTGTCTCTGAATTCGATTCTGGCATGCAGGACGCCTACGGCCACTATTGTCGGCAAAAGCTGGGATCTGCATGTCGAGCAGGTGCTTAAATGTTCGCTCGATGAGAGCCTTACGCTAATCGCTGAGTCGGTTGAGTATCTGAAAAAAGCCGACAGAGAGGTTATCTTCGATGCCGAGCATTTCTACGACGGCTACAAGAATAATCCCGAATTCGCGATTAAGAGCCTGCGTGCCGCGGCCCAAGCCGGCGCAGACTGTCTTGTGCTTTGCGATACCAACGGCGGTTGCCTGCCGAAGGATATATACGAGATAACATCGGCTGTGGCGGCTGAGTTCGGCTCAGTCGAGCTTGGAATTCATACTCATAACGACACCGATTGTGCGGTCGCGGGGACGCTGGAGGCTGTTCGAGCCGGTGCCCGACACGCGCAGGGAACTATAAACGGCCTTGGTGAGCGGTGCGGCAACGCGAATCTTTGCTCGGTGATAGCGAATCTGGCGTTTAAGAGCGGTTACGAGGTTTTAGACCATGAGAAGATAAAAACGCTGACCGAGGTTTCGCGTTTTGTTGCTGAGGTGGCGAATTTACAGCCGATGCCCCATATGCCTTATGTGGGCGACAGCGCATTTGCGCATAAGGCAGGACTCCATGTTGACGCGCTGAGAAAAAACACCAGCACTTACGAGCATATAGAGCCGGAACTGGTTGGCAATGAGCGGCGATTCCTGATATCCGAGCTTAGCGGCAAGGCAAACATTCTCGGCAAACTCGAAAAAGAGCGCATAAGCGAAGATAAGGAATTCATTCGCAAGGTGCTTAATCATGTTCAGGATATGGAAGAGCAGGGCTATCATTTCGAGGCTGCCGAAGCTACTTTCGAGTTGATGGTCAAGAAGCTGATGGGTACTCATAAACCTGCTTTTGAGCTGATAAAGTATCATGTGTCGATGGAAAAGCGGCAAAACGGTGAGGAAGTTACCGAAGCCACGGTTAAGCTCAAGGTCGGCGGCACCATTGAGCATGTTGTGGGCGAGGGCGACGGCCCGGTGAACGCTCTTGACGCGGCGCTTCGTAAATCACTGGAGAATTTTTATCCGAGGCTGCGTGAGATTCATCTTGTCGATTATAAGGTGCGAGTTGTCAATGCCAAGGCCGGAACAGCCGCGCGCGTGCGCGTAATCATCGAATGTCGCGATAAGCACTCTACCTGGGGCACAGTCGGGGTTTCGGGCAATATCATAGAAGCAAGCTGGCTGGCGCTTGTCGATAGTATCGAGTACAAGCTCCAGCCGTGATTAACTTGCCGTTGGCGCTTTGTATTTTAAGTTGCGGTTAAACTCCTACCACGGCTTTTTTGTTTGCAGCTGCTTTGCGTTTTCGCCGATTGATAATTCTTCCCTGCGGCTCGTGAATGGTTTGCCCTTTCGAGGCTACATGAAGTGCTTCTTCGGCGTTCGCGGCGAACAGATCTGCGCCGATTTCCTCCCACAGCCCTTCGGCGCGGTTAAACAGTCCGCCTGAAACCATAATTTTCATATCCGGCCAGGCGTTTACATCCTTTATTGTGTCTATAAGTCTGCGGACATCGGGAGCCTGTCTTGGCGTTGTGCCGTAAATCAGGAGGATGTGCGGGCCATAGTCATTTACATATTGCAGCAGGTCGTCGTTCGTCAGTCCGCCGCCAAGGAACCGCACCTGCCAGCCGTCGCTTTCGAAAAGATCTGCGGCCATTTGTGCTCCGAGTTCCTGAAGCTCGTCCGCCGCGCAGCATATAACTATTCGCCTGTCTTTTTGATGCTTCTGCGGCAGCTTGTTCTGGAGCTGGTCAACAATTGTGCGGTTTATCCGTGTTGCCAGATGCTCCTGTGCGGGTGTTATTTTGTCTTCCCTTGTGAGTTTTTCTATATGCACCATTATCGGCCATATAATGTCCATATAGATGGAGGTGGCGGGAACACCGGTTTGCATTGTTTCTTCGATTGTGCGGCGGGAGGCGTCGCGGTCGCCTTTTAGAAGTGCTGCGAGGTATCTTTCGAGTGTTTTTGCGTCGGTCATAATTTTCTCCACGGTTGAATAAAGTTTTCCATATTGCCCATTCTTTCAGTTCAGGTGTTAAATTAGGTAAACTGCTCTAGCAAAAGTAGGAATCGGCTAAGAGGCTTAAATTTCTTTAGTTAATTTAGGTAATTTGGGGATTTTGCGTAAAATTTTTTAAAAAGGGTCAATTTTACGCCGGAAGGGATATAAAGCAGGTGAATTTCGGCCATGAAATGCCGCCACAGTCAAAAGGTTTATCCAGCATCTGCCAACATGATCTCTTTCAAATGGCCGTCGAGAAGTCAAAATCGGTTATGAACAGTCCATCAATCACCGCCATATCATGACGAATTTTGTTCTTAGCTCAAAAAAGTTTCGCTTATGCCTATTTCCGCCGGCTCGTTTTGCGTTTTTTGGTTTTTTTCAGTGTTCTCAGGCCAAGGGCTTCTTTTAGCACCTCGGAAGCTGATTCGACATATTTGAATTTCAGGCCTTTTTTGGCTTCAGCGGGGACTTCGACCATATTCTTTTTGTTTCGTTTTGGCAAAATCACTCGTTTTATGCCGCTTTGCTTAGCTGCCAGTATCTTCTCTTTCAGACCGCCGATGGGCAGCACAAGCCCGCGAAGCGTAATCTCGCCGGTCATAGCTACATCCGTTCGAACTTTTTTACGCATCAGCAGCGACGCTATCGAAACATACATAGCCGTGCCGGCGCTTGGTCCGTCCTTTGGTATAGCTCCCTCAGGAACATGAACATGAAAGTCATTTTTGCTGAAAACATCCGGGTTGATATCGAGTTGTCTGGCCTGTGATTTGATAATAGAAAACGCTGCTTCGGCGCTTTCTTTCATTACATCGCCCATCTGGCCGGTAAGCTGCAATTCACCCTTGCCCGGCATAGAGGCCGTTTCGATAAACAAAAGCTCTCCGCCGTAGGGCGTGTAAGCCAGAGCCGTGGCTACACCCGGCGTGCTTGTTCGCATTGCAAGCTCAGACTCGTAACGAACCGGGCCAAGTATTTTCGCAAGCCCGTCGGCGTCAACTTTTTGCTGCTTGATTTTACCCTCTGCGATTTTCGCGGCCACAGCACGGCAAATAGCGGCGATGTTTCGCTCCAGCTCACGAACGCCGGCTTCACGGCAGTAGCCTTTGATTGTTTTCAACAGCGCATCATCAGTAATTTCAAGTGTCTTGTCGTTTAGTCCGTTTTCCTTTAACTGACGCGGCAGAAGATATTTTTTGGCGATATTTATCTTCTCATTGGTGGTATAGCCGGGCAACTCCAGAATTTCCATCCGGTCGTGCAGTGCAGGCGGGATGGGGTCGTCGTAATTGGCTGTCCCGATGAACATAACGCCGGACAGATCAAACGGCTGATCCAGGTAATGATCGGTAAATGTCGAATTTTGCTCAGGATCAAGCACTTCAAGCAGCGCGCTTGCCGGATCACCCCGAAAATCGCTGCCGAGTTTATCAAGTTCATCCAGCATAAAAACCGGATTTTGGGTGCCGCATTTGCGAATCTCCTGCAATACTCTGCCCGGCAGAGCGCCTATATATGTCCTGCGATGGCCGCGTATTTCCGCTTCGTCCCTCATTCCGCCAAGCGATATCCGCACAAACTTTCGGCCCATTGCACGAGCTATTGACTGTCCCAGGGAAGTTTTTCCCACGCCGGGCGGGCCTATAAAGCACAGAATAGGACTTTTGCCGGAAGGGTTGAGTTTTCGCACTGCAAGAAACTCAAGTATGCGTTTTTTAATTTTGGCAAGGTTATAGTGGTCTTTATTAAGCACGCGCCGTGCCTTTTTGATATTCAACTGGTCCTCGGTTTTGACCGCCCAAGGCAGTTCACACACCCAGTCCAGATATGTACGAATTACGGTGTAATCCGGCGAAGCGCTGGGGATTTTACTTAGTCGGTCAAGCTCGCGCAATGCCTCTTTTTTGACTTTTTCGGGCATACCGGCCTTTTCGATGCATTCGCGAAGCTCTTTTATCTCCTGTGTGCGTCGGTCATCCTGGCCAAGTTCGGACTGAATCGCTTTTAACTGTTCCTGCAGATAATATTCGCGCTGATTTTTGTCCACCGATTCGCGAACTCTGCCCTGTATTTTGTGGCTAAGCTCCAGCACCTCGAGTTGCTGTGCAAGCGCTACTGATATTTTCTCCAGTCTTTTGCCGGCGTCCAGTTCTTCCAGAAGCTCCTGTTTTCGTGTAAGGTCGAGATTCAGATTTGCCGCCAAAAAATCCGCCAGTGATGACGGTTCGTCAATATTCTCCAGCAGGACCGCCGCTTCTTCGGGTACATTCGGGCTTAGCGATATGACCCTGTTTGCTGAATTGCGAACATTGACCATCAGTGCCTTGATTTGCTTGGTCATTTTAGCCGTGGAGTGCAGCGGTTTGATTTTCGCGCGAAGATAAGGCTCTGTCGCCACCGGCGATATGACCTTAAACCGCGTAATTCCGTGAACCACCAGATGTATTGACCCCTGAGGCAGACGAACAACCTTTAACACCGAAGCGAGAGTGCCGATTTTGTAAAGGTCGTCAAAATCGGGCTCCTCTATATCGGGGTCTTTCTGAGAGAGCAGACCAATAACCAGTTCACCGGCCTCGCCGCTTTCCAGAAGCTTTTTACTGCTTTTTCTGCCTACCGCCAGCGGAGAAACTGTTCCCGGAAAGGTTACAGCATTTCGAATAGGCATAATGCCGACTTCCTTCGGAAGCTCCTCGCTTTGGCGCATTTTGTCACTTTTGCTCGGGGTCATAAACGGCTCAATAGCCGAAGTCTCCTCGGGCGTTACTTCTATCATCCAGTCGCCGTCGAACGGCATCAGATTTTTCCAACCAGTAGCCATATACTAAAAGTACCTTACACAAATAGTAAAAGTTCTTATCAAAAGGACTGCGTCCACCCCAACAAAAGGTATGCCAAAACTACCCGAAAGTAAAGCAAAATTACCAAAGCACTACCATATATTACCGTTTTTGACCGGTGATTTTATTGTTTTTGCTCGGCAAAATAGCTGCTGCGAGCAAAAGGCGCCGATATTACCCACTTAAAGCCCGTTTCTTTAGCTTTTTCAGCCCAGAAATCGAATTTTTCCGGCCTGATATAGTCAACCACATCCAGTGAATCTTTTGTCGGTTTTAGGTATTGCCCTATTGTAAGTCTATCGCAGCCTGCGCTTCGCAAATCCCGAAAAACCTGCTCAATTTCGGCGTCGGTTTCGCCCAGGCCGAGCATTATTGAGGATTTTGTCTGGAGATCGCCGTAGCTTTGCTTTGCTTTTTCCAGCAGTTTCAGTGAAAGCTCGTAATCACCGCCGGGACGAGCTTTAGGGTATAAAGACGGCACCATTTCAACATTGTGAGCAAAAACAAACGGCCTTGCCGTGCTCAATATCTCAAGGGCGTAATCCTGACAATCCGCAAAATCGGGCACGAGTATCTCAAATTCCATAAAATCGAGTCTGCTGCGAACGGTATTTATGCAGTCGGCGAAATGACCCGCTCCGCCATCGGGCAAATCATCGCGGTTGACGCTTGTTATTACAAGGTATTTCAATCCGAGTTTTTCCGCCAAATCAGCCAGTCTGGCAGGTTCAGTAGGGTCGGGTGGCTGGGGTTTGCCGGTGCCTACCGAGCAAAAGCCGCACTTTCGGGTGCAGACCTTGCCGAGTATCAGCACAGTGGCGGTGCCTCTGTCCCAGCACTGGCCTTTGTTCGGGCAGTTGGCATTTGAGCATATCGTCTCCAGCCCCAGCGACTGCAATAATTGATCAGTATTCTGGTAGCCGCCGCCGGCGGGGATTCTTTGTTTAAGCCAGCCTGGTAGTCTGGCCGAGCTTTTGGTATTTGGTTTTTCCATCTTTAGCGAAGTTTTCCTGCAATATATTGCTCAAAATCTGTTTCACCTCTTCCATATCGTATTGTTTGCCGGTAATCTGCTGGGCAGAGGTCATTGTAACACCGTCGAGTCCGCATGGAATTATACAGTTAAAAATGCTCAAGTCGTTTTGGATGTTTAGCGCCATTCCGTGATAGCTTACCATTTTTGACACCCTAACGCCGATAGATGCTATCTTCCGCGGACCAACCCACAGGCCGGGAAATCCTTTTTTCGCTTCTGCCTCTACTCCAAGCTGAGCCAGCAGGGTAACACCTATATTTTCCAATGTGTGGATATAGTCGCTAACGCCCAGACCAAGCTGTGAAAGATTTAATATGGGATAAACCACTATCTGGCCTGGATTGTGGGCGGTTGCTCCGCCGCCTCGACGGATGTTGACTATCTCTATGCCCTGTCGCTCTATATGTTCATTGGCAAGGGTAAGTCGGTTGGCGGTTTGTCTTGCGCCGAGGGTGATTACGGGTTTGTGTTCGACCAGCAGGGCGGTGTTGGCGATTGTTCCTTCTCGGCGTTTATCGCGCAGGTCGTGCTGGAGGGCAAGCACCTCGGCATAAGGCGCAATGCCGCAATTGATTATTTTTAACACGATTTTTTCATTTTTTTCCGGCATGAGGGCTATTGTATCAAATTTTCATATCTTTTGCGATTCTGCAATGGGCGGCGTCGAACATTCGGATTGTCCCCCGCTCCAGGCGAAGTATCAAACCCTGGTCGGGATCCACTCCTTCACAGTTGCCGGTAAATTTTCGGCCTTTATATACAACCGTTATTCGCCTGCCGAGCAGAAGGCTTAGCTGTCGCCATCGATTTCGCACAGCCTCGGGATTTTCCGCGGCAGCGGCGAACCAGATGCCAGCGGCAGTGAGGACTTGCTTTGCAATATCCGTTCGGCAGCAGGGTTTGCGGTCGGCCATATCTAAGCTTATCGCAGAGTCTCGAATTTCCGGCGGAAAATCCTCCGGCTTTTGACGACAGTTTATGCCAACACCTACGATATAATAATTTTGCCGATTATGAGTTTGTGACTCAACGAGTATTCCGGCCAGCTTTTTATTACCCAGCAGAATATCATTAGGCCATTTGATTTTGGGCTGCTGTTGGTCGATGGTCCCTATACCATCGGCAACGGCTACCGCGGCCGCAAGTGACATAAGGTTCGGTTTTATATTGTTCTGCCGCAGTAGAATTGAAAAAAGAAGGCTTTGTTTTTCAGGGCTTTGCCATTTTGCTCCGAGCCTGCCTCTTCCTGCGCTCTGTGATTCGGCAAATACAACCAGGCCGTCCTCAGCGGCGCTGCCTATGTATCGCGCGGCGGCATCGTTGGTGCTGTAGGTGGTTTCGTAAATTACCACTTCTTTCCCGATGCGCCGTTTAGGCAGGGTTGATTTTATGATGTCAGGGTCGAGCGGAGTTTCTTTTGGCATAATTAGCTTTTAGAACCTGTCCAGACCGATGTCCACAGCCGAGGCCGAATGTGTTATCGCACCGACCGCTATCCGGTCAATTCCGCAGCGGGCGATTGCGGCAACATTATCCAGCGTAATTCTGCCGGAGGCTTCAAGCAGGGGTTTCTTGCGGCCTTTGAGCATTGTGTTACGCATTTCGACTGCGTGAAGTAGCTGCCACTGCCCCATATTGTCCAGCAGAACGATGTCTATGCCGGGTATTTTCAAAACATGGTCAAGCTGGTCATCGACATGATCAACTTCGACTGCGACAAACCCCACACCCTTGATTTTTCTGGCTTTGCGAACTATCTGGGAGAGTTGTTTGTATAGGTCGTCATTTAGCTGGGCAAGATGATTGTCTTTTATCAGTATTCCATCGTAGAGACCTATGCGGTGATTGTGTCCGCCACCGCATTTTACGGCGTATTTTTCGAGTATTCTCCAGCCGGGCGTTGTTTTTCGTGTATCGTATATCTTCGCTTTTGTTCCCCGCACCGCCTCTACATATTTGGAGGTCGTGGTGGCGATGCCGCTCATTCTCTGTAGAAAATTAAGCAGGACTCTTTCAGCGGTAAGCATGGCTCTTAATGGGCCTTCGATACGGGCGATTCGCTGACCTACCAGAGCAGGATTGCCGTCGTTGATATACACCCGCATTTTAAGCCGCTTATCGTAAAGCTTGAGTATCTCCCGTGCCAGTTCCATCCCGCAGACTGTTATTTCTTCTCTCGGGACCAGATAGGCACGGCATTGTGTTTCTTCTGCGGCAAAAAGCTCGCTGGTTACATCACCTCTGCCCAGGTCTTCTTGTATAGCAATTGTTATCAGTGGACGGGCTTTTTCAATATCTAACGGATTGGTCATTTACCTGTTCTCCTTTTCTTCTTGCTTTTGCTGCTGACAACCAGTTCGGGCAATGCCTGAAGTTCGTGTAGCTGATCCCGCAGGGCAGCCGCCCGTTCGAAATCCAGTTCTTCGGCGGCTTCGAGCATCTGCTTTTCAATTCTGGCAGTTTCTTCGGCTCGGTCGAATTCTTCCTCACCGGCGAAATTAGCGGCTTTCTGTGCCGTTTTGCGAGCTCGCATCTGCTCGGTCAGACTATTGCGTATGGTTTTTACTATCGTTTCGGGAGTAATTCCGTGTTTTTTGTTATACTCCATCTGGATTTTACGGCGCCTGTTGGTTTCGTCAATAGCATTTTGCATAGAGCGGGTAACTTTGTCGCCGTATAGAAATACCGTGGCGTTTACATTTCTGGCTGTTCGCCCGATTACCTGTATCAACGATGTTTCACTGCGCAGGAACCCTTCCTTGTCAGCATCGAGTATCGCCACTGCGGAAACTTCAGGCAAATCAAGGCCCTCCCGGAGCAGGTTAACGCCGACCAGCACATCGAATTCGCCGTTTCGCAGGTCGCGAAGGATTTCGATTCTTTCGAGGGTGTCGATTTCGCTGTGAAGGTATCGGCATCGCAGGCCCTCTTTGGTCATATATGCGCTTAAGTCCTCGGCCATTCGCTTGGTTAGCGTGGTAACAAGCACCCGTTCGTTAGATTCTGCCCGTTGCCGGGCGGCTTCGAGAAGGTGCGGAACCTGTTTACTTGCAGGGTGAACCTCTATCGGCGGATCGATAAGTCCGGTCGGGCGGATTATCTGCTCGACGACTTCATTATCGCATTTTTCCATTTCATAAGGCCCGGGCGTTGCCGAGACAAAGATTATCTGATTCCATATTTGCTCAAGTTCCTCGAATCGCAGCGGGCGGTTGTCCAGCGCGCTTGGCAGGCGGAAGCCATGTTCGACGAGTGTTTCTTTTCTTCTCCGGTCGCCTGCCCACATTGCACGAAGCTGGGGGATTGTTACATGAGACTCATCGATTATCATTACAAAGTCATCAGGGAAGTAATCCAGCAATGTATATGGTCTTGCGCCAGCGGGAAGCTGAGCAAGATGGCGGGCGTAGTTTTCTATGCCGCTGCAAAAGCCTACTTCCTGGAGCATTTCGATATCGTAATTTGTTCGTGCTTCGAGTCGCTGGGCTTCGAGCAGCTTGCCCTGGCTGCGAAATTCGCTTAACTGGGATTTCAATTCGGCTTTGATGCTTGCCACTGCCGGGGCGATTTTATCCTCAGGCATAATGTAATGCTGAGCAGGATAGATGAATACTCTGGCCGGTTCTTCGGCAAGGACCTGACCCGAGACGGGGTTGATGTAGCTTATTTTTTCGACCTCATCGCCGAAAAATTCAAAGCGTATGGCGTAGGATTCATAGGACGGGAACAAATCCACGACATCGCCCTGAACGCGGAATTTGCCGCGGTCGAATTCGAAGTCGTTGCGAGTGTACTGCAAATCCGCCAGGCGTCCGAGCAGGTCGTTGCGGTCTATATTGTCTCCGGTTTCGACGCCGACTACGCTGGCTTTGTAGTCTTCCGGTGAGCCCAGACCAAAGATGGCTGAAACCGAGGCCACGATTAAAGCATCGTCTCTGCTGAGCAGGCTGGTTGTCGAGGAGAGACGCAGCCTGTCGAGGTCATTGTTGCGCGAGGCATCTTTTTCGATGTAAATATCACGCTGTGGGATATAGGCTTCGGGTTGGTAATAATCGTAGTAGCTGACAAAGTATTCGACGGCATTTTCAGGGAAAAGCTCTTTGAACTCCTCGTAAAGCTGGGCGGCCAGTGTTTTGTTGTGCGAGATTACGAGGGTTGGTTTTTGTATCCGCTCGACGACATTTGCCATAGTAAAGGTTTTGCCGCTGCCGGTTACACCCATCAGCGTCTGGAATTTTTTTCCTTTGCGCAGAGCTTTAGTTAATTGCTCGATCGCTCGCGGCTGGTCACCGGCGGGTTCGAATTGAGTGTGTAACTTAAATTGTGCCATTGTGTTTATGCTATTTTTCGGCAGGGCCGACCGAATAGCGGGTGTATCTGCTGATATTGCACTGACGGGCAAGTTCGTGCACCTGCCCGGCGGTTACTTGACGAATCGCTTGGATATCGTCATCGATCGGTATATATTTGCCCAGATAGTTCCAGTTAAGCCCCAGATCGAGCAATCGTCCCATTGGCAGCTCATTTTTGAGCACCATCGCTCCGAGTATTTTGTTTCTGGCTTTTTCAATTTCAGCATCGGTTACGCCGTTTTGCTCGATATCTTTGAGTATCTTATTCACGATAGTCATTACCTGCTCGGCTTTGTCCTCTCCGCAGCGGATATAGGTGAAAAATTCGCCGGTTCCGTCCATTGTGTCCGGCTCCATTACGGCTGTCTCGGCAAGTGCTTTGTCCACAATTTCCCAGTAGTATCTCGAGCCTCTGCTGTCGCCGATTATATTTGCAAGTATCACGGCTGCGTATTTTTGCGGATCCTGTGCCGATACGGCCTTGCTCATAAGGCATATATGCTCACGGACGAGGTTGGGTTTGGCTTTGCGTTTGGTTTTTCCGCTGCCGGAAGCATCGGTGATTTGTCTTTCGGTTTCCATATGCTGCCATTTTTCGCATAGCTCATCAGCGGCGGCGCATATCTTCTGCCATTGCACATTTCCGGCAACGACAAGAGCCATGTTGTTCGGGGCGTATCGGCGGTCAAAATATTGCCTCATCTGCTGATCGGTCAGACCGTCTATGCTCTCGACGGTGCCGAGGACGCTGTTGCCGCACGGATGACCGTCAAAATGCAGATTTCGACAGCTGTCAAGCACATCGAACATCGGCAGGTCCTGGTACATCGCGATTTCTTCTTTTATGACATTTTTTTCAATGTTAAAGTCGTCCGTGCGCAGGCTTGGTCTCATCAGGCTCATCCAGAGTCTGGCGGCCTGTTCGAGATATTCCGGCAAAACCGCAGCATAGTAAACTGTGTTTTCTTCGCTGGTAAAAGCATTAAATTTCGCTCCCATATCGTCAAAAGCCTGACTAACCTCAAACGCGTCGTAGCGGTCGTTGCCTTTGAAGAGCATATGTTCGAGAAAGTGTGAAACACCGTTAATGTCGAGAGTTTCATCGCGAGCGCCTGTTTTTACGAAAAAACCGACTGCCGCTGATTTTGCTGCTTTGTTTATCTCGCCGACTACCGTCAGCCCGTTATCCAATGTATGGGTTTTGAATTCCATATTTTCACCTGCAATAGTTCGCTTTTAATTGCTTTTTTAGCGTTTGATTTCTATTTCTTTGGGGCCAATGGTCAATGCCGTGAAATCCTCGAAACTGTTATTTCGCAGAAATTCTACAACATCATCGGCAGTGGTGCTGTCCACTTTTTCCCTTATTTCGTCAATTGAGCGTATTCTGCCGAGCATGTAGTAATCACCGCCGATGGCCATTGCTCTGCTGCCGGAAGATTCGCCCTGCATTATCATCGCGCTTTTGAGCCCCGCTCTTGCTCGTTGCATTTCGGCTTCACTGATGCCTTCTTTGAGCCTGTCGAACTCTGTCAATATGACATCGGCAGTTTCCTGTGCGCTGTCGGGCAGAGTTCCGGCGTAACAGGCTATGCCCGCAGCTTCTTTTAGTGCGTGATAGCTTGCGCCGACGGCATAGCAAAGGCCTCGTTTTTCGCGAACCTCGGTAAAGAGTCTGCTGCTCATCCCGCCGGACAACACTGAAACAGCCAACCGCACCTTGTAATAATTTTCGTCATCAGGCCGGACGGTTGGCGTCATAAGGCCGATATGCACCTGTGCCCCGTCGTGGGGTATATGGGTGTATTTGGGGCCGGGTTTTTCGATTTGCACATCAGGCTGCTCGGCCGGCTCCATATCGGCGAATAACTGTTCCATTTTCGCGCAGACTTTATCGAAATCGTATTTTCCAGCTACGCCTACGATAATATTGGCCGGGTTGAAGTTTTGGGTTACAAACAGCGCGGTATTGCCCGGCTGGAGTTTTTCAAGTTCATCAATCCGACCGATGGGATTTCTGCCCAGCGGTTCGGGATAGAACCTCTCTCGAAGCTCGACCATTACTCGTTGCCGCGGGTCGTCTTCCATAGCTTTTACGCCGTCGATTGCTAACTGCCGGGCCGGTTCGAACTGTTTTTCGTCCAGTCGAGGCCTGCGGATAACATCGGCATAAAGCCCCATCGCCGCATCCAGCTTGGCGTGTTCCATAGCGGCTCCGATGGTGATATGAGCGTTGTCAAGCGAGCAGCCTCTCTGCAAGCCCAGACTGTCCATAGCGTCATTTAGGGCCTTGCTGTCATAATCGCCGGCTCCCCTGAAAATCCAGTCGCTGACTACCTGACCGGCTCCGCTGGCCCCTTGCGGCAGTCGGGAAGTGCCCGCGGGAAGCATAAAATCAAATGCCGCCGATTTTACCCCTTCGATGGGTTCACCGAGGATTACCATTCCATTTTTGAGTACATGCTTGTCAAATTTCTGCATAAATATAACCCTTGCCTGCTAATTCGCATAAAACCAGAATGTTACCATTACAGAGGCGGACTTGCAACGGCCAATTAAAATAGCCAATTTTGTCTTTAGTCGGTTGTATGGTTGCCGAAGAGGGCATTCGTTGTTATACTCTTTGGAAATTTGACGGCGGATTGAAGCTAAGGTTTTTTATATGGATGTTATTTTAGATTCTCAGGCGATAGAGCATGCTCTTGACAAACTGGCTGAGGGAATAGCCAAAGACACCGCTGAAGGGCAGGACATTGCGGTCGTTGGCGTTCGAAGCCGAGGTGAGGTGATTTCGCAACGGCTGGGACAGCGGCTGGGAAGGCTGCTTGGCAAAGAAGTGCCTGTCGGCACACTTGATATCACTCTATATCGCGATGATCTCAACAATCCCCAGAGCAACGCTCAGCCGCAGGTGCGCACCACGGAAATAGGGTTCGATATAGACGGAAAAATAATATATCTCGTTGATGATGTTCTGCATACGGGGCGTTCGACACGGGCGGCGATGGATGCACTGATAGACCTTGGCAGGCCACAGGCGATACGGCTTGCGGTTCTTGTTGACCGTCGCGGACGGGAGTTTCCTATACAGGCCGATTACGCAGGGAAACTGGTAGAGGTTTCCGAGGGCGAAACCGTGCAGGTCAGGGTTGTGGAAGTTGACGGAGTTGACGAAGTGATTGTAGAATAGTTCATAAATTGCGGCGTGGTAAGGGTTCTCAATGACGATAACAGGCCAAGAGAATAAATTTGAATGGACTCGCAAGCACCTGCTGGGGTTGAGGCAGTTGAGTGCTGATGAATTGAATCATATTTTCGCCACAGCCGCCGGGTTTGAGCAGATAAGCACCCGCTCAGTGAAGAAAGCGCCGCCGCTTCGGGGCAAAGTCGTTGTTAATCTTTTCTTTGAGGACAGCACCCGCACTCGCACGAGTTTTACGCTGGCGGCCAGCAGACTAAGCGCGGACATCATCGAGTTTACCAAAAAATCAAGCTCGGTAAGTAAAGGTGAAACCCTCCTCGATACAGCCAAGAATCTCGAAGCGATGGGGATTGATATAGCCGTAGTCAGGCACAGCGCCGGTGGAGCGCCGGACTTTATCAGCAGAAATATCGACGCCTGCGTTGTCAATGCCGGCGACGGATTTTGCGAACATCCCACACAGGCGCTTCTTGATATTTATACGATTTTGAAAAATCGTCAAAGTATGGAGGGCCTTAAGGTCGCGATAGTCGGTGATATTGCGCACTCCCGTGTGGCGAGGAGCAATATGTGGGCAATGACAAAACTCGGAGCCGAGGTGACATTTGTCGGCCCGCCTACGCTTATGCCGGCACAGGTGGATAAACTGCCGGTAAAGGTAAGTCATTCGCTGGATGAAGTTATAGAGAAAGTGGATGTTGTTTATATGCTGCGAGTTCAGTTCGAGCGGCTTGGCGGCAGTCCGTTTCCGTCGGTGAGGGAGTATTCTCGGTATTACGGCCTGACGGTTGACCGTATGAAAAAAGCCAGACCTGATATTCTCGTAATGCACCCCGGGCCTATAAATCGCGGACTCGAGATAGAAAGCGAAGTGGCCGACGGGCCCCGCAGCGTAATACTGCAACAGGTTAAATACGGCCTTGCGGTGCGAATGGCCGTGCTGTTTCTGGTCAACCAGGCAGCAGTGACGGAGAAAAAGTAAAAAGTTAAAAGTCAAAAATAAAAGCTTTGGAATTTCTGGATTATGGGTGATGAAGTAGGTAGATATGAAGTTGATTTACGCAGGAGAGCTTATCAATATTCGATAGATATAATAAAGTTTTTGGATTTGCTGCCGAATGAGTGGAGCACAAGGGTGTTAGCAAAACAGCTTCTAAGGTCTGCGACATCGGTTGGTGCTAATCTGGTAGAGTCTAAGGTTGCCAGTTCAAGGAAAGATTATGCAAATTTCTTTCTTTATTCGCTCAAGTCAGCAAATGAAAGTTTATATTGGCTGGGCCTACTGAGAGATGCCAAGCGGGTTTCGAGCAATTCAGTGCAGCCGCTCCTGAAAGAGACACAGGAAATTGCGAATATAATTGGAGCAAGTGTTGTAACATTAAGAAAACAGTGAGGGTTGCAATAACTTTTTATCTTTTACTTTTGAGTTTTTACTTTTATGAGCAAGAACATTCTTATAAAAAATGGCCGTGTTATTGACCCTGAATCGGGGCTGGATGAGGTGTGCGATGTTCTGATACTACAGGAGAAGATAGCTCAGGTCGGCAAAATCGGCTCCGGTGCAGAGGAAAAAGTTGAAAAGGTTATTGATGCGACGGAAATGATAGTATCGCCGGGGTTGATTGACATACATGTACATTTTCGCGAGCCCGGTGACGAAGAGGAGGAGACCATAGCAAGCGGCTCTGCCGCCGCTGTCGCCGGAGGGTTTACATCCGTAGTGTGTATGCCTAACACTAATCCGCCGGTCGAGAATGAGACCGATGTGGAATATGTTCACCGCAAAGCTCGACAGGCTCGCCAGAGTCATGTTTATGTAATGGGCGCGATTACTAAAGGCCGGGCCGGCGCCGAGCTTGCTGAAATGGGGCTTATGCATGAGGCCGGCGCAGTAGGCTTTACCGACGATGGTTCGGGAGTTCAGGACGCCAAAGTAATGCAGCGGGCGATGAAGTATGCCAGTATGTTCGGTAAAGTTATGTCCCAGCATTGCCAGGACGACCATCTGGCAGGCGGCGGAGTTATGAATGCCGGATACTACGCGACGATACTCGGTCTGCCGGGTCTTGACGCCTTGGCAGAGGAGGCGATGCTCTGGCGTGACATTCAGCTTGCAAAACGCATAGGTATTCCCTATAACGCCCAGCACATATCCACCGCATCGGCAATGGAATTGATACGCGGCGCTAAAGCTGACGGCCTTAATATTACATCGGAAGTTACGCCACACCACCTTTTGCTTACCGATGAATATTGCGAAGGCTACGACACTAATTACAAAGTTAATCCTCCGCTGCGGACACCCAGGGATATTGAAGCGTTAAAAGAGGCGATAAAAGACGGCGTTGTCGATGCGCTTGCCAGTGACCATGCCCCGCATTTGCAGAGTGAAAAGGAGCTGGAGTTTCTTGCCGCCCCGTTCGGAATAGCAAGCCTTGAGGTTGCTCTGGGGCTTTACATAAAAGCACTGATAGACGATAAGGTTATCGACTGGCCGCAATTGCTGCGAATGATGACGATCGGGCCGGCTCGAATTATCGGTATTGACGGTGAGAAAGGTTCGCTGGCCAAAGGTAAGGCCGGTGACATTACAATTATCGATCCACAGGTCGAATACCAGGTGGATGTGGAAAAATTCCGCAGCAAAAGCAGAAACTGCCCATATAAAGGCTGGAGGCTTCGCGGAAGGGCGGTTACCACAATTGTCGGCGGAGAAATACGCTACGACGGCAGCTAATGCTTATGCCTTATTTGATTGACGGCTACAATCTTCTTTGGAGAATTCACAACGGCGGGGAGTCGGTCAGTGACATTCAGTTGTGCCGGGCAATAGACCGGTATCTTGATATACAGCGGCAACGAGGTACGATGGTTTTTGACGGCATCGGGCCGCCGGATAAAAGTGATTTTTTCAGTCTGGATAGTCTCAGCGTGCAGTTTGTCGGCGAGCACACAGACGCCGATTCGGTCATCGAATATCAGATCGAGCAGAGTACCGCACCGAAACTGCTTAATGTAGTATCCAGCGATAGAAGGGTTCGTGACGCTGCTAAGCGCCGAAAAGCGGGAGTGATTTTAAGTGAGCAGTTCTGGTCGATGGTAAAGGTGGCGCTTTCCAAAGGCAGCCGACGAGAGAGTCCGCCAGGCGGCAAAATTATGGGCATAAGCGACGCCGAGACCGAAAGATGGATGAAAGAGTTCGGCCTGGACGAATAGGTTAAAAACGGAGCAGGAGGGATTCGAACCCCCGGTGCCTTACGGCACAACGGTTTTCAAGACCGTCGCAATCAACCACTCTGCCACTGCTCCAAGTTATTGTAAAATAACGAATTATAAAGTTGCCATTAAGGCCTTTATGTAATTTACAACCTTTATTACAACCATGTAAGTATTACACTAACGGCAAACAAAGATGTTCTAAGAATCGCTATTTTGCAGTTAAGGTGCTGTTCTGTCAAATAACAAAAAGGGAAAGCGAAGAACTCGCTCAGATAAATTCCTGCTTACGGTACATAAAACCGGCCGATATTGCAAGAAAATTAAAGGCAAAACCTATTACTTTGGCACAGATCGAAAACAAGCATTCCAGTAACGAGCCGCTTATGAGAAGCGTTTTTGTGGTTGATGACAATATGGAGTTTTGCCGGTTTTTGCGTAATAATTCTGATGATAATCCTCTGCGGGCCAGAATTTGCCTGCCGGTTCGAGCTGGGTTTTGACATCGTAGCCGTTTTCTCGCAGTTCGGCTATGAGCTTTTCGGTTATCTGCTTCTGGCGGTCGTCGGTGTAGAAGACTTCCGAACGATACTGCTCGCCGATGTCCGGGCCCTGACGGTTTAGCTGTGTCGGGTCATGAATTTCAAAGAAAACCTTCGCCAGGTCTTCAAACGCTATCTGATTGGGCTGATATGTCACTTCCACGGCTTCGGCGTGGCCGGTCGTGCCGGAGCAGACCTCTCGATAGGTCGGGTTTTCTTTGCTGCCGCCCATATAGCCTGATGTTACCGATACGACACCGTCTTGACGACTAAGCCAGTATTCAACGCCCCAGAAACATCCGCCGGCGAAGTAGGTCTTTTCGGTCTTGTCGCCGCTTTGGGCGGGTATAAATTCCAGCGAAATCGAGTTCACGCAGTGGCGGGTATTCTTTTGGGTAAATCCCTCGCCGGTAAAGATATGGCCAAGGTGCGCATCGCAGTTTGCGCAGACTATCTCGGTGCGAACTCGGTCGGCGTCGGGTGTTTTTGTGACTGCGCCGGGAATCTCGTCATCGAATGAAGGCCAGCCGCAGCCGGATTTGAATTTGTCCGTGCTTTTGTAAAGCTCGGCTCCGCAGCGTTTGCAGATGTAAGTGCCGGGCCGGTCAAGGTCGTTGTATTTCCCGCTAAAAGGCTGCTCAGTCCCTTTGTCTATTATCACTCGACGCTCTTGCGGCGTCAGTTCTTTATATGTCATCGAAATACCTCCGTAGTAACAGCCAAATGCTAAGTGACGCTGTTTATTTTTTCTTTTAATTTTCGGCAGGCTGCTGTCGGGTCGGGCAAGCGGGTGACTGCCGCCGAGACAGCCACTGCTGATGCGCCGGCTTGCATAACGGATTCGACATTGTTTTGGTCAATGCCGCCGATAGCGATCGAGGCGATGCCGGTGTTTTGAAGCTCGGCTGCGCCCCGGCGGACATATTCGAGCCCCACCGCATCAGCCGACGGTTTGGTCTCTGTGGCAAAGACCGGTCCCAGCGCAGCATAGGTAGGCCGCTGGTCGATGGCCTGCTTGAGCTGCTCGAGTGAATGTGTGCTTATGCCGGTTATCATCGGTCGCTGCTGTAGCTTTGTTACCACTCTGGCCGGCAGGTCGTCCTGTCCCAGGTGAACACCGTCGGCGCCGCAGGCGATCGCTATATCCGGCCGGTCGTTTATTATTGATATGACGGCTTTTTCGCTGCATAGCTTTGTGAACTGCTCTGCCAGTGCGAACATATCCGAATCAGACATTTCTTTGAGACGGAGCTGGATGCAGTCCGCCCCCCCGGCGATGCAATACTGAGTCATAGCGAGCACATCAACAGGAGGCAGGTTTGAAATAAGGACATACAGCTTTACTTTTTTAAACCGCTGTGAGGCGTCTGCGAAGAGCATCACCTGTTTTTCAAAAGTGTAGGCCTTGTATCGCAGTTGTTCAAATCGCTTTGCCGATTCTTCGTTTATCGGCTGGGCGGTCTCTGCCAACACTCGCAGTGCTTCGCTAAGGCGTTTTGCCGCCGCGGTGAATGATTGTGTCAGGTTTTGCCGGTGAAGCTGATCGGTCACTGTTATGTCCGTTCCGACATCTGCTTCAGTGTCTCGCGCGGCGATGAGCCTGCCGGGGTCTATTTTGGCAGCGGCGGAGCTTAGCTGGTGTCGCATTGACTTTGCCGTCTCTGCCAGCGGCTTGCTGTCCAGGCAGAATCGGCAGTATTCCTCGGTGACCCTCAGGGCTTCCCTTGCACGGTTGAAGTTGGCGTCAATTATTCTGTAAGAGGCTCGATCCATAGCTTTATTATAAAGGCAGGCTCGAAGCACTTAAAGTGAAAATTGCGTGAACAAAGGTTTGAACTGGTCATAGTACAATTATGGAGCCGCACCTCCTCCGGTCGCGGCTCCACAAAAGTATTTATAAACAAAGCCAAAAACTTTGACTTTGCACAACTTCCAAGGGCGGATAAGTCCTCCTCCGAGTAAGTTTTAGGACATCCGCCCAAAGTCGTGTTGTGAAAAGAAGAAGTTGCAAAGGGTATGCCAGAGCATTGAGAGGCTTTTTCAAATAATTACAACTAAGCGTAAGGGCTTTTCATAGATAGATTTAGACATTAGTATTAAAATAAAAAAGCAAATTTCGGATTATCAGTTATTTAACGCTGCGCTTCTTTTTTTCAACATTTCGCGATTTCTATTTTCCCTAACTTTACCCTTAAGACCTATAACTGGTTAAAAACAGTAAGCTTAAAGGGGTGTTTATTCTTGTAAACACCCCTGTTGCCTTAATTCACCGCGTATTATTTAACTATCTTATCTTCAGGGTCGCCAGAGCGATTGCCGCGAAGAACGCCGCCAACAACCAGAATCTTACCACTACCTGCGGCTCGGACCAGCCGGCAAGATGGAAATGGTGGTGAATAGGTGCGCAGCGAAAGATGCGTTTTCCTCTGTATTTGTACGACCCGACCTGCAAAACAACGCTGAAAAGCTCCATAACGAATACCCCGCCGATTATAAACAGCAGTATCTCGTTTCGGGTTACAAGCGCTCCGTATCCCATCGCCGCACCGAGCGGTAGCGACCCTACATCGCCCATAAAAGCCTGTGCCGGATGGCAATTATACCAGAGAAAACCAAGCACCGCCCCGAGTATGGCAGAGTAAAAAATACTAAGCTCCCCTGCCTGCGGGATAGCCGGCAGCAACAGATAGCTGGCCCAGGTTACGGTCGAAGTCTGCGTCATTGTCTCGGACGCTACATAGCACAGCACAACCAGCACCAGCGCGACCATTCCCACGCAGCCCGAGGCCAGTCCGTCCATACCGTCGGTCAGATTCACGGCGTTGCTCGTGGCTGAAATGTATATTATAGCTATGAAAACGAACATCCAATTTTGCAGCGGCAGCCCGTGCTTATAGAAGGGCAGCCAGAACAGCTTTCCATCGGGTATGTTGGCAAAATCAGCATATAGAAACGACGCTATCAGCACCGCTCCGCCTATCTGAAAAATCAGCTTTTCCCAAGCCTTGAGCCCGTCGCGGTCGCGCTGCTTTGTCTGTGATGTAAGCTTGAGCCAGTCATCGGCGGCGCCTATACCTCCGAACCAGATTACCAGCATTATAGCTTTCTGGACGAACGGGTTATTCAACTGCGTCCACAGAAGCGTCGCGGCAAGAGTGGAGATTATGATTATCAGCCCGCCCATCGTCGGCGTGTTGGCTTTTGCTTTTGTCAGATTGTTGAGGTCTTCGTGGTAAAATTCCGGCCTGTCGCCGATTTTTTTACGCATTAGCCAGCGTATGATTTTCGGCCCGAGTATCATCGCCAGAACATAGCTTGTAAGCAGTGCGGCGATAGAACGAAATAGCACTGCCTGATAGGCATAGAAGCCTATCCGGTGCGTGAAAACATCTCTTAGCAGCCATAAAAGGTGATAAATCAATTCAGAGCTTACCTTGTCTTATCTTTTTGCAGCCGGGGTTCTTAACGGCGTTGTATCGTTTTGCAGATTCTTAATCTTCTCAACGGCGCGCTCGAGTCTGGCCGAGCGCGAGCCCTTTACTAATACTATATCGTATTTTTGCAGATATTTTTGCAGATTATCACAGAGAGATTCGGTATTTTTGAAAAATTCCGTCTCAATGCCGTCATAATGATTTTTGGCCGTCTCGGCGACAAGCTTTGCCGACTGTCCGACCGCCAGAATCATATCAATTTGCAACGCAGCGGCGGTTTGGCCAAGCTGGCGGTGAAATTTGTCAGCGTCCTGTCCAAGCTCAGCCATTTCTCCGCAGATGAAGACTTTTCGACGGCTGTGTCGTCTGCCCATTTGAGCCAATATCCCCAGTGCGTTTTCCATCGAGGCAGGGCTTGCGTTATAGCAGTCGTTAATAACAGTAACATCAGCGTATTCGACAATTTCCGTCCGCATTTTTATCGGCTTGAGCAACCCTATCGCTTCGGCAAAATCGTCCGCTTCGATGCCCAGGCTGCTGCAAACCGCCCAGGCAACCACGACATTGGCGACATTGCCCGCACCCGCCAGCGGCAGTGTCATTTTCCGCCCTGCCAGTGTGAAATTGCTGCCTTTGTCGGAAAAAACCATATCCTCTGGCATTGGCGGGATTGCCGCGACAGTAAAATCACCTTTGGGACATTGGGGCGACTGAGTCAGCTCCGCCGGTAATATAAGCATTCCGCCGGTTCGCAGGCCTTTGGCGATTGAGAGCTTCTCGGCCAACAGATGCTCGAATGTTTCAAAACCGGCCAGATGAGCGGGTTTGACGGCCGTCACCACGGCGATGTCGGGCGAGGCTGTTTTTGAAAGCACTTCGATTTCGCCGGGGCTGTTTGTGCCCAGTTCGGCGATGATAATTTCGCAATCGGCCTCGGCGCCCAGCAACGTCAGCGGCAGGCCTATGGAGTTATTGAAGTTAGCAGGGGACTGATGGATTTTGAATTTTCTGGCAAGCACAGCCGCTATTATGTGCCGTGCTGTGGTCTTGCCGACCGAGCCGGTTATGGCGATGACCTTAAAAGGTCTGCTCCAGCGGTAATGCCCGGCCAGTTGGCCGAGGGCTTTAACAGTATCGGTCACCGTGAGTATTTTCGGACTCGGCTGATGATTATATCTTCTGTCAACCACCGCGCACGCCGCTCCGCCGCAAAGGGCGGTATTAACGAAATCGTGGCCGTCAAAGTTCTCTCCCCGAATAGCGAAAAAACACTGACCCTGCTTTATGTCGCGCGAATCGGTGCCTACACCGCTAATATGTCCGTGGCCGCCTGCTGTCGAGGCGTTTATAATTCGGGCAAGTTCGCTGACAGGTAACTGGATCATAATTTTTTCAGTGCTTCGGCGGCGATTTTGCGGTCATCAAAATCTATCCGTGTATCGCCGAGTATCTGGTATGTTTCGTGGCCTTTACCGGCGATGAGGATAATGTCGTCGGCATCGGCTTGTTTTATGGCTAATTCGATAGCTTTTTGCCGGTCGGGTTCGGCATAGATGCTCTCAGCTATCGGATCCTCGAAGCCGGTTACGATTTCACCGATGATGTAATTGGCCGATTCGCTTCTTGGGTTATCGCTGGTAATAAAGATTTTATCGGCAAGCTGCTCGGCAACCGCTGCCATTCTGGGGCGTTTGCTCGCGTCACGGTCGCCGCCACATCCGAATACAACCGTCAAATTGCCTTTGCACAGCGGTTTAATCGCCTGCAAAACATTTTTCAGAGCGTCATCGGTATGGGCGTAATCGACCAGCACAGCCGGCGCGCCCGCCGGTGCGGGAACTTTCTCGAGCCTGCCGGGAATCGGGCGGGCTTTTTCCAGTCCCGCCGCGACTGTTTCCAGGTCGAATCCCGCCGCTATGCACAGTCCAGCCGCGGCAAGGCAGTTGCTTATGTTATATTGGCCAAGAAGAGCAGTCTTGACGGTTTTGCTCTGGCCGTTGAAACTCAGCTCGAACCGGCTGCCACCTGCTGTTTCGGAAATTGTCCGCGCGGAAATATCGGCCTCGGCGTCAACGGCGTAATATAGTATTTGCGCTTTTGTTTTTTGGGCTATTTGCTCGGCCTGCGGGTATTGTTTGTTGATAACTGCCATAGCGTCAGTGTCTAAACCCTCAAACAGCAGTGACTTAGCGGCAAGATACTCGCTCTGGCTCTTGTGATAGTCCAGATGATCGCCGGAAAGATTTGTAAAAGCCGCTGCTCTGAAGCTCACACCACCAAGGCGATGCTGAGCAAGCGCATGGCTGGAGGCCTCATACACAGCGTACCCACAGCCGGCCTCGACCATCTTTTCGGTCAGTTCGGCGATTGTCAGACAATCCGGCGTTGTCAGCGGGGCGGCGGCGACCTCGTTGCCGGTGTCATATTCTATAGTCCCTATCAGTCCGCACTTGCCGCCGGCTGCGTTTATTATCGAACGAACCAGAAAAGCGACCGTTGTCTTGCCGTTGGTTCCGGTAACTGCCAGGTTGGTCAGCTTATCGGCGGGATTGCCTTTTTGAGCCTGCCCAAGCAGTGCCGCGGCAACGGCGGAATTGTCCACCATGATAACCTCTGCCGCTTCGGCGCTAACGGGTCTTTCGGCCACTATGTATTTTGCACCTGCGGCCACGGCCTGGCCGATATAATCGTGCCCGTCGCATTGACTGCCCGGTATGGCCGCGAATATATCGCCAGGGCCGACAAGCCGCGAATCTATGCGAACATTGATGGTGCGGTCGGTTTTCAGCGCGTTTAACAATTCGTCAAATTTCATAATTATTTTTCCATTGGTGTCCGATTGACCCCTGCCAAAGGCTGATTATACTAATTCAGCCACTCCGGGTAAAATCCTTTTAACTATATCGGCCGCCAAGCGTAAAACAGGCAAGAATAATTTTGTTTATACCGTCAAGTTGGTTATACTTGATAAACATAAACAAAGTGTCTGGCATTTGAAAGGTATTATACTATGACAGCTAAGAAGATTATCATTGTCGCTATTTTAATTTCGTTTTTTCCGCTGGTTGAAATTGCCGCGGCCCGGCAGCGCGATCAGTACTACGCGGTTTATATTCAGGGCGAACGGGCAGGCTACGCCCGTCGGACGCGTCAGGTCGCCGACGAGCTGGTTACCACAACCGAAAAAGTGGTGATGGAAATCGCACGAGCAGGTATATCCGTAAAGACCCAAACGACCGAGACCAGCGTCGAGACCGTTGACGGACAGGCGGTTTCGTTCGGCGCGGTTGAGCAGATGAGCATGATGGAAACGACCATCCGGGGGAAAATCGCCAACGGCGTTGCCGATGTCGTCACCGAGTCTTTCGGCCAGAAACAACAGCAGCAGATAGACTGGCCCGAAGGCGCGGTAATGGCAGAGGGACTTCGCCTTGCCGTGCTTGAGACGAAACTGGAGCCGGGCAGCAAGGCCGAGCTTAAACTCTTTTCGCCTCAATTACTGACCGCCGTCGATACCACCGTTGAGGTCGTCGGCAAAGAAAAGGTCGCGATGCCCGGCGGGCTGATGGAGCTTACCAAAGTCCGCAGCACGCTGGACATTCCCACAGCCGGCAGCATCACCACGACCAGCTATCTTAGTGACGATGTATTTTCTATGCGCGACGAGATGAAGATGGTAGGGATGAAAATAGAGCTTGTGGCAAGCTCAAAAGAATACGCCCTTGCCGACGCAGACGCGCCGGAGATATTCCTCGACGCCGCCGTCGCCAGCCCAGTCGCCATAGACATCGAAAATGCCGAGTCCGTCACCTATACGCTGGCCGCAAGAGACCACGCCGACATATCGCAGATGGCGATGCCGACAGACGACAACCAGACAATGACCCGTGACGACAACGGCAATATCATCTTGCGAGTCCATCCGGTGGACTGGCCGGAGACCGCCGAGTTCGTATCGGCAGATGAGTTCCAGACCTATCTTCAGCCGAGCCGATATGTCCAGAGCGACGACCCGAAGATTATCGAGCTGGCCGAAGAAGCCGTCTCCGATGCGACCGACGCAGTAGAAGCCCTGCGAAATATCAAGACCTTTGCTGCCGAGTATATCACCAACCCGACCTGGACTGTCGGCTATGCCTCGGCCTCGGAAGTGGCACAAAACCGCTCCGGCGACTGCACCGAATACGCCGTATTGACAACTGCGCTTTGCAGAGCCGCGGGCATACCGGCACAGGTGGTGATGGGCGTTGTCTATGTCGATGAGCCGGGCTTTATGGAGCAGTCTTTCGCCGGACACGCCTGGGTGCGGGCGTATGTCGGTGATAGATGGGTCGGACTGGATCCGGCGTTTGTAAGCGAGCTTTACGGCGACTACGGCCCCGGCCACATAGCGATGTCATTCGGCGGAGACGACCCCCAAAGCTTCCTCGAACTGTGGTCAATTATGGGAAACTTCGACATAAAAGAAGTCCAGGTGAAATAGCAGCCTGATCGAGTTATTTGCCTAATTTGCCGTAATCGTAATTCTCTGAAGAAACATCACTGTTGACTATCAGCACTGTGGCCTTGTGACACGATTTTTATTGATAGCGGCCAATTTTAAATTTCAGCCGTTTTCCTGCTCAATTGAACGGTAGATTGCAATAGACATTTTCTGGCTGCCTGGCTCATTGCTTTAACGACTTCCTCAGCGGTGGGATTGGGTGCAAGGTCGGCCTTTGCCTCGAAAGTTTCATCCATTATAATTTTGTCACGACCGGTTGAATGGTCGCGCCGGGTCAATACGAATCTTAATCTGGCATAGGCATTGGGCTCTGAGGGAGTTTGAAAATCGGCGTAAAGTGCCTCAAGGCTGGGCTGAAGCATAAGCATTTTATCTTCTGTTTTCTGCTCTGTTGTATCATCAGGCTTAAGCCAGTGGGGCAGAGCATTGTCAAGCTGCTGGTCCGGCGCAATAAAAAAACGATTGTAATGATCTTTTTCAAAGGTTACCTCGCCGCTTCGATAAACTAATGCGGTGCCGGAAAACGGCGCCTGCGCCCTGAAACTTCGCAGACGGATAGGATGTGATAACCGCACTATGTCCGCTTTGTAATCAGGTGAGAGGTTTAGTAAAAATTGCGTTCTTTCCGGTGCAGGCTGCCTTTGAACTGAGCAACCTGCAGATAAAATTAATAAGACGATAGTTGCTATTGTTGTTATTTTACTGGTCATTTCACGAACTCCGAATGTTCCGGCGGCTCGGAAAACAGCAGCCGGGCAGGATTATCTTTAGCTATGTCCGATATCTGTCGCAGACTTTCCATTAAAGGCTTAAGGTTTTTCATAAATTCATCAATATCCATTTCGTGCCGCTCTAAAAGCGAGTCCATACGCTCCATCGTATCACTGAATTTCTGGACAGCGGCAGGGAAATTGCCGGGCATGGGTTCGTCTGTCTGAACCAGTATGTCCCGTATTTGTTCATTGGTGGTCTTGAATTCATCCATCATCGCCACTGCTGATTCTCGAATAGCCCCGATATCGGCATCTTCCAATGTTTTTTGGCTTGACTGAAGCGTTTTATCAAACTGAGCAAAAAGCCCCTCGAAGTCGATTCTTTCCAGCCGCTGAAAAACATTCTCAATAGCCTGGGCAAAGCTGGTAAACAAACTTGGAGTTGACGGAACATAAAAGTTTTCCGGTTCCCAGGGCACATCCAGCACCGGATGTCTTTCAGGATCCACATAATCGGCTTCCAAAAAAGACATGCCTGTAATACCCTGCGAAGTTAATTTAAATCTTAATCCCATCGACACCTGAGCGGCAAGCATCTGCGCAAACGAATCCGGATCCACATCCAGAGCCGGTATCCTGTTCAAATCAATGGCTACTACAACCATTACATACCGGGCAAACTTTTCAAATTCTTCGCTGCCCAATTCCATAGGATATTCGGCTTGGACAAATGTGATTTTTTCAACCCGTCCGATTTGTACTCCTCGATGCAATACTGCCGAACCAACGCTCAGCCCATGTACGGATTCATCGACATAAGTTTCTATGCGTGCTACATCGCGGGGCAGTCTATCGGCGCTGACATATAATATCACCGCTACAATCGCCGCACTGCACAGCAGCACAAACAGTCCGACTTTGAAATAAGTAGATTTCTGCTTCATCGTCTTTTTACCGGAATAAACATTTTATGATTCTTTCAGACTTCGATTAAAGAACTGCCAGGCCATCGGATTTGACCGGTCTTTGAGAAGCTCCTCTGGTTGGCCTTGAGCAATGATTCCTTTTGAGTTTTTGTCCAGCATAATCACGCGGCCGTTCAATGTAAAGACACTGGCCAATTCATGTGTTACTATTACAAATGTCACACCGAGTATTTTTGCCAGATTAGCTATCAAGTCGTCCAATTGAGCCGCGGTAATCGGATCCAGCCCGGCGCTTGGTTCATCTAAAAATAAAATTCTCGGATCCATCGACATCGCTCTGGCCAACGCAGCTCTTTTTTGCTGACCACCGGACAGTTGCGAGGGCAGATGTTCGTCATAGCCGCCTAATCCGACCAGCCTCAATTTCGCTTGTGCAATCAGGCGTATCGCCTTTTTTGGCAGCGACGTAAATTCTTCCAGAGGCAGAGCAACATTTTCCAGCAGTGTCATCGAGCCGAACAAAGCCCCGCCCTGGAATGCTACGCCGATATTTGATAAAATGTCCGCCCGTTGGGCAGAGCCGGCGTCAGTCAGCGATAGTCCGTCGATGAATATTTCCCCGCTGATGGGTTCTGCAAGGCCAATCAGATGACGCAATAATGTGCTCTTGCCGCAACCCGAACCGCCAAGGATTATAAAAATCTCACCGGCTTCCACCGAAAAAGAAATATTTTCCAGTATTGGGACTCCATCGAAGCCCATCGTCAGGTTTTGCGTTTTTATTATAGATTCATTCATTCTTGAACTAAACTGTTATATTTTCAGGTAATGCAGCATAACCGAGAATATACCTTCCAGTATCACCAACATTATAATCGCTGTTACGACTGCACGCGTGGTGGCGACGCCAACTCCGCCTGCCCCGCTTTTAGTCTGCATGCCTCGAAAACAGCCGACCGCTCCTATTGTTGCTCCAAAGACCAGCGCTTTAAATAATCCAATGCTGATATCTGTCATGCTTATAATATTTTGAACATGCGAGGTATAGGTAACAAGTGAATACCCCAATGACAAGATAACTAGTCCTGAGCCGATAAGCCCGGCTACATTGGTAATAATCGCCAACAACGGCGTCATCAACAGTGTCGCCGCAACTCTGGGCAATACTAAAAACACCGCCGGATCCAGATTCATAACTTTCAGTGCATCCAGCTCGTTGTTGATTTTCATAGTTCCAAGCTCTGCTGCAAAGGCAGAGCCGGTCCGACCTGCAACAATAATAGCTGTTATGAACGGCCCCAGTACCCTTGCCAGAGCAATTGCCACCAGATCAGCTACATATATCTCTACGCCGAATTGCCGTAGAGGCATTGCTGAACTAAATGCCATAATAAGCCCAAATAAAAACCCAAGCAGCGCGATTATGCCTATTGCATTGGCCCCGGTTAATTCACACATACGAAAGAAATCACCTGCACGAAATCGACGGGGTGTAAATATGGTTTTGGCCGTCGCCAGCGTCAGACGCCCGAGAAATATGATTTGTTCAAATGCATCGTCGGCCAGCGCCATTGAAAATTGCCCTATACGCTCAATTAGATTCAGGGATTCGGGCTGCTTGACGGCTTTGACTTGCGGATTTTCGGTATAACTATCCAGCAGTGATGAGATATTTTGCGACAAATTTTTAATTTTAACTTCAAGATTATTCTTTTGACCATATTCTTTGAAATAGGCCAGTAAAGCTACTCCGCTCCCGTCTGCATACTCAAGGCCGGACGCATCGATATGGATCGGCTTTGTATGTCGTTTGGCCAGCAATTTGAGCACTTTTCGCCAGACAGGCGCGGCTCGGTAATTATCCAACCTCCCCCTTAACACAATCCGAAGGGCCTCTTTGTCGTATGAAATCCGCATTTTTGCGAGCGATACGCCGGATTTACTTTTTGCATAGCCCATGGGCTTTTCCGTCGATAAAATCAAGATACTTGGGTATTATCGGCAGTTTTTACTCTCTACACTGTAAAAAAACAAGGCCTTTCCATGCCTGACCCATAAAAACTGTACAATTGCTGATTATAGAGTGTCCGATAGAATTGGTTAAGTTTTATTGAAAAAGGAAGGATGCTCTTTTGAAAGGAAAGAATCACAGCTCCGAAAAGAGCGTTAAGAAACTGCGAGCGGCATACAAAATCTTCGCTACCGGTTTTGCGGTCGATCAAAACAAAAAATTTGATAGCGATAATGGAGTATTTGTTTATGGGGTGTGGTGTTCAGAAATATATTCGCAGCGATAACAGAGCGGATAGATGTATATGGCCCAACAATAAACGACAGAACAGATAGACAACACTCTAATGACATGTATTACATAGATAATATGTAGGCCATCCCTTTCAATAATGTTTACAAAACGGTTTATTGTAAACATTGTAATAATTTCCTGGATGGCCTACATATTATCTATGGTAAGAACTCTGCTATATTACAGGCGTAATTGATTTTTAAAGAGGAAAAAGGTTTGACCTTATCAACATGCTTTTGTATAGTTCGGGGTTGTTGGGAATTTTGCTGAGTGAGAGGTTCCTTTTGATTAGAATGTGATTTTTGATTATCGAAAGGAGCTAAAAACATGGGAGC
>Ga0207421_10000897_pt1 | contig 38724 bp, 36 predicted proteins | sample SodLakKL_010_SED_4_FD_187542 | JGI IMG/M metagenome (GOLD analysis project Ga0207421, IMG submission 187542) | Alkaline sediment microbial communities from Lake Tanatar, Kulunda Steppe, Russia - 8KL_010_SED (SPAdes) (version 2) | ecosystem: Environmental > Aquatic > Non-marine Saline and...
TTATCGGCCGAAAGCCGCAAGCGTGAGCAGAGCCCGGATTCCCGGTGGCGATTCCCCCCGACCGGTTTCGACCACGGCAGGTGACGGTGTTTTCGATGGCACGCCCCGTCTCACAGAGCAGAGTGGATGTCACTGTCACCGGCATGCAACAGGGGCCATTCGGCCCCGGAGACGAGCCGTGGACTGGGGTCTGTCACCGACGCGAGTGCGGCGTCCGGACGGGCGGTATCCACCCACGTGCGACATCGATTTGACCAACCGCTCCTAACCCACCACCGTGCGAGGACTCCGGTTTTTCGTCTGTGAGGGCTGCGAAACGGTGTATGCGGACGTCGAGAGACCGCCGCGGTGTGGCAACTGCGACGGCGATCCCCTCGAGGAGATCGAGCCCGAAGCACAGGCCGCTGACTACTTCACCGGCCGGTGAGCGGCTGTCCGTCGCGTTTGCCGGTGCACCGGTCCCGACGAGGTTTGTGCCAAGGTAGAGCCACAGTTTCCACTCGAGGACGGTGTCGGTGTGCTCGAGTGTCGAAGCGGCGTCGTTGACCGAGAGGTGGGTGAGTATCGACCGAGAACTGTATCCCCTGGCACGTGTTCACTGCATCAGGCGGCGAGGATCGGTCGCGTCGTAGAACTGTCCGTGGAACCCGGCCGGGAGCCGGTGTGGAAGGGGTGCACGGCCTCGCTCGGTCAGCGTCGTGGCATCGAGACAGAGTAACACCGAGCGGTCGGCATTCGAGTCAAGCGCCAGTGACAGGAGCACGCCGTCGTCCTCGTCACCACCATTGGGAGCGGGGACGAACAGCGGCTCGCCAGGGTGAACGCCGGCGCGCGACCACCGGTGTGTCTCCCTCGTGTCCGGACGCACCTTCGCGATCGCCGTTGGGAGACTCCCCCTGTCGATTGACGCGAGATAGGCGTAGTCGTACGCCCGGCCGTTGACGGCGGTGTAGTTGATCGTCGGGAACTCAGCGGGGCCTGGGTACAGGGTCTCGCGTTCGGCCCGTCCGCCGTTCAGTGGCAGCCGGTACCGAACGAAGTCCCCTCGAGGAACGGCTGGGTCGTCGCTGCGAAGGTTGTCGACGGTCAAGCCCGTGATAGCGCGAATGTCGTCGTACGCGACGCAATCGACGACGATCGTATCGTCGAGTTCGAAGGCGTTGGCGACGTGGAACACGAAGAACGGCTCCGCCCCAACGGCCGCGGTCCGTGCGCCAGTCTCCCGATCGATCACGTGAAATCGGGGGGTTCCGTCGCGTCGCCTGAACGCGTCGAGAAACGTCCGACCTCGCGGAATGCCACTCAGGAGCGCTCGGAAATCGACGCCAAACGACCCCTCGGGGACCACCGCGTACCGCTCGGTCAGCGCGAACGCGTGTATGTACGGTGGGTGTGAGCCGAACCACAACCTCGTTACCGCCTCCGGTGGCTCGTCCGGTTCGCGTCGGAACAGCGTGTAGGCCACCTTCCGGCCGAACGATGGCGCAAGTCCCCACTGAACTCCCTCGTCGACGTGTGTGTGTCCGAGCGTGGCATCGGCCTCGAGCCCGGTCGACAGGTCGCGTCGACCGACCGTCTGGAGCGTCTGCGGGTCGATTTCGATACCGATTGGGCTCTCGGTCACCGCGTACACCGAGCCCTCGAGGTGCAGGACGCCGATCGATGGATTGTCCTGAAAATCGCCCGCAAGACCCAGGTAGAGCCGTCTCAGCGCCGATCCGTCGGCGGGCGTTCCGGGCAGCTGCCGGCGTACCCGACCCTCCTCGCTGGCGACGCGGAAGTCTTCACTTCGCACGAGCCGATTGGTGTATCGGATCGTGTTCCCGTTGATACGGAAACCCCTGAGCATCGCAAGCGCGTCGAACCAGTGGTTCAGCCGTCGGTCACCGACCTCGAATACGCCGGGCCCGTTCACGAACAGTGTCCCATCGAGCCACGACGGAAACGACCCCGCCACCGGGAGACGCTCGTCGGACACCTCCTCGCGCTGGCTCTCGAGCCCGGAGTGCCACGTGTTTGTCATCGGTAACGGGTTGGTCGGACGGACTAATGAGGGTTGGTCCACGGTGCGGTGACGCGCTCCAGCGCCCACTGCAGGGGTGTCCCAATGTGCCAACGCTCCCACGACGGGGTCGGTGCTCGCGGGGACCTGCCGACAACGAGCGCCTCATACGGTTTAGTGTCGTCTCTTACCGGTGAGTGCCAGCCACGTATCGGCGTTCACTGGTAAACGGTGACACTAAACCGTATCAATCCTTCGGATCGATGACCGCAGCGAGGAAGCGCTCCGACCTTCGTCACCACCTGGTCTGTGGAGGGCCTCTCAACGCGAGGTCCCCCTCGTGGAGACCGTTTTATTCCTGGAAGCCCCGTTATCGTGCATGGATGGGGCGCCGGAAACCCTCGCGGGTGTCAAAGACGTTGACTGTGCAGGGAAACAAGCGCTCGTGACCGGCTCGACCAACGGGATCGGGCGCGCAGCCGCGCTGGCACTGGCACGGCTCGGTGCCGACGTGATCGTGCACGGGCGGGACGCGAGCGCCGGTGACGCCGTCGTCGACGAACTCACCGCGATCGGCGTCGACGGGACGTTCCTCGGGGCCGACTTCGCCGACCTCGAGGCCGTCCGTGGACTGGCTGATACCGTCCGCGCCGAAACGGACGGCCTCGACATCCTGATCAACAACGCTGGCGCGTTGATCCGGGAGGGCCGGGTGACCGATCTCGGTGTCGAATACACCTTCCACGTCAACCACCTCGCACCGTACCTGCTGACGATCGAGCTCCTCGACCACCTCCAGCCGGGCGCCCGAGTGGTCACGGTCGCTTCGGCGGCTCATCAGGGGGTTTCACTGGAGTTGGACCGGGTGACCAACGTCGACAGGCACACCGGGGTCTGGGCGTACAGCCACTCGAAACTCGCGAACGTCCTCTTCGCGACCGAACTGGCCTGGCGACTCGACCACGCTGGGCGGGAGGTCACCGCAAACAGCCTCCATCCGGGAGCGATCCCCGGGAGCGGATTCAGTCGGTTTCTCCCCGGGCCCATACCCCGGCTCGTTCGGGCGCTCGATTCGCTGCCCGGCGTTCCGACAGTTGCTGATGGTGCCGCCGAGCTCCTCTTCGCTGCCGTCTCACCACGCGTCGCCGATGTCTCGGGCCGGTATTTCTCGGGGCAACGGCTCGCGACGCCGTCGGTCGCCGCCCGCGACGCCGACGCAGCGCGACGACTCTGGGAATACAGCGCAGACGTACTCCACATCGACGAACCACTCGTGGAGTCCCCAAACACGCGACCGGTGGCTGACGACGCATGAGCCGTATTGGTGTCGCTGCCTACCGGGAAGCGACGACGACAAACACATGAATCACGATCGCATCCATGCACGACGGCCGAGCCACCACGTCGATCGGTGGTCAACTGGACGGATCGAGTCGATTGAAAAGCGGGACGGCCACTGTGTCGTCAGGGTCCGACCGCCCGAGAAAGAGCCAGTCGAACTCGTCGTCACGTTCGCGGTCCGTGATCTGTTCCTCCGTCGACTGGAGGGAGACGGCGAATCGCCGGTCGGCAAGCGAGTCTGGTACCGGAAACGTGGCGAGGGATCCTGAGCGGTCGCGGGACCGTCGGGCGTCGAACCCATCGCTTGCGAAGCCTCGTGGCGCCGAGACTGAGGGAGCCCGCTGGCCGACCACGACGCCCATCGAGTTCGTCTCGCCGCCCCGCCGTCGAGACCACTGCACGTCAGCCCCGCCGGGACCCGTGGCTCTTTGCACCTCGGGAGCCAACCGGCGGCCATGATAGACTTGCGCTCGGACACGGTGACGAAACCCGACGACGAAATGCGAACCGCCGCGGCCGAAGCCGCCGTCGGTGACGACGTCTACGACGAAGATCCGACGGTCAATGACCTCGAGGAACGGGCGGCCGACCGCGTCGGCACGGACGCGGCGCTGTTCGTCCCCACCGGAACGATGGGGAATCAGATCGCCATCCGCGGACACACCGAACGCGGGCAGGAGCTGATCGCCGACCGTGAGAGCCACGTCGTCAAGTGGGAACTCGGCGGCATCGCCCAACACGCGCAGGTCCAGGTCCGCATGGTCGACGGCGAGCGGGGTCGGCCAACACCCGCACAGGTCGACGCGAGCTACGTCGCCGAGGACCTGCACCGACCCGGGACCGGACTGGTGTGTCTCGAGAACACCCACAACGCTCGCGGTGGCCTCGCCATCCCGCCCGAGCAGGTCGCCGCGACCGCCGAGGCCGCCCACGACCGCGGCGTTCCCGTCCACCTCGACGGTGCGCGGGTGTTCAACGCCGCGACGGCGCTGGACGTGCCCGTCACCGAGCTCACCGAGCCGGTCGATTCGGTGATGTTCTGTCTCTCGAAGGGACTGGGTGCACCCGTCGGTTCGATGCTTGCCGGCGACGCGGACTTCATCGAACGCGCCCGCCGCACCCGCAAACTGTTTGGCGGCGGCATGCGCCAGGCTGGCGTCATCGCCGGGCCGGGACTGGCCGCCCTCGAGAACGTTCCGGACCTGGCGACCGATCACGAACACGCCAGCCTGCTGGCAGCCGGCCTCGACGATATCGTGGGACTCTCGGCCCCCGACCCGGAGTCGAACATCGTCGTCGTTGACGTCGCCGACACCGGTCTGGACGTCGATACCGTCCTCGAGCGCCTCGAGGACGAGGGGGTCCGAGCGACACCGTTTGGCCCCACGACCATTCGACTGTGTGCCCATCGGGACGTCGACCGCGGGGACATCGAGACGGCCATCGAGCGAGCGAGCGCGGCGATTGCGAGCGCGTGATACGGATTCGTGTCGTCTCTTACCGATGAGTGTCGAACCGGGGCTGGCACTCACCGGAAAACAGTGACACGAAACCGTATGAGGCGGCCATCGAGTGGGTGTCGGTCGACAACACCGAATCGGGACGCCAGGTCGAACAGTTCGACTCACGGGCTTCGAAACACTCGAACGCAACGCTCGGAGGCGAGCTGAACGTCACCACTGAAACGCCCGAACGGCTCCGGTCTACCGACCCATCCCGTCTTTGAATTCCAGGACTGTGCGTCTGAGCAGCAGGTAGATAAAAAAGATCAACGAGAGGAGGATCAGCACAATCGCAATGATGACCGGATCGTTGGGAATGAGGCCGAGCATATCGGCCGTTTGCATCGGGGGTAGCAAAATCGTTTCGCAACCTAACGGGTCCCAAGACCACCGAGAAGCGTATCGACGAAGCTGAAATTGGTATTTGAGCTAGCGATGGGACTATTTATATACACCCCTTCCTGTCGAGTGCCCCCGGCCGTGGCTCACACGGCACCACGCGGCCACCGGTCGGGGCCTCCCCACCGCGCACGTTCGTCTCCCGCTGGTGACAACGTGCCATCCGATCACCCCGCTGACAGGCGTCTCACCACCCTTCGCGACCCACCCCGTTGACGCCTCCCTCCACACACGACGACCCTACGAGAGCCTTTCACTGCTCAGGAGTCAAGTTTGAGCCTCGCCGACTCGATTGGCGTGCCGTCCGGTTCCTGCAAGGCAATACGATACCCATTGTCCGTCGACTCGATCGTCCCGAATCCAGGGCGGTTGCCCCGAGGCTGGGCGTGGCTGCCCGGATTCACCAGCAGGACGTCGTCGGTCCGCTCGAGTCGGGGGCGGTGGGTGTGTGCCGAGACGACGATATCGGCCTCGCGCGAGCGCCCGAACATCGCCAGTGCGACGTCGCCCCCGTCACGTCGGTGGGTGACGGCGATCCGCAACGAATCGTGGTCGACGATCCTGACGGTCGGCAACGCCTCACGAACGGTCCGATCGTCCGCGTTGCCGTGGACCGGGAACAGGACCGAAGAGACGTCCCGAAACGCCTCGAGCGCCGGGAGAGAGGTGAAATCGCCAGCGTGGACGACTGCCTCGGCACGCTGGGCCGCCTCCAGGGCGGCTCCCTCGAGTTCGTGACCCGTGTGGCTGTGCGTGTCCGCAAAGATCGCGATCATTGCCGGTCGTATGGCCCCCAGCCTGACGGCTGTTTCGACCACAGATCACGAGTAGCGACGGAGCGGAAGGGAGACGGCTGGGCCGCTCACCCGGAGAACTGATCCAGCGTCGTGTAGAGACTATCCCGGACCTCGGTGACGAGGGGGCCATCGATGTCGAGGCCGAGGACGTCGACGGCTGCGGCTCCGACTGCCGCCCGAGCTGCCGCCGGTGAGTAGACCCCCAGTCGCCACTGGGAGTACTGTGCGGCTCTGAGGGCATCGACCAGCGGGGACTGGCGACCGAGGCGGCGCACCTCGCCGTTGACGAGGACGCGAGTCGTCGACTCCGTCATCGATGGTCTCGAGGGTACGTCGATGATAATCTCGGTTGGCTCGAGTCCAGCCCGATCCGCGATGTCGAGTTCGAATTCGCGGATGGCCTCGTGATCGGCCTCGATGATTCCCCCAGGGACGTCGTCGATTTCGGCCCAGACGGCGCGTTTGTAGAGGTCCCGGTGGTCGAACCGTCGGGAGAACTCGGCGGTCGCCTCGTGGGCCCGCAGGGCGGCTATCAGGTCGTGGTCGTCCATCCGCTGGAGGGTTTCGGCGTCGGTCGCGCCGGCCTCGAGCAGGCCCTCACCGGCCCGCCGGAGCATGGCCTTGCTAATCCGAGCGACGCTGTGGCTGTAGACGGTGGGGTTCATCAGCGCCCGGGCCACCAGCAGGCTCTCGGCCGACTGGACGTTGCCCGCCGCGAGGACGAGTTCGCCGTCGACAAATCGGAGTTCCCGAACGAGTCGCCCGTGATCGATCGTGCCGTAGGGAACGCCCGTGTGGTGGGCATCACGCACCAGGTAATCCATGCGGTCGACGTCGAGTTCGCCCGAAACGAGTTGCCCGAAGCGGCCGTCACCGGCAACGAGGTCCGCGATGGTTGCCGGCTCAAGCTCGTGGTCCCTGAGGACCTCGCCGACGGCACCCTCGGCCAGGAGCTCGTGGACGTCGTCGTGATAGCGCCCCGTCTCGCGATAGGTGAGGTCCTCGAGGTTGTGACTGAACGGACCGTGGCCGACGTCGTGGAGGAGGGCGGCAGCCTGAATGCGTTCGGCCTCGACGCCGCTGATCCCGAGGTGGTCGAGCGCCTGACAGGCGAGGTGATAGACGCCGAGACTGTGTTCGAATCGGGTGTGGTTCGCAGAGGGGTAGACGAGCGAAACCGTGCCGAGCTGGGAGATGTGCCGAAGCCGCTGGACTGGCGGCGTATCGAGGAGAGCGCGAGCGACACCGTCGACCTCGATGTGGTCGTGGACGCTGTCCTTGATCGTCTTCATGAGAGTGATTTCGACACAATGGGTTAAAAACGGTCGGACGCCCGTTCATACGGTTTGCTGTGACTCAGTACCCGTCAACGCCCATCCCGGGCCGGCGTTCATCGACAAGAGACCACAGGAACCCGTATCACTCGTCGTCTTCGACCTCGAGGGACCACTCGAGGAATTTGGGGACGAACACCGCATCCGCGACGGCGAACGCGAGCAGGATGTACCGGAGCGTCCCCTCGAAGTAGAAGATCGCGATGAAGGCGATGATAGCGCCCCCCGACAGGCCAGCGAGATGACGATACAGCGGGTTCTCGAAGAGGTGGGTTTCCGTGTCGGCAGTGACACCCATACACGACAGACCACGCTCCCAGCGCAAAAGTGTTGCCAAGACGGATTGTTTGGCGACGGCCGTACTCGAGGAGCGTTTCCCGATCCACCGGCCCGCCCCGAACGAGCCGATGGGCTGGGACCAGTGTCATTTCGAATGCAGGGCCCGAATCGTCACGGTCGCTCGGCCATCCAGATTATCCGCCCTCGACCCCCCGGATCACCGTTCGTCGAACCAGACCCACGACTGTCGGCCTCGAGGCGATCCACGGATGCCGACCTCGAGACGATCCACGAACGTGCACATGGAAACCCCTATACTCCCCGACTATCACCACCTAGGTGAATGAGTTTGCCCGATCCGGACCGCGAACTGATCGTCGCCGAACTGGGGCGTGAGCCCACCCCAGCTGAGGCGGCGCTGTTCGAGAACCTCTGGAGTGAACACTGTGCGTACCGCTCCTCGAGACCGCTGCTGTCGGCGTTCGAGAGCGAGGGTGACCACGTGGTCGTTGGCCCGGGTGACGACGCGGCGGTCGTCGCCGTGCCAGCCGACCCACAGAACGGTGGCGAACGGGCAACGAACGAGGCCGGCGAGGAGGTCTACATCACGTTGGGGATCGAGAGCCACAACCACCCCTCCTACGTCGACCCCTTCGACGGGGCCGCAACCGGCGTCGGCGGCATCGTCCGGGACACGCTCTCGATGGGCGCCTACCCGATCGCTCTCGCCGACTCGCTTTATTTTGGAGACTTCGACCGCGAGCACGCTCGATACCTGTTCGAGGGTGTCGTCGAGGGGATCAGCCACTACGGCAACTGCATCGGCGTCCCAACCGTCGCCGGAAGCGTCGACTTCCACCCCGACTACGAGGGGAACCCGCTGGTGAACGTCGCTTGCGTCGGCCTCCTCACCGAGGACCGACTCGTCACCGCGGAGGCCCAGCAACCGGGCAACAAACTCGTTCTCGTCGGCAACGCGACCGGACGCGACGGGCTGGGCGGGGCGAGTTTCGCCAGCGAGGACCTCGCCGAGGACGCCGAAACCGAAGACCGCCCGGCGGTGCAGGTGGGTGACCCCTACGCCGAGAAGCTCCTCATCGAGGCGAACGAGCTCCTGATCGAGGAGGGGCTGATCGAATCCGCCCGCGACCTCGGCGCTGCCGGCCTCGGCGGTGCCTCGAGCGAACTCGTCGCGAAAGGCGGGCTGGGCGCACACATCGAACTCGAACGTGTTCACCAGCGCGAACCGAACATGACCGCCCTCGAGATACTCCTGGCGGAATCCCAGGAACGGATGTGCTACGAGGTCGAGCCGTCGAACGTCGAACGAGTCCAGGCAATCGCCGACCGGTTCGACCTCGGGTGTTCGGTCATCGGCGAAGTGACCGAGGACACCTACCACTGTACCTTCGAGGGCGAAACCGTCGTCGAGGTCGACGCCGAGTTCCTCGGGGAGGGAGCCCCGATGAACGACCTCCCCTGGGACGAGCCAGCGGTTCCTGAGACGAGCCTTCCGGCAGCGAGCCTCGAGGACGCCATGGACGCGGTGATCGGATCGCCGAACACCGCCTCGAAGCGCTGGGTCTACCGCCAGTACGATCACGAGGTGGGCGTGCGGACGAGCGTCCCGCCGGGTGAGGACACCGCGGTCATCGCCCTGCGCGAGGCCGATAGCGGCCTGGCGATATCCGCGGGTGCCGCTCCCAACTGGACCAGCTGTGCCCCCGAGGCGGGCGCACGCGCGATCGCCCTCGAGAACGCGACCAACCTGGCCGTCAAAGGGGCGAGCCCGCTCGCCGCTGTCGACTGCCTCAACGGCGGGAACCCGGAGAAGCCCGAGGTCTACGGTGGCTTCAAGGGAATCGTCGACGGGTTAGCGGGCATGTGTGCCGAGCTCGGGGTACCCATCGTCGGCGGCAACGTCTCGCTGTACAACGACTCGGCGACCGGGCCGATCCCACCGACGCCGACGCTCGCGATGGTCGGCACGAAAGCGGGCTACAGCGTCCCGCCGCTGTCGCTCGTCGGCGAGCCGGCGTCGCGACTGGCTCTCGTCGGTGACCACGCCCTCGCCGATGGGACGTTCGACCTCGGTGGTTCGGAGTACCTGGCACGGTTCGAGGGCACCGACCAGTTCCCGACACTCCCAACCAACCCGACAGCCAGACTCGAGGGCCTCGCCGAAGTCCCAACCCTCGAGTCGACGCTAGCCACCCACGACGTGAGCCACGGCGGGCTCGCGGTTGCCCTCGCGGAGATGGTCACCGACGACGTCGGTCTGGCGGTCACCCTCGAGACTGACGACCCAACTGGCGCGCTCTTCCACGAAACCCCCGGTCGTGCACTCGTCCAGACGACGGACCTCGAGGCGCTCGAGGCCACCGTCGGGGACAGTACGCCCGTCGTCGACCTGGGCTCCCCAACCGATGAGGCAACCCTGCGAATCGACACCGGCGACGGGAGCCTCGAGCGCACTGCCGAGGAGATTTCGGCGCGACGGTCGATCATTGCGACAGAACTGGAGTGACACGGTTTCCCGTCCTCGCTTTCCGATGGCTGTCGAAGCTCACCCGCCATGACTGTCGGCCTCGGTGACACATGCCGGATCGCTCTGGCCGTTCAACCACCGTTGGAGGCCGTTCAGTTCGATTTGTGACCCGGACACCCGATATATTCTTGTATCCAGCTGCGCTGTGTTGAGATCAACGGTCTTCACTGGAGACGGACACATGGACACACACCCGCACGTACTCGTCGTCGAGGACGAACCTGACCTGGCAACGCTGTATGCCACCTGGCTCGAGCAGGCCTGTAGCGTCGAGATGGCATACGACGGCAACGATGCGGTCGACGCCATCGACGAATCGACCGATATCGTCCTGCTCGACCGCCGCATGCCCGGCCTCTCGGGAGACACCGTCCTCGAGACGATCAGGGAGCGGGACCTCGACTGCCGCGTTGCCATGGTGACGGCCGTCGAACCCGACTTCGACATCATCGGCATGGGCTTCGACGACTACCTCGTCAAACCCGTCTCGAAGGACGAGCTCACCTCGATCATCGACCAGCTCGTGTTGCGGTCTACCTACGACGAACAGCTACAGGAGTTCTTTGCACTGGCCTCGAAGAAGGCGTTGCTCGACGCAGAAAAGACCGACGCCGAGCGCCGGGCAAGCCAGGAGTACGCCCGGCTTGAGGACCGTCTCGCCGTCCTCCGGACACAGGTCGACGAGACGATGGCCGAACTGCTCGATCAGGACGTCTACCACCGCCTTTGCCAGGACATTACTCGGGAACGTATCTCCTAATCTATCCCTTCGACAGTTTTATTTTAGCCGCCATCGTCGTGAGAACCGATGCAGTCCCCTGCCGACCACCCTGAGACACAGGCGTCGAGAACAGTGTTGACGTTCATACTCGACAGCGATCGCTACTGTGTCCCCACCGAACGCGTGTCATCAGTCCTCGGGATCGCGGATCCGGGCGTGGTCGACGAGGCCGACGATCCGTGGTACGCCGGCGAGATTTCGACCGGTGGCGAACGGATTCGCGTCGTGGACCTCCCGCGGGTGTTCGCCCCACCGACGGCGACGGTCGATCGCCCATCGGAGCCGAAACTGCTCGTCTTCGACAGGACCGACGACGAGGGTCGGTACGTCGGCTGGCTGGTCGACGACGTCGGGCGGACGCGGGACGTCGACCCCGCGACGATCACCGGCACAGGGGCTGGCCTCTCGTTCGTCACCGGCCGATGCACCCTCGAGGGCGACTCCCACCGCTGGCTCGACGAGCGGGCGATTCACGATCGATAAGGGAGTCACCGCAGCTGGTTCGGTTCGTTTCCGTGCACCGGCTGTCCGTTCGTCGAGGGAAACTCGAGCAGTGACCGCGTCTCCTCGAACCGTGTCCAAGGTCCGAGAACGCCGCGCTCGGAATCCCACGCGACGAGAGCCGAGTCGTCGAGTTTGGGCAGGTGGACGTGACGTATCTCGACTGGATTGCTCCGACCGTTATTGGGTGTCGAGTCCACGACCATTGTCGACACCTCGAGTTGGTGTGTCTCGAGCAGGGGGAAACGGATCTCCCGATGAGTTGACGGTACCGATACTTCAAACGTGGTGTCGGACCAGCTTCTTACAAGGAGGATCCCGTCGGGCGATCAGTAGTCGATCCGTGTGATCTCCTCGACTGGCCATTGGCTGAGGACCTCTACGCCGTTCTCGCGAACCACGACCATCTCCTCGACGCGGACCCCCTGTCGATCGGCTGGCTCCTGGGTCTCGACGGCCATCGTCATTCCCTCCTCGATCTCGATCGGATGGTCGGGGGACAGTCCCCGCCAGATCAGCGGGATCTCGTAGAGCTGGAGACCGAGGCCGTGGCCCCAGTGGTTGGTCGTCAGCTGCCAGTGTTCGTCGGCGTCGTAGAAGTCGGCGTGCTCGCCGTCCATGTCTGGAAATCCCTGGCAAATCTCGTCGGTCGTCGCGCCCGGCTCGATTCGCTCGAGGACGTCATAGAGGTTGTCCCGGGCAATCTCGTAGGCGTCCTGTTGAGCCTGGGTCGGTTCACCAAGCGAGAAGGTGCGGTAGTAACACGAGCGGTAGCCCAGATAGCCGATGTTGTAGAAGTCCGCATACACCAGGTCGCCCGGACGGAGCAGCCGATCGGTCGTGTTGGCCTGGTGTTTCGGCCAGGTGTTCGGTCCGGAAGTGACGTACCCACCACCGACGAAGGCCCCCTGTTTCCAGAGTTCCTCACAGGCTGCCCCCCAGAGTTCCGTCTCCTTGGCCCCGGGTTTCGCCGCCTCGACGATCCGCTGGAACCCGGCCTCACAGATGGCCGCAACCTGGCGCAGACACTCGATCTCCTCGCGTGTCTTGATCTTCCGGGCCGCCGCCATGACCGTCGGGGCAGTCTCGGTATCCGTCTCGATACCCCGATCCTCGAATGCCTGAATCAGGCCGACGTTACCGACATCGAGTCCCAACGGTTCGTCAGCGACCCCGTACTCCTCGAGTGCAGTGGCGACGGTGCCGGCCATCTTCGCCGCGAGGAACGCCCGTGCGGAGTCCCGTCCGGACGCGCGCGGAACGTTTCCGAGACCGGGGCACGCGTAGCGAATGTCCGTGAGCCACGGACAGTTGAATCGCTGGTTGCTCGCGTGGTCGGCCGTGTCCCAGTGGATGACGTCACCCGCCTCGGTGAGGACGGTGTAGTGATCCGCCCCGCTCCCGCCCGTCATCGCCAGTCCCGTCACGTACCGGATGTTTGGGTCCGAAACCAGCAACATCGCACCCAGTTCAGTCTCCCTGAGGCGCTCGAGGGCGCGCTCGTAGCGGTCCTCGCGAAGTCGCGTGACGTCGATACGCTCCTCCCAGTCGACTGCCTGGGTGCCACGGGTCCCCTCCATGAACGTCCGTTCGTACATACTCATTTCTCACGAACGATGCATATGAAACCTTCCGAGATGCGTCAGCGGTGTGTCCCCCGACGCGTGGGCCGAAAGCGCTCGAGGAGACCACGGTGGGCGTTCGGCGTTGCTCACCCACAGGAGATCACCGCGGCCCACTGCCTTCGCCATCGACAGGCCGACTACCCGGATCGAGCAGTCCCTCGAGGGGACCACCCCGGTCGACCGTCGACGGGTCCACCTCTGCTCGCGGAAGCGACACCGTCGCTTTCGTGCCATCGTCGCGCACGTCGAAGCGCACCGACCCGTCTGGCTGGAGGATCCACTGACAGATCCAGAGCCCGAGGCCGCTCCCGTGTTCGAGCGGCGACTCGATACCCGCCTCGAGCACGTCGCGTTCGGTCGCCGGCATCCCAGGACCGTCGTCGCTGATCGTCACGATGACGCGCTCCTCGTCGGCCTGGACCGAGATGTCGATCGAGGGGGTAGTTCGGTCGTGGACGATCCCGTTTTCGATCAGTTCGAAGAACGCGAGCGCCAGCAGTTCGCCCGCATCGACGTAGACGACGTGCTCGAGTGGATTCGCCTCCTCGTGACCGAGGTCACCGGCGACTTCCACCTCGATGTTGCCACGGACCGTCTCGCCGTACTGGTCGTCGATGCGAGTGAGGGCGTCGGCGAGTGCCTCGATGCAATCGATCGGCTGGGTCGTGCCCGCGGGCGTCCCGAGCAAGTGCTGGATGATCCGGGCTTTCTCACTCATCCTGATGATCTCATCGGCCTTGCGAACCACCACGTCCACCTCGTCCGCCACTCCCGACTCGGTGCGCTCGCTCAACATCGACGCGTACCCCTTGATCACGTTCATCTCGTTGCGGATGTTGTGGCGCAACACCCGGTTGAGGACTTGCAACTGCTCGCGCTCCTTGCTGGTGGTCACGTCGAGGATCACTCCCACGACCGACACGAGGTCACCCTGGGCAGTAAAAATCCCTCCGCCGACGTCCCGTACCCAGCGTTGACCGTCCTCACGGGTCTGGATTCGGTAGGTGACGTCGTAGCGTTCACCCGTATCGATCGCGGCCTGCTTGCGCTCCAGCACGCGAGCGCGCTGCTCACCGTGGATCAGATCGTGCAGTGACTGCGTCCCCGATTCGAACGCCTCAGGGTCGTATCCCGTCACCGAGGTAGCGGCCGCACTGACGAACGTACAGGTCTCCGCCGTCGGCGCACGCATTCGATAGACTGCACCGGGGATATTCTCGATCAGGGCCGACTGCTCGCGGGAGCGGTGTTCGAGTTCCGCGGCCAGTTCACCGAGTTGGCGCTCTCGACGCTTGCGAACGGTGATGTCGGTGGCAACGAGCAACTGTCCGGTCCTGACCGACTTCCGGGCGTAAAACGGCGAGAGCGTCAGTTCGTACGTTCGTCGTTCCGGGCTCTCGTCCCCGGCGGTGGGCACCAGTGCCCGGACCTCGAGGGTCCGCTCGGCTGTCGGGTCACCGGCGAAAAACGACTCGACCGGCGTGGCCACCGGCTCACCCACGGCGGGTGCGGACTCTCCCGAGGACTGGCGTCCGCCGGCGGTACCGTCGCCGTCGGCGTCCCCCGCTCGCCCCACGGACTCGAGCCGCGAGAGGGCGAGTATCTCGTGGACTGGCTCGCCAACGATCTGCTCGCGGCCCGCCTCGAGGAGCGGATCGATCGCCCGGTTCCGATCGACGACGCGCTGTTCGACGTCGAGGACGAGGACGCCGTCGTTCATTTCGTCGAGCACGGTTTCGCGAGCGACCGGGACGATGTCCATGAAGCCGTATCGCAACATCGACCAGGCGAACGCGGCGGCGGAGACCCCCAGAGCGATCGGCGTTGGGTCAGTTGTCAATCCCGTAAAGAGGTAAACGATGTTCGATCCCCAGGGCATGGTGATCGCGATCGTGATCGCCGCGACCTGATCCCGATAGAGCGTCCGCGAGTAGACGACGAACGAACAGAGGAGGATGGTCCCGACCAACAGCAACCCGTAGGAGTAGAGGGCGTGCACCCAGAACGCGAACCCGTAGGCGACTTCCGCGTGGGGATCGGTCGGAAGGTCCACCCAGAAGAGCCCGTGATGCGGGTTCGTCCAGACGGCGACTTGCACTAACACGGGTTCGATCGCCAGCAGACCGACCGTTCGGCGCGTGATCCACTCACCACGGCCCGTAAACTGAAGGGCAAAGAGGAGCCAACCGAGGACCACCCCGGGAATACCGAGGTAGGAGAGGCGATACCAGAGCATGGTCCGAGCGGGTGAGGGGTCGAGGGTGCTGAGTACCGAGGCCCCCATCCAGATCGCCAACCCCACCACGAGTAACAGAAACGGCCTCGCCCCAGGGCGGTGACGATGTCGCCACGTGAGCGCGCCGAGGACCGCTGTCAGCACCGTCGCGACGGCGAGTCCGGCGGTGTACAGCGTGCCCTCGATCATTCGTACGTCCGATACAGTGTGTGGAGATTATATATTGCCTGTGGCTCCCGGCGCTCGTGACCCCGTTCGGCCGGGGCCGTCAGTGCATCGGTACCGATCCCCATCATATGGTTCGCTGTCTTCTCCGCCCAGTGGCTTCCCGCAACGGCCACCAATCACTGGGAACCGGTACACCAGACCGTGTCAGTCGTCGACGCCTGCCTCGGTCGGAGCGGTGTCGTCCTCACCCTCGATCACGGCCTCTCGCCAGGTCCCGAGGCGGAACCAGATGACCGCAATCACGAACGAACCACCCATCCCGAAGCTGAAGGCCCACCAGATACCTTCGACACCCCAATCGAGGGCAGCGACCGTAATGCCCACCCCGGGTATCGTGACCACCCAGGCGAACGCCAGCACGAGGGCGACGGGAATCCGAAGTACCCATCGCGAGAGCAACGAGAGGACCATCGCCTCGCGGGTGTTGCCGGCCCCACGGAAGGCTCCCTGGATAACCATGACCCCGGCGAACAGGGCCCAGAACGGGGCGTTGATGCGGATGAAGACCACGCCCTCGGCGATCACGTCGGGATCGTCGACGAAGATCCCCATTGCGTGATAGGGGAAGGCGATGATCAACGCCGCGATGGCGAAGATGAACGCGATGGTCCCCGCCGTGGCGACCCTGGCAACCTTCGCTGCCCGATCCGGCGTCCGGGCCCCGAGGTTCTGCCCGACGCCCGTCGACGTCGCGTCGCCGACCGCTCCGGCCACCGACCACGTCACCGACATGAGACGGACGACGATCCCGTAGGCTGCGGTCGGGGCGGCACCGAACCGGGCGACGAATCCGGCCATCGCGACCGCGGCGAAACTGCGTGCCCAGCCGTCGAGCGTGGCGGGGTATCCGATGTCGATCAACTGCCGCTGAATGCGGAGGTTCGGTCGGAGATCACCGAACCGAAGTCGCACGCCGTAGCGACCGTCGAGCAGGATGTAGACGCCAGCCGCCGTGGCGAAGGCCCGTGCAATGAAGGTGGCGACGGCGGCACCGCGGGTCCCCATCTCCGGGAACGGACCCCAACCGAGGATGAAAAACGGATCCAGGATCACGTTCATCCCCGCCGAGATGAGGACCAACCACATGGCCGTCTTCGTGTCGCCCGCCCCCTGCAAGGATGAGCGGAACGCGAAAAACAGGAAGGTCAGCGGTAACGCGAGGAAGATCACTTCGATGTACGCCAGCGACTCCACGAACACCCGATCGCGCGCCCCGATGAGCCCCAACAGCGGCCGCCTGAAGTACAGCCCGACCGTGGCGAGCACGCTCGAGACGGCCAGCGCAAGCAGGATCGTCTGCCCGACCACGCGGTCGGCTGCCCGCTGGTCGTCGGCGCCGACGTGCTGGGAGACGAGCGCGATGGTCGCGGCCGTGAGTCCCATCGCCGTCGACACGAACATCCACGAGAGCGGAAACATGAGCGAGACGGCCGCGACCGCCTCCGAACTGACGCGGCCAACCCAGAACATATCGGCGAGGTTGTAGAACGTCTGCAAGAGGTTTCCAAGGACCAGCGGCCACGCCAGCTGAGCGAGTTTCGACGGGATGGCCCCCGTTGTCATGTCGATTCCCTTGCGCTCCTCGACAGCGGGTTCGTCCTGGTCGGTCGCGGTTCCGCCGTCGGTTGCAACCGGGCTCGTGATCCCAGGCTCATCGTCACGCGTTCCCGGCGCAGTCCCCCCACTCGAGGCAGCGTCGGGACTCTCGGAGCGAGACGGCCCCCCGGTTTCACGATCGGGATCGGTTGAATCCACTCCCGAGTGACTCCTCAGCCGGCGTAGAAAAGGACTCCCGTCTACCTCGCGGTTGCCGGTTTCCGTGTTGGGGGTCGACGTCCTTCGCGTCTCCCGCCAGCCACCGATTCGACGCGGCGTCTCAGTTCCAGCCAGCGGTGGCAAACCGACCGAGAGTTAGCGCCCCAGGAACGTGCCGGTGAGCACCCGCCACGGCGTCGATGCCTCCTCGAGAAGTGACGACAGCGATCCCGCCGGCTTGAACCAAAAGAAACGACTGGAGAGAGATGCGGGAGTCTGGGTCGCCTGTCGATACTGCTCGACGGTCTACTGGCGGGGGACCGGCAGCGACGGCAATCGGGTGACGACACGGCTACCGACGCTCGAGCACTGGAGTCCCCGGCGTCACTACTCCGGGGCGTCTCCATCACGCCAGGAGTCGGGCACGTCGATGACGTATCGGCCATCCTCCTGGAGTGAGACGATGTACTCCTCGCGATCGTAGAGTTCCATCAGGTTCAGTTCGTACTCGCCGGGACGAACGATCTTGATGCTCTCGAACTGATCGTTGAGTTCCTCGCGCAACTGCTCGAGTGAGGGGCGGTCGTCCTCGTCGGGTTCGCTCACCACGCGTCCGTCCCTGGTTCCCGGCTCTTGGGAGGGGGCAGAGGTCCCCGTCTCTGGGTCGTCTGCCAGCTGTTCCGGCGCGGGTGAGAACCCTCCGGTCTCCGTGCTGGGTGGGAGTTCGTCTCGCGAGACCACTTCGCTTCGGGCACTCGCCTGGGCGGTGTCCTCCTCGCCACCCTCGAGGTCTGGGTCGATTGGATCGCCCGACCCGTCGCCGTCTTCGCTCTCTTTCGGGGCCGCTCGGTCGTCACGTTCGTCGGGCCGTCTGGCGGTCTCGGGCCAGGGTGTCTGCCCCGGTGTGTCGCCACCTGCATCGGCGGCGTCACCACCGGTGGATGGGCGAGCCGTCTCCGGCCACTCGTCGTCAGGCTCGGGGCCGCCGGGCGATGCCTGCCGGGCCGCGTCAGTTGCCAGCGTCTTCGACGCCTCCGATTCAGCCGGTTGCTCGGATCCCGAGCCAGCCTCACCGTCTGCACCTGCCTCCGGGCTCGTCCGCCCGGTCTTCGGCGTGAACTGGAACTTGTTGCCGCCACAGTCCGGACAGCCCGAGAGCATCTCCTTGGAGCCGTCGGGGAACGTGCGGCCACAGGTGGTACACTTGTGTGGCATTCGTCAGTTCCGGGAGACGAGGGCGCTGATGAGCGTCTCGTCTTTGTGCAGGGTTTCGATCTGGTTGGCCGGACCGATCACCGTCAGTTTCTTCGGGGCCTCGTCGGTCCCCATGAGTCGCCCGAGAAGCGAGGAGTCACTCGATCCGGATTTGGGATAGGTCTCGATCTCGATCCCGTTGAACTCGTCCGGGCTGATCTCGGCCATCGTCACCTCGATCAACTTGCTCTCCTCGTCCGGCGAGAGCCCCTCCTCGAGGATCACAATATTGCCGTTGTGAACCCCATCGAGGATCATTCGGATCTTCTCCATGCTCGCCATCCCGTTCATGCGCTCGCCGCTGATGAGGTCGATCTGGACCCCGTCCCGGCGATCTGCGTCGTCGGCATTGGTTGCTTCCGGCATCAGCTCACCCGAAGTACTCCGCGATATTTTCGTACACTTCGTCCATGTTTTCCCCCTCCTTGGCCGACAGCGGCACCGTCTCGTGCTGTGGGAAGGCGTCCTCGATGCGCTTGACACTCGAGTCCTCGAGGTCGATCTTGTTCGCAAAGATCAACACGGGCAGATCTCGCGATTCGATGATCCCGATGAGCATCGTGTTGACCTGCGTAATCGGGTCCTCCGCGCTGTCGAGCACGTAGATCACCCCATCGACGTCCTCGCGCAGCCAGTGCATGGCCTCGGCGACCCCCTCCGTCGCCTCACGAGAGCGCCGAATGGCGTCGTCTTTGTCCATCTCGTCGGTGAACTCCTCGTAGTCGACCTTGGTCGTCACCCCGGGCGTGTCGACGATGTCGATGGTGACTGACTTCCCGTTGCGTTCGATCTCGACATCTTCCTTGCGTCGAGCGCGGCGCGTTTCGTGGGGAATGTGGCTCTCGGTCCCGATGGCGTCACCGGTCCAGTCGCGGGCGATGCGGTTGGCTAACGTCGTATTGTGGACCACCAGTCCATCACTCGAGGCGAACGTGTGGTTGTCCGCAACCGTCAGATCGTAAATGTAGCCGTCGTAGTCGATCGTCTCGATGGATACGACCTCGTCCCACTCGAGCGTCGAGTCGGCTATGTGATGGACGAGTTCGGTTTCAGCGACCCGCGGCAGTGAGTCGGCCATCGTTTCGAGTCGATCGACCGAGATGCTGTTCCGGCGTCGCATTCTGGCAACGTGTTTATTATCACCGTAAAACGCCCGCTGGGTCATTCCGAGTGCCTCGCGTGCCACCTCGAGTTCCGCCATCAGTGGGAGGGTATGGACGTTTGGACTCGAACCGGCCGCACACAGGCTCTCGAGTCGGTCCGCTTTCGCGTCCGAATCGAAGCCGATCGTCTCCTGGAACCGGCGGTGCTGGTCGCTGCGTCCGATACAGAACTCGTAATATGCATCTCCGTCGTGCCGTTTCTCGCGGATTTTGCCAACGATGCCAAAGCGCAACAGCAGAATCTGAATGCCCACGATGAGTTCCCGACTCGCACTCGAGAGGGTGACGTATCGACCTCTGGCGTCGGTCTCTGCACCCTGGACGCTCCCTTCACAGTCGAACATGGCTCGCACGAACGCGACGACGGTGTCGTCGTCGGCCAGGAGGATCGACTGTGGCACTCGCTTTTCGGCCGAAGAAGCCGGTTCACAGTCGAGTCGTTTGAGGTACTCCACGAGCGAACGGCTGTTGGCTTTGACGATGGGCGTTTTGTCGTCGTACTCGTAGGTCGTCGTTTCGATGCCAAACCGTCGAGCGGTTGCTTCGAACTCGGCTCTGAGTGCCGGATCGTCGTTCGCAAAGGCAATCGACCGGGCATCGTGTTGTGCCTCTGCAATGGTGAGTGCGAGGAATCGCCCGATTTCCGGGTCGAATTCGAACGGTGTAACCGGTTTGGGATTGTGGTACGTCGATTCGTACACGACGGAACCGCCATCCGTATACAGGTCGTCGTTCGGTTTGAGCGTATAGTTCGCCCCCGTCGGCGTGTACTCGCCGAGCGTCGCCACCGCCGTTCCCTCCGAGAGCTCCTCGGCAGGGAGTTCGGTGACTCCATCATCGGTCATCGAAATGAACGGGTGATCAGGGCTCACCGTGAGTTCACGGCCGAGGCGGGTTTTCACTCGGTACATCGGGCCCGTATAGCGTTGTCTGAAGACGTGTGATACGTCCTTTGGCTCGACCGTGAGGTCTGTGCGTACGGACGGGACGGTAACAGTCGTCTCGTTGCACTCGATCCAGCGTTCGTGTGGTTCGTCGCTGACATCGACTGGGTCGCTTTCGTTCCGGACAACCCGGTCGTAGATCGATTCGATCGGTTCGTACGTCCCGTCAGCGAGGAGTACGTCCTCGCCTTCTGCCAGACATTTTCCCGCGTTAGGCGGCCCATAGATGCCAATTCGCTTTGGCTCCTGTTCGGAAAAGAGCCCCTCCGTCACGCGGGAAATGCTGTCTTTGAGTCCTGAAATCAAACCCATCCTTGGAGATCCTCCACACACCGGCGTGTGTCTGCGCGTACTACCGAACGCGATTCACTTAAGTCTACGTCAGACAGCCTGACGGACGTCGATTACTGACGGTCAGGCGTGGCCGACAACCGGGCCGAACGTTCATGACGCACGCCACGAACACTCGAGTGTGAGCGCGACCCTCGCGGAACCCCAGGTGCTCGCCCACACCAAGCGTGCGCTCTTTCCGGCCGACAGCGAGGACACGTACGCTGTCGTCGACACCCAGTTTTCGACCGACGAGTGGCGGCAGGGCGTCCAGGTCGATCCGACCGTCCACGAGGTGCTGGCCCCGTTCAACCGCGTCACTGTCGGCGGCGGCTACCCCGACCTCGTGGGCGTCCGTCGTCTCGAGTCCACGTATCTCGCGGTCGAGCGCTACGGCGAGGAACCGCCGCTGATCGCCGTCGAGGCCAAGGGCCACGCCAGCGGCGGCGTCGACACCGAACGCGGGATCGTCCAGGCATACGATCGGCTCCACGAGGCCAACGCGGCCTACCTCGCGGCGCCGGTCGAGGCTGTCTCACAAACCGATCGAACCCTTGCCAGGGAGCTGAACGTCGGCGTCCTTGGCGTCACGCCCGAGGGAACGGTCGATCCTCTCGAGGTTCCACGGGTAGTGGGCAATCGCACGACGACGGAGATCAACGCGGTGCGCTTTCAGGCGAGCGCCCAGGGCGTCGCCGACCGGTCGTTCGGGCTGAACCACCCGAAGAACTACCTGGGATACCCCCTCGCGCTGTACGCCGACGGCGATACCGAAGCCCTCCTGCAGCGTCACGACGTGGTGGGCGCGACCGACGCCGCGAGGCAGGGGGCGGCCTTCCTCGACCTGATCGAGACCACCCCCAGCGGCGGCCACGACACCGATCGGGACCGTCACGGAGATCCATACGTCAGACTCACCGGGCTTGGCGAGGAGGTCGTTCGCTTCGCCATCGCCCACGAGGGATCGGTTCGGGCCGCCCTCGAGCGATTCGGCGACTGGTACCGTTCACGGAGGCGATTCGTCGACCTCGAGCCGGCCTGGGGCCACCTCGCTCGGCGCGTCGTCCACCAGTACCCCGCGACGAACCTCCTCGTTGCGGAGCTCCAGACGCTCGCCGATGACGGCGACCCGACGCCCTCGCTCGTGGACCTCGTCGTCCGACTACACGAGCTGCATCCCGCGTTCACCGTGGAGCTGTTTTGCAAGGGCGACCCAAAGGTCAGACAGCGCGTGCTGACCAGGGACGGCGACCTGCGACGGGCCGCCCTCGAGGACGGCACCGTCTATCACGCCCCGACGGTGTTCCAGCTCAAGGCGATGTGCTATCACGCCGGGATCCTCACCGAGCGAGGCGCCGAACCGGATCGGCTCGATCCCCTCGAGGACGTGTGGGCGCTTCGGGAACCGCTGTAGTACCCGCCCCCGTTCAGGGCGCCGGCGGCTCGCCCTCGTAACGGTCGTGATCACCGTAGAAGTTCAGCATCGCGAACTTGAGCTTCTCCGGGTCGATGTCGAGCAGTTCTTCGCGCTCCTCGTGTGGGAACGAGCCGTTGACGCTGTACTTCCCGAGGTCCGATTTGGCCCGTCGCGAGTATCGCCGGTCCAGCAGGAGTCGGACGCCGACGTCCTCGGGCGAGCGGATCACCCGTCCCATCGCCTGGCGGGTCTTGCGGACCGTCGGGATCTCGACCGCGTAGCGCCAGCCGGTGTCGGTGCCGTCGAATGCGACGTCGTAGGCCTCCTGGACTGCTTCCGCCCGGTCGTCGAGATGCGGGTAGGGAACTCCGACGACCAACACGGTGTGGGCGTCGTCACCGTCGAAGCTCACCCCCTCCGCGAGGGTGCCCCACAACGAGGTGAAACAGACGGCGTGGTCGTCGGCCACGAACTCCTGGCGGAGATCTTCGGCCGCAACGCCCGGCTCGTCGAGGTAGATCGACGCCGCGGTCTGCCCCTCGAGTCGGTCGGCGTATCGGGCCGCCTCTCGGTAATTGGGGAAGAACGCGAGCGTGTTGCCCGGCGTCATCCGGACGGCGTCGTGGATGGCTGTCGCAACCGTCGTCTGCACGTCGGGGTCGTCCCGTTCCGAGGAAAAGAGTGCAGGTGTCTCGACCGCGTAGGTTCGACGGTGTTCCGCGGGGAACTGCAGGCCGTAGGCCATCGTCACACACTCCTCGAGGCCGAGCACGTCCTCGGTCACGTCGAACGGCTGGAGGGTCGCACTCATCAAGACCGCGCCGGAGACCGCCTCGAGGAGTCGTCCCGTCACCTGTCGGGGGAGACAGCTGTAGAGTTCGGCGCGGCCGTAGACCTCGTCGGTGCCGGCGTCACGGCGGATCGAGACGACCGGATAGAGGCCCTGGGCGGTCCCCTCGTCCATCCAGGCGCTCACGAACGCGGCCGCCTGCAGGGTCTGACACTCCGTCCGAGTCGCCGACTCGCCGTTTCGGTATGCCTCCTCGTACTCCTCGTCGAGTTGCTGGCCGAGTTGGCGGGCCGCCTGCAGGTCCTCGTCGATTCCCCGGCCAGAATACCGCTGGAGGAACGCCAGCGTGAGGTCGTCGCGCCGGTCCGAATTGCTGATCGCGACATCCGTCCAGTTCTCACCCACGCTCGCTTTCCCACCGAAACCGAGATCCGCCTCGTACGTCTCGACGAGCGCATCACGGAACGCCTCGAGGACGTTCGCCGCGTCCCCGGCCCGCGGATCGGTGGTCTCCTCGAGTTCGTCGAGGGCCTGATCGAACGTCCGTTCGGAGCAGTCGCGGCTGGCATGGTCGCGAGCGGCGTCCTCTACGTTGTGAGCCTCGTCGAAGACGGCGAGGACGTCCTCGGGATCGCGGCCGAGCCAGCGGAAGAACTGCTCGCGGATGCCCGGATCGAGCAGGTGGTGATAGTTACAGACGACGAGGTCGACCCCCTCGATGCCCTCCTTGAGGAGTTCGTAGCCACACAGGTGCTGTGATTCGGCGTGCTCGTAGATCTCCCCGGGGGTTCTGACGTCCTCGAAGAGCCACTCGAAGAACGCGTCGGTCGCCTGGCTCTCGACCAGATTGTTCCGGTAGTACTCACAGGTGTTCGCCTCCTCGAGTTCCTCGATGCGCATCTCGAGGTCGCCCAGTTCGTCCATGACGGCCGATCGGGCCTCCGTGGCCGCCTCGGCACCGGCCTGACTCTCCTCGAGCAGGGCCTGCTGGCGGGCCTCGAGCTGGGCGTACTCGCCTTCGGCGTCGACGAGCGCGCGGGTATTGTCCCGCAGGGCCTGGCACTCCTCGTAGCCGACGTCGATGTGACACATCGAGTTCTTTCCCTTGAAAACGACGGCCCGGATGGGTTCCTCGCGGGTGATCGCCCGAGCTTCGGCGATGAACTGACGCATCTGCTGGTGGACGTTCGTCGTGATGACGACCGTTTTGTCCTGCTCGCGAGCCACTGCCAGGGCGGGGACGAGCGCCGAGAGGGTCTTACCCGTCCCGCAGGCCCCTTCGAAGAGGACGTTCTGGCCCCGCACGAGGCTGTTGTAGATGCGGTCCATTGCCTCGCGCTGGTTCTCGTAGGGCTCCTCGTACGGAAAGAACCGCAGGTAGTCACCGACGTCTGGCACGGCCGTACGTTGGTCCCGCATCGGTTATAAGAATTGAGGCGACCAGGGCCCCAGTCGGCGGTGCACTGGTGGATATGTCGGTGAAACCGGTCAGTCCTCCTCGGCCTCGAGGGCCCGCTCCAGCAGGCGCTCACCCGAATCCGAGTCGACCTCGAGATCGGGAACCGAAGTGGGGCGGCCGGTCTCGTCGATGGCAACGAAGGTGAAACTCGACTCGGTCGTCTGCTCGGTCTCACCCGTACGGGGTTCCTCCCGCCAGGCCCGAATGCGGACGCGCACGCTCGAGGTGCCCGCAGCGTAGACGTAGGCCTCGACGAGCGCCGTGTCACCGATGCCGATCGGTCGGTTGAAGTCGAGCTCGTTCACCTGGGCGGTCACACAGGTCTTGCCAGCAAATCGCATTGCCGACATCGCGCCGACCTCGTCGAGCCACTTCATCAGGTTCCCCCCGTGCAGCGTCTCGTTGTTGTTCGCGTGATTTGGCTGGACGCGAAAGCGATTCTGGATGTGCGTGTCGGTCAGCGTCGGCATACTGGGTGGTCTCGCTCGAGCGGTAAAGCCGTCCCGGCGTCGACAGCGATCGAACGGCAGGAATTTCGGGGGCTACTCGGTCATGTTCGCGAGTACCGAGACGCTCTTGACACCGTACCGATCACAGGCGTTCGCCGCCCGGTCGGAGACGAACTCGTAGGCGTCGTTACCACGGACCGCCGCGACGGTGAATCCGGCATCTTCCATCAGCGACGTGTAGCTGTCGACCTGTTCGGCCCCACCGATGCACGCAGCCCAGAGGTCGGCGTCACCTTTGATCCCCTCCGGGAGCTGGGCCTCGCTGACGATGTCGGCGATCGCCAGCCGACCATCGGGTCCGAGGACGCGATGTGCCTCCTCGAAGACCCGGTCCTTTTCCGGGGAGAGGTTGATCACGCCGTTGGAAATCACGACGTCGAAGGAATCGTCGTTGAACGGTAACTCCTCGATGTAGCCCTCGCGGAAGCGAACGTTGTGGAAGCCGTTGTCGCTGGCGAGGTGGCGGGCCTTTTCGACCTGCTGGATCGTCATGTCGACGCCCGTGACGAGGCCGGTTTCGGTGGCGTGCATTGCGGCGACGAACGCGTCCATTCCCGAACCGCTCCCGAGGTCCAGAACGCGTTCCCTGGGCTGAATGTCGGCCAGATCGAAACAGTAGCCCACACCCGCAAAGGAGTCGACGGCCGCCTCGGGGACGTATCGCAGGTCCGCCTCGGTGTAGCCGAGTCGATCGGCGAGTTCGCGGCCAGTTTCGAAGTGAAACTCGGCGTCGCCAGCCTCGGCCACGTCGCCGTACATCGATTTTACCTCCTGTTCGAGTTTCGTTGTGTCGAGTGATTTGCTCATGGAGTCTCACCGAATGCGTGCAGGATCGCCAGATCCGCAGGGATCTCGAGCGCTCGAGGCCTACCCCGGCGGGACCGACCCTCGAACGAGTTCGGCCACCGTCCGCTGGCTGCGAAGCCGTGCCTGATCAGGCGAATCCCACACGGGCCGACGTACAGCACTCATACGGATTAGTGTCGTCTCTTACCGGTGAGTGCCGAACCGGGGCTGGCACTCACCGGTAAATAGTGACACTAAACCGTATCAGGCGCTTGTACGCTGTTGGTGAAATCGTGCAGGTCGTGCACCATTGCATCCCGCGCAACTCGGGACGTAAATCGTCGACGGGGGCGACCGGCCAGTCAGAATCCGTCGTCGAGAAAGACGGTGCGACGCGGAAAGAGTCGATCGAGGGAGTCGAGTACGTCGTCACTCGCCGACAGGCGACCCGCCCGCTCGAGCGCCGAGACGGAGCGGGCCCCGACGGCCAGCTGTGAGAGGGCCGACACGTCGAGGGTCGCGGTCGATCGATGGTCGTCGGCTCGAGCACAGACACCCGTACCGTGGTCGACCTCGAGGCCGAATGTCCCGTCGTTCCAGTCGACCAGGGGGTCGGTCACCGCGAGAGACACCGTCTCCTCAATGGCGGGGTAGTCGAGCGCCGACAGCGTTCGTTCGACGTCGACGATTCGGGCCATCGGTCCGGTGTTGCGCTCGACCTCGAGGGCGTGTTGACTCGGGTGAAGATCGTCAAAGAGCGTGTCCGTCGGCTGTCGAATCTGCACCTCGTCAACTTGCGAATCGTGATCGGCACAGAACGCGAGGAGGGCGAAAAACGCCGGCCGGTCCACGAACGCGAGTTCCGAGACCGCCATCTTCCGGTCGCCACGCTCGCCGTCGATGGTGTAGACGATGTACCCCACGGCCTCGCCCTCGCGCTCGAGGACGTAGACGAACGGATCGGTCGTCCAGCGCTCGAAGACGAAGTGTCGCCACCAGGGCTCGTCGCGGACGATGGACAGATCGTAGCGGCTCGCCCAGCGTTCGTGGACCTGGTCCAGGACGGTCCAGTCGTCGGCCTCGAGGGAGCGGAACTCACCACGTTGGCCGTCGCCGTCTATGGCGTCCCGAGCAAACCCGAGGTCGGCCGGGTCGCACGTGACCCGAAGGTAGTGATTCGTCGTGTCCCAGCCGTAGCGGTTGTAGAACCGGTATCGAAACGGCCAGAGTATCGAGAACGTTGCCCCCCGGTCTCGATATTCGGCGAGGGAGGCCGCGAGCAGTCGCCGGACGTTCCCCTCCCGACGATGTTCGGGTGGGGTGGCGACCGCCGAGAGTCCCGGTGTCGAGTGGGTCGATCCGCGAATGCGGGTCTCGAGCCAGTAGTGACAGCAGACAGCTCGGGGGTCCGGTGGGTCGTCGACATCCTCGAGCCGGCCGACGCCGCCCTCGCCGGTATTCGGGTCGACGCCGTGGTAGATGCCACGACGGCTCCCGATATCCGCTCTCGAGGATTCCTCCTCCGGGTCGTACTCGGGGATGCCCCGTTCTGGCGCGAAGGCGTAACTGGTGTGCTCGTAGAAGCGTTCGCGCTGGCTGTCGGGAACCGCACAGTACGATGACATACGCACAAGCGCGTCGAGGAGACAAAAGTAGGTTCAGCAGGGGTGGTACCACGCCACACTGTGCTCGACAGGAGTGGGATTTCACCCGTGCGAGACCGCCAGCAACTGTTCAATGGGTTCGCCGAGACGGTCCCTATCGGTCGGTTGGCCGCTCCGCCACGAAGCGTTCGATGCGGGTCAGTGCCTCACGCAGGTCATCGAGGCCGGTCGCGTAGGACACCCGGAGGTGGCCCTCACCGCCGACCCCGAACACGTCGCCCGGAACGACAGCCACGCCCTCCTCGTGGAGCAGTGCCTCGGCGAAGGCGTCGGCAGTCCATCCGTCGGGAACCTCGGGGAAGACGTAGAACGCGCCCTGCGCCTCGAAACAGGGCATCCCGATCTCACGAAAGCGCGAGAGCACGAATCGACGGCGACGATCGTACTGGGCGACCATCGTACGGACCTCCCCCGCACACGAATCGAGCGCCTCGAGGGCGGCGTACTGGGCCGTCGTCGGGGCCGAGAGCAGGCCGTACTGGTGGATGCGGTTCATCGCGTCGATGGCGTCGGCGGGTCCGAGCGCGTAGCCCAGTCGGAGGCCCGTCATCGCGTGGGCCTTCGAGAAGCCGCTGACGACGATGGTCCGCTCTGCCATGCCCGGAAGCGTGGCGATAGACGTGTGGGCGGCCGTCCCGGCCTCGTCCCGATCGGGATCTTCGGGATCCTGACTGGCAGTTCCGTCGCCCTGGCCACCATCCATTTCGGATCCCGTTCGCTCCGTGTACGTCAACTCCGCGTAAATCTCGTCGGCGAGCACCGCGATATCGTGTTCGCGGGCGAAGGCAGCCACGGGCTCGAGGTCCGCCCTGGTCATGACGGCCCCCGTCGGGTTGTTCGGATAACACAACACGAGCAATTCGGCAGTGTCGGCACCGGCCGCCTCGAGTGCCTCAGCGGTGAGTTTGAAGTCGTCAGCCTCCCGTGTGCGCACGGGAAGCACCGCACCACCGGCGAAGGTTACGCCTGGACCGTAGGAGATGTAGGCGGGCTGGGCAACGGCAACCGTCTCACCTGGGTCGACGAACGCCCGAAACGCCAGGTCGACGGCCTCGCTGGCCCCTGCGGTCACCAGAATCCCGTCATCGGGATCGTACGAGAGGGCGAATCGCTCGTCGACGTACTCGGAAATCGCCGCCCGCAGTGCGGCCATTCCACGGTTGGCCGTGTACGAGGTCCGCCCACGCTCGAGTGAGTGGATCGCCGCGTCTCGGGCCGCCCAGGGCGTCGAGAAGTCGGGTTCGCCCACGCCCAGTGAGATGACGTCGTCTCGCTCCTCGGCGATCTCGAAGAACCGGCGGATGCCCGAGGGACCCACCGCCTCGACCCGGGAAGCCGGCTCTAGTGGCGACGTCATGGGGAGACCGAGAGCCGATCGTCGTCGTCCCCATCGTCGAGTTCGATCCCGTGTTCCTTGTAGGAGGTCATCACGTAGTGGGTCACCGTTTGGGTGATCTCGGGGACCGGCGCGACCTTCTCGCTGATGAACTGGGAGACCTCCCGGATCGAGTCGCCCTCGACCTCCATGTCGAAGTCGTAATCCCCGCTGACGAGTCGAAGGGCGGTGACCTCCGGGAACCGCGCGAGCCGCTCGGCAATGTCGCCGTAACTCGTCTCCCGATCGAGCGTAACGTTGAGTTCGACTTCCGCGCGAACCCGCTCGTGCTCGAGGCGATCCCAGTCGACAACCGCTTGATACCCTCTGATCACGCCTGCCGCCTCGAGGGACTCGATCGCTGCGGCTACCCCCTCCTCGTCGAGGTCGGTCATTCGAGCGATGTCTGCCGTGTCGTATCGCGCGTTCTCACGCAGTAACTCGAGCACCTCGCGTTCGCTCATACTCCCCCGAAGCGCGAGCGTGTGCAAAAGCGTTGTGTCGTCCGCAACACTGAGCGGGATCGCTGTGTGACGGTTGTGGGGATTGGGTTCCTCGCCTCGAGGTCGAAGGCGGGCCAGATGCAGGAACAGGGCAGGGGGATTCTCGGAGGACGTCATCGGTTCCCCCACGAAGAACCGAGAGACAGTGCCGAAAGCGTGGGTTCGAAGCGATTGGTTGGCTCCGAGAGTCCCTCTCAGTAGTTCTTGAACAGCTCCGCCCTGACGTCGTCTTTGGTCTGTACGTCCGCAGTGGATCCATCGGGGAGGGTCACCCGGTAGCGGTAATCAGCCGACGGTGACTCCTCCCACTTGTCGTCGTGGGTCTCGAGGAGGTTCATCATCCGGTCGAGCATGTCATCGTCGTCGGCGGTTCCGTCGCCATCGAGGTCGTCTTCGTCTGTCTCGTCCTCTCTATCGTCCGCCTCGTCTTCAGTGTCATCGGACTCGTCGTCGGTCTCGTCTGACTCCTCGGCCAACCCAACGGGTTCAGCCCCATCCACGTCCGAGTCGGCCGTTTGCGCATCAGCTGGTGGACTCGTCTCGCCCGTGTCGTCGTCGGCATCCGGATCCGAAGCAGTCTCGTCTGCGAGTTCATCCGCCGAATCGTCCTCGACGGCATCCTCGATATCGTCGTCACCAGCCTCCTCGAGTGTGTCGGGTCCGGCCTCGGCACTCGTCTCGTCGTAACTGACCGAGACGGCCGCATCGACGGCCTTCGCCACGTCGTCCGTCGCGGTCGACCCACCGGTCGTGGCGACGTCAGCCTCGAGATCTCCGTCGAGATTATCGAGCAAGAACTGGACGGCGTCCTGTTCACGCACGAAGCCGTACTTCCCGACCACATCCGCCGAAATCGCCTCACGAAGCCGCTGGATGGCGCCATACTGTTCGTCCGTGACCTCGAGTGTCTGCATACCTGACCGATGTGGCGAGGGGTACATATAGGTGGGTGGACGCTTTGGCGGAGTCCACCCGAAAGTCGCCGGGTACTATATCGACCGGGTGCAACTGGCCCACCATGACCGAACCCCAGGACGACGAGGGTGCTATGGACGGGCTCACGGTGACGAGCTGTCGGCGGTGTCCGAAACTGGTCGACTCGCGCAGTCGAATCGTCAACGGCGACGGGCCCACGGACGCCGACGTCCTGTTCGTCGGCGAAGGCCCCGGCGCGACAGAGGACGCGGAAGGTCGCCCCTTCGTCGGCCGAAGTGGGAGCGTCCTCGAGGACACCTTACTCGAGGTCGGCCTCGAGCGCGAACAGGTCCGGATCACCAACTGCATTCGCTGTCGGCCCCCGGAAAACCGCGACCCACGGACGGCGGAACTCGCGAACTGTCGGGGCTACCTCGAGACCGAAATCGACCGGCTCGATCCCGCGATCATCGTCACGCTGGGAAAGGTGCCGAGTGAGCACCTCCTCGAGCGGTCCGTGTCGGTGACGGCCGAAACGGGATCGGTCGAGGACGTGCGGATTGCGGGACGCAGCCACCCCCTCCTGATCTGTCTCCACCCGGCGGCGACGCTGTACGATCGAAGCCAACGTGAGCCGTTCCGGAAGACGCTCGCGACGGCAGCCGATCTGGCCGGGGTCGACGGGGGCGGTGCCGGTCAGTCCAGACTCGACGGTTTTTAGGCTCGCAAACCGGCAAAAGTGTGTAAATTATCCAACCCACGCTGATTAACAAACTACCAGCAATTCGATGACGTGGTAGGCGATATACACAGGGAATGCTGATTCAGTGGTTGAGTGTCGCATAACAACCCCGTGCAACTGGTGGCTATGTAGCAAACATAGAAAACCCTAAATGGTACCGTCCTTAGTCTCACCTATGTCCGATCAGTCACGATGGACAAATAAGCGGCGAACGTTCTTGAAAGGTGCAGGGGTGGCGGCGACTGCCGGTCTTGCAGGCTGTCTTGGTGACCTCGCCGGCGACGACGACGAGGTTCGAATGGTGTTGAACCCGGCGGAAGGCGACGTCGACATGATGGAACAGTACCAGCCACTGTTCGAGTACCTCGAGGGCGAAACCGGCGTCGAGATCGACGCGACCGAAACGAGTAGTTACACGGCGACGGTCGACGCAATCCGAAACGACCAGGCTGAACTGGCGGACATCTCGCCAACGGGCGTCATCGCGGCCCCGGATCAGATGGACGTACTCGGCATCCGCGTCGCGTTCGGTGCGGATCAGTACTTCTCGCTGGTCGCCACGACGCCGGATAGCGACATCGAGACCCTCGAAGACATCGACGGACACGATATCTCGGTTGGGGACACCCTCTCGGTGAGCGGGAGCCTCTTCCCGCTGTTCATGCTTCACGACGCCGGCCTCGACGTCGGCGACGCCCCCGACGGCGACCCGGTCGACTTCAGCACTCGACACTCCGATCACAGTACCGCTCGAGAGGAACTAGTCCAGATGGACGAAGTCGTGGCCGCTGGTGCCGGTGCGTTCACCCTCGCACCACATATTCCACAGGACCAGTTCTCGGACCAGTTCGCGGACATTTCGGCCGAGTACGACAACGCCGGTTCGGAGGACGAGGAACTTCGGCTAGTTGCCGAATCGGACCCCATCCCACGAGCGCCAATCGTTGCCCGCACCGAGTGGGACGACCCGGTCAAAGACGACATCGAGGAGGCGCTCCTCAACGCCACCGAGGAGGACCTGATCGACGAGGAGTCCGACGAACCGCTCTGGTTCACCGGCCTCGAAGAGGGATCGGTCGACAACTTCGAACCAATCGAGGACGTGATGGACGCCCTCGACCTCGAGTTCGCCGATCTGGCTGACTAGTCGCCAGACTACAGGACTCGATCGATTCCAAACCATTCTTAGGATCGGTTCGACAATAGCAATCAATGTCATATATTAGTGTAGAGGGGGTGAGCAAGCGATTCGGCAGCACACAGGCCTTAGATGACGTCTCGTTCGAGGTGCCACAGGGCGAGTTCGTCGTGATTCTGGGTGCCTCCGGTTCGGGTAAATCGACCTTACTCCGGTGTATGAACGGACTCACGAAACCGACCGCCGGCTCTATCTCTATCAACGACACCGAAATTACGGAACCACATCCGGAGATCGCGATGATCTTCCAGCAACACAACATCATCGGCGAGATGAGCGCATACTCGAACGCCCTCACCGGTTCGCTCCAACGAAGTGGCGTTCTCGAGAGCGTCTTCCAGTTCCACGATCGTGCAGAGAAACTCGAGGCACTCCAGGCACTCGAAACCGTGGGGCTGCTCGACGAGGCAAACCAGCGTGCGAGTCAGATGAGTGGTGGGCAACAACAGCGAGTTGGTATCGCTCGGGCACTCGTTCAGAACCCGATGACGCTGCTCGCAGACGAACCAGTCGCGAGTCTCGATCCAGGGAGTTCACAGCAGGTCATGGAGTATCTCCTGCGGGCATCGGACGACCGGAAACTGACCACGGTCGTGAGCCTGCATCAGGTCAATCTCGCTCGACAGTTCGGTGAGCGATTTATCGGGTTGAAAAACGGCCAGGTCGTCTTCGACGGGTACGCCGAGGAGTTCGGCCTCGACGTCATCGACGAAATTTACGATTCACCGGAACACGTCGGCGACGACGGAGACGAGCGAGACGAGGAGGCGGCCGTCGACAGCCAAGACGAGGTGACTGCCTGATGAGCCAGCAGACGTTCTCGCCAGCAGTCGAGGAAAAATACTACGACATCCGCCGAGCACGGCGAATCAAAGCCCTCCTCGGTGGGTTCCTCTTCGTCGTCATCATGGGGCTGTTTTACGTGGCATTGCTGGCCGTCGAAATGACCGTCGCTCAGTACATACGGTACGGCCCCCAGTTCGTCGGCGCACTCACCGAATACTTTCCAATAACGACCGTCAACGGGATCCCGATTCTCGACGTCGGCCAGTACTGGGAGTTCATCGTCGAGCGGAACCTCTTTGCGTCAGCCGGCATCACCCTCGCGATTGGGTTTGGAGGGACGATCCTCGGTTTGCCCCTGGCACTGCTGTTCAGTATTCTCGGCTCCGGCCGGGTCACGCCGTTTCCGTTCAACTTCATCTTTCGCGGTATCATGTCCTCGATTCGGGCGATTCCAGCGCTCGTCTGGGCACTGATCTACGTCCCACTGGGCGGGGTGACGCCCTTTACTGCGACGATGGCAGTTGCCACGGACACCATCGGCAACCTCGGGCGGCTGTACACTGACGAGCTCGAGGAGATCGAAAGCGGACCGATCGAGGCCATCGAAACCACGGGCGCGGGTCGGGTACAGGTCATCGTCTTCGGGATGCTGTCACAGGTGACGACACCGTTCATCGCGTGGACGCTCTACATTCTGGAGATCAATATCCGAATTGCCGTCGCCCTGGGGATCATCGGCGGCGGTGGCATCGGGCACGTTCTCGCCGTGCAACAGCGGCTCTTCGAATACACCAACATGATGGCGACGATTCTCGTCATTTTGATGTTGATCATCAGCGTCGAGATGTTCAGCCAGCGGGTTCGGTCCTACATTCGGGCCGAGGAAGAGCCGATGGGTTTTTTCGAACTCCTGAAAGGGTTCCCCAGGCGGATGGCCGAATCGCTCGCGAAGTAACCGCTTGCACGAAGGGCAACACACTTGCCCGTTCCAATCCGAAATGTATCCATGAGTACGCAGCCTCGTCCGCCTGCGGAGACGCTCGCGGACGTCGCCATCGTCGACTATGGATTGGGCAACCTTCGTAGCGTTACCCGCGGCCTCGAGCGCGCGGGGGCAGGCGTCGAAATCACGGACGACCCGGACGCCTTCCACGAGGCCGACGGCGTGGTCCTCCCGGGCGTTGGCGCCTTCCGTGAGGGCGTAGAAAACGCCGACCCGTTGCGTGAGGACTTGCTCGAGGTCGCCGACAGCGGGACGCCACTCTTTGGTATTTGCCTGGGAATGCAGATGCTGTTGACCACGAGCGAGGAGGGGGCGACCGACGGCGATTCCGCAGTGACCGGGCTGGACCTGATTCCGGGGACGAACGTTCGCTTCGACGCGGGTCAGAAGGTGCCACACATGGGCTGGAACGAACTGGCGGTCGACCGTGCACATCCGCTGGTCGAGGGGATCGACGGCGAGTACGCCTACTTCGTCCACTCCTACTATGCCGTTCCGGACAGCCCGTCGGCGACCGTCGCCACGACCGACTACGAGGAGGTGTTTCCGTCGATCGTCGCCAACGAGTCAGGCACGGTGTTTGGCACCCAGTTCCACCCCGAAAAGAGCGGCGAAACGGGGCTTCGAATTCTGCGCAACTTCGTCGAGTTGTGCGTCGATGGAGTCTGATGCGGGGCACAACCGTCTCCTGTCGGTAAGACTGCCCGTGCTCTTCTCCCGACACAGTTAGACGCGGTCGTCCGAACGAGCGGCCACCACGAATCGGACCGCGAGGGCGTGTGCACTCGAGGGAGCGAGATGACGGCCTCGAGTGACACACCGATGGACGGTCAGGCCGGCGATCGGACGTGCAGTGAAGGTGCGGGGGCGCCGATAGCGGCCGTCAACGTGGCGCAAACCGATCCGGGAGCGGTCGCGCCGTCAGGAACTCCCCCCGTCGGAGGAGGACGATCAAGAAATCCCCCTCCTCGGGCTGGGAGAGATCCTCGCGCGGGACGACGATCTGGTCGACCAGCTCGCCATCCTCCTCGAGCAGGATGACGACGTGGTCACCGTCGACGATCCGATCCACCTGCCCGACGTAGGACTTGAGGGCACGGTCCGACCGAGCGCCCTCGGTCGGTCGGGATTGCCTGCGGTCCTCATCACGGTCCCCAGCACCGGCAACGGAGGGAAGGCCTGCAGCGACGGCGAGGGTTGCGGCGATCGATCCGAGAACGGTACGTCTGCTTCGGCGTGGCGTTCGTGCCATGGCTCCCCTGGCCGCCCGTTCGTATATAAACTCGAGACCACGGGCTTGCCGCTTCCGGGAGTATCGAGTGGGTGGCAACCCACAGCCGGCACATGAGCCAATCTCCCATCCCGGTCACCGGCTTCGGCACCTCGGGACACGAGGACGAAACGTGCATACAGAGCGTGGTGGCGGCCCTCGAGCAGGGGTATCGCCACATCGACACGGCACAGATGTACGACAACGAGCGGGAGGTCGGTGAGGCCCTCGACCGGGCGAGTGTCGACCGTGAGGACGTCTTTTTGGCGACCAAGGTCCACCCCTCGAACCTCGCCCCCGACGACGTCCTCGAGACCACCCAGGCGAGCCTCGACCGGCTCGGCGTCGACGCCGTCGATCTGTTGTACGTCCACTGGCCCATCGACGCCTACGATCCCGAGTCGACGCTGCCGGCGATGGACGAGGCCGTCGATCGGGGCTACACCCATCACGTCGGTGTAAGTAACTTCACCGTCGAGTATCTCGAGGAGGCCCGAGACATCCTCGAGCACCCGATCCTGGCGAACCAGGTCGAACTACATCCCCGGCTCCAACAGCCCGAACTAGTCGAGTACGCGACCGACCACGACATCACGACGGTCGCCTACTGTCCGATCGCCCAGGGTGACGTCGCGGGCATCGACGTTCTCGAGGAGATCGCGGACGCTCACGGTGTGACGCCGTTTCAGGTGACCCTCGCCTGGCACACACAGCGTGAAGGCGTGGTTGCGATCCCGAAGGCCACCGGGGACCACATCGCGGAGAACCTCGCGGGGTTCGAGCTCGAGCTCACGGCCGAGGAGATGGATCGAATCGCCACCCTCGACGCGGATGCACGTCTCATCGATCCCGAGGAATCGGCCTGGAACCAGCCACCGTAGTTGCCACCAGAGACCTGCGGGGGTTCGTTGACGGTGTCGGACCGCTCTCGAGATCAACTCGACGGCCGCCCGAATAGTTCTGGAGCACCACACAGTGAGACGAGAGGGTAAGTGAGATGATCGGCTCACACAGTGAGGACGATCACCACAAACCCGACGATCGTGAGGAGGACGCCGACACCTTTGGTAACTTGAATTCGGTCATCGGTGTCAGCCGCGCCGTCGCCAACGGCGAGTCCGCGGGACTGTTGGACGGCAACCAGTCGCGGGGCGAGCCCGACACCGATCAGTCCGACGACAACCAGAACACCGCCCACGAGTGCAACCCAGCTCATGTCAGCGACTTTCTCGAGAGAGGGCAAAACCGTACCGAACGGAAAAGCGGGATTCCTAAATACGCACAGCCGAACCATGACGTAGAGAGCCGTGTCATCGCCGTCGTTCCCGCGTCCGATCGAGACGCGCCCGCGCTTCGTGAGCCTGCTGGCAGCGACTGCCCTGGGCGTCTACCTCCTGTTGATCGTGGGCGCGACGACCTCGCTCACCGACGCCGCAGCGGCCTGCACCACCTGGCCGAGCTGTACGGCCCCAACGGACCCGGTGAGCCAGATCGAACTGGCCATCGCCTGGGGTCACCGGCTCGCGGCCGTCGTCGTCGGTCTCCTCCTCGCCGTCACGACCCTGGTCGCCGCCGTCGGCGACGTCACCGCACGCGTTCGGTACACCCTCTACGCCGCCGTCGGTCTCTACGCCGTCCAGGTCGGAATCGGGGCCGCAACTGCCACCCTCGGCCCGCAAGCACTCGTTCCCGGCCTCCACCTCGGACTCGGCGTCGTCATCTTCTCGCTCACCGTCCTGGCTCTCGCCTGGGACCTCGAGACCAACACCGGCCGGGAAGACGACACCATCGAGCACGCCCCGGAGCCGATCGACGTCTCCGACCAGCAACCGCGAGCGCTCCCCGACGACGGCCTCGAGCGCGCAAAACTCACCGGATTCGCCTACTTCAAGATGATGAAGCCGCGCCTGATGTGGCTGCTCTGTCTCGTCGCCGCCGCGGGCATGGCTCTGGCCGCGGGGCCGGCCCTCGAGGCCCACACCATCCTCGCCACACTCAGCGGGGGCGTCCTGGCCATCGGGGCCGCCGGCACGTTCAATCACGTCCTCGAGCGCGACGTCGATCAACAAATGGCCAGGACAGCCGATCGGCCTCTGGCGACGGACCTGATCCCCGTGCGCAACGCCCTGCTCTTCGGACTGTTCCTGACGGCCGCCTCACTGTCGGTGTTCCTGACCATCAACGCACTCGCCGCCGCACTCGGCCTCGCGGCGATCCTGTTTTACAGCGTGGTCTACACCCTGTTGCTCAAACCGCACACCGTCCAGAACACGGTTCTCGGTGGCGCGGCGGGCGCGCTCCCGGCACTCATCGGCTGGGCGGCAGTCACCAACGAGATCGGCCTGCCCGCACTGGCGCTTGCGGGGTTGATCTTCCTCTGGACGCCAGCGCACTTTTACAACCTCGCACTGGCATACAAAGACGACTACGCCCGGGGTGGCTTCCCGATGCTGCCCGTCGTTCGCGGGGAGACGGTGACCAGAAAGCACATTCTCTACTACATTGCGGCAACGCTCGTCAGCGCCGTTGGACTGGTGTGGCTCACGGCCCTCGGCGCGCTCTACGCCGCCACGGTCGTCGTCTTCGGCGGCCTCTTTCTCTGGTTCGCCGTCGACCTCCACTTCGAGCAGAGCGAGCGAGCCGCATTCCGCTCGTTCCACGCCTCGAACGCGTTTCTCGGAGCCGTGCTGGTGGCAATCCTCGTCGATGCACTCGTCGTCGCCGGACTCTAACCAACGTGGTGCCTCGAGACGGTGGGGCAACCAATCGCGACCACGACTGTGGACCTTGCCAGGACCACTGTCGCGTCACTTTTGACCCACCACCTCCTCCATCGGGTCGTGGAGTGTCACATCTACTACGAGGGGGACGACGATCCCAAAAAATGTACGGCTCGTCGCCTCGAGCGCTTCGACCAGGCGATCCTCCACCGATCGATGGCGCAGGTCCCCTACGGCGTGGTGTTGAATCCCCACGCCGACCAGGCGCTGTCCCCTGCCGACCGCGAGGCGTCCCTCGAGACGCTCGTGGCACTCGACTGTTCCTGGGAATCGGCGGAGCAGGCTGCCTTCTCGATGGCCGGCGTGCACCGCGCGCTGCCCTTTCTCGTCGCCGCCAATCCCGTGAACTACGGCCGACCGTTCCGATTGACGACCGTCGAAGCCCTCGCCGCCGCGCTCTGCATCTTCGGCCACGATGACCGAGCGAGCGACCTCCTCGAGCCCTTCCGCTGGGGGGAGACGTTTCTCACCCTGAACGAGGAGCCCCTTCGACGGTACGCGGCCTGTG
>Ga0207421_10000899_pt1 | contig 38646 bp, 37 predicted proteins | sample SodLakKL_010_SED_4_FD_187542 | JGI IMG/M metagenome (GOLD analysis project Ga0207421, IMG submission 187542) | Alkaline sediment microbial communities from Lake Tanatar, Kulunda Steppe, Russia - 8KL_010_SED (SPAdes) (version 2) | ecosystem: Environmental > Aquatic > Non-marine Saline and...
AGCCGATCCAGCGCCGAGAGCAGCAATGCACCGGTCGCCCCCGCCCCGATCGCTGCCTCGGCGAGCGCAATATCCGGTGCCTCGAGGCGGACCCAGGCCAGCGCCATCAGCAGCCCGAACACGATGAAGCTGACCACCGCGTGAAAGAGGTCCGCGGCCCGTGTCGCCTGCCAGGCCAGCCAGACCAGCGCAAGCGCCAACAGGCCGTCGAAAATAACGCCCGCCACCCCCATCAGGTGCCCCAGGGCCGGAGCCCGCGCGACAGCGCGGTGCGCGCGATCAGGCCGGCCGCGGTGGCGGACGCGATCAGCATCAGCACCCAGATCAGGATCAGCTTCAGCAGCAGCACCACGCTCCCCGACTGGATCCCGAGACCGATGCAGACCAGGCCGAGACCGACGTTGTCCGCCTTCGCGAGCGCGTGCAGGCGTGTGTAGACATCCGGGAAGCGCAGCAGCCCCAGCGTGCCGAGCAGGAAGAACGGGATTCCGAGGAACACCAGCAGGCCACCGATCCACTGCCAGGTGTTCATTGCGTCCCTCCCCGCCCGTCGTCGTCGCACTCCACGCCGGGCCGGCGGCCCGCCATAGCGGACCAGGCCCGGCTGACGAAGGTGACCGAGGCCAGCGCCGCCAGCAGCGCGAAGACGAGTGCGACGTCGATCAGCGCGAGGTTGCCGCTGACGACCGCCATCAGCAGCACGATCACCACCGCCGAGGTCGCAAACATCTCGGCCGCGAGCATGCGGTCGGCGGCCGTGGGTCCACGCAGGATGCGCACCATCCCAACCAAAATGTTCAACAGCAGCAGCAGAACGACAACGGGATAGAGTTCAGTCATCTTTTTCTCCCAGTGGCTGGAACAGCCTACCGACCACGGCCTCGAGCCGCTCCAGACCCGCGATCGTGCGCGCCGGATCGCCGAGGATGTGCACCGTCATCCCCTGCTCGGTGAACCGGACACACAGGGTGCCGGGCATCAGGTTGATCAGATTGGCCAGAAACACGCGTGCGTGGCCACCCTCGACGTTCCATGCGTAATCGACCAGCGCCGGGTGCAGCGGCCGGCTCGGGTGCACCGCCCGCCAGGCGACGTCCACTGCGCTGCGCAGCGACAACCACGCAAATACCGGCACGAACGCAAGCACCCCGCGCAATCGCCAGCGCCAGCGCTCGGTGGTCGGAAACGGGTTGAACAGCGCAGCGACCAGAACGGCGGGTAGACCCCACAGCCAGCCCCCCTCGCCACCGGTGATGATCCACCAGATACCCGCGTACGCCAGGATGCGCAGCGGCAGACCGACACCGGTCTGCTGCATCCCAAGCCAGCGCATAACGCCGGCGGTCCGCTCTTGCACTGCCTGCCGCCAGGATTTCGTCATCATGCTCCGCTGCCGGACCAACGTTCATGGCGCAACGTGGCGCGCGACCTTCACGCTAACGCTCATGCCCTGCGCCACCCCTGACGATAGAAAGCCGCGCCTCGGAAAACAGGGAAACACACGGAAAAGAGTTTGCTTGCCCTTCATCTTCCGTGCGGGCCGTGTTCTTCCGTGGCTGTATTTTCACGCGAACTGTCATGGACTAGGAGCACGCCACCCCGAATGATGAAAGTACAAGCGCCTGTCGAGTGCGGCGGTTTGGCGCCGCTTCGAGGCGTCGGGCGGACCCCGGCGCGGCATCGCGGGAGCAAGCTCCCGCACTCCATAAGGCGGAGCGTAGCGCGGCAGAGGGAGAAGGTCGTCATCCGCCGTGGGCACGACTTTCGCGCTAACCGTCACCCTGCTGCAACTGTACTCGAAGCGCGGTTTTCGTTACATCGCCGATTGCGGAGTTGCGCTGCACAATCGAGCGCGCCGTGCGTATGATCATCGGTGCCGAACCGAAACCGGCCTGGGGGACACATGAGCGATTCCAACGACAAACCACGCTGGCACGCACTGGGCGCCGAGGAGGCGCTCGAACGCCTGGAGGGCGACAAGGACGGACTGGACCGCGAGGCGGTGGAGGAGCGCCTGGAGCGATATGGTCCCAACCAACTGCCGGACCCGGAACGCGCCGGTCCACTGCAACGCTTCCTGCTGCAGTTCCACAACGTGCTGATCTACATCCTGATCGTCGCCGGCATCGGTACCGCGCTGCTCGGGCACTGGATCGACACCTGGGTGATCTTCGGCGTGGTGCTGATCAACGCGGTGATCGGCTACATCCAGGAGGGTAAGGCCGAGAAGGCGCTGGAAGCGATCCGCCAGATGCTCTCGCCGAAGGCACTGGTGCTGCGGGACGGCCAGCGGCGCACGATCCCGGCCGAGGACCTGGTGCCCGGGGACGTGGTGATCCTGCAGGCCGGCGACAAGGTTCCGGCCGACCTGCGCCTGTTCAAGGCGCACAACCTGCGCATCGACGAGGCGGTGCTCACCGGCGAATCGGTCGCAGTGGACAAGCAGACCGAGCCGGCGGAAAAAGACGCGGGGCTCGGCGACCGTGCCTCGATGGCCTTCTCCGGCACCCTGATCGCCTACGGCCAGGGCCGCGGCGTGGTGGTCGGCACCGGCGCCGATACCGAGATCGGCCGCATCTCTACGATGATGGGCGAGGTCGAGTCGCTGACCACGCCGCTGCTGGCGCAGATCGCCCAGTTCGGCCGCTGGCTCTCGTTGGCGATCGTGGTGCTGGCGGGATTCACCTTCGCATTCGGGTACTGGGTGCGCGACTACGCGCTGGTCGAGACCTTCCTCGCCGCGGTCAGCCTCGCGGTCGCGGCGATCCCCGAGGGCCTGCCGGCGATCATGACCATCACGCTGGCGATCGGCGTGCAACGCATGGCCAGTCGCAACGCAATCATCCGCCGACTGCCCGCGGTGGAAACGCTGGGCTCGGTCACGACCATTTGCTCCGACAAGACCGGCACCCTGACGCGCAACGAGATGACGGTAAAGAGCATCGTCACCGCCGAAAACGAGTTCGAGGTCAGTGGGGTCGGCTACGCGCCGGAAGGCCGCTTCTCGACCGACGACGAGGAGATCGAGGTCGACGACCACACGGTGCTGGCCGAGACGTTGCGCGCGATCCTGCTGTGCAACGACGCCGAGGTCTATCGCTCCGACGAGCGCTGGGTGATGGAGGGCGATCCGACCGAAGGGGCACTCGTCACAGCCGCCATCAAAGGCGGCCTCGACCACAAGGAACTGAACCAGCGCCTGTCACGGATCGACGTGATCCCCTTCGAGTCCAGCTACAAGTTCATGGCCACCCTGCACCGCGAGGACAAGGCCGACTCGGGCGTGATCTATCTGAAAGGCGCGCCGGAGCGGGTGCTGGCGGTCTGCGACAAGGAACGCACCCCCGACGGCGACCGGCCGCTGGAACGCGACCGCTGGGAGGAATGGATGGAGCGCATCGCGGCCCGCGGCCAGCGCCTGCTCGCGGTGGCCGCGAAGGACGCCGGCGCGGACAAGTCCGAACTGGAGTTCCCCGACATCGAGGATGGCGGGCTGACCCTGCTGGCGGTGTGCGGGATCATCGACCCGCCCCGGGACGAGGCGATCAAGGCGGTCGCCGAGTGCCAGAAAGCGGGAATCCGCGTGAAAATGATCACCGGCGACCACGGCGTCACCGCGCGCGCAATCGCCGACGAGCTCGGCATCGAGACCGAGCCCGGCGTGGTGGTCGGGCACGAGCTCGAAGAGATCTCCGACGAAGAGTTGCAACGCAAGGTGCACGACGTCGACGTGTTCGCGCGCACCACGCCCGAACACAAGCTGCGGCTGGTGAAGGCGATCCAGGCCGACGGGCACGTGGTCGCGATGACCGGCGACGGCGTGAACGACGCTCCGGCGCTGAAGCGCGCGGACGTCGGCGTGGCGATGGGCATCAAGGGCACGGAGGCCACGAAGGAGGCCTCGGAGATGGTGCTCGCGGACGACAACTTTGCCTCCATCGCCGCCGCGGTGGAGGAAGGCCGCACGGTCTACGACAACCTCAAGAAGGCGATCCTCTTCATCCTGCCGACGAACGGTGGGCAGGCGTTCACCATCGTCGCGGCGATCCTGCTCGGGCTGACGCTGCCGTTGACCCCGGTGCAGGTCTTGTGGGTGAACATGGTCACCGCAGTGACGCTGGCACTGGCGCTGGCCTTCGAGCCGACTGAGCCGGGCGTGATGCGCCGCGCGCCACGGCCGCCGAACACGCCGATCCTGTCGCCGTTCCTGCTGTGGCGCATCGGCTTCGTGTCGCTGCTGCTGCTGACCGGCACCTTCGGGCACTTCCTGTGGATGCTGCAGCACACGGACAACATCGACCTCGCGCGTACGGTGGCGATCAACACGCTGGTGGTGGGCCAGGTCTTCTACCTGATCAACAGCCGCTACATGGTGCAGTCCGCGCTGAACTGGGAGGGCTTCTTCGGCAGCCGCGCGGTGCTGATCGCGATCGGCATCCTGGTGGTGCTGCAGGGACTGTTCACCTACGCGCCGCCGCTGCAGTTCCTGTTCGGCACCACCGGAATCGGCCTGGAGGAATGGGCCCGCATCCTGGTGTTCGGCGTGGCGCTGCTGCTGCTCGTGGAATTGGAAAAAACGGTCCTGCGCAGGAACGGGCTGGCACGCCACGGTTGAGGAGAGTCCCCTCCCCACCTGTTGTTCGCGTGAAAATTTGGCCACGGATGGACACGGATGAGCATGGAAAAAAGATGGAAGGACGGATCCATCGATCCATTGCTGATTCGGTCCGTGTGTTCTCGTGTTCTTCCGTGGCTCGTTTTCTCCGTGGCTCGCTTTCATGGTTCGGGGTGGCCCGTCAGAGGTCGCGGAAGAACTGGACGACCAGCAGCACGGCCAGCAGCCAGAGCAGGCCGCGCAGCCAGCCTCGGTAGGCGTCCGCGGAGAAGCGCTCGCGTAGCCACATCCCGCTGCGCAGGCCGATCAGCGCCATGGCTCCGAGCGGCAGCGACAGTAGCACCAGCGTCAGCGGCAGCAGTCCGAAGACGGCAAACGTCGCCGCCTGGGTGCTCTTGCCCAAGAGGAAGGCCAGGTTGATCGCCTGCACCAGCACCAACGGCGGCACGCGTATCTCGAGGAAGTAGATCATCAGCGCAGGGCCACCGACGTTCACGGTGCCGCCGAGCACGCCCCCGAGGAAACCGGCGCCGGCTCCGCTGCGCTGCGGGTGGCGCTGGATGAAGCTCCAGTCCAGCCGCTTCAGAAGTTCGCTGTTCAGGTAGAGCAGGATCACCGCGGCCAGCAGCAGACGGAAAGGATTGGGGTCCATCATCACCAGGATCACGGTGCCGACCGCGGAGCCGATCAGCATCCACACCGCGACCGGCCAGTAGCGGCCAACGCTCTCGGAGAGATGGCCCCCGCGCAGCATGCTCCAGAGGTTCACCGCGATGTTCGGCGCGAGCGTCAGCAGAATCGCCGTCTGCACGTCGGTCAACAGGGCCAGGACCGGCGTGGCCACCATCGGGAACCCAAGACCGAAGGTGCCATGAACCAGGCCGGCCAGCGTCACGATCAGCAACGCGATCAGGATCTCGTTCAGCAGGAAGGCGTCCAGGGCGTGAACCTCGGCGGCAGAGGTGCCCATGATACTGCGCCGACGGGTGGGGGGGACGCGTTACCCGCGGTTCGTGATGGGATCGGCGGCTTCGTTGCGTTGGGGCATCGAGACTGGAAATCGCTCCTACGAAGTTCCGGCGGTGCGGGGCTCTGTGTGGGGTCGGCCTCCGGCCGCGATGCGGCGGTCAGGTGGATGGCTTCTGTCTGGGGGAGCCTCGCGACTGGATGCCGCTTGCCCGTTCCTGTCGAGCTGTTATGCTTCGACGATGCGTGGCATGGTCCCCCCTGATCCGGAATACGGCGTATCGCAGCCGAGTTACGCTGTGGTCTACATGCCCGGACGCGCGCGCAAGCGGTTTCCGGCGGGCTGCGTGGAGGTGGTCGAGAGCGGCGAACAGGCCCTCGCACGGGCGGAGCCCGGGGCGCACCGTTTTGCCGCCCGAGTGCTCGGACCCTCGAAGTCGTCCGAGGGCCAGATCCTTTACTACCTGCTGGAGTGGCTGGATCCCCCGGGCGTGAATTCCTGAACCCGCGAATCTTTCGGCGCGTCAGTGGGAAATCTGACAAACGAAGGAACGGATTACACCGAGGGGAAATCGCATCCTGGCAGGCTGTCGGCCTTGGGTGACCGTAGCGCGCGGCATGGCCCACTGGCCGTTTCTTGTGCGGGCCGGGCACCGGCCACGGCGATCCGGGGCGATCAACTTCCGGTGTCGAGGCGATCGAGGTAGGTGCGGATACGTTTTGCATTGGTGCCGGCATCGCTGCGCCCGACCCGCGAGGCCGAACGCACATCGATCAGGCTGCCGTCGTCTCTCGGGGTCACACGCACCACCACGTCATCCTTGAAACCGTACCAGAAGGTCGTCGCCGTCGCCTCGATGCGTCCGTCGTCCGGATCGGCAGCAACGATTTCCCAGCGCATGGACCGCGCGGCCGTCAGCGCACGCTCGAAGGCCTCGGCGGGTGGTTGATCCAGATCATGACTGCGCACATCCGGGTAGGCCTCCTGCTGCTGACGGGCCACCTCTTCGCCGGGATATTCCACCGGATTCGGCGCATCAGCCCGCAGCGGCCGGATCGCGACAAACTCCGGCGGGTCCGCGGTGTCGGTGGTGATGTCGTGGATCGGTGGCACCTGGCGTGCCTGTTCCAGCGCCTGCCAGGGGACATAGACGCTGACCAAGCCCAGGACCAGCGCCCCAGCCCACCAGAACGCCCCCCGTCGGCGCAGGGTCGGCACCAGCGCAAGCACCAGCGTCAGTGCGATGGCTGCAAAACCCGTGAAGGTCGCCCAGCGCATCATCTGGAAGCCCGTCGTGAACTCCCAGAGTCCCAGCCGCGCGCCCGGTCCCGAGATCAGCAGCATCAGTGCACCCAGCAGGGCGATGAGAAAGACCGTACGTGGAAGTACCAGCATGGGTTCACCTGCCTCGCCGAACGATCCGTGGGGCCGCGACGGCCAATCCATTGCAGACCACAGATCGGCACTTGCGCGCCCCGTGCGTTCCGACTGCCCCGGGGCGATCCAGCACGGGGTAGATCGGCCGATCAACGCAGCGGCGGATATTCCGGCTGCTGGAAGTCGGGTGGCTGGTGGCGTCGGCCTTCGTGCTGCCGGCGCTCGAGTTCCTCGATGCGCTGCTCCAGCTCCCGAATACGCTGCTGCGCCCACTCGTCCATGCGTCGCGGCTCTTCAGACCGGCGACCGGGCGGTGCATAGGACGGTTCATCGTAGCCCCAGCCGGGGGTGGTGCCAAAGGGCTGCTGGCGGACCCCGTACTCGGGCACCATGCCGGGTTGGCCATACGGTTGCTGGCCGTACGGCGAAAAGCCGTAGGGCTGCTGACCAAACGGCTGGGGACGGAAGGGATCCTGGTCAAAGCGCTGCTGACCGTAAAGATCCTGGCCAAAGGGATCCTGACCAAAGCGCTGCTGGGCAAACGGATCCTGACCAAAGGGTTGCTGACCAAAGGGTTGCTGACCGAAGGGCTGCTGGCCAAAGGGGTCACCATAGGAGAAGGGCGGACCATGACGTTCGTCGACACGGTCACGATCCGCGCCACCGCCGAACCAACTGCCGGGGCTCATCATGTCGCCGAAACCCAGAGGCTGCGCGTGTCCCAGGCCGGCCAGACCAAAAGCCGCGACCGCCACCATGGCGGTTAGCCTGAGGAACCTGTTTCTCATCATCGCCTTTCTCCTTGGTGGGCAATAAGAACGGAGGACGCCGTCCCCTTTTAGGCCCTCGCAGCAGCCCCGGGGTTCCAAGAGTCGTCAACCACAGGTCGTGCATTTGAGGCGGCGCAAGCGGCGTCTAGCCATCAACGCGCGCTGAGAAGGCCAGGATGGAGCCAGTCCGCGTGTCCCTAGACTACTCCAACACCCGGCCGGGTGGATGGCCCGGACGGGCCCCCACCCACAAGCGCCCCGGTTCTGACCCGGTTTTGCCCCGATCAGCGCCGGATCAGATCCAGGAATTCCTCGCGTGTGCGCGGATCCTCGCGAAAGGCGCCGAGCATGACCGACGTCGTCATCGACGAATTCTGCTTCTCGATGCCGCGCATGGTCATGCACATGTGCTTGGCTTCGACGACCACGGCGACGCCGCGCGCCTCCGTGACCTTCAGAATCGCCTCAGCGATCTGTCGGGTCATGTTCTCCTGGATCTGCAGCCGGGCGGCGAACATGTCCACGATGCGCGCGATCTTGGACAGGCCGATCACCCGGCCATTGGGCAGATAGGCGACGTGCGCCTTGCCGATGACCGGCAGCACGTGATGCTCGCACAGGGAATAGAGTTCGATATCCTTGAGCAGCACCATCTCGTCGTTGTCGGACGCGAACATGGCGTTGTTCACGATCTCTTCGAGATCGAGGTGATAGCCGCGCGTCAGGTACTTCAGGGCCTTGACTGCGCGGGTGGGGGTATCCACGAGACCCTCGCGCTGGACGTCCTCGCCCAGACCGCTCAGCAGTTCGCGGTAGTGGGTGGCCATGGAGTCGACACTGGCCAGAGGGGCGGCGCCTTCGCCAGCCTTGTCGTTGTTGACGTTGATATTGATCGAGCGGGTTACAGCGGTCATCACGACCTCCTCGGTTGGCAGCAGCTAGTCGGCATGGGCCGTCACTACGCGGTCAGGCTGGCGAAGATGCCAGATAGTAGGGAAAGTGTTCCGCCCAAGGTCAAATACCCACGGAGCCGAATGTAGCCCGATGGCAGACGGAAGCGGCGCTGGCTGCCACGATCGACCCACAGCACCAGCGGGAACAACAGGAATAATACGGTCAGGCCGATGACCGTCGGCAGCAGCAGGGCGACCCAGGCTGCAACCGACGGGATCACCGCCCAAATGGGTGCAGGTTGCCCCAGCACCCGGTGGCCACGGTCGAGCAGAAACAGTCCCCAGTGCACCGCACCGAGGAAGGACAGGATCACCGCCCCGTAGACCCCCAGCGCATGCAGCGAGAAGGCCTGCCACTGCGTTGAGCCGAACCAGGCGGCCACGCCGAAAAAGAGGAACGGAATGAGGCCGGCGTAACCGAGGACATGCAGCAGCGGGGCAGGAGCGTCGCCGGGAGCGGGCGCGGGTACGCCGGAGCCATCGTCCGCCCGTGTCTGGAGGAACCCCCGCAGTTCGGTCAACCCACCGATGACGCCATCGCGACCGATGAACATCGGCAGCATGTGAAAACCCGACGCCTGCTGCAGGTCGTGGAACCGTTCCCGGTTCACGGCCGAACCCATCCCCCATTCGATCCGTTGCCAGCGTCCCGGCAGGCGTTCTTCGAGCAATGCTTCGGCCTCACGCAGGTCGGTGATGCCCGAGGTGATCGCAACCACCTCGTGGCGCTCCAGCGCCGACGCGACGTCCTCGGGCCAAGCTGACATCAAAGCGCCGCCTCGATGGCCTGCCGGATGCGCGGATCGTCCGGACGCACGCGGGTGCCAAAGGAAGCGAGCAATTCGCCGTCACGGCCGATCAGGTACTTGTGGAAGTTCCAGCTCGGAAACTCGCCAGCGGCATTGCCCAGATAGTGGTAGAGCGTGCCCGGCTGTGCGCCGCGGCGAGACGCGTTAACCTTCTCGTACATCGGGAACTGCACGCCGTAATTCGAGCGGCAGAAATCGGCGATCTGTTCCTCGTCGGCGTATTCCTGGCCCAGAAAGTCGCCGGAGGGAAAGCCGAGGACCCGGAACCCCCGGTCCTGCAACTCGGAATCCAACTGCTCCAGCCCCTCGAACTGCCCCACGAAGCCGCACTTGCTGGCGGTGTTCACCACCAGGAGCACCTGGCCCTGGTGTTCGTCACACAGGCGGACGGACTCGGACCCGGCCAGGGGCCGCAATTCGAAATCGAGACTGCTCGGGCAGGATGCGGCCTGGGCGGATCCGGCGGAGAAGACGGTGAGGGCAAAGGTCAGGGTGAGCGCGCGAACGGTGGACACGGGATTGCTCCTTCGGCTGGCTATTTACAGGTATTGTACAACTCGTGTATAAATATTGGCAAGTGCACAGACCGGGCAGGGGAATCATGGAAAAGCAACAAAGGATCGCCGTGGTCGGCGGCGGAATCGCCGGGCTTTCTGCAGCCTGGCTGCTGCAACAGCGACACGAAATAAGACTGTTCGAGGCCGAAACGGTTCTTGGAGGCCACGCGCACACCGTCGAAATCCCCGACCCGCAGGGCCCGGTGCACATCGATACCGGTTTCGTCGTGTACAACGAGCGCAACTATCCGCTGCTGACGCGCCTGTTCGCAGCGCTGCAGGTACCCACGCAGGCTACCGACATGTCATTCTCTTACTCGCTGCAGCCGGGCGGCATCGAGTACGCCGGCACCGACCTGAACACCCTTTTCGCGCAACGCCGCAATCTCATCCGCCCACGGTTTTTGAAGATGGTCAGCGACATCCTGCGGTTCAACCGACTGGGCAAACGCCTCCTCGCGGAAGACCGGGTCAGCGAAGCGACCCTGGGCGAGTTCCTGACCGAGCACCGTTTTGGCCGCGGCTTCACCGAGGACTATCTGCTGCCCATGGCCGCCGCCATCTGGTCCTGCCCGGCGGCCACCATGCGCGGCTTCCCCGTGCGCGGGTTCCTGGAATTCTTCCACAACCACGGCCTGCTCGACATCGAGGGGCGCCCACAATGGCGCACCGTCGTCGGGGGCAGCCGCGCCTACGTGGAGCGACTGGCGCAACGACTGCACCCCGGCACGGTGCGTCATGCAGGGGTGAACGAAGTCCGGCAGACCGGCGGTCGCTGGCGGGTCACCACAGCGGAAGGCACGGATCTCTTCGACTCGGTGGTCTTCGCCTGCCACGCCGACGACGCCCTGGCGATGCTGGCCACCCCGACGCCGGAACAGACCGCCCTGCTGGGCGCCTGCCGCTTCCAGGCCAACCGCGCGCTGCTGCACACGGATACGCGCCTGATGCCGGAGTCCCGGCGCGTCTGGGCATCCTGGAACTACCTGACCCAGCAGCAGGGCGTGGACGAACAGTGCGTCTCGGTCTCCTACCATATGAACAGTCTGCACCGGCTCGAGCGGCGCAAGGACTACATTATCAGCCTCAACCCCTGGCGCGAACCCCATCCCACCACCGTGCTGGGCGAATACCACTGGCGGCATCCGGTGCTGGATGCGGCGGCGGTGCAGGCCACCGCGCGTCTCAGCGACATCCAGGGGCTGAACGGCGTGTACGTCGCCGGAGCATGGACCGGATTCGGCTTCCACGAGGATGGCATCCGTTCGGCCGTGGACGTCGCCCGGTGGCTCGGTGTGTCGCCCCCCTGGGAGGAGGCAGGCCCCGATCGCGGCAACCCGACCACCGAGCTGGCCGAGGTCTCCAGGGCCGCCTGATGAATGCCGCGCAGATCTACCCCTGCCAGGTGATGCACCAGCGCCTGTTCCCGGTGCAATACCGTTTCCGCTACCGGATCGTCAGTGCCCTGTTCGACATCGACCGGCTCGAAGCACTGGCTCGCGAGCACCGGTGGTTTTCGCTGAATCGGTTCAACCTCTTCAGCCTGCGCACCCGCGACCACGGGCGCCGAGACGGCAGCCCCTGGCGGCCGTGGATCGAGGCTCGTCTGGCGGAGCACGGCGTGCACCTCGACGGAGGCCGCATCCGCCTACTGGCGATGCCGCGCATCCTCGGCTATGCCTTCAACCCGCTCAGCGTCTGGTACTGCGAACACCGCGACGGCCGGCCGCGGGCGGTGTTGCTCGAAGTGCGCAACACCTTTGGCGAACACCATCACTACCTGCTGCACGAGCACGGCGCACCAATCCGCTGGCCGGTGCGGGCGACGAAGCCGAAGCGGTTCCACGTGTCCCCGTTCATCGACATGACACCGGTGTATGCGTTCCGGCTCGGCGAACCGGGCGAGCGCCTGCGCATCGCCATCCAGGAATACCAGGACAACGCATTGATGCTGGTCGCAACCCAGTCCGGACAGGCCCGGGAGTTCAATGACCGCAACCTGCTCCGCACCTTCGCCGCCATGCCCTGGGCAACCGCGAAAATCATGGTCCTGATTCACTGGCAGGCATTGAAGATCTGGCTGCGCGGTGGACGATATCACCGCAAACCGAAACCACCCATACAGGAGATCAGCTGATGCCAGCCGAACCCGGTTCCTTCGTCGCCATCGAGACCGCTGCGGGCCAGGGCCGTCCGTCCCTGGCATTGCGCTGGCTCGCCCGTGCCCTCCGGTCGATGGAGCGGGGCAAGCTCACCCTGATCGACGCTGGCGGCAACCGTGTCGTTCTCCGCGGCGCCGGGACCGGTGCCGAGGCTGTATGGCACTTCCGGCGGCCCTGGCGCGCCCTGCTTCGCGTGCTGCGCCGCGGCGAGATCGGGTTTGCGGAGGGCTACATCGCCGGTGACTGGAACACCCCGGACCTGCAGGCCCTGATGCAGTTCACCGCGGACAACGAGGCACCGCTTGCGCAACTCGCCGAGCGACCGGCCTGGCAACGGCGGCTGGACCGCCTCCGGCACCGCCTGCGCCGCAACAGCCGACGTGGAAGCCGTGCCAATATCCGCTTCCACTACGACCTCGGCAACGAGTTCTACCGGCAGTGGCTGGACTCGACCATGTCCTACTCGTCAGCCCTGTTCAGCAAGGGTGACGAGGCGCTGGAGACCGCGCAGCAGCGAAAATACCTGCGCCTGCTCGAACGGCTGGATGCCGAGCCCGGCGCACACATCCTCGAGATCGGCTGCGGATGGGGCGGCTTCGCCGAGGCCGCCGCCCGCCAGGGCTACCGGGTCACGGGCATCACGCTGTCGCAGGAACAACTGGACTATGCGCGGGAACGGGTCGCCCGTGCAGGCCTGTCCGACCGCGTGGAGCTGCGTCTGCAGGATTACCGTGATCTTCGCGGGCAGTACGACCACATCGTCTCGATCGAGATGTTCGAGGCGGTGGGCGAGGAGTGGTGGCCCACGTATTTCGAAAAATTGTGCGAATGCCTGCGCCCCGGCGGTCGCGCGGCCCTGCAGGTGATCACCATCGACGAGAAGGTCTTCCCGCGGTATCGGGACAGCGCCGATTTCATCCAGCTCTATGTCTTCCCCGGGGGCATGTTGCCACCCGTACCCCGTTTCAACGCAATCGCCGACGCCGCCGGACTGAACCGACTGGAGCAGGACTTTTTCGGCATGGACTACGCCCTCACCCTGCGGCGCTGGTTCGAGGAGGTGCGCCGCTCCTCGGACATCATCCAGGCGCTGGGCTACGGCGAATCCTTCCTGCGCATGTGGCGCTACTATCTGGCCTATTGCGAAGTCGGTTTTCGAACCCGACGCGTCGACCTGATGCAGGCCATCCTGGAGCGCCCCGCCTGAGATGACCGCCATCACCCGCGGCCGCCTGGCCGCTTACGGGGTGCCGGGACTGCCCATGGCCATCCTCGGCCTGCCCCTGTTCGTGTTCCTGCCGACCTTCTACGCCGAATTCACGGGAATGGGGTTGGCGATGGTCGGTCTCATCCTGCTGGCCGCACGCCTGTTCGACGTCGTGACCGACCCGCTGGTGGGACATTTTTCGGACCGCATCCGCGGCCCCTTCCGGCGGCGCGCCCTGATCGTCCTTGGGACCCCGCTGCTGCTCTTGTCGGTCGAGATGCTGTTCCGGCCGGCCGAGGGTGTCGGCGCAGCCTACCTATTCGTGTTCAGCGCCCTCGTCTACCTCGGCTGGACCCTGTTCGCACTGCCCTACTTCGCCTGGGGCGCGGAATTGTCGACGGACTATCACGAGCGCTCTCGCATCAGCGCCTGGCGCGAGGGATTCGTCGTCGCCGGTACCGTCATCGCGGCATCCCTGCCCGCGGTACTTGGACTGGAAAACGACGCCGGCGCCAGCCTGAGCGCGCTCGCGACGCTTTTCTGGTGGCTGCTGCCCCTGGCGGTGCTGGCGCTGCTGCTGGTCGTGCCCGAACGACCGGGGCGGCTCGTGCCGGTCGCGTGGCGGCAAGGGCTGATCCTGCTGCGGCAGAACCGTCCGTTCCGGCGCCTGGTGCTGGCCTGGGTCCTCAACGGTACCGCCAATGCCATCCCCGCCACCCTGTTCCTGCTCTTCATCACGCATGTGCTGGAGGCTCCCGAACACGCCGGGCCGCTTCTGCTGGTGTACTTCGGCGTCGGGATCGCCGCCCTCCCCGGCTGGCTGTTCCTGGCGCGGCGACTGGGCAAGCACCGGGTCTGGACCCTCTCGATGCTGCTCGCCAGCGGCTTCTTCATCTGGGTTCCGTTCCTCGGCGCAGGCGATGTCGCCTGGTTTTACCTGATCACCGTGCTGACCGGCCTGAGCCTGGGCGTGGACCTGGCCCTGCCGGCCGCGATGCAGGCCGACGTGATCGACCAGGACACCGCGGAGGGCGGCGGCGAGCGCGCGGGGCTCTTCTTCGGGCTGTGGGGCATGGCCACCAAGCTGGCCCTCGCGCTCGCCGTCGGCATCACCTTCCCGCTGCTCGGCGCGGTGGGCTTCTCCACCGATGGCGGCAACGCCCCCGAGGCGCTGCTCGTCCTCGCACTCGCCTACGCCGGTCTTCCGGTGTTGTTCAAGCTGGCCGCGATGGGCCTGGTCTGGACGTTTCCGCTCGACGAACAAACCCAGCGCAGTCTGCGCGAGCGGATCGATGCCCGCGCCGAAACGACCGGCATTCCCCCCGCCCCTACAGGAGACATCTGATGAAATCTGCTTTCACCCACCGTGTGACGGCATCGCTCATCGCAGTCATCCTCGGTCTGCTCCTCAGCGTACCGGCGTCGGCGTCCGTGCGCGTCTCCGGAATCGAATTCGCGCCCACGGTCGCCATCGGTGACACCGAGATTCCGTTGCGCGGCGTCGGTCTCTTCCGTTACGCAGTGGTCTTCCGGGTCTACGCGGGTGTGCTCTATGCGCCAGCCGACGTGGCCGGCGCCGACATCCTCGAGGCCGATGTCCCCAAGCGGCTGGAACTGCATTATCTGCTGAACATCAGCGCCGATGACTTCCGCAGGAGCGGCACCGCCCTGATCGAGAAACAGCAGGGCCCGGAGGTCTTGACGGCCCTGGCGGAGCGCCTGGAGAGGTTCCATGCCGCCTATCAGGACGTCCAGGAGGGAGACCGCTATGCCCTGGAGTACCACCCCGAAAACGGCACCCGGCTACTGCTGAACGGGGAGGAACTGGTCCGGGTCCCGGGTCTGGACTTCGCCCGGGCCTATTTCGGCATCTGGCTCGACCCGCAGGAGCCCCTGTCATCCAGGTTTCGCGATGACCTGTTGGCCTGACCGTCGAGATCTCCGCGAACCCGGCACACCCCGTGCCGGGACGGGAGAACTGCAGATTTCTCCGGCAGGTACTACACTCGGGGGAAGCGACCTGAAAGGAGGCACGCCAAAGACCTGACCGGCCCCGCCAATATCGTTGCAGCGGCGTATCCCGCTGCCCCCCGCCAAGGAAAGACAGGAATGAGCCGAATCCGGATACGCGAGGCCAGTTGGCCCGCCGATAAAAAGGCCCTCGAGGCCGTACGCTGCGATGTCTTCATCAAGGAACAGAACGTACCGCGGCACCTGGAGTTCGATGGAATGGACTCCAGCGCGCTCCACTGGCTGGCACTCACGGAACTGGACGAGCCCGTGGGCACGCTGCGCCTGCTTCCCAGTGGACAGATCGGCCGTATGGCGGTCACCAAGGCGTATCGGAGACAGGGCATCGGCTCCCGGCTGCTGCACCATGCCATGGCCGCCGCGGAGGCCCATGGCTGGAACGAGGTCTGGCTCAATGCCCAGTTCGCGCGCCGCGGTTTCTACGCACCGCACGGATTCATCGTGATCAGTGACATCTTCGAGGACGCCGGTATCCCGCATCAGCGCATGCTTCGGCGTCTGAAGAAGAACATGGCCATGGCTGGCTGAAACCGTCGACAGGGGAGCCCCGGGTGTCGGAAGAGCGGATCGGCGACACGGTAGAGGACCCACTCGAGCGGGCCAGTGCACTCGTCAACGCCCTGCTCGAATCGGCGCGCCGGAGAATCTGGGTGCACACCCGCAGCCGGCTGCTCACGGCCCTGCCCGGAGTTGAACTGGGGCCCGCAATGTCGCGCGTGGTGCGCCGTACCCGGCATGCCGATCTGCGTCTGTTGATTGACGATGACCTGAGCCTGAAGAGCGAACATCCCCGGCTTACCCATACCGTCACCCGCCTCACCACGGCGATCGCGGTGCGCTGCCTCGCGCCCGCGCAGGACACCCCCGCGAGCCTGCTGCTCGTGGTGGACCGAACCGCCTGGCTCTACCTCGTACAACACAAGGGCCAGGTAGGCCTGAAGGCGGAACGGCGCGATCCCGCGGGTAACCGGGCCGCCGCCGAACGCTTCACCGAGGCCTGGGCGATCAGCTCCGAGTCGCTGGAACTTCGCAAGCTGATGCTGTAGACGCAACTTGGGCTACAATTCGCGCCCTAGTGAGCCAAGTGGGAGAGCCTAAGTAGCTCGGGTTAGCCCAAAGGGCGTAACCCGACGGGCCTCACACCCACCCATCGCCGCAAAGCAGCGGCGTCCCCTGCACCCCAGCACGTCGGGTTGCGCTACGCTAACCCGACCTACAGAACGATGGAGTGCGGCGGCTTGCTGCCGCTGTCCGAAGCTGGGTAATCCCCGGCGCCGAATAGTGGGAGCAAGCTCCCGCACTCCATGAACGGTGACCGACCGCCGGAGGCCCCGGGATCGAGTGCTGGTCCGCGCGGGCCTGCACGATGACGGATGCGATGCCGATGCAGTGATCCACCGGGCAAAGGCAAAAGCCCTGTTTTTGATGAAAAACTTTGACTTGCGGATACTTGACTCGGAGACTGGAGCGTAGTAGCCGGGCGATGGATGATCGCCCACCCCGCAAATCCGGATTGGATCCCGCGGGCCCAACAACAAGAACGGGGCTCTCTCACGACCGGGAGCAGCCGCCGGCAGCGACAGTACCGGCACCGTGGTCTGCCGGAGGAGGATGCCACATGAAGATTTCTGTCAGGACGCCGCCGCCTCGCGGGCCGTCCGGTGTGGCCAACTGGCTGATCCGGCCGGGAAAGGGCTGGCGTCACAAGGCCCGGGGCATGATGAAGAACCACATGTTCCTGCCGCTGGCGGTAATCGGCGTCGCCCTGCTGATCGGCTTGAGCATGAACGCCTGGATCATCCTCACCACCTGGTCGTCGATCCCCCACCTGGTGGTCCAGTCCTTTGTGCTGTGGATGGGTTTTCTGGCGACGCTGACCGTCCCCGTGGTGATCTATCACCACCTAGTCGCGCCGCTGTTTCACCTGCGCCACTGGGCCCAGCGCGTGCGCGGCGGCAACCTTGCCGCGCGTATCCCGGTGCCGGCCAGCGGGGAATTCGCCGAACTGGCGCGGGACGTGAACAGCCTCACCGAGCAACTGCAGCGTCTGACCCGCGAGATGCGCGATGAGGTCGGGATCCAGACACGGCGGCTGGAGGACAAGTCGCACACCCTGGAGGTGCTCTACGACGTGGCCGCAAGCATCAACATGTCACGCGATCTCGACGACCTCCTGACGCGCTTCCTGCAGAGCCTCAAGCGAACCCTGGGCGCACGCGCCGCGACCGCCAGGCTACTGACCCCGGACGGCCAGATGCGGCTGGTGGCCAACCTCGGGTTCGACGCGAACAACACCCACTGCCGCGACACCCTGCCCATCGGACGCTGCGTTTGCGGCAAGGTGGTGGGTGGCAGCGAAATGCTCTGGAAGGCGGACGTACACGAATGCGGGCGGGTCTGCGGAGACGACAACGGTCACGAGCCGGCCATGCTCGCCGTTCCTCTGCAACACCAGGGACGCACCCTTGGCGTGTACAGCCTGTTCCTGGACGAGTGGCCGACGAACCTGAACGAGGACATGGACAATCTGCTCACCAGCATCGGCCGCCACCTTGGCATGGCCATCGAAAAGGCCCGGCTGGACGAGGAGGCGCAGCGGCTGACGATCATGGAGGAGCGTACGCACCTTGCGCACGAACTGCACGACTCGCTGGCGCAGACCCTGGCCAGCCTCGGTTTTCGCGTCGGGGCGCTCGAGGAGTCCCTCGACAGCAGCCGGCCCGGAACCCTGCGCCGCGATGTGGACCTGATCAAGGCGAATCTAAGCCGGGCCAATACCGAGCTACGGGAACTGATCGGCCAGTTTCGGGCACCCGTGCATCGCGAGGGCCTCGTCGCGGCGATGCAGAAGACCACCGGGGAGTTCCAAAACGAGACCGGGATCAGCGTCTACCTGCAGGAGGAGTGGCAGTCGCGCAAGCTGCCCATCGAGACGGAAACGGAGGTGCTCCGCATCGTGCAGGAGGCCCTGTGCAACATCCGCAAGCATGCCAACGCCCAATTCGTACGGGTCCTGCTGCGCGCCGAGGCGCAGGGTAAGTTCATGGTGATGGTCGAGGATGACGGCCGCGGCATCGAGGGCACGGCCAGTGGTGGCCCGGGCGAACACATCGGCCTGAACGTGATGCAGGAGCGGGCCGTACGGCTCGGTGGGGAGTTCCGCATCGAGAGCGAACCCGGCGAGGGCACGCGCGTCACGCTGAATTTCCAGTATCCCAAGTCCGAGACGGTGGAATTCCAGCCCCGCCTGCAGGCCACACGATGACCCAACGCGTCCTGCTGATCGACGATCACACCCTGTTCCGGGAGGGTCTGCAGGAATTGCTGAGCCGGCACGACATCGAAACCGTGGGCGCCGTCGGCGACGGCGAGACCGGAATCCGCCTGGCCCGCGAACTCCTGCCGGACGTGATCCTGCTGGACATGCGCATGCCGACGATGAACGGACTCGAGGTCCTGCGGCGCCTGCGCCAGAGCGGGCTGCGAATGCCCATCGTGATGCTGACCACCAGCACCGAGGAAAGCGACCTGATCGAGTGCCTGCGCAATGGCGCCCAAGGCTACCTGCTGAAGGAGATGGAACCCAGCGATCTCGTGGACGCCCTGGAGGAGATTATCGAAGGCAAGACCGTGGTCGCCCCGCACCTGGCGCAACTGCTGGTACGCGTGGTGCAGGGCCAGCCGGAACCGGCGCCTGATCAGGCCGGCCCCTTCGATGCGCTGACCCCGCGCGAGGGGGAGATCCTCAGCCTGTTGGCCGAGGGTCAGAGCAACAAGGTGATCGCGCGCAACCTCGGCATCTCCGACGGCACCGTGAAGCTGCACGTAAAGGCGATCCTGCGCAAGCTCGGGGTACACTCGCGAGTCGAGGCCGCCGTTCTCGCAGTGCAGCACAGCCTGAACGGGAACACTCCCCGGGGAACGGAGTCTTCCGGCGACGCGTCCTGACATCGTGACCCCGGACGCGCGGCACCCCTGACGATAACAAGCCGCAACTGTAGGTCGGGTTAGCGCAAAGGGCGTAACCCGGCGGGTCTCACACCCACCCACGGCCGCAAAACAGCGTCTTCCCCGGCAGCCCGGCTCCCCCGTAGGAGGCGAGCCTCTCGCCGATCTGGCGCCGGAAAACCCATGGGCCAGGGGCTGGTCTCCACCATCCGCGCCCCTTGAAACGACACGAATCAGACCACCAGCGGAGCTTTCGTGATCATCAGCTGCGGCGCTGCCTCAGTCGTAGTGCTTGTGCTGGGAGCGGCGACGGCCGGCTCGCTGGGTGACCACGCCGACGATCGCTTCCGGGCCGGGGATCTCCAGGCGCCGGTGATCCTCCTGCAGCGCGACGAGGTAATGCGACCCGTCCTCGATCAGCAACTGCCGGAACAGGTGCTCGCCATCGATCTGGGCGACCACATAGCTGCCGCTCTGCACCACGCCGGAGGGGTCGACGATGATGATCACTCCATGCTGGAACTCCGGCGCCATACTGTCGCCGAGCACCTGCAGCGCGAAGGGCTCGCTGCTGGAGCAACCACCCATGCTGGGCAGGTCGATACTCATGCCGGCTGCTGCTCTTCCACCGCAGCGGCAGCCGCTGCCGGGGCGGCGTGACCATGGCTGCTGAAGAGGCTGTGCGCCGTGTGGTCGGAACCGGGGCGGAACCACTTCAGGCGCTCGTGCAGTGCAACCACCTCACCGACGATGATCAGCGTCGGGGGCTTCACGTCGTGCTCTTTCACCAGTTCCGGCAGGGTGTCCAGCGTACCGACCAGCACCCGCTGGTTCTGGGTCGTACCCTGCTCCACCAGTGCCGCCGGCGTAGAAGCTGCCCGTCCGTGCGCCTTCAATTCGCGGCAGATGATCGGCAGTCCGAGCAGGCCCATATAGAAGACGACCGTCTGCGCGGGTTGCGCAAGCATGTTCCAGTTCAGGTCGATGGTGCCGTTCTTCAGGTGCCCGGTCGCAAAGATCAGTGACTGGGCGTAGTCGCGATGCGTCAGCGGGATACCGGCGAAGGAAGCGCAGCCGGCGGCGGCCGTGACCCCGGGCACCACCTGGAACGGGATGCCTTCCTGCATCAGGGAGTCGATCTCCTCGCCACCGCGACCGAAAATGAAGGGGTCGCCGCCCTTCAGGCGCAGGACACGGTTTCCCTCCTTCGCCAGCTTGACCAGTAGGCGGTTGATGTCCTCCTGCGGCAACGCATGGTCGTTGCGGCGCTTGCCCGCGTAGATCATCTCGGCATCGCGGCGAACCAGTTCCAGGATGCCTGGCGAGACCAGATTGTCATACACCACCACGTCCGCAAGCTGCATCAGACGCAGCGCCCGGAAGGTCAGCAGGTCTGGATCTCCGGGGCCGGCGCCCACGAGAAAGACTTCGCCGCCGCCATCGCGCCGGTCCAGGCCTTCCTCCAGCGCCTCGTCCACGATTTTGTGGGCGGCGTCGTCCCGGCCCGAGAGCACGAGTTCGGTCACCGGACCCTCGAGCAGCCGCTCCCAGAACCGGCGTCGGATCTCCGGGTTGGGCAGACGTGCCTTGGCGCGATCCCGAAACGCCTCGAGCATCGCGGCCAGGCGGCCGTAGCTTGCCGGGAGAAAGCTCTCGATCCGCGAGCGCAGCAGACGCGCAAGAACCGGCGAGGCACCGCCGGTGGAGATCGCGACCTGCAGCGGTGAGCGATCGATCATCGACGGGGTGATGAAGGTACAGAGCTCGGGCCGGTCGACCACGTTCACGGGAACGAAGCTGGCGGTCGCAAGTTCGGAGATGTGCCGGTTCACGGCCTCGTCGTCGGTCGAGGCGACCACCAGGACCCGCCGGGCGATATCACCATCGTCGAAGCGCCGCTCCAGGTGCTCGATCTCGCCGGAATCACGCAACTGCACCAGCTCGGGACACAGTTCCGGGGCGACGACCGTCACCCGCGCTCCCGCCTTGCGCAGCAGGGTCACCTTGCGCATGGCCACGTTCCCGCCACCAACCACCAGGCAGGGACGATCCGTCAGCTTCACGAAAAGGGGGTAGTAATCCATGATGTCAATTCCGTCGTCAGAGGGTTCGGACCGTTTCGAGCAATTCCTTCAACTCGCCGTCCATATCCAGTTCCACCAGATCGTCGAAGCCGCCGATGTGGCGATCGCCGATGAAGACCTGGGGTACGGTGCGCTGCCCGGTCAGCCGCGCCATCTCCGCAAAGCCCTTGCGGGAGTCGTCGATGCGGATGATGTCGAGCTGCTCGCCCACGCCCCTGCGCTGCAGCAGGGCCTCTGCCCGGTCGCAGTAGGGGCAGGTCTCGATACGGTAAAGACGTACCCGGGTCATCGTGGCCAGCGCTCGCGCATCGGGATCGCGCTCAGCGATGCAGGCTGTCGATCTCGGCAGGGTCGAAACCGGCGGAGATGTACCAGCGCCGCGCGGCGTCGAGGTCGCGCTCGACGCCGGAGCCCTGGGCATACATCAGGGCCAGCGTGGTCTTCGATCCGGCCAGGCCTTGCGCGGCGGCCTTCTCGAACCACTGCACGGCCTGCGCGGGCTCCTTGTCCACGCAGTCGCCCTCCAGGTACATGAACCCGAGGCCGTGCTGGGCCATGGCGGAACCCTGTTCGGCCGCGGCACGCATCCACTTGACCGCCTCCTCGGCCTTGCGCACCACGCCCAGACCGTTCTGGCACATGATGGCCACACGGTACTGGGCATCGGCATGGCCGGCCTCGGCCAGGGGATAGAGCGCCTGCATGGCTTGCGAGAAATGCTTGGACTCGAAAGCCGCGATACCGCTCTCCAGACTCATCAGGTCATCGTCAGAAAGTTGCATGGTCCATCCGGAACGTCATGGGTTGGCCAGACCGTGTCCACGCGAAGCCCTCCGCGCGGGCTCGGGTCTGGGACCATGCATGGTGCAGCAATGGGCCCGGTGCGTTAACCCTCTCGATAGGGATATACGGTACCTGCGCCCCGGGGCCTATACTTCAGCCCGTTTAGTGTGGGCCTGGCCCCCTGCGCCGGCGCCACGCCTGCCGGCCCTGATAGAGACCGACCGCACCCGGCATAGCGGAACGTGGACCAAGATCGGCGTTCCCCCTGCAACATTCAACGTTGGCATTGGAGGAGAGAGGCATGGATAAGAAGACCTTGTATGAAACATCGACCAAGATGGAAAGCGCCGGAGTCGACCCGGCCTACGTGCTCGGCTGGCAGAGCGGCTTCCTGCATAACCCGAAGCTCGAGGAGCAACGGGTGACGGAAGCCTATGATGCCGGCTACAACGATGGCCTCGAAGGGAAGACCGACGGCTACAGCGCCTGGACCCAGCAGTAAGCCCCAAACAAGTCCGGCGACATCGAGAGTCGAACCGCCCTCCGGGGCGGTTTTTTTTGCTCACGCGGGCATGGCATCCCGCGCTGCGGCACCGCCCGCCAGGCATCCGCGTTGCGAAACCGGAGATTTTCCCGTCGGCAACCGACGGGCCTTATACTGTCGCCTTTTCCAAACTCGCGAAAAAGAGGAAAAGGACATGGATGGCGGCCCCCCCGGAAGAGAACAGGCCCTCAACGTGCTCGGCCACCCGCTCGCCCCGTGTTCGCACGGCGAGCCGGTCACCGGTTTCTATCGTGACGGCGATTGCAGCACGGGCCACGACGACCTCGGCCGGCATGTCGTCTGCGCCAGAGTCACGACCGAGTTCCTCGACTTCTCCAGGGCCCGCGGCAACGACCTCTCGACCCCGGTCCCGGAATTCGGTTTCCCCGGCCTGAAACCGGGCGACCGCTGGTGCCTGTGCGCGGCCCGCTGGAAGGAAGCGCTGGAGGCCGATGCCGCGCCGCGCGTGGTCCTCACCGCCACGCACCAGAAGGCGCTGGAGATCGTCAGCCTGGCGGACCTGAAACGGTACGCGATCGACCTGTCCTGAGCGACCCGGGGCGTTTCCGGACCACCGCAACGGGCAAGATCAGGGTCGCTGGATCCATCGGTAGTCGCGTGTGCCGTCGGCGTAGTCCGTGACAAGAAGCCGAACCTCCGACCCCGCCTCGATGTCGTTCCGGCCCGTCATCCAGAGCAGGCGGATCACGCCGTCGTCCGGCGTCTCGACGATGACGCGCAGCCACTGCGCATCCCCGCGCTCGCGTTCCACCTCGATCACCGGCACGGAGATCACGTTCGTACCTGACACCTCCGGCGCGGACCAGCGTCCATACAGCAGCACCCCGAGTACCACCAGCATCCCGAGCGCCGCCAGCGCGGCCCGGGTATTGCGGATGGCGTAGGCCATGTTGTTCCAGAAACCCATGCCCGCACCTCCATTGGCAGACATGCCCTGCAACGGATCGACTCCGAATGCCGGAGAAGCGCCGCCGGGTCAGACCGAGGTGGGGCTCAGGGCCGCGGTGAGCGCCCGCAGCCGGCGCCGCTGCATCTTGAGCCGGTATTCGAGTTCCTTGAGCGAGGTTCTCAGCTCGGTGCGCAGCCAGCGGTCGCTCATGGCCTCCTTGCCGGCCTGGACCTTGCGCGCCTGCACTTCCTGCCATTGGTTCACGGTGTCCCGGAAACGCTGGTATTCGCGCTCGATGGCCTCGCGCCAGGTTTCCTGAACCGCCCTTTCTTCCGCCAGCTTGGAAAGCCGGAGCAGGTCCATTTGCAGCCGGGCCCGCTGGATCTTGAATGCGGGGGTGCGGCGACGATCATAGACCAGGCCCGTCCACGCGCATACATTGATCAGCCATTTCGAGGGATCGTATTGCCACCATTGCACGCCGTTGCGGTAATCGGCCTGGAAGGCGTGGTGATAGTTGTGATAGCCCTCACCCCAGGTCAGCAACGCGACCATGCCGTTGTCCACGGCCGTGTTCTGGTCGCTGTAGGGTCGCTTGCCCCACATGTGTGCCAGCGAGTTGATGAAGAAGGTGAAGTGATGGCTGAGCACCAGGCGCAGCACGCCGGCAAGCAGCAGCATTCCGACCAGATCGCCGAACAACACGCCCAGGACCAGCGGCAGGCCCAGGTTCGTGGCCCAGACCAGGGTCCAGTAGTTCCGATGCTGCCACATCACGATGGGATCCTTTTCCAGATCCTTGACGCGCGAGTAATCGGCCTGGGTGGTGGGCCACTCGCGCAGCATCCAGCCGATGTGGGCGTGCCAGAAGCCGCGCTTGATGGAGTGGGGATCCCGCGACACATCATCGACATAGCGGTGATGCACGCGGTGCCGGGCCGCCCAGTTGAAGATGCTGTTCTGCAGCGCCATGGCACCGAAGATCGCCAGCACCAGACGCAGCGGCGCCCGGGCCTTGAAGGTGTGATGCGCCCACAGGCGGTGATACCCGACGGTGATGCTCATGCCACCCAGGACGAGAAAGGCGGCGAAGAAGAACCAGGCCGCGCCGCTGTAGCCCTGAGTCATGCCCCACAAGGGGACGAGGGTGACGGCGGCCACGTTGGTCAATGCGAAAAAGATCGCGTTCGACCATGCGACCGGAGGTTTGGGTTCAGCCATGGGGATTCCTGTAGGGGTTCGCAAGCGACGCTGTTGCTCGCGCCTCGATACCATTGTGCACAACTAATGAGACCAGCGTAAGCGTGAAAGATGCGCCTGAAGGCGATCTTTTTTCCATGCGCGTACTCAGGTTGTGTGGCTTCCGCACATCTGCGGGGAACCCGATCAGGATTGCAGCCCCTGGATGCGGATCTGCAGGCGGCGTTGCCCCTGCCACCAGTTGGCTTCGGGAGTGAACACCAGGCGCGCCTCTGCGCCCACCGGGACCGGGCAATCGCGGCCCGCGTTGAACCAGATGGCGTCGACGCGTTGGCTGCCGTGACTCAGCGTCAGCTTCCAGTGCCCCCCGTCCGCCCCCACTTCACGCGCCTCGTGCACCAGGAAGAACGAACGCAGCACGGGTTCGGGGAACTCCCGGCCATAAGGCCCGATCGCCGCGAGGCCATCGAGCAAAGGCCAACCCAGATCACCGGGGACCAGGTCCACGTCCACCAGGATCCGGGGAGATAACGCGATCCCGTCCAGGCGCCGGGCGACCTCCCGCTCGAAGGCGGCCTCGAAGCCTGCCAGCCGTCCTTCCTCGATGGTCAACCCCGCTGCTCCGGCGTGACCGCCGTACTTCAGGAACAAACCGGGTTCTGCCCGCTCCAGTGCCTGCAGGACCTCCAGCATCGGCAGCCCATCGATGCTGCGGCAGGACCCGCTGAGGATCCCGGGCATACCCTGCTGCGCCGAGAGGCACACGGCGGGCCGCGCAAAGGCCTGCATCATCCGGGATGCCACGATGCCGTGCACCCCGGCGTGGCCGTCGATCAGGGCCACCACCAGTGCCGAGCGCCCGGCCTCGACCAGCGCCTCCGCCGCCGCCAGGGCCTCGACCGTCAGCCGCTTCTCGATCGCGCGCCGCGCCTCGTTGGTGCTGTTCAAGACCGCTACACCCAGGTCTGCCGCGGCATCGTCTTCGGCCAGGAGAAAACGTACGCCGGCCATCGCATCGTGCAACCGGCCGGCCGCATTCAGGCGCGGACCGACGCCGAAGGCCAGGTCCGAAGCTGTCAGCGGCTTGTCAGGATCACCCAGGTGTGACCGCAGGGCTCGCCAGCACGGGTGCGTCCCGGCCTCGATCTGGGGAATCCCGGCGCGCACGACGATGCGGTTGTTGCGGCTGCGGGCCAGCGATACGACATCCGCAACGGTCCCGGTCGCCACCCAGCCGAAGAGCGTACCCAGGCTGGGTGTCCGGGAAGGCAGGTGGCCGATCTCGATCAGCCGCCGGCGGACCGCCCAGAGCACCAGCCATGCGACCATCACGCCGGCGATCAACGGGTCCGGGTAGCGGGCCCCGGGTCGTTGCGGGTTGACGAAGGCCAGCGCCGCATCCGGACCACCTTCGGGTGGAATGCCGTGATGATCCGTGACCACGACGTCGATCCCTGCCTCGGCAAGACGCGCGATGCGCGGGCCGTCCGAGGAGCCGATGTCCGCGGTGATCACGAGGGCCGGTCGCGGATCGGCCGCCAGAATGCGCTCGCAAACCGAATCGGACAGCCCGTAGCCCTCGGTCAGCTTCAGCCCGATGTAGTGCTGGACCCGATCCACCGGGTGCCCGAAGTGCTCCGTGAGTGCGCGGGTGAGTACCGCGCTGGCGTTCACCCCGTCGGAATCCGCGTCGGTCGCGAGAGCGATCACCTCCCCAGCCACCACCGCATGGGCGATCCGCTCGGCGGCGACGTCGATGTCCGGCAGTCCGTCCGGCGGATCCAGGGAATGCACCGAGAAGTCCAGCAACCAGTCCGGTGCCACCCCGGCCCGGCTCGCCCGGTTGGCAAGGACGCGGGTCACGACCGGATGCAGGCCCAGCCGCTGCGCCTCCCGCAGGGTGTCGGGATCGACCGGGCAAAGTTCGATGATGGGTTCCATGAGCCGATCCGGATGACCTGCAGTCGCGTGGCGCCGGGACATCCGTCAGCAAGGGGGCGGGGCCGCACGGACCCGCCCCGAAGCCCCGATCACTGCCCGTCCGAAGGCCCCTTCTCGTCGGCGTCCTTGCGGGCCGCCTCTTCGCTCTGCTCCTTCATGTACTTCACCTTTTCCTTCACCAGCACCCCGGCCAGCAGGATCAGCGCGAGCAGGTTGGGCGCCGCCATCAGCCCGTTCAGGGTGTCGGCGATATCCCAGACCGTGGTCAGTCCGCCGATCGCGCCCAGGAACAGGAAGCCGATGAAGATCAGCCTGTAGGGGGTGACCACCTTTGGCCCGAAGGCGTATTCCCAGCTCTTTTCCCCGTAGAAGTTCCAGGTGAGCATGGTGCTGTAGGAGAAGAGCACGATCGAGACCAGCACGATCCATCCGCCGAGGCCCGGCAGGCCGCTGGCGAACGCGCTGCTGGTCAGTTCGGCGCCGGTCTGACCGGTCTGGATCACGCCGGTCACCAGAATCACCAGGGCGGTCATGGTGCAGACAACCAGGGTATCGATGAAGACTTCCCACATTCCCCAGAGGCCCTGCGCATAGGGCTTGTTCCTGGCCTGGGCATGGACGATGGACGCCGATCCCAGTCCCGCCTCGTTCGAGAAGATGCCGCGGGCAATGCCGTAGCGAATGGCCATCGCCATGGTCGCTCCGGCGAAGCCGCCGATCGCGGACGAGGTCGTGAAGGCACCGGCGAAGATCTGGCCGAAAGCCGCCGGTATCTGATCGTAGAAGCTCACCAGGACGCCGATGGCGCCGATCACGTAGATCAGGGCCATGGTCGGAACGATACGCGCCGCGGTGATGGCGATGCGCTTGATGCCACCCAGGGTCACGAGGCCCACCAGGACCATCACCACGATGCCGGTCACCCAGTTGGGGATGCCCATGCCGGTCTCGAGGGCATGGGCCATGGTATTGGCCTGCACCATATTGCCGATGCCGAACGCGGCCAGGCCGGCGAGGACTGCATAGAGCAGGGCGAGCCACTTCCAGCGCTTTCCGAGCCCGTTTTCGATGTAGTGGAAGACGCCACCGGAGATATTGCCCTCGCTATCGACCTGCCGGTACTTCACACCCAGCGTGGCCTCCGCGAGTTTGGTGGCCATGCCCACAAGCGCGACCATCCACATCCAGAAAATGGCCCCGGGTCCGCCGAGGGCGATCGCGGTAGCGACCCCCGCGATGTTGCCGACCCCGATGGTTGCGGCCATCGCCGAGGTGACCGCCTGGAAGGGCGAGATCACGCCCTTCTCTTCCTTCCGCCGGCTCCGGAACAGCGTGGCGAAGGTGCGTTGCCAGGCGAAACGCAGGTGGGTGAACTGGAAGAACCCGAGCCGAACGGTCAGGTAGACGCCGGTGCCCACCAGCAGGATCATGAAGGGCGGGCCCCAAACGATGTTGTTGAGCCAGTCGTTGAACACCATGAGTCCGTGGATCATGACTTCCCCCCTTCTCGATCCGGTCTGCGGGTTCGCGGGTCGTCCTTCCGAGCCGCATTTTCATTGTTCTGCTGCAGGCGTGACGCCCTGCACCTCTGCCCTGCAAGCGGTGGGCCAGCGGTTTTTCGGCGTACCCGGTTCCCTTTTCGCCCAAAACGGGGGCCCTGTCCAGCGGTGCGGCGCGTTTATGGTGCACTCCTCGCGTCCGGCAGCACCATCAGGGTGCGATGGGCAGACTTTGGATCCTCGGCGGTCGACGGCCGAAAACCGCTATTTTCCAGCAGGCCTTGGAGGCTCGGCCTTGCCTGCCGTGGGCATCTCGTCTACGGTGCGCGTGGCCTGGCCTTTCGGCTCTGGCATATCGTATCCGCCCGTCACTCACATCAGCGAATTGGGCCAGCCATGCACCGCGAGCCCCAAAGCACCGAATCCCCGGCCATCGAATCCCAAGCGGTCGAGCAACTGCTCCCGCGTGGGGTGATGCTGAACGCCTACCCCGACAGCGTCGGCGGGAAGCTGTCGGACCTCGTCACGTTGCTGAAGCGGCCCGAGCTTGCGGACACGTTCTCGCTGCTGTACATCCTGCCGACCTTTTTCAACAGCGATCTCGATCGCGGCTTTTCCATCATCGACTACGGCATCAACCAGGAACTGGTTGTGCCGCAGGATCTGGACGAATTGGATCGGCTCGGGATCACGTTCAAGTTCGACCTGATCCTGAACCATCTCTCGGTCGCATCGCCCCAGTTCCGGGATCTGCTGGAGCACGGCGATGCCTCCGAATACAAAGACTTCTTTGTGGACTGGAACGCGTTCTGGAGCTGTTGCGGCAATCCGGGCGACGACGGATACGTGATACCGCACGACGAGCACCTGCAGAAACTCTTCCTGCGCAAGCCCGGCCTTCCGATCCTGAAGGTCGGCTTTCCCGATGGCTCCGAGCGGCCCTACTGGAACACCTTCTACCAGCAGGTCAACTACCGGCCTGTTTCCGCCACCGCATTCACCGGCCTCAGCGGCGTCACACCGGAGACGGCCGCGCAGATCGCGACCCGAATCAATGCAGCCATCGAGACCGAACCGAACATCGATCGAATCTATCTCGATGGCCACGACTATCTGCGGGATGAGATCCACGCGATCCTGAAAGGTCACCGCTCCTACCTGGGACAAATGGATCTGAACGCCCGCTCGGAAAAGGTCTGGGAGTTCTACGATCAGACGCTGCGGCAACTGCATGAGTATGGTGCCAGAATCATCCGTCTGGATGCCTTCGCCTATCTGCACAAGGAACCCGGCCGGCCCAACTTCTTCAACAAGCCGGGGACCTGGGACTACCTGCAGCGTCTGCGGGACATGGCGCGCAAATACGACCTGGTGATCTTTCCGGAGGTGCACGCAGAGTACGGCAAGGGCCTGCATCGGGAAGTCGCTCACGAGGGCTACCCGATCTACGACTTCTTCCTCCCGGGCCTGGTCATCGACGCGCTGGAGCGGGCCGTCAGTGCGCCGCTGCTGCGCTGGATCGAAGAGATCAAGACCGAGCGACTGCAGACCATCAACATGCTCGGTTGCCACGACGGCATCCCGGTGCTCGACCTGCGCGGTGCCGAAGTCGACGGCAAATACCAATCCGGACTGCTCGGGGACCCCGAGATCGAGGCGGTGGTGCAACAGATCATCGCCCGCGGCGGCCGGGTCAAGAACCTGTACGGACCCGACGGCAGGAAGATCGCCTACTACCAGGTCAACGCCACGTTCTACAGCGCCCTGGGAGAAGACGATCGCAAGCTCCTGCTGGCCCGCGCCATCCAACTGTTCATGCCCGGCATCCCGCAGATCTGGTACCTGGATCTGTTCGCCGGGCGTAACGATCATGTCGCCGCAGACAGCGGTGGGGCTGCCGGGCACAAGGAGATCAACCGCACCAACCTGAGCAACGAGGAGATCGAGGCCCGTCTCGCCTGGCCCGTGGTCCAGGAGCAACTGACCATGATCCGGCTGCGCAACACTTCGAACGCGTTCAACGGCGAATTGACAGTCCACCCCGCCGCGCCGGACTGTCTGCATCTGTCCTGGCATCATCAGGGCAGCACCGCCACGCTTCGGGCCAACCTGCGCAGCTTCGCCTTCACCATCAGCGCGCGCGGTGCCTCCGGCGCGGAGACCCTGATCTCAGATCAGCAGGCGGAACGCTGAACGCCCGGATGCCGTTCGTGGGGACGCTGGCGAACCAGGGATGGAACCCGGTTCTTGCCATCCTTCCCGGGCTGGCCGACGGATTGGCTCAGGCCCTTACTGCCGGGGCCTGCGTCGTTCAGAAGAACCGCACGATCAGAAACAACCCCAGCATCGCGAAGCCGAGCGCGAGTTTGGCAGCGGTACCGAGTGCCAGGCCCAACGTAGCGCCCCAGCCAGCACGGCCGGCGGCGAGGAGGTCCCGGCGCGCCGACAGTTCGCCGAGCAGGGCCCCAATGAACGGTCCGAGCAGCAGCCCCGGCAAGCCGAAGAAGATGCCCACCACCGCACCTGCGGCCGCACCCACGACCGACCGGGGCGAGGCCCCGTAGTGGCGGGCGCCGAAGGCGCCAGCGACGAAGTCCGCGACCGACGCCAGTACCGCCATCAGTCCCAAAGCGATGAGGGTCTTGACCCCGACGTACACGAAACCCTCGGCCCACGCAGCCGCCCACAGCCCCGCGAACAGCAGCAACGGGCCTGGCAGCGCGGGCAGCACCAGCCCCGCGATACCGACGACCACGAGCACTGCGGCGAGGATCCAGAGGAGGATGGTCATGGACTGCCGATGATATCGTGAATCGCGGCAGTGCCTGGCACCCCGGCATCCCGGTCCGGCTTGAACAACGCCTGCCTGACCGCGAAACTGGGACCGTCGAACCCCTCGATCACGGCGACGTTCACCAGGGTTGAAGCAACGCGCCACCCCGACGTCCAAAACAGGAGCAGTGTCATGGCAAGATCCGCGGTGGGCATCATCGGTACTGGCCATGTGGGCGTAGCGGCGGCCTACGCCATGTTCCAGCGTCAGCTTGCGAGCGAGATCATTCTGGTGGACAAGAACCATCAGCGGGCGGAGGGCGAGGCCATGGACCTGATGCACGGCCAGCCCCTGGTAGGCCGCGTATCCGTTCGCGCCGGGGACTACGAGCATCTCGCCCATTGCCAGGTCATCGTGATCACCGCCGGCGTGAACCAGAAACCGGGGGAATCGCGCCTCGACCTGCTGAACCGCAACGCGGCGGTCTTCCGGGAGATTGCCGAGGAACTCGATCGCCACGCCCCCGAGGCCATCCTCGTCATCGCGACCAATCCGGTCGACATCCTGACCTACGTGATGCAGCAGCTCAGCCATCGCGCGCCGCGCCGGGTGATCGGCACGGGCACCATGCTCGACACCTCCCGCTTTCGCGCACTCCTGGGAGACAGCTACGAGGTCAACCCCCGCTCGGTGCACGCCTACATCCTCGGTGAGCACGGTGACTCGGAGGTGCCGATCTGGAGCAGCGCCATGATCGGCGGCCTGTCGATCATGCACCACGTGATCAACGGACGGCGTTTCGAGCACGAACCCATGGACGCGCTGTTCCAGCGCGTTCGCAGTGCCGCCTTCGACATCATTTCCCGCAAGGGCTACACGAATACCGCGATCGGCCTGGTCATTGCCTACGTGGTCCGGGTGATCCTCGAAGACCAGCGCAGTGTGCTGCCCGTATCCGTGAACCCCGAGGGCGATTACGGTCAGCGCGACGTGTGCTTCAGCGTACCCTGTGTCGTGGGAGCGCACGGCGTGGAGTACCGCCTTCCCCCGGAAGCCAACGAGGCCGAGCGGGCGGGGCTAGAGTCCTCCGCCGAGATCCTTCGCAAGAGCCTGCAAGGGATGACCATCGTGCCTTAGGCAGCAGGCCGAGGGCGCGTGTGGCCACCGGTCCGAGGACGCAGCAAGGCATAGCCCGGACCGCATGGGCCGGAAAGGCGTACGCAGTGAATGCGAGAGAGGCAGACATCGGGTTCGTAGTTCTACCCATCGAACAGCAAAGTCGACTAAGTGCCTGTCCACCCGTCGCGACGGCGCCTGCAGACGGTTATGCACAAGGTTCGTGCCAACGCGGAAAAATGCGAGTTAGCCTTCATTTCTTCTCGCCATCCACATGAAAAAATCGCATCTATTTGTTTTTGATGCACAAATGAAGATTGAACGTTTTTTGACCAGTCCGACATAAGTCCTTTCAGGACAGGAGACTGGGGACAGGAGGCAAGTTCTTTCCACAGACTTATCCACAGCTTTTGTGGATAAGTCTGCCACCTCCCGAAGGCCCTCTGTTTTTTCCTAAGGGTGTAAAAACCCCCCAGTGGGGCATGGCCCACTAGCTTCTGGCAGAGAGCTTGGCCCAGGTATCACGGAGAGTGATGGTGCGGTTGAAGACCAGTCGCTCCGGGGCGCTATCTCTGCTGTCTACGCAGAAGTAGCCCTCGCGCTCGAACTGAAAGCTTGCGCCCGCGGATGCCCCGGAAAGCATGGGCTCCACCACGGCCTGCAGGATGATCAGCGACTCCGGGTTCAGGTCGTCCCGCCAGTCGTGATCCCTGACCGCACCCGGGTTCGGAACCGTGAACAGGCGATCGTACAGCCGGACTTCGGCGGGAACGCCGTGACTCGCCGAGACCCAGTGAATCACCCCCTTCACCTTGCGGCCTTCCGGGTTGGCGCCCAGAGTCGCCGGATCGTAGCTGCAGCGCAGTTCGACGACATCGCCGGCTTCGTTCTTGATCGCCCGGTCGCAGCGGATGACATAGGCGTTGCGCAGGCGCACCTCGCCGCCGAGCGCGAGACGTTTGTACTTGTTGTTGGGCGCGACTTCCATGAAGTCGTTCCGGTCGATATACACTTCGCGGGTGAAGGGGATCAGGCGACTGCCCATGGCCTCGTCCTTGGGATGGTTCGCCGCGACCGCTTCTTCCACCTGTCCTTCCGGGTAATTCTCGATCACGACCTTCAGCGGATTGAGCACCGCCATCGCGCGCGGCGCGGTGGCGTCGAGCGCTTCCCGGACCGAGTTTTCCAGCAGCGCCATCTCGACCATGCCGTCGGACTTGGTCACGCCGATCCGGTCACAGAAATCCTGCACCGCTTCCGGCGGGTAGCCGCGCCGGCGAATGGCCGCGATGGTGGGCATGCGCGGGTCGTCCCAGCCCTGCACGTGGCCTTCCGCGACCAGCTCGGTCAACTTGCGCTTGCTCAGTACGGTGTATTCGAGGTTGAGGCGGCCGAACTCGTATTGCCGCGGCTGTGCCGGAACGTCCAGATTCTCCAGGAACCAGTTGTACAGCGGCCGATGGTCCTCGAACTCGAGCGTGCACAACGAGTGCGTGATGCCTTCCAGCGCGTCGGAGAGGGTGTGGGTATAGTCGTACATCGGATAGATCGGCCACGCCTCGCCGGTCTGGTGATGCACGGCGCCGCGACGGATCCGGTAAAGCGTGGGGTCGCGCAGGTTGATGTTCGGCGACGCCATGTCGATTTTTGCGCGCAGCACGCGCGCGCCATCCTCGAACTCGCCGGCACGCATGCGCCGGAACAGATCCAGGTTCTCCTCCACCGAGCGTTCCCGGAAGGGACTGTCGCGACCCGCCTCGGTGAGGGTGCCGCGGTAGTCGCGCATCTGCTCGGCGCCGAGATCGCAGACGTAAGCCTTGCCGGCGCGAATCAGGTCCTCGGCAAAGCCGTACAGCGGCTCGAAGTAGTCGGAGGCGAAAAACAGCTCGGTCCAACGGTAGCCAAGCCAGCGCACGTCTTCCTTGATCGCCTCGATGTATTCGACGTTTTCCTTCTCGGGGTTGGTATCGTCGAAGCGCAGATTGCAGGTGCCGCCATAGTCCTGTGCGATACCGAAGTTGAGACAGATCGACTTGGCATGCCCCAGGTGCAGGTAGCCGTTCGGCTCCGGCGGAAAACGGGTGGCGACGCGGCCGGCGTTGCGGCCGCTTTTGAGGTCTTCGTCGATGATCTGGCGGATGAAGTTGCTGGCCGCCGCTTCGTTGTTGCTCATGCAGTGCAGTCTTTGTCGCAGGGCCCGGACGGGCAAGTGCCGGCATTATACCCGCACCGCTTGCGCCAGACATGGCACAATGACCCCAGTGCAGGGATGATGATCGCAGCGAACCGGTTTCCCCTGCACGCTCTCTTCTTCGCCCCCAACACGGCGACCCGTCCATGATCGAACCCCTTCTGCTGACCGCGGCGCGGATCTCCACCTTCGACCAGCAGCTGTTGCTGACCAATGCCAGCGGCTTTTTCTTTGCCCGTGGCGAGCGTCTGTTCCTGGTCACGAGCCGGCACGTGATGTTCGACGAGCCCAGCAAGCATTTCCCGAACCGGATCGAGATCGAACTGCATATCGATGCGGACAACCTGGCTCGCTCCACGGGATTCTCGATTCCCCTGTACCAGGAGGGCCAGAGCGTCTGGCGCCAGGCCCTGGACAAGTCCGGGGAGATCGACGTCGCGGTGATCGAACTGGACCGTAACGCCCTGCCCCCGACGACCCACTACAGCGCATTCACGCCGCAGCATCTGCTGAGTCCACTGGATCAGATCGAGGTCGGCACTTCACTGTTGGTGGTCGGCTTTCCACTGGGTTTTCACGACACGCTGCATCACATGCCGGTCGTCCGCCACGCCGCGGTCGCTTCCTCCTTCGGTCTGCGTTTCCAGGGCGAGGGGTATTTCCTCACCGACGCCCGCACCCACCGCGGGACCAGCGGAGCACCCGTCGTGATGCGGGTACCCAACCCGGATCCTGCCCATGGTGGCCCGCCGTGGCTGCTGCTCGGTGTGCACTCGGCACGAATCGATGTGGGTACCCGCGATCTGGTCCTGGACGAGGCGCTCGGACTCAACTGCGCCTGGTACGCAGACATCCTGCTGACGCTGACGGAAGCCTGACTGCGCCCGACGGCGTGTCAGGGCCCGGTGCGCTCCCCCACAGGGTGGGCTGGTGGCCCCGACCCCAACGAGAGACCCGCGCGATTCCCTGGATGCATGGCTGTTGCGGCGACTTCCTGAAACGATTGGGATCAGACCTGCAGGCGGGGCTGGTCCCGGTGGAAGAACCAGCGGTTGAGCACCCAGTGGCGCACGAACCATTGCGAAGCCAGCAGCCGGGCCGCCAGACTCCGTTTCACACGAGCGGGGAGACCCGTCGTGACCGCCGCCGCGACACGGCGGTCGCGCGGGCCGAAGCGCTGCACCAGTCGATCCGCGTAGGGCTGCAGTTGATCACTGTCGAAACCAGCGCGGCATTGCGCGACGACGCTGGCGGCGAGCAGTGCCGATTCGATCGCCGGCCGGATACCTTCTCCGCTCTGAACGTAGGCCAGCCCGGCGGCGTCGCCCACCAGCAGCACCCCGTCGTCGACGATGCGTCGGGGGGTGTCTCCGTAGAGCAGATAGGCGTGTCCCTGAAATCCGCCGGGGACCGGTGACGGGATCCTGCCGGTGCGCGTCAGCATGTCCAGGAAAACGTCCAGATGATGGCCGAGCCGGTGACTGTCCTGTCGACCCAGGCCGATGTTGAGCCAGTTCCCCTTGCGGAAGACCCAGCCATAGCCCTTCAGGTCCTCACAGAAAAACAGTTCCGGGACGTCGGCACGAATGCCGCAGTCACGGCCCTGTTCCGGGGTCATCTCGAACTCCGTTTCCTTGGCGAGCACCGCCGCCTCTGCGCTGCCCGGTCTGGCGCCCAGCAGCCGGGCCACGGGACAGAAGTGTCCACCGGCACCGATGACCAGCGGGGCGCGGATGTGGCCGTTGACCACCCAGTTTCCGTCTGCATCACGGCGCATGTCGTCGCAGGCTTCGCCAAGGAACAGCCGGGCCCCGCTGCGCATGAGCAGGTAATGGTCGAACTCGCAACGGCGGATACCGTAGCTGACCGGCTCGTCGTAACGCACCTCCGCTTCAGGGCGTCCCATCATGCCGATGCGGAAACCGGTCAGGGGTTGCAGGGTGCGCTCCCGGCCATAGTCGTCCAGATCCATCTCGAGGGCTTCCACCACGGCCGGGGTGATCCAGCCGGCGCAGACCTTGTCGCGGGGGAACGCGCGCTTGTCGAGCACCGCGACATCCAGACCGCTGCGGCGGAGTTGCCAGGCACAGGTGGATCCCGCCGGCCCGCCGCCGATGACAAGAACATCCACGCGGTCCATGCTCATGCTCAGCCCCGCCCTTCGGCCCGGTATACCTGTTCGCGGGTCGGTGGGAGCACGTTGCAGTCGGCACGGTTGAACACCACCTGGAAGAGCTGCAGTTGGCCGGTATTGAACGCCGCAATGGAACCGCAGAGATACAGGCGCCAGGCACGCTCGAAACGTTCGTCGAACATTTCCCGCACTCGGTCGGCATTGCGCTCGTAGCGTTGCAGCCAGTGGCGCAGGGTGGAGGCATAGTGCAGGCGCAGATTCTCCACATCCAGCACCGAAAGGTCGCGGTGCTCAAAGATCGTCATCATCTCGCGCAGCGAGGGCGGATAGGCGCCGGGAAAGATGCGCTTCTCGATCCAGGCGTTCATGGGGCCGATGGCTCGATTACGGCCGATGCTGTGGATCAGGCCCCGGCCGTCGGGTTTGAGCACCCGATCGATGACCTCCGCCATATCCGGGTAATGCTCGGTGCCGACGTGCTCGAGCATGCCGACCGAGACGAAGACGTCGCAGTCGCCACTCACGTTGCGGTAGTCGTCCTCGATGTACTCGACCTGATCCTCCAGACCTTCGGCCCGAACGCGTTCCCGGGCAAACAGCAGCTGTTCGCGGGAGATGTTGAAGGCCCTGACGCGGGCGCCGTAATGCCGGGCCATGTGGCGTGCCAGGCCGCCCCAACCGCAGCCGGCCTCGACCACCGTGTCCCCCGGCTGCAGCTGCAGCTTGCGGCAGACGTGATCGAGCTTGGCCACCTGCGCCGCCTCCAGCGTGGCATCGGCCTGCGGAAAGTACGCGCAGGTGTACTGCATCGCTTCGCTGTCCAGCCACAGTTGATAGAAATCGTTGCCCAGATCGTAATGGTGATGGATGTTACTGCGGGAACCTTCGAGGGTATTGCGCCGGCGGCGCGTCAGGCCGCCATCAGCGAGGCGGTTCCTGAAACCCTTTCCCCGGAAAGGCGCCCGTGCCCGGTAGACCGCCTCCAGGAGGGCGACCAGATCCCCCTCGACCTCCAGTTCGCCGCTCATGTAGGCCTCGCCGAAGTACAGATCCGGATAGGAGAGCAGACGCAGCAGGGTGCTCAGGTTGTGGATCCGCACATGGGCCAGCGCGGCGCGCCCCGCGGCTCCCGCCTCGGTCCCGTCCCAAAGGCTCAGGCGTGCCGGCGGACGGCCCGCGCCCTGATAGAGTTTCTTCAGCAGCCAACGGCTCGCGGCACCGGCCTGTGTACTGCGCAGCGCCGGCCTTCTGGGCACCGCCGTGGTGGCTCCTACGTTCTTGTTGTCCGCGCGCATGGTGCAAATTCTCCTCTGGATTCAGGTGGCGGCCGCAAACGGGCCGGCACCTTTCGCCGCGATGTCTGCATCCACTGAAAGTATAGGCAGAACCAACGCGTTTTCCCCACCGGCACGTGGGCGCGGAGACTGCGCGCTCGCCCTGAACGCAATGCGCCATGCCTTCTTTCCGCCTCCTCACCCCATCAGGGCGACCGATTTGATCAGGGCGTAAGGCTCCATCCCGGGCTCCAGCCCGAGTTTCTCCACGGCCCACGGCGTGACCTCGGCGAGGAGCAACTGCTGGTCGGCGGTGCGGGTGGCCACCACGCTGCGCCCGGCGCGCGGCGAACCGATCCGCTCGATGGTGACCCTGAGGTGGTTCTGTATGCTGATGCGACGGGGGTCATCCAACGCAAGGCTGACATCGCGCGCGTGGATGCGCACACGGAGTCGCTGTCCGGAAGGCACGCTATCCACGTTCGGCAACCACAGACGCGCGGACTCGACACCAAACGGCCGCAGGCCATGTTCGTTGAGCGGCCCGAGGACACCCTCCAGCACAGAAGCCGCGCCGTCGTCGGCGAACAGCGGCGAGTCCGGGCGGGCCAGCGCCTGCCGCAGCGGCTCGCTGCACTCCACCCGGCCGTCGCGCATGAACACCACGCGGTCGGCGAGACGCTCGACTTCGTCCGGAGCATGGGTGACGAGCACGATCGGCACTCCCGCCTCACTCGCCATACGCGACAGGAAAGGCATGATCTCGCGCTTGGTCTGCGAGTCCAGCGCCGCCATCGGCTC
>Ga0207421_10000900_pt1 | contig 38625 bp, 36 predicted proteins | sample SodLakKL_010_SED_4_FD_187542 | JGI IMG/M metagenome (GOLD analysis project Ga0207421, IMG submission 187542) | Alkaline sediment microbial communities from Lake Tanatar, Kulunda Steppe, Russia - 8KL_010_SED (SPAdes) (version 2) | ecosystem: Environmental > Aquatic > Non-marine Saline and...
AGTTCCTCGTAGGGGATGCCCGAAGGGCTGATCAGCATGCCGTCGCGCCAGCGCGCACTCACGTTGCCCGAGGTCCCCTGGTTGATGCCCTCGTGATTCATGCGCAGGCAGGTGGCGATGATCTCGCGGCGCAGGGACTGTTCCGTTGCCTCCATTCAGGGCTCCCGTTGATGGTTGCGGGGCGCGCTCCCCACTGGTGACTATAGCCGCGCGAAGCGCTTTGATGCGCAGGTCCCGCAATCGTTTCCCGGCAACACGCAGGAGGCTTGCCGGGCGCGGTCGGATTCTCCTGACGGCTCTGGTGCGCTCCCCGGCCTGCCGTGGGACAATGCATGTCATGGATTGGAACGCTCTGCAGAATGGTTCGGACATCCGCGGAGTGGCAATGCCCGCGCAGGGTGTTTCCGCGGCGGATGTGAACCTGACGCCCGCAGTGATGCGGCGCCTGGGTCTCGCCTTTGTCGATTGGCTGGCCCGTTCTCTCGGCAGGGAAGCGGCCGGATTGACCGTATCGACGGGACGCGACAGCCGGATCAGCGGGCCGCCGCTGATGACGGCGCTGATGGAGGGGATGGCCTCCGGTGGCGTCCGGGTGCTGGATTTCGGCATGGCATCGACGCCGGCCATGTTCATGAGTACGGTCACGCCGGGCTTCGCCTGTGACGGCGCGGTGATGCTGACGGCCAGCCATCTGCCGTCGCATCGGAATGGCTGCAAGTTCTTCACGGCCACCGGCGGGTTCAACCGCGAGGACATCACCGAGCTGCTGCGGTTGGCGCAGGGAGGCGATCTCCCCTCTGCCGACGCGCCGGGGGCGATCGTAACGGCCGATTTCATGACGGTCTACACCGGTCAGCTGGTCGAGCGCATCCGGGAGGGCGCGGCGCATCCAGAGCACCCGAACCAACCTCTGCGCGGCCTGCGGATCGTGGTCGATGCGGGCAACGGGGCGGGGGGCTTCTTCGCAGGCGATGTCCTCGAGCCGCTTGGGGCCGATACCACCGGCAGCCAGTTCCTCGAGCCCGACGGCAGCTTCCCCAACCACGTGCCAAATCCGGAGCACCCGGAGGCGATGGCCTCCCTGCGCCGCGCGGTGCTGGAGCATCGGGCCGATCTCGGCATCATCTTCGATCCTGATGTGGACCGCGCTGCCGCCGTGGACGCGCGGGGCCACGAGATCAACCGCAACCGGCTGGTGGCGCTGGCGGCGGCGATGGTGCTGCGCGAGCACCCCGGTTCCACGATCGTCACGGACTCGATCACCTCGGACGGCCTCACGGATTTCATCGAGAGGGATCTCGGCGGCGTGCATCACCGTTTCCGGCGCGGCTACCGCAACGTGATCAACGAGGCCCTGCGCCTGAATGCACAGGGGCAGGAGTGCTGGCTCGCGATCGAGACCTCGGGCCATGCCGCGCTCAAGGAGAATCATTTCCTGGATGACGGCGCGTACCTGATGGCGATGCTGCTGATCGAACTGGCACGCGCACGGTCGGAGGGCCGGGATCTGGGTGCGTTGATCGCCGGCCTGCGCGAGCCGGCAGAAAGTCGGGAACATCGCCTCGGGGTGAGCGCCCCCGACTTTGGCGTCTACGGCAACAGGGTGATCGATGCGCTGCGCGCCCGGGCGGCCGAGGAGCCGGGCTGGGCCGTGGTCCCGAACACGCACGAAGGGGTGCGTGTTGCGTGCACGGCCCCGGAGGAGTCCGGTTGGTTCCTGCTGCGGCTGTCGCTGCATGATCCCGTGATGCCGCTGAACATCGAGTCGGAGGTGGCCGGCGGCGTCGATCGGATCACCGGGCGCCTGCGCGCCTTTCTGGCCGGCTTCGAGAACCTCGATCTCGACGCGCTCGGCCCCGATGCCGGGGCGCCGGCGCCGGTGGGTGATCCGCCACGGTGACGATTTCGATCCCGGCGGGGATGAATTTGCCGGGCGCCTACGTCGGAATACAGTAGAGCGCCGCGCAAGAGGCCGGTCGCCCTGTTTTCACCGAAACACATCACCAAGGAGGAAGTCATGACGGTTCTGCGCAGTCTGGTCCTTATGGGCGCGTTCGCGGCCCTCTTCCCCGTCGGTTCCGTGCAGGCGGAGGAGGAATTCCCGCTTGCGATCAACGTTCGCCAGATGCACATGGAGACAGCCCTTACGGCCGCCCGCGCCGCGATGGCCGCCTGCCGTGCGGAGGGCATTCAGGTCGGCGTGACGGTGGTCGATCGACGCGGCATCGAGCAGGTCGTGCTGCGCGATGTGGTGGCACCGCATCTGACGCTGGGTGTCAGCCGCATGAAGGCCTATACCGCCAATGAGATGAGCGTGGCGACTTCGGCCCTGGAGGAAGACGGCCATCGCAGCCCGCTGGCCCATGTGCCCGGGCTGTTTCTGGGCGCGGGCGCCGTTCCGATCGAGGCCGGTGGGGTGTATTACGGGGCCATCGGGGTCAGCGGTGCGCCCTCCGGGATGCAGGACGAGGCCTGCGCGCGTGCCGGCGCGGAGGCGGTACAGATCGAACTTGAGATGAACATGTAGCCTGGGGTCGGTGTTGGTCCGGGGTCCGGATGCCTGTCCCGTGTCGGGCATCGGGGCTGGTGCGTTCCCGGTGCGTTCCTTGTGGGGATAGGCCCGGTCCGGCTCATAGCCTATGCCCCCGCGCCCCCTCGGTCCTGATGGCAAAATCGGCATTGACGAGACCCTTCTCGGAGTCTAGCCTTCGTTGGGCGAACACCAGATGTAGTGCTTCGCGGTCCACTTCGCACAACAAGTAGTAGAAACCCAAGGGATGTCATGCACATGCGAGGCAGCACGCACCTGCAGTCCGTTACCGCTTCGACCCGGGAGGTCCCCATGCAGCCGGCGTCAATGGAAATCTGGGATCAGAAGTATCGTTTGAAGGCCAAGGACGGTGCGATTCTGGATCGCGACATCGACGGTACCTGGAAGCGCGTGGCACGCGCCCTGGCCGACATCGAGGCGACTCCCGCGTTGCGCGAGCACTGGTACGAGCATTTTCTCCGGGCGCTGCGACAGGGCGCGATTCCTGCGGGACGCATCATCGCCAACGCGGGCGCGCAGGCGCACAAGCCCGCGACCTCGACCATCAACTGCACGGTCTCGGGGACCATTCGCGATTCCATGGACGATATCCTCGGCAAGCTGCACGAGGCCGGGATGACGCTGAAGAGCGGCTGTGGAATCGGTTATGAATTCAGTACATTACGGCCACGCGGCGCCTATGTTTCCGGCGCCGGGGCGTATACCTCCGGGCCACTGTCGTTCATGGATATCTACGACAAGATGTGCTTCACCATCTCGTCCGCGGGCGGGCGGCGCGGGGCCCAGATGGCGACCTTCGACATCGGCCACCCGGATGTTGTGGAGTTCATCCGCGCCAAGCGCGCCGACGGCACGCTGCGCCAGTTCAACCTCTCGCTGTTGATCACCTCCGACTTCATGGCCGCCGTGCAGAACGATGCCCGCTGGCCGCTGGCGTTCCCGATCACCGATGTAGAGGCCACCCAGGGCACCATCGACCTGAACGATCCGGAGCAGGTGCTTTGGCGCGACTGGCCGACCACGCAGGGGTACATCACCAACGATGCCGGCCAAGTCGCATGCCGCATCTACAAGACCATCCCGGCGCGCCGGCTCTGGGACGTGATCATGGCCTCCACCTATGACTACGCCGAACCAGGCTTCATCCTGATCGATGAATACAACGAGATGAACAACAACTGGTGGTGCGAGTCGATCCGGGCCACGAACCCGTGTGTCACCGCCGATACCCGGTTGTACACCAAGCGCGGCATGATCCAAATCGGTGAGCTGTATGAGACTGGAGAACCATTGGATGTGACCGTCGATACGCGTACCCTGGCCGAGAATCGCCGTGGTACGGCTACGCGTCCTGCCAAGCCTGCGTTCATGACATCTCAAAACGCGGATGTATATCGTGTGGTTACCCGTGAGGGTTACGAGATCAAGGCCACCGAGTGGCACGATTTCTATACTCAGCGAGGCAAAATCAAGCTGAGTGCACTGCAGACCGGCGACGAACTTCTCGTCCAGTCCGGCAAGGGCCAATTCGGTGAACAGGGTAGCCAAGAACTTGGTGTGCTCATAGGTCTTATCGCTGGGGACGGGCATTTTACCGAAACAAAAAAAAAGGAGCCGATCGCTTATGTCAATTTCTGGGGTGATGATCGACAGCTTGCCGAAAACATTGCCAGCTACGTGAATGCCTTGATAACCGGTGCCTCACTGCATCAGGGCCGGGATTATCGTGTGCGGCCGGTTGCTGTCGAGGATCGCAACCACGTTTTTATCGGTTCGGTATTGTTGGCACGTTATCTTCAGTACTATGGTTTTACCAAGGAGCGCAAGCTCCAGGTGCCGGAAGTCGTTTGGCAGGGCAGTGAAAAGTGCGTGGCTGGCTACTTGCGTGGTTTGTTCCAGGCTGATGGTACAGTCAATGTTTCCGGGAAGTCCATGACCTGCTCCATTCGCCTTGCGTCTAGTCAGCAGAGTCTAATGAAAGACGTGCAAATGCTGCTGGCCAACTTTGGAATATTTTCCCGTATTCACAAACGTAGAGATGCGCAGAAACGATTGATGCCGGATGGAAAAGGAGGGCAGAAGCTTTATCAGTGCGGTTCTGATTACGAATTAATCATTGACGGCGAATCCCGTGATCGCTTTATGGGCGAAATTGGCTTCCTGACAGACAGCAAGGCTGCCAAGTATGATGAATGGGTCAAGGGCAAGTGCCTGCGGAAAACTCAACGCTTTACCGCACGCATTGAAAAGGTCATTTACGAAGGTAAGCAGGCGGTTTATGACACTACTCAGCCTGACCACAACTCCGTTGTATTCAACGGTATCGTGACTGGGCAGTGCGGCGAGCAGGGTTTGCCCCCCTACGGTGCCTGCCTCCTGGGCTCGATCAACCTCACCAGGTTCGTCGTCGATCCCTTCACCGACAAGGCCCGTTTCGATTGGGATGCCTTTGGCGAGACCGTCTCGGTGTTCACGCGCATGCTGGACAACGTGGTGGAGGTGAACGGGCTGCCGCTGGCCGAGCAGCGTGAGGAGATCATGCGCAAGCGCCGCCATGGCATGGGTTACCTCGGGCTTGGTTCGTCGTTGACCATGTTGGGGATGAAATATGGTGACGATGACTCGCTGGAATTCACCGAGCGCGTGACCCGGGAGATGGCTCTGGCCGGCTGGCGCGCGGGGCTGGAACTGGCGCGGGAGAAAGGGCCTGCGCCGATCATGGACGAAGAGTTCACCGTGACCGAGAAGATGCTGCGCCAGCGTCCCGAGATGGCGCGCGACGGTTTCGGATCGGGAGACCGGGTCAAGGGGCGAGTGCTGCATGCGCGCTACAGCCGCTACATGCAGCGTATCGCCGAGGTGGAACCGGAACTGGTGGAACGGATCGCGGCCGAGGGCTGCCGCTTCACCCACCACAGTTCGATCGCGCCCACCGGCACCATCTCGCTGTCGCTGGCCAATAACGCGAGTAACGGGATCGAGCCGAGCTTCGCCCATCACTACGCCCGCAACGTGATCCGCAGCGGCAAGAAGTCCAAGGAGAAGGTGGACGTCTTCTCCTATGAGTTGCTGGCGTACCGGGAACGGGTGAACCCGCGGGCGATGCCCTATTCCGAGATCGTCGAGGAACAGCTGCCCGACTACTTCATCACCGCCGACGACATCACCCCGAAGGCGCATGTCGACGTACAGGCGGCGGCGCAGAAGTGGATCGATTCGTCGATCTCCAAGACCGCGAACGTGCCCACCGATTACCCCTTCGACGCCTTCAAGGATATCTATCTCTATGCCTGGCAGCAGGGCCTGAAGGGGTGTACCACCTTCCGGTTCAACCCGGAGGCCTTCCAGGGCGTGCTGGTCAAGGAGAAGGATCTGGCCAGCACCACCTACCGTTTCGCCCTGGAGGACGGCACCGTGATCGAGGCCAAGGGCAACGAGGAAGTCGAATACGACGGCGAGACCCACTCGGCCGCCAATCTCTACGATGCCCTGAAGGAAGGGTACTACGGCAAGTTCTGAGCGCGGAGCGAGATCATGACCATCCAGATTGAAAAGAAGATCATCGGTTTCGAGGTCGCCCGCGACGACAAGCCGGTGGCGGAAGCCGCTGCCGGTGGCGAGCGGGTCGTGGAGGATCCGGCCAGCAAGGTCATCCACATGCACGAGAAGCTCGAGCGGCCCGAGATGCTCATGGGGTCCACCTACAAGATCAAGACGCCGCTGTCCGAGCATGCACTGTACGTGACCATCAACGACGTGGTGCTGAATCCCGGTACCGAGCACGAGCTGCGCCGACCCTTCGAGATCTTCATCAACTCGAAGAACATGGATCACTTCCAGTGGATCGTGGCGCTGACGCGGATCATCTCGGCGGTCTTCCGCAAGGGCGGCGACGTGACGTTCCTGGTCGAGGAGCTGCGTTCGGTGTTCGACCCGCGCGGCGGCTACTTCAAGAAAGGAGGCAAGTACATGCCCTCGCTGGTCGCCGAGATCGGCGACGCGATCGAGGGTCACATGCGCATGATCGGCCTGATCAAGGACGATGGGCTGGACGAGCACCAGCGCAGGCACATCGAGGAAAAACGGACCCAGTTCGAGGCCAGCCGCAACCTGGCCAGGACCGAGACCGACCCCGGTGACGCCTTTCCGCCGGGCGCACAGCTCTGCGGCAAGTGCAACACCAGGGCCGTGGTCGCCCTGGACAACTGCCTGACCTGCCTGAATTGCGGCGAGAGCAAGTGCGGATAGGCATGGCCCACTAGCCGGGATGCCGACCCCGGCGTACGGTAGTCGTGTAGGCCGATGGCCCCCATCGATACTGGAGCGACCCGCCATGGACCAGACCCGACAGAGTCAAAGCGATCCCTCGGCAGCTATCGCGGACCTGGCCCGCATCGCCCTGTCCGGCGAGCGCAGGCTGCAGCGGCTGGAACGCCTCTTCCGCTGGACCATCGCGCTGTTCCTGCTGACCCTGGCCCTGGCACTGTATGCCCTGTCGCAGGGATTCGGCGCGGCCGGCGCGCAGGCCGAGGCCGGCTGGCCGCACGCGGCGCCGGACCCGATCCCCGAGGAGCTGGAGACGGCAGATTTTGTCGCGCAGGGCCCGCAAGGGGATTTTCGTGCCCGGATCGAGGAACTCCGGGGGCGGGTGGCCGAAGCTGAGGCCGAGGCGCTGGATCCCGGGCATGCGCTGGCGGTGATCCTGCACGACATGAAGGACGTGTTGCACGAGACCCGGCAGATGCTGGCGGTGATGCCGCAGATGGCGGAAGACATGCGCGATATGCGGGGCGACATGGAGCGGATTGCAGGCACCATGGACTCGATGGACGACAAGATGACCGGGGTTCCGGTCATGGCCGAGGAGATGCGCCGCCTCAACATCAATATTGACATCATGACCACCTCCATCGACTCCACCATGGGGCGCATGGGGCGGATGATGCCCTACATGTGGTGAGGGGCCGGACACGCCGCCTTCTGCTGCCCGGCACGCGCTGCCGGGCGCCTCTCCCGCGCCGGAACGCTGCGGTCTGCCACTCTGCGCTCGCCGGCCTCCCGCTGTTCTCTGCCTTGGCCGCGGCGCCGGTTCTCGCACAGGAGGTGCTGGAGCCGATCACGGTCACGGTCACCGCGCCGCGCCTGGCCATGCCGCTCAGCGACCTTCCCGCCGCGGTCGACGTGGTGGATGCCGACGACGCAACCCAGGGACGGCAGGGTCTGCAGATGGACGAGGCCCTGAACCGGATCCCCGGGGTATTCGCGCAGAACCGCTACAACTTTGCCCAGGACGTGCGCCTTTCCATCCGCGGTTTCGGCGCCCGCGCCCCGTTCGGCATCCGCGGCCTGCGCATCCTGCAGGACGGCATCCCCGAGACCACGCCCGACGGCCAGTCCCAGGTGGACGCGATCGACCTGCTCAACGCACGTTCGATCGAGGTACTGCGCGGTCCGAACGCGGCCCTGTACGGGAATGCCACCGGAGGCGTGGTGGCCATTTCGACCCGCGACGGCAGCGACCCGCGCGGCCACGGGGGCGGCGCGCTGCTCGGCAGCAACGGCTTCCAGCGCCTCGAGGCCACCAGCGAAGCCCGGGTCGATTCGGGCTCCTACTCGCTGACCTTTCACGATCTCCGTTTTGACGGCTACCGGGACCAGTCGCGCGCAGAAAAGCAGTTGCTGCGCCTCCACGCCGTGCAGGCGTTCGACTCGGGCGACCTGAACCTCCACCTGCGCTATCTGGACGCCCCGCTGACCGAGGATCCCGGTGCCCTGACCCGGGCCGAGATGGACACCGACCGCCGTGCCGCGGCACCGCTGGCGTTGCGGCTGGACAGCCGACAGTCTGCGGAACAGCTGACGCTGGGTGCGCAGTGGCGGCAGCCCCTGGGGCAGGGCCAGCTCCGGCTCGGCGCCTTCAGAACCCACCGCGATTACGCGCAGCAGCTCCCGTTCTTCGGCAGCAGCCAGGTGGCCTATGAACGCGACTTCCATGGCGTGAATCTCGGTTACGAGCGGGACCTCGGCCCGACCCGGGCGCTGTTCGGACTGGATCTGGAACAGCAGCGCGACGACCGGACCCGAAACTGCATCAACGCGGCCTTGGAGGCGTCGTGTAACCCGCCGAGTGAGCCGGTGGCAGGGCCCCTGGCCCTGGATCAGCGAGAACGAGCGCGCACCCGAGGTATCTTCGTGCAGACCGACACGCTGCTCGGGGACGACTGGAACCTCGCCCTCGGCCTGCGCCATGACCGGATCCGTTTCGATATCGACGACCGCCTCCGGGCCGGGGGCGAGGACCTGTCCGGCCGGCGTGTTTTCGACGAGACGAGTGCGAGCGGCGGCCTGATCTGGCATTGGCGGCCCGGTCAGCAAGCGTTCGTCAATGCGGCCACGGCATTCGAGACCCCCACCTTCACCGAGTTTGCCAATCCCGCCGGCACGGGTGGTTTCAACCCCGACCTGGAGTCGCAGCGCGCCCGTAGCATGGAATTGGGCGTGCGCGGTGAGGCGGGGATCGTGAGCTATGACGTGACCGCCTACGCAGCCCGGGTACGCGACGAACTGGTGCCGTTCCAGCTGGAGGAGGATGGGCGAAACTTCTACCGCAACGCGGGCCGCACCGCGCGCGAGGGGTTGGAGATCGGGCTGGACCTGCGGCCGAATCCGCAATGGAACCTGCGTGCGGCGGTCAGCCTGAATGATTTCCGCTACCGTGAGTTCGTCGTGGGCGACGAGCGCCTGGACGGCAATCGTCTGCCCGGCCTGCCCCGGGAGCAGCTGTTTCTCGAGGCGGCCTGGCGTGACGGCCGGCAGTTCGCGGTTGCCGACCTGCTTTTTTCGGGCGACCGTTTCGCCGATGATTCGAATACCGTTCGGGTGGGTTCGCAGACCCTGTTGAATGCCCGTATCGGCAGGCACTGGGACCAGGGCCGGCTGCGTGCGGAGGGTTTCCTCGCGGTGAACAACCTGCTCGATACCGACGCCATCGACAACCTGCGCATCAACGCCAACTTCGGGCGCTATTTCGAGCCCGCGCCGGGGCGCAACTTCCTCGTGGGCCTGCGCATCTACCACCGGCCGTGATCTTTCGCACCCCGAAACGGCCCGCCCCGAAGGCGCGAGGCGAACGTGGGAGCTTCTACGACCCGCCCGGAAGCACCCCCGCCCGGTCCAGCGCCTCGCGCCAGAGGAGCAGCTTCGCCTCCAGGCCCAGGCGCGCGTTGGCCGGACTCGTCGATGGCAGCCGCACCGCCGGCAAGCCCAGGGTCTCGACCTCCCGCATCCGGCGGGCGCTCTCGGCGCCGTTGTGGATCACCAGGCGCAGGGCTGGTAAGCGGGTCGGCAGACCGGCGAGGTCGTTGGGAACGGCATGCCGGATGGCCGAGTCCAGGCTGCCGGGGCGCACGCAACTCGCGTAGACGTCCCAGAGCCCGATGCCGTGGTCGAGCAGGCACCGGGTCCGTTCCCCGTAGGCCTTTTCAGGCAGCGGTTGTCCCAGCAGCCTGCCCATGATCGGCCAGAACTGGTTGCGCGGGTGTGCGTAGTACTGCTGGGCCCGCAGCGACGCAGCTCCGGGAAAGCTGCCCAGGACCAGCACCCGGGTATCGGGGCGCAGGATGGGCGGCAGGGCTGTGAGATGGGTCTTCGTGGTTTGCTCCGGAATAGGTCGACGCAGTGGTCCGAGCCCGCAACGCCGCTGGGAATTCAAGCCTGGGGCGGCGGTTCCCTGTCGGTGCTCTGGCAGCCGCGGCAGAGCCCGTGCAGTTCCACCACCTTGGTGCTGATCGCGAAGCCCTCCTGCCCGGCTGCCTGATCCAGTGCCGCACTGATGTTCTGGGGATGCATCTCGTGGATATGGCCGCAGGTGTCGCAGATCATCAGCAGGGTCTCGTGGGCCTCACCGGGATGATTGCAGGCGACAAAGCCGTTCAGGCTTTCGATGCGGTGGATGAACCCCTGTTCGAGCAGGAATGCCAGGCTGCGGTAGATCGTGGGCGGCTTGATGCTGTGATCGGCTGAACTGAGTTCGTGAATGAGGTCATAGGCCTTGATGACGCCATCGGTCTTCAGAACCTGTTCCAGGATGCGTCGGCGCAGGGAGGTCAGGCGCACGCCGCGTCTGGCGCAGACACGCTCCGCGGTGTCGAGCGCCTCCGTCGTCTGTGTCGTCACCACGATCGCCTCCTGGATGAAATGCGGCCGCTCAAGCATACCCGAAGCCGCCGCCTGTTCGTGAAGGGTAAAGGCGCCACAGGAACCGGCCCGTTCCATGACGTGGATCACATCCGTTTGCCATCCCGCTTTGTAAAGTCACGGTCTTTGTGGCGAGATGGAAGTTGGACCCGGTGCCTCCGGAACTCCTGCTCGGGACGTGGCGACGGGAAGCGGTTGCGGCGAGGTTTCGATTCTGTCAGGCTTTCGCCGCGAGTATTTGGCCATCCGTTTGACCTTGCTGGAGTATAACGTTGACGATCTTCCGGTCCGGACGTTTCAAAGACTGCTCTGTGTGTGTGCTCACCCTGGCCTTCGTGGCGGGTGCGCCGATCATGACCTCCTTAGGTGTGCTGCTGTTCTTCTGACGGGTTCACCGTCCCGGTCTCCTGACCTGAAGTTCGGTTTCAGCCGCGAGGCACGCGCCGATGCTGGACGCCGGCGCTGCCTTGCTCGTATTCCGCCCACCCTCGTTTGGTTCCTTGCCAGTGACTGAGGCGTTCGGGCGGCCCTCTCTTGGGCGCCGCGCGGCCCCCACCCCGCCCGCCGCTGCGCCTGTCGCAGGAGAAGTCCGCCGCCATCGGCTATAAAGGGGGATTGTTCCCCGTTTGCAGTCATGAGTGGTTCATGTACGCGCGACTCTTCCTGCTGTTTGCCCTGCTGTTCCTGGCTCCCCCTGGTTGTGCCGACCAGGGGGAGGGGCCGTTCCACGGTGGCGAGATCGAGACCGGGGATCTCGACGCCCTGCTCGAGCGCGGCAGTTTGCGGGTCGTCGTACCCGGTACCGCCATCGGTGAGCCGTCCCTGCCGCGGCAGGGTTCACCCGTGGCACAGCAGCGGGAACTGGCCGAGGCCTTTGCCGCCTCGCTCGGTCTTCACCTGGAGCTCGTACCCGTGTTCCGCCTGCGCGAGATGCTGCCCTTGCTCGAGCAGGGCAGGGCGGACATCATTGCCGCCAACCTCACGGTGACCGAGGGCCGCCGGGAACGGGTCGATTTCTCACTGCCCATCGATCATGTCCATGAGGTCGTGCTCGTCGCAGAGACGAACGAGGACATTCATTCGATCGAGGACCTGGCCGGCCGCAGTGTCATGGTCGACAGGGCGACGTCGTTCTGGGAGACACTGGCCGCCCTGCGCGAGGACTTTCCGGAAATCCATCTCCTCCCCAGTCTCGATCATTTTGACGACGAGTCGACGCTGGACATGCTCGTCGCGGGCGAGATCGACGCGACGGTTCGCGACAGCAACATCGCCGAGATGTACCTGGGCTACCGCGATGACCTGCGCATCGCCTTTCCACTGGGGGAGCGGCAGTCCATCGCCTGGGCCGTGCGCCCGGAGGCGCCGCAACTGCTCGCCGCCCTGAACCGGTTTTTGACCACGGAACAGCTGACCCGACCCCGGGAGGCCCGCTATGTGGGGGATCTCCCCGAACTCCAGGAGCGGCGCAGACTGCGCATCCTGTTGCCCAACTCCGCAGCTTCGTACTATCTCTGGCGTGGCGAACTGGTGGGTTTCGAATACGAGTTCGCGCGGCGCTTCGCCGAAGAGCATCGCATGCGCCTGGAGGTGGTGGTGCCGCCACATCCCGCCGTGGTGTACGACTGGCTGGACGAGGGGCGGGCGGATATTGCCGGGGGCTTCCTGGAACCCGGTACGGCGGACGGGCGGGGCCCGGTCCGGTTCACGAATCCCTGGCACCACGCGCAGCCTTATCTGGTCAGTCGTGCCGATGCGGGTGAACTCGCGGGCTGGGATGCGGTGACCGGAAGCACCGTCGCTGCGGTCCGCGACAGTGTCCTTTGGTCCGAGCTCGAGACGGTGGCGGATGAGCACGGGTTTGAGCTGCTGCCCTTGCCCGGTATCGCCGGCGATCTCGAGGATGTCGTCAACAGCCTGGTCGCGCGCGAGTTCGATTACGCGGTCGTCGAGGGGCACCTGCTCGGGGTGGAACTGGCGTGGCGCGATGACATTCGCCGGCAGTTCGAGGCAGGCTCCCCGATTCCGCACACTTGGGCCGTGCGTGCGTCCGATGAAGCCCTGCTGGAGTCCCTGAACGAGTTTTTCCGCAAGGAGCACCGCAGTACTTTTTACAACATCCTGTACCGACGGTATTTCGAGGATGAGCGCCGCATCCGCCGCCACATGGACGAGCGGATACGGGGGGCTGGGCAGCTTTCCCCCTGGGACGATCTGGTGCGCAGGTACGCAGAGCCGCAGGATTTCGACTGGCGACTGATCGTCGCGCAAATGTACCAGGAGAGCCGCTTCGATCCGGAGGCGCGCTCTTCGATGGGGGCGGCCGGTCTGATGCAGTTGATGCCGCGTACCGCCCAACAGGTGGGTGTGAAGGATCTCGAGGATCCTGCCGATAACATCCGGGGGGGTGTCCTGTATCTGGATTGGGTTCGCCAGCGTTTGCCCGAAGACCTGCCGGTGGCCGACCGGGTCTGGTTCACGCTTGCCGCCTACAATGCAGGCGTCGGGCATGTGATGGACGCAAGGCGTCTTGCGGCGCAGAAGGGCTGGGACCCGGACCGTTGGTTCGACAACGTCGAGAATGCCATGCTGCTGCTGTCGCAACGGCAATATTTCTCCCAGGCCCGTCACGGTTACGTGCGGGGCAGCGAGCCGGTCGCCTATATCAACAACATCAGCGCGCGCTACAAGGCGTACGTGCAACTGACCGAGGATCAGGCCTTCCTCAGCGGTGGCGACTGAGCGCCGGGAATGTGCTAAACAGCCTGCAGAGCATCACTTCGCTACGGACCATCCGGTAAGGAGAAGGGAATGAGTTGGGTAATCGATCTGGCCGCACTCACGATGAATGACGTGGCCCAGGTGGGCGGCAAGAACGCCTCGCTGGGCGAACTCCTGGGCAATCTCGCTGAGGCGGGCGTGCAGGTGCCTGGCGGCTTCGCCACCACGGCGGATGCCTTTCGCGCTCTTCTGGCGAAGAACGGGCTCGACGAGCGGATCAAGAAACGCCTGGATGGCCTCGACATCGACGACATCCAGTCTTTGCAGGTGGCGGGCCGCGAGGTCCGCGGCTGGATCGAGGAGGCCCATCTGCCACCGGAACTCGAGGCGGCCGTGCGCGAGCACTACGCTCGAATGGGTGAGAACGTGCCCGTTGCGGTGCGCTCGTCCGCGACCGCAGAAGACCTGCCGGAGGCGTCGTTCGCCGGCCAGCAGGAGACCTACCTGAACGTGCGCGGCATCGACGAGGTGCTGATCGCGCTGCGCAAGGTTTTTGCCAGCCTCTATAACGATCGGGCGATTGCCTACCGCGAGCACCAGGGCTTCGCGCACGACGAGGTGGCGTTGTCGGCCGGTGTCCAGCGCATGGTGCGTTCCGACATCGGCTGTGCCGGCGTCATGTTTACCCTGGATACCGAGACCGGCTTCCGCGACGCGGTCTTCATCACCGGCGCCTGGGGCCTGGGTGAGACGGTGGTCCAGGGTTCGGTGAACCCGGACGAATACCAGGTGTACAAGCCCGCCCTGCGCGCCGGCAAGCAGGCCATCATCGGGCGGACGCTGGGCAGCAAGGCGCTCCGCATGGTGCTGACCGACGGCGGAGGTACCCGGGTCGAGGACACCCCGGACGATCTGCGTTCCCGCTTCTGCCTGAACGACGAGCAAGTGCAACTGCTGGGCCGGTACGCGGTCGCCATCGAGGACCACTACGGCATGCCGATGGACATCGAGTGGGCCGAGGACGGCGAGACGGGCGAACTGATGATCGTGCAGGCGCGGCCCGAGACGGTCGAGAGCCGTGCCGAGCTGGGTGTCAACGAAACCTATCGCCTCGAGTCCCACGACAGGTCGCCACTGGCGACCGGGCGGGCCATCGGAGCCCGCATCGGCGCGGGCAAGATCCGCGTGGTCGATTCCCCGGAATCGATGCACATGGTGGAGCCGGGTGACATCCTGGTCGCGGATATGACCGACCCGGACTGGGAGCCGATCATGAAGCGGGCCTCCGCGATCGTGACCAACCGCGGCGGGCGAACCTGCCACGCGGCGATCATCGCGCGCGAGATGGGCATTCCGGCCGTGGTGGGATGCGGCGACGCCACGGAGGTCCTCCGCGATGGCATGGACGCGACGGTTTCCTGCGCCGAGGGTGATGACGGCTACGTGTACGAAGGAAAGATCGCCTTCCAGGTGCAGCGCACCGGTGCCACCAATCTGCCGCCGCTGCCGGTAAAGCTGATGCTCAACGTCGCGAACCCGGGGCGCGCCTACACCTTCTCGCGCCTGCCGCATGCCGGGATCGGCCTTGCGCGGCTGGAGTTCATCATCAACAGCCACATCGGCATCCATCCGCTCGCCCTGCTGGACTACCCGAATGTGCCCGAGGATGTGCGCGCCGAGATCGCCACCCGGATTGCCGGCTTCGACGACCCCGTGGAGTACTTCGTGCGCCGCCTCAGCGAGGGCATCGGGACGCTGGCGGCAGCCTTCGCGCCGGAGCCGGTGATCGTGCGGTTGTCGGACTTCAAGAGCAACGAGTATGCACACCTGCTGGGGGGCAGGGCCTACGAGCCGGAGGAGGAGAACCCGATGCTGGGCTTCCGCGGCACCGCGCGTTACCTGTCGGACAGCTTCCGTCCGGCCTTCGCGCTGGAATGCCGTGCCCTGAAGCGCGTGCGCGAGGACATGGGGTTGGAGAACGTGCAGGTGATGGTGCCGTTCGTGCGCACGCTGGATGAGGCGCGTGGCGTGATCCGGGTCCTCGAGGACGAGGGGTTGAAGCGCGGCGAGAACGGGCTGAAGATCGTGATGATGTGCGAACTCCCGTCCAATGCGCTGCTCGCAGATGAGTTCCTCGAATTCTTCGACGGTTTCTCGATCGGTTCCAACGACCTGACCCAGTTGACCCTGGGTGTCGATCGCGACTCCTCGCTGGTGGCCTCCTGTTTCGACGAGCGCGACGGTGCGGTCAAGGCACTGCTCTCAATGGCTATCCGCGCCGCGCGCAGCAAGGGCAAGTACGTGGGCATCTGCGGTCAGGGGCCCTCCGACCACATGGACCTTGCCGAGTGGCTGGTGGCGGAGGGGATCGAAAGCATGTCGCTGAATCCGGACTCGCTGATCCCGACCTGGGAACGGCTCGCGGAGTCGATGGCGCGTGACTAACCCGAACCATCCCCAGGTCTACCTGCTGTCCGACGGCACCGGCATCACCGCGGAGACCCTGGCGCGGACGCTGCTGACCCAGTTCGAGGGTCTCCACCCCGGCTGGCACCTGCGGCCGTTCGTGCGCAGCCGGGAACACATGGAGGACTTCTTCGAGCGGATCCGGAACGGGCCGCAGCCGGCGCTGGTCGTGGCCACCTTTGCCGATGCCGCCCTGCGTGCCCAGCTCAAGGACTGCCCCGTCCCCGTGCTCGACATCTTCTCGGACCACCTGGAACAGCTGGAGCAGGTCTTCCAGCGCAAGGCCGAGTCGGTATCCGGACGCGCCCACGGCATGGGCGATCTCGCCCGCTATGACCGGCGTATCGAGGCCCTGAATTTCACCCTGGCACACGACGACGGTCTGGCCACCGGTGACATCGGTCATGCCGAGGTCGTTCTGATGGGGGTGTCGCGCTCGGGCAAGACGCCGACCTGTCTCTACCTGGCGATGAACTACGGCATGTTCGCCGCCAACTACCCACTGATTCCCGAGGACCTCACCGGTGACACGCGGCTGCCGAGTGTGCTGCGTGGGCTGCGTGGCCGTCTCCTGGGCCTGGTGCTCTCGCCCGAGCGGCTGGCACATATCCGGGAGGCGAGGCGCCCCGGCAGCCGCTATGCCAGCTTGCCGCAGTGCCGCCAGGAGTGCCTCGCGATCGATGAGTTCCTGTACCAGGAGCGCATTCCGCGCCTTGAGGTGACCCATCTGTCGGTCGAGGAGATCGCGACCCGGGTGCGCGCGGAACTGGCCTGAGGCCGTGCGGTTCGCATCATCCCCATCATGGTGCATGGGGCTGCACCATCAAAGGGCAATCGGAGCATCGGAAGCCGGCTTTCCGGTGGAGTTGGCGCCCCAATCCGACGCGCGCTCCTGGCTGCGGGTCGTTCCTCGACCCGTCCGGCCGGGCCCGTCCAGGCCAGCCGGCCCCTCGGCCCTGCGATCCCACAGGTATGGCCCAATTCCTGCATCGGACCCGCCATGTCATCGTTGCCAGTCTCCCGCTCCGTACCCGCCCCGCCCATTGGGTCGTTGTCCGGATCCCCGTCAGCCGAGCAGGGCTGGCAAGCGAGACTGGAACTCGGTTTCGAGGCGGGACCGGACTGCACCGTATTGCGTCATCGCCGGCATGCCGGCCCCCTGCGGGTGCAACGCCCTTTTCACCCCGAGGGAGCTCCCTGCCACACCTACCTGCTGCATCCTCCTGGGGGCGTCGTCGGCGGCGACCGCCTGGACATCCAGGTCTCGGTGGAAAGCGGCGGTCATGCCCTGCTCACCACTCCCGCGGCGGCAAAGTTCTACCGTTCGGCCGGCCCACTGGCGCGCCAGCACCAGTCCTTCCGGGTTGCCGCCGGCGGCACACTCGAGTGGCTGCCCGCATTGAACATCGTCCACGGCGGCGCCCGGGTCGAGTTGCGCAACCGCTTCGAACTCGCGCCCGATGCGCGCCTCCTCGCCTGGGATCTGCTCGGTCTGGGCCGGCCGGGTAGCGGTGACAGGTTCGAGAGCGGGCTCTGCGATTCGAGCCTTCAGGTCATCGCGGATGGCCGATCGCTGCTTGCGGAACGGTTGCGGACCGAAGGTGGCGACCCCATGCTCAAGGCGGTCTGGGGGTTGCAGGGTCGCGGCTACCTGGCGACGCTGCTGGCCGCGCCGGCCACGACGGAGACGCTCGTGGCACTGCGGGGCCAGTTGCGGCAGGTGCCGGATGCTGCCTTCGGCTGTACCCTGTTGCCTGTACCGGGTCCGCGGTCGCAGGGGCATCCCCTCACGGGCCTTCTGGTCTGCCGCTGGCTGGCCGCAACCGGGGAGGCGTTGTGGGAATCGATGATCGAGGCCTGGGCACTGCTGCGCCCGCTGGTGCTTGGGCGGGAGCCCTGCCCACCGCGTATCTGGTCCACCTGAACCTGTCGGAGCCGTACATGGAGTTGACCCCCAGAGAGAAGGACAAGCTGTTGCTGTTCACTGCGGCGCTGGTCGCGGAACGCCGGCGCGACCGCGGGCTGAAACTGAACTACCCGGAGGCCATCGCGCTGATCTCGGCCGCGATACTGGAAGGCGCCCGCGACGGCCGCAGCGTTGCCGAGCTGATGTCGCTGGGCGGCGAGGTGCTGCGGCGCGAGGACGTGATGGAAGGGGTCCCCGAGATGATTCCCGAGGTGCAGGTGGAGGCCACCTTTCCCGACGGGACCAAGCTGGTCACCGTGCATGAACCCATCCGTTGACCGTGGGGTGGTGACCCAGGGGCCGAAGGGTGCAAGCCGGGTGATCCGTCAGCGGGTGTCGGCAGCATGGATGCTGCCGTCAAGCCTACAGGGATGTATTCACGGCGTCCCGCTGACGGATCACCCGGCTTGCATCCCGGGCACGGCCGTACTCAATCGACGAAGAGGCAAAGGATCATCATGACACCCGGTGAGTACCTGCTTGAAGAGGGCGAGATCGAATTGAATGCTGGGCGTCCGACGGTGACGCTGGCGGTGACCAACACCGGGGATCGGCCGGTGCAGGTGGGGTCGCACTACCACTTCCAGGAGGTCAATGACGCACTGGACTTCGACCGTGACCGGGCGCGCGGTTTCCGTCTGGATATCCCTGCGGGCACGGCCGTGCGCTTCGAGCCGGGGCAGAGCCGGACCGTCCAGCTCGTGGCCTATGCCGGGGCACGGCACGCGTACGGATTCCAGGGCCGGGTCATGGGGCCGCTGGACGCATCTGACGAGGGGGGGCGGTCATGAGCGTCAGGATTTCTCGCAGCGCGTATGCGGACATGTACGGGCCCACGACCGGCGACCGCGTTCGCCTGGCCGATACCGAATTGTTCGTACGGGTCGAGCAGGACTTCACGATCTACGGTGACGAGGTGAAATTCGGTGGTGGCAAGGTCATCCGCGACGGCATGGGCCAGAGTCAGCGCGCCGGTCTCGAGGTTGCCGACACCGTGATCACCAACGCGCTGATCATCGATCACTGGGGCATCGTGAAGGCGGATATCGGAATCCGGCACGGCCGCATCCAGGGAATCGGCAAGGCCGGCAACCCGGATACCCAGCCCGGCGTGAATATTGTCATCGGTCCGGGCACCGAGGCGATCGCCGGCGAGGGCATGATCGTGACCGCCGGCGGCATCGACGCGCACATCCACTTCATCTGCCCGCAGCAGATCGACGAGGCGCTGATGAGCGGCATCACCACCATGCTTGGCGGCGGTACCGGCCCCGCGACCGGCACCAACGCGACCACCTGCACCCCGGGCACCTGGCATATCCAGCGCATGCTGGAAGCCGCCGAGGCCTATCCAATGAACCTCGGCTTTCTGGGCAAGGGCAACGCCAGCCTGCCCGACGCCCTGCGCGAACAGATCGAGGCCGGCGCACTGGGCCTGAAACTGCACGAGGACTGGGGCACGACCCCGGCCGCGATCGACAACTGCCTGAGCGTCGCGGACGAATACGACGTGCAGATCGCGATCCATACCGACACGCTGAACGAGTCCGGTTTCGTCGAGGACACGCTGGCCGCGATGAAGGACCGCACCATCCATACCTACCACACCGAGGGGGCCGGCGGCGGCCATGCCCCGGACATCATCAAGGCCTGCGGGCGGTCCAACGTGCTGCCATCGTCGACCAACCCGACCCGACCGTACACGGTGAATACCGTGGACGAGCACCTCGACATGCTGATGGTCTGTCATCACCTGGATCCGGCGATTCCCGAGGACGTGGCCTTTGCCGAGTCGCGCATTCGGCGCGAGACCATCGCCGCCGAGGACATCCTGCACGACCTCGGCGCCTTCTCGATGATCGCCTCCGACTCGCAGGCGATGGGCCGGGTCGGCGAGGTGATCCTGCGTACCTGGCAAACCGCGCACAAGATGAAGGTGCAGCGGGGCACGCTGCCGGGCGATGCAGCGGGTGCGGACAATCTCCGTGTGCGCCGCTACATCGCCAAGTACACCATCAACCCGGCGCTGGCCCACGGCATCGCCCACGAAGTGGGGAGCATCGAGCCGGGCAAGCTCGCCGACCTGTGCCTGTGGCGCCCGGCCTTCTTCGGCGTGAAGCCGGCCATGATCCTCAAGGGCGGCATGATCGCCGCCGCGCCGATGGGTGATCCGAACGCCTCGATCCCGACGCCGCAGCCGGTGCACTACCGGCCGATGTTCGGCAGCCACGGGCTGGCGGTTTCGCGCACGGCGGTCACCTTTCTTTCCGGGGCCGCGATCGAGGCCGGGGTCCCGGAGCGATTGGGTCTGCGGCGCCGGGCGGTCGCGGTGCGTGGATGCCGCAGTGTGCGCAAGCAGGACATGGTGCTGAACGGCTGGATGCCGCACATGGAGGTGGATCCCGACACCTACCAGGTCCGCGCCGACGGCGAACTGCTCACCTGTGAACCACTGGCCGAGGTCCCGATGGGCCAGCGCTACTTCCTGTTCTGACCGCGATGCTGACCCTGACCCGGCGCTGCACGACGCCCGCGGAAGCGACGGCGATGCCCGTACTCCGCCTTCCCTTCGAGACCCGGCAGAAGAGCCGCTTCCGGGCCACTCTGACCGATGGCACCGAGGTGGGCGTGATGCTGGAGCGTGGCCAGGTGCTGCGCGGCGGCGAGTTCCTGTGCGCGGCCCCGGGCGACCTCGTGGTCCGCGTTGAGGCAGCACCGGAGCCGGTGAGTGAGGTGCAATCCGCCGACGCCCTGTTGCTGCTTCGCGCCGGCTATCACTTGGGCAACCGCCATGTGCCGCTGCAGCTGGGGCACGGTTGGCTGCGCTATCGGCACGATCATGTGCTCGACGAGATGGTGCGCGGCCTGGGCCTGACCGTGGGCTTCACGCAGGCACCCTTCGAACCGGAGGCGGGCGCCTATGCCGCTGGCGGCCATGCCCACTCGCATGCCCACGGTCACCAGCATGCGCACTGACCAACCCCGGACCCCGGTCACGACTCCGGCGAATGCGGGCCTGGCCCGGCGGCGTCTCTGGCAATTGATCAGCCCGACGCTGCCGGTTGGCGCCTACAGCTACTCCACCGGTCTCGAGCAGGCGGTGGATGCGGGCTGGGTCAGCAGCCCGGAGGCGGTGCGGGACTGGCTCGAGGCGCAGCTGCTTCGGGTCCACGCGCGCGTCGATCTTCCCGCGCTGCTGCGCCTGCAGGCGGTCTGGCAACAGGACGACGGACCGGGTATCGAATACTGGAACGACTGGCTGCGCGCGAGTCGAGAAACCTCTGAACTGCGCGCCGAGGACCTGGGGCAGGGTCGGGCGCTGGCCCGCCTGCTGGCGGATCTCGGAGTCGCCGCCGCGCAGTCCTGGGCGGCCCGGGAGGACGCCTGTTGGGCGACCCTGTTCGCACTGGCGGGCCGGGAATGGGCGATTCCTTCGGATGACCTGCTGGAGGGGTACCTGTGGTCCTGGTGTGAGAACCAGGTGGCCGCGGCGGTGAAACTGGTACCGCTGGGGCAAACGCAGGGGCAGCGCCTGCTGCGGGATCTGGCCGAGACGATCGCGGTGGCGGCCGATCAGGCCCGGACGGTCGATGACGCCGGCATGGGGGCCGGGTTGCCCGGGATCATCCTGTCCTCGGTGTTGCACGAAACCCAGTACAGCCGCATGTTCCGCAGTTGATGCAAGAGGGGGCGAGATGAAGGCGCAGGCACTCAGGGTGGGAGTCGGTGGTCCGGTGGGCTCGGGCAAGACCGCGCTGGTCGAGGCCCTCTGCCACCGGTTGCGCGAGCGCTATCAGCTCGCGGTGGTGACCAACGATATCTACACCCGCGAGGATGCGGAGTTCCTGATCCGCCGCGAGGCGCTTGATCCCGGGCGGATCATCGGCGTCGAGACGGGAGGCTGTCCGCACACCGCGATCCGGGAGGACGCCTCGATGAACCTGGCGGCCGTGGACGAACTCGAACAGCGCTTCCCGGGGCTCGATCTCGTGTTCGTCGAGAGCGGCGGCGACAATCTCTCGGCCACCTTCAGCCCCGAGTTGTCGGATCTGACCCTGTACGTGATCGACGTCTGCGCCGGGGACAAGATTCCGCGCAAGGGCGGTCCGGGGATCACCCGCTCCGACCTGCTCGTGATCAACAAGATCGACCTCGCGGACGGTGTCGGCGCATCGCTCGAGGTGATGGAGCACGACAGCCGGCGGATGCGCGGCGACCGTCCGTTCGTCTTCACGAATCTGCGCACCGGACAGGGCCTGGATGAGGTCGTCGGCTTCATCGAGACCCAGGGGATGCTTGGGTCATGACACGGACGCCTGCACCGGGACAGCAATGTGTTGAAGGGTTCGGCGCTGCAGCCTATGATCAGTCCAGGTGGCTGCTCTGGGGCAGTGCCATTGGGGATGACACTGACAATCGCAAAGGGGGTTAGCATGGCGAAGGGACCGAAGAAGAGCGTGGGTACTCCGGAAAAGGCCGCAATGACCGCACCCGCGAAGGCGCCCGCACCGGCTAAGTCCAAGGCGGCGCGCCCGGCAAAGGCCGCGGCGTCGGCGGCAGCCGCACCTGTCGAAAAGAAGAAGGCAACGCCCCGCAAGGCGCCTGCGAAGGTGGCTGCAGGGTCTGGGGCCAAAGTGGGGAAGAAGGCCGAAGTGCCTGCGGTGACGCCCGAGCAGCGTTACCGGATGATCCAGGACGCTGCCTACTTCATCGCCGAGCGCAATGGCTTCGTCGGCGACAATCACGCGTATTGGCTGCAGGCCGAACAGGCGATCGACGCCGAACTCGCCGGCCGCTGATGCCCTCCGGGGCGCAAGGAGCCCGATGAACGCAAACGGGCATGTCGGCACATCGGACGTGCACCCCTGGATCCGCTTGTGGGCGCGGTCCTTCGATGTCCTGCTTGTCGCGGTCCCCGTCGGATCCGTTTAGTGGTCCTGGTTTTCGCCGGCCGAGATCACTTGGCTCGGGGTGATGCTGTTCGGAATGGCCGTGCTTTTTTTTCGATCTCCTGATCGAGCCGGTCTTGATCAGCCGTCTCGCCACGACGCCGGGTAAATGGGTGTTCAGTATCCGTGTGACCCATCCCGACGGTTCTCTGCTGTCCTTCGAACAGGCGCTGCGCCGCTCGGACATGGTTTGGGCCAAGGGGCTGGGCGCCGCTACGCCGCGCTGCTGGGCCAGGCCCTGATGGCCGCCGAGCATTACGAGCCCTCGGCCAATGCCAAGACCTTCTGGGGCGAGGAGGGTGGGTTCGAGGTCCAGCATCGCGCGATCCGTGGGACACGGGTCATCGGGGCGATTGCGTTCGCGGTGATCGTGCTGCTCGCGGCGGGCCTGATCCTGCTGGGTGCCTGACTCTGGGCTGAGCCTGGGCTGACCCTGGTCCGTGAAGACGGACGTTCGCGCTCAGCCCGCGGACGGTACTCAGACGCTCAGGTGCCGGCTCACCAGCTCGTCGCTGAGTTCGCTGATCGCGCCCTGTGCGACCACCGACCCCTTCTCCATGATGTAGAAGTCGTCCGCGACGCGGCGGGCGAAGGGCAGCTTCTGTTCCACCAATAGTACCGACAAGCCGAGTTCCTTGTTCAGCTGCCGGATCACGTCCCCGATCTGCCGAACGATGTTGGGCTGGATGCCCTCCCCGGGTTCATCGAGGATCAGGAGCTTCGGGTCCAGCACTAGGGCGCGCCCGATGGCCAACTGCTGCTGCTGTCCGCCCGAGAGATCGCCTCCACGCCGGCCGCGCATCTCCTTCAGTACCGGGAAAAGGTCGTAGACGGAGTCCGGGATCTGCCGTGCCCGGTCTGCGCGGGCGCCGAGCGACACGCGCAGGTTTTCCTCCACCGTCAGTTCCGGGAAGATCTCCCGACCCTGCGGTACGTAGCCGATCCCTGCGCGGGCCCGCGCTTCCGGGGAGAGCCGGGTGATGTCCCGGTCCCCGAGGAGGATGCGCCCGCTGCGGATCGGCAGCAGCCCCATGATGCACTTCAGCAACGTGGTCTTGCCCACGCCATTACGGCCCATCACGCAGGTGCAGCGCCCGGGCCCGGCCTCCAGTTCGAGATCGCGCAGGATGTGGCTCTGGCGATAGTACTGATTCACACCGCTGACCTGGATCATGCCTCTTCCCCGAGGTATACCTCGACCACCTTCGGATCGCTCTGGATCTGGTTCATGCTGCCCTCGGCCAGCACGCTGCCCTGGTGGAGCACGGTCACGCGTCGGGCGATGGAACGGACGAAGGCCATGTCGTGCTCGACCACGATCACGGTATGGCCTCCGGCGAGCGAGACCAGCAGTTCGGCGGTACGCTCGGTCTCGTCCCCGGTCATTCCGGCGACCGGCTCGTCCACCAGCAGAACGCGCGGGTTCTGCATCAGCAGCATGCCGATTTCCAGCCACTGCTTCTGGCCGTGCGACAGGGCGCCGGCCATGCGGGCCCACTGCTGCTCGAGTCCGACGATCTGCAGCACTTCGTCGATGCGTGTGCGCTGTTCCGGGGTCAGCCGGTGGAACAGCGTCTTCCAGGCCCCCTTGTCCGACGCCATCGAAAGCTCCAGGTTGTCAAAGACACTGAGCGCCTCGAAGACCGTCGGTTTCTGAAACTTGCGGCCGATGCCACCCCGTGCGATCTGGTACTCGTCCAGGTTGAGCAGGTCGATGTCCTGCCCGAAGAATACCCTTCCCGCGTCGGGGCGGGTCTTGCCGGTGATCACGTCCATCATGGTCGTCTTTCCGGCACCATTGGGGCCGATGATGCAGCGCAGTTCGCCCTGGTCGATGCTCAGGTTCAGTTTGTTCAGCGCCAGGAAGCCGTCGAACCGTACGCTGACGTCGTCGACGTACAGGATCGTGCCATGCGAGGTATCGACCGGCAGTGCGAAGTCCGGTTCCGGCTGCAGGAAACCGAATACGCGATCACGACGCATCGTGGTCTGAACATTGCGTAGCGCGCTCATGCGTCGCCCTCCCGGCGTCGGCGGCGGAAGATGCCGACCAGGCCACGCGGCAGGAATACCGTCACCAGCACGAACAGGGCACCGAGAGCGAACAGCCAGACCATCGGGTAGGCGGTGGTGAACCAGGTCTTTGCGCCGTTCACCGCGAAGGCACCGATGATCGCGCCGAACAGGCTGCCGCGTCCGCCGACGGCCACCCAGAGCACGGCTTCGATCGAACGCAGCGGAGAGAATTCGCCGGGGTTGATGATGCCGACCTGCGGCACATACAGGGCGCCCGCGATGCCGGCGAGCATTGCCGAGAACACGAACAGCCAGAGCTTGTAGTGTTCGACCCGGTAGCCGGAGAAACGGGCGCGGCTCTCGGCGTCACGTACCGCGATCAGGACCCGCCCAAAGCGGGAGGTGACGATGTAACGGGCCGCAATATAGGCGGCGATCAGCACTAGGGCCGAGACTGCGAACAGCGCGACCCGGGTTTCCCGTGCCTGCACGGAAAACCCGATGATGTCCTTGAAATCGGTCAGCCCGTTGTTGCCGCCGAAGCCCATCTCGTTGCGGAAGAAGGCCAGCATCAGTGCAAAGACCAGGGCCTGGGTGATGATCGCGAAATAGACGCCGGTCACCCGGGATCGAAACGCCAGCCAGCCGAAGACCAGAGCCAGAAGGCCGGGCACCAGCACCACCATCAGCATCGCGAACCAGAACATGTCGAAGCCCCACCAGTACCAGGGCAGCGACTCGTAGCTCAGGAAGACCATGAAGTCGGGCAACTCGGGATTGCCGTACACGCCCCGGTCGCCGATCTGCCGCGTCAGGTACATGCCCATCGCGTAGCCGCCGAGCCCGAAAAAGGCACCGTGTCCCAGCGACAGGATGCCCGCATAGCCCCAGATCAGATCGATCGCCAGGGCCAGCAGCGCGAAGGTCAGGAACTTGCCGAGCAGGGCCACCCAGTAGGTCGAAAGGTGCCAGGGTGATTCCGGCGGCAGCACCAGATTGGCGTATGGCACCAGCACCACCATGGCGAGCAGCAGTACCAGCACGGTCATGCCGCCCCAGTCGCTCAGAAAAAGGCGTCGGGTCAACATCGGGTCAGGCCTCCGCCGCTCGGCCCTTCTTGGGGAAGAGTCCGCGCGGGCGCCGCTGAATGAACAGGATGATGAAGATCAGGACCAGGATCTTGGCCAGTACCGCACCCGTGTGCGGCTCGAGGAACTTGGTCATCATGCCGAGTCCCATCGCGCCGACCAGCGTCCCCCAGAGGTTCCCGACGCCGCCGAAGACCACGACCATGAACGAATCGATGATGTAGGCCTGCCCCATGTTCGGGCCGACATTGGTCAGTTGGGACAGCGCAACCCCGGCGACGCCTGCGATCCCGGCACCCAGGCCGAAGGTCAGGGCGTCGACCCAGCCGGTGCGCACACCGAGGGCACGCGCCATCGGCCGGTTCTGGGCGACCGCGCGCACCTTGAGCCCGAGGCTCGTCTTCTTCATCACCAACAGCAGCGCGATGAAGACCCCGATCGCGAAGATCAGGATGTAGATCCGGCTCCAGGTCAGCGACAGGATGGGGTTCACGTACAGGGAACCACTCAGCCAGTCGGGCGAGGCGACCGGCCGGTTCAAAGGCGAGAACAGCGTGCGCACCGTTTGCTGTAGGATCAGGCTGATGCCGAAGGTCGCCAGCAGGGTTTCCAGGGGCCTGCCGTAGAGGAACTGGATCACGCCCCTTTCCATCGCGACACCGACGAGTCCCGCGACCAGGAACGCCGCCGGGATCGCCAGCAGGATGCTGGTGCTGAGTGCCCCCGGTATCAGCGTCTGGATGAACCACGTGGTATACGCGCCGATCATGATCAACTCACCGTGAGCCATGTTGATCACGCCCATCACGCCGAAGGTGATCGCCAGTCCGATGGCCGCGAGCAGCAGCACCGAGCCGGCGCTGAGTCCAAAGAACAGATTTTCGGTGAAGCGGAAGAAGCGGATCCGTGACTCGATCGAGTCGAGCGCGTCGCGCGCGGCCTCGCGGACCTCCGGATCCTCGTCCCTTGTCGCTGTTGCCTCCAGGCGCACGCGGACCTCGCTGAGCAGCGACCCGCGCAGCAGGGCGATGGATTCGAGACGCTGCTCCGGGTCGTCGACGTTCAGGCGTGCGAGCGCCCGCACGGTCAGCAGCAGGTCTGTCACGCGCGGGTCGGTTTCGAGTTCCACGCGCTCGTCCAGATAGGCGAGGATGTCGGGGCTCACGTCATCGCGCATCAGGCGCCGCAGCGAGGCCGCGCGGCGCTCCGGATCGGGCGCCGAAATCGTGGCCACCGCGATCAGGTTGCGCAGTGCGTTGCGCAGGGGATTGTGTACGGGGATGCGGCGGCCCGACGCGATCACGTCCGCATCCACGAGTTCTCCGGTCAGGGCGTCGCGCCCGCCACGGCCGGTCTCCGCGTGGATCAGGATGTGCGGCGGATCGTCAGCGGTCGCGAGCAGGCGTCCCTCCAGCAGGGCGGTGAGGATCACCGGAACCCGAGGATCGCCAGTCGCGGCGAGCTCTTCGGCCACCCTGCGCCGATCGTTGAAACTGCCCTCGGGGAGGCGCTGGATCAGGACGTCGACGTCCGCTGCAGTCTCTTCCAGACCCTCGTAGACGGCCTCTTCCATGAGGTCATCGTCGGTTTCAACAGTTTCCCGTTCCGCAGATTCGGGATCGGTGCCAAGCAGACTCGGGTCCATCATGTCCCCGGTATAGGGATCGGCCTGCGCGATGATCCCGAATGCGGGTGTGGTCGTTTCCGTGGTCAGGTCTGCCGCGGGCATTTCCAACCCGAAGGCCTGTGTCTCCGCGTGCAGGCTGCCGCCGGCAACCAGCAGCCAGGCGGCCATGATCCAGCCCGAAACTCGACCCCGAGGAATCCCGTCAGGCGGTGTCGCTGCAGGCAAGCTGCGGATTTCGACATGTAAACCGCCGTGTGCGGGTCTGGCAACCTGTCGGCAGGACCCGTGCGGGAGGCAGCGCAAACGACGGGCGGATGGTGGCGCGAGGCAATATGCGGTCACCGGAGGGATTCCTCGGGGTTGGGTTCAAGAATTTGGGGTAGGGCGGCGGGGCACACCCCGCCGCCCCGTAACGATCAGTAGTTCTGACCGGAGCAGGTCTGCGTGACGGTGTTGAAGTTCCCGCAGGAGATCGGGGGGGTCCAGTCGGCGATGATGTCGCGGCTGCCCGGCAGGTGCGGCGACCAGGCATCGCCAGGGATCAGGTCATCGGTCTGCCAGACCACCAGGAACTGTCCGTCCTCCTGGATCTCGCCGATCAGCACCGGCTTCGTGATGTGGTGGTTCACCAGCATCTCGGCCATGCCGCCCGTGAGGTTGGGCACGGTCACGCCCTTCAGTGCGTCGATCACCGTGTCCACGTCCGTGGTTCCGGCCTTCTCGACGGCCTGGACCCACATGTTGAAGCCAATGTAGTGCGCCTCCATCGGGTCATTGGTCACGCGGTTCGTGTCGCCGATGAAGGCGTGCCACTTCTCGATGAACTCGGCGTTCTCCGGCGTATCCACGCTCATGAAGTAATTCCAGGCCGCCAGGTGACCGACCAGCGGGCGGGTATCCATTCCCGAGAGTTCCTCTTCGCCGACGGAGAAGGCGATGACGGGAATGTCGGTGGCAGACACGCCCTGGTTGCCCAGTTCGCGGTAGAAGGGTACGTTCGCGTCGCCGTTGATGGTCGATACCACGGCGGTCGGTTTGCCCTGTTCGCCGAAGCGTTTGATGTCCGCCACGATGCTTTGCCAGTCGGAATGGCCGAACGGCGTGTAGTTGATCATGATGTCCTCGTCGGCTACGCCGTTCGCTTTCAGGTAGGCCTCGAGGATGCGGTTGGTCGTGCGCGGGTAGACGTAGTCGGTGCCGGCCAGCACCCAGCGCTCAATGCCGTATTCGTTCATCAGGTAATCCACCGCGGGAATGGCCTGCTGGTTGGGCGCGGCGCCGGTGTAGAAAATGTTGCGCGAGGACTCCTCACCCTCGTACTGCACCGGGTAGAACAGGATGCCGTTCAGTTCCTCGACCACCGGCAGCACCGATTTCCGTGCCACGGAGGTCCAGACGCCGAAGATCACGTCCACCTGGTCCTGTTCCAGCAACTGCCGGGTACGTTCGGCGAACAGAGGCCAGTCGGAGGCCGGATCCACGACCACGGCCTGCAGCGGGCGACCCAGGACTCCGCCTTTGGCGTTCTGCTCCGCGACCAGCATCTCGACCGTGTCCTTCAGCGTGGTCTCCGAGATCGCCATCGTGCCCGAGAGCGAATGCAGGACGCCGACCTTGATCGGTTCCTCGGCCTGTACGGTGGCACCGAACAGGGACAGGGCCAAGACGATGCCTGGGGTTCGAACGGACGTGAGCCAGTGTTTTTGGGTCATACATGCTTCTCCTGGGTGTGGGATAGTTGGGACTGTTGCTGCCAGCCGCTATGTCTTGACAGTGGCCGGTAAGGCCCGGCGACGGCGAGGCGTGGCTTGGTGATGGCCGGGGCAGGTGGTACCCCGGCACTGGGCGCGGGTATGCCGGTGGCGCCGCGCAGGGACGGGACGTGACGTTGCCAGGCGCGGGCCCAGGCGAGCAGGCGCCGATCCTGCCAGGCCGGGGCGATCATGCTGATTCCGAAAGGCAGACCATCGACGCGAAAGCCCGCCGGAACCGCCAGCGCGCAGCAGTCGGCCAGGTTCACGAAGCTGGCGTAGCGGCCAAGCCGGCTGTCCTGTTCCAGGGGCTCGCCCGCGATGGCGCTGAGGAGTGGATGGCTCGGGGCCGTGGGCACCAGCAGCGCATCGTGACGGGCGAACAGCGCCCGGACCTCGCACAGCAGTTCCTGGCGCCGTTGCCGGGCCTCGAACACATCGCTGGCGGAGAATTCCCGGCCCCGGGCAATGATGGTGCGCACCACCGGGTCCACCGCCTCCGGGCGGGCCTCGATGAAGCCGCCCAGTGCGGCGTGCCGCTCAGCGACCCAGGGGCCGTGGTAGAGCAGTGAGGCCAGTTCGAACAGGGGGGTGAAATCGACCGCATGCAACGCCATCCCCATGTCCTCCATCCGTGCCATGGTGCCAAGCCACGCCAGTTCGGCGCGGTTGTCGCCGAACCACTCGGTGGACTGGGGGATCGCGAGGCTTTTCGGGATCGAAGGGGCGGAGTCGGTGGTCGGATCGGAACGTGACCAGGGGTCTTCGGGGTCGTAGCCCTCGATTACATCGAGGGCGACCCCGGCGTCGTCCGCCGTCAAGGCGAACACGGCGATGCAGTCCAGCGAGGGGCAGGCCGGCACCACGCCCTGCTTGCTGCAGCGGCCGCGGGTCGTCTTCAGCCCGACGACGTTGTTGAAGCCGGCCGGGATCCGGCCGGAGCCCGCGGCATCGGTACCCAGCGCCAACGGGACCAGTCCTTCGGCGACCGCCACCGCGGACCCGGCGCTGGACCCGCCGGCGACGTAGGCGCGATCGAAGGGATTGACGACTGCGCCGTAAGGGGAACGGGTCCCGGCGAGGCCCGTGGCGAACTGGTCGAGATTGGTCTTGCCGACCAGTATGGCCCCGGCGGCCTCGAGTCTCGCCACCGCAGGGGCGCTGATCGTGGGGTGGTAGGCAAAGCCGGGACAGCCGGCGGTAGTCGGCCATCCCGCCGCGTCGAAGTTGTCCTTGACGGCAAATGGCACGCCATACAGGGGCAGGGACGGGGGCAGCTTCTGCAGCCTCCGGATTTCTTCCTCCAGGCGTTTCGCCGGGATGCGGCTGATCCATGCATTCGAACCCGTATCGAGGTTCTCGCGCAGCGCGCGCAGCGATTCAGCCGCCGCCGCGAAATCGCTGCGCGAGGCTGCTGTCCATTCGGCGAGGGTTCGCCCGGTTGACGGTAGACTGGACACGGGTGTTTGCTCCAGACAGGGAATCGGCTCGGATTGTCTAAGCAGGAAATGTGCCGGGGCTCGGTCAGGCGGGTCCGGTTGGCTGCATGTCGCGGGCGATTCCAGCGGGCCGTGCGGTAACAACGATCCGCCCGCAGCGATCCGAAGCAGGGATTTTGTCGTTGTTCCCCAATCCGCAAACCGACGGCGCGATCCAGGCGCCGTTTTGGGGCCCCATTGCGGTGCAGAGCTGCCGCTGACTGCACCCTTTTTGCACAAGGCAGGCTCGTCGCAGGGTCGGGCGGGGAGAGCTTACGAACCCGGTTTTCCGTTTACCGGGTGCCGCCGAACAGGCGCTCGCGCACCATGAACAGGCCGGCGATGGAGCGTGCCTCCGAGCAGTCCTCACGCTCGAGGAGTCCTCCCAGATCCCGAATGGGCCAGGGAAGGACCTCGATCTCCTCCGGTTCGTCACCCGGGACACGCGCCTCGTACAGGTCCTCGGCGAGGACGAGGTGCGAGGTATGGGACATGTACCCAGGTGCCAGCGACAAGGCTCCAAGGTATGTCAACCGGCGGCTTCCGTAGCCGATCTCTTCCATGATCTCGCGGTCGGCGGCGGTCAGGAGGTCTTCGTCGGCCTCGATCTTTCCCTTCGGCAGGCCGAGTTCGTAGCGGTCGGTGCCGGCCGCATACTCACGGATCAGCAGCACCGTCTCCGGGTCGAGCATCGGCGCGATCACGACAGCGCCGCGGCTGCCGCCAACAAGTCGCTCATAGCACGTCCGGACGCCGTTGCTGAACTCCAGATGCATTTCCTCGACCTCGAAAAGCCGGCTCCGCGCCACCGTCCGGCGTCCGTGTACCGCGGGTTTGGAACGACGGCTCATCCGCGGTCAGGGCCGGTCGCCGTTCACCAGGCGCAGAACCGTCATCAGCCGGCCCTCGAACGTGGCATCGATGATTACGCCGTGCTCCGATTCCGTGACCCGGAATCCGGGTTGCGACTCCGGTTCGCTGCGCGCGAGGGTCAGGCCCAGGTCGCCCCAGTTCACCGCGACCGTCACGCGCATGGGGAAGTAGCCGTCGAGGTATCGGCGCATGAACGGCCCGTTCTCGAGTGCATAACTGCCGTCGTCGAGCATTTTCAGCATCTGTGAACGGGCGCGGATGCAAAGCTCCGCATCCGGCTGAATGTGGCGCAGCTGCACGCTGGCGCCCTCGACCCAGGTTTCCCCGATGTTGCTCTGCGATTCGATCTCGATTTCCCGGGTCGTGGCAGCATTGTAGAGGATCTGTGCACGGCCCACGCGGTCGAGGTCGCTGTGGCACTGACGCAGGTTGACCCAGCCGTCGTCGAGGCTGCTTGCGGCCACGGTGATCTGGTTTTCGTGGTGATGTACGCGTTCATCCGGCGCGTCGTCGAGGAAGTTCAGTGTGCCGCGGTTGCTGTCGGCTCCGGGGGTTTCCCACAGGCTGTCATCGTCGAAGGGGTCGTCGCTCGCGCCGGCGGTCAGTGGCAGGGCAAGGGCGGCGACCAGGCCGGTGGTGGCGAGACCGCCAAGGCGCAGGTTCGATCTGGCAGGCATGATGACAACCTCTCTGCTTTTTCCGAGTATTACGCATGGACATCGCAAACGCGTCAAAAAATCCGATGAATGAACCGCAGGCGACAATCCCGCCCTGGGCGGAGATCGACACGGTCCTGTTCGACATGGACGGGACGCTGCTCGATCTGCACTTCGACAACCGTTTCTGGCGTGAGCTGATTCCCACCGAGTATGCACTGTTGCATGCCCATGAGCCGGATCTCGCGCGCCAACGGTTGCTCGCCGAGATGGACCGGATCCGCGGTCAGTTGCAGTGGTATTGCCTGGATTACTGGGTCGGGTTCACCGGCCTCGACCTGCTGGCCCTGAAGCAGCGGCTGGTCAGGCACATTGCCTATCAGCCGCACGCGCTGCACGTCCTCGATACGCTCCGGCTGCAGGGCAAGCGCCTGATCCTGGTGACCAATGCGCATCCGCAGGTGCTGGCCTTCAAGCACGCACACACAGGCGTTGCCGATCACCTGGACCAAGTGGTATCCGCCCATGCGCTGAACTGCGCCAAGGAGGAGGCTTGTTTCTGGGATCGGCTGCAGACCGTGGAGCGCTATGAGCCGAGCCGCACCCTGCTGGTGGACGACAACCTCGCAGCGTTGTCCACGGCCCGCGATGTCGGCGTGCGTCACCTGCGCGGCATGCGCTACCCGGACAGCCAGGGACCGGCGATGGAGTCCGCGCATTTTTCGCTGCTCGAGAGCCTGGCCGAACTGCTGCCCGATCGGATTCTGCATCGATGATCGTGCGCGCGCGATCGGCAGCCCTCCGGCCGGACACCGAGCTGTTGAATCTCCAGAACCCATGAGGTTGAACTGGAATCCGGCGCAGTTGCCCAAAGGATAGGACGTAACCGAAAACAACCGCGAGGACGCTATGCGCAATGCCTCTTTCTCAATTGGACAGATCATCCATGTCCGCGATGGCGACATGCGTGGCGTCGTTGTCGATGTGGACGAGCACTTCCAGGCGCCGGTGGAACTGCCGGACAAGATCCGGGCCTCGCTGCCCAATCCCGAGCAGCCTTGGTACTACATCCTGGTCGATGGTTCCGAAGAACGGGTCTACGTGGCCGAGGAGAGCATGCATCCGGATACCGACGACTCCCCGGTCGATCACCCCGGCATCGAGCAGTTTTTCCGCCATTTCGACGAAGGCCGCTATGAACCCCAGTACCTGCTGAACTGACCGATATCGCCGGCTGGGCCGCGGTTCTTCCGGGCGCCCGGGGCCGGCCATGAGAAAACGATCCCGATCGTGCACAATCGCCCGATGCCGAGAAGCGCCTGTTTCCCTGCTAGTGGGCCATCCGGGAAGTTCGGTAACGATGGAGCACAGCCAGACGCGCCGGAGCAAGGCGGGCAAGTGCGGGAATAGCCACTCTATTTCAATCGTGCCCAACGCAGCGCCGGCGTGTCTGGCGCCGCGATCTGATACCGAACTTCCCGCATGGCTCACTCGGCCGCAGCCTTGGGCGGTCGTGTCGGATGCAACTCCGGCTTCTTTCTTCACGTGTGGCAGGGGAGGTGAGTGTTGATCGATCAGGGGGTTCTCGTCGCCGCCTTCGCCGTTGGCGTGCTCGGCGGTGTCCATTGCCTGGGCATGTGCGGGGGCATCGTCGGCGCGATTTCGTTGAGTCACACCGGCTCGGAGTCGCCCGCCTGGCCGCGCCTGCTTGCCTACAACCTAGGGCGCATGAGCAGTTATGTGGTCGCGGGCGCGCTGGCAGGACTGCTGGGCGCGGCGCTGCTCGGCGCTCTGCCGCAGGGGCAGCGCATCCTGGAATTGCTCGCCGCCGTGTTCCTGATCCTGCTCGGGCTTTATCTCGCGGGGTGGTGGCCGATTCTGGCCCGGCTGGAGCAGGTTGGTGGCCGCGTCTGGAAGCGGATCGAGCCGTTGGGGCGGCGCTTCATCCCCGTGCGTCATGCGGGGCAGGCCTTCGTGATCGGCGGGATCTGGGGTTGGCTTCCCTGTGGCCTGGTCTATAGCGTGCTCGTGTGGGCGCTTTCGGCGGGCAGCGCCGCGGACGGTGCGCTGCTGATGGCGGCATTTGCCTTGGGCACCCTGCCCAACCTGATGCTGATGGGCCTGTTCGCGGCCAGGCTCGCCCGTTTCGTGCGCAACGAACTCGTGCGCCAGGGGGCCGGGGCCCTGCTCATCGCCTACGGACTCTGGCGCATCTTCACGCTGTTCGCGTGACAGGACTAATTGCGGTAGAAGCTCTGGCGGAAACTCACCGGCATCGTTTCGTCATCGTCCGCTGCCGAGACGCGCAGGTTGAAGTCGATCACCTCTCCGGGGCGCACCGCGACCTCGGCCAGATGATAGTAGGCATCGCCGTCGCGGACCTGGCGGAAGCTCAGGTTACGCAGTTGCCGGTTGAGGTTCACCGCATGCCCGGTGACGCTGCCGGGCACCGATTCCATCGTGTCCTCGTCGCGCTTCATGATCACGATGTTGACCAGCGCCCTTCTGCTGCTGCGGCGGATGTTGTAGGCCCTGGCCACCTCCGGTGACAGGAAGGTGGTGTTCACCACGGTGTAATGGACCACGTGGCGATCGAACTCGATCTCGTTGGCGTGGCTTGCACCCGCGGCCAGAAGCAGAACCAGCAGAAAGCCTGCCCAGATCACGAACCGAATGCGCATGGGTACCATCCTCACGTTTCCTTGTTGAAGTTCGGGTTGCCGCCAGCCGAAGCTCGCCCCCGCGGAAGCGCCGTCCCGCGATGCGTCCAGCAGACGAGTGTAGCAGCCTGCAGAGACCCGGTATCAGACGGCTACAATGAGCGCACAATAATCAGCACGATGTAAAGGCCGATCAGGGCCAGCATCGGCGAGAAGTCGATCGCCCCCGTGTTCGGCAAGGCGCGGCGCAGGGGGCCGAGAATCGGCCGGTTCACGTCCGAAACCAGCCGGGCCACAGGATTTCCGCCACGAGAGCCTCCCGCCTGCAGCCAACTCATCACGACCTCGATCACGAGGCTGATGATCAGGATCCAGACCACGGTCACGAGGATCTCCCGAATCGAGGCGACCAGCACGAGTCCCGGGGCGATGTCGATGCCGAGCACCATCAGGCGCAGCCAGAGTTCGATGAACTTGAGCAGCAGGATCAGTACCACGGCTGCCAGGTCCAGGCGGCCCAGCGGCGGAATCACGCGCCGCAGCAGCAGCAGCGGTGGGTTCGTCAGTTGCACGATGGTCTGGGAAATGGGATTGAAGAAATCGGCACGGACCAAGCCGAAGATCAGCCGCAGCAGCAGCAAAATGATGTAGATCCCGAACAGGGTGCTGATCAAGAAATCGAGGATCTGGTCGAAGGGGCCTTGCATCGCGTGCTCCGCTTTTGGGCTGTCGGGGGCGTATTATCCACCAAGCTCCCGGCTGCGTGCAGCGGCCGCCTGCATCGCCTCCGCGACCAGTTGGCGGAGGCCGCCATTCTCGAATACCGCGATCGCCCGTTCCGTGGTGCCACCCGGCGAGGTGACGCGCGCGCGCAGTTGGGCCGGATCTTCAGCGCTGCCCGCCGCCAGCCTGGCCGCACCGGCAACGGTCGCCAGGCTCAATTCGCGCGCCGTGGCGCTGTCGAGGCCGAGTCGCTCGGCCGCCGCGGTCATCGCCTCGATCAGCAGGAAGACGTAGGCGGGGCCGCTCCCGGACGTGGCGGTAACGGCATGCATCTGCTCCTCCTCGCTGATCCATACCGTGGTCCCGACCGCGCCCAGCAGCCGCTCCGCCGTTTCCCGATCCGCCGCAGTGGCCCGGTCGTTCGCGAACAGTCCGGCGATGCCAGCCCCGATGAGTGCCGGCGTGTTCGGCATGGCGCGGATGATGCGCGTCTCCGCACCGAGCCAGGCGGTCATCTGAGCGGTGCTGACACCGGCCGCCACCGAGATGACCAGCGGAGCCGCCGCTGCGACCGCGCCCGCGAGCGTAGGTGCCAGCGTGGGAAGCACCTGCGGCTTGACGGCGAGGACCAGCGTTCGCGCCCCCGCCGCCAGTTCCACCGGCGTGCGCAGAGCGAGACCGGGAAACTGCGCGCGCAGCGCCGCTGCGCGGTCGGCGTCGGGTTCCGCGATGCCGATGGCGGCCGCATCGATGCCTGCGCGGATCAGACCGGCGATCAGAGCCTGTCCCATGTTTCCGGCTCCGACGAAGCCGGCCTCGAGTCGATGCTGGTTCATGTCTGCCTCGATGAAGGACTGCGTGGGCCAAAGAGTGCGGTTCCGACGCGGACCAGGGTGGCGCCCTCGAGGATTGCCGCCTCGAGGTCGTCGGACATGCCCATCGAGAGCGTGTCGAGCCGGTGTCCGGTCGCATTCAGGGTATCGCGGAGCTCGCGCAGGCGCGCGAAGGGGCGACGTTGTTGTTCCGGGTCATCGCTGGGTGCCGGCAGGGTCATCAGTCCCCGCAGGGCCAGGCGTGGCAGTTGCGCGGTGGCGTCGGCCAATGCCTGCAGTTCGGTCTCGCGCACACCGCTCTTGCCGGGCTCCCGGCTCAGGTCCACCTGCAGGCACACCTGCAGCGGCGGCCGGCCGGCGGGTCGCTGCGCCGAGAGGCGTTCGGCAATCTTCAGGCGGTCGACACTGTGCACCCAGTGCGCACGCTCGGCGACCACACGGGTCTTGTTGGCCTGCAGAGCGCCAATGAAGTGCCACTCCGGCGGTGGCTCCAGGAGCAAGGCCAGGGCATCGTGTTTGGCGACGAATTCCTGGACGTAGTTCTCGCCGAACAGACGTTGCCCGAGGGTGTGCAGGGCCTGTATCTCCTGCTCGCTCCGCGTCTTGCTCACCGCGATCAGCCGGACGCTCTCCCGGTCGCGGCCGGCCTGCCGGCAGGCGGCATCGATGCGTCGCTCGACCGAGGCCCGGGAATGTTCCAGTTGCGTCATGGCGCTATGATATAGTCCTGTGGTATAGAAATGCTGCGGGACTGCTAGTGTTGCATTCCAGTCCCCGGTTGTCTTGGGGTTTGCAGGGCGGTCCACCGCTCACATGGGGTTCAGGGGGAACTCAATGGATATCACCCAGCTGCTTTCCTTTGCCGTGAAAAACGGTGCATCGGACCTGCACATCTCTGCCGGTATGCCGCCGTTGGTGCGAATCGACGGGGACATGCGCCGCGTGAACGTGCCGGTGATGGAACACAAGGAGGTGCAGGCGCTGATCTACGACATCATGAACGATCGTCAGCGCAAGGACTACGAGGAGTTTCTCGAGACCGACTTCTCTTTCGAAATGAAAGGACTGGCCCGGTTCCGCGTGAATGCCTTCGTGCAGGACAGGGGGGCGGCGGCGGTGTTCCGCACCATTCCTTCGAAGGTGCTGACCCTGGAGGATCTGGGCTGTCCACGGGTGTTCGAGAAGATCGCGGATTACCCCCGTGGCATCGTGCTGGTCACCGGACCGACGGGTTCGGGTAAGTCCACCACCCTCGCCGCCATGGTGGATCATAAGAACAACCAGGAATACGGCCACATCCTCACCATCGAGGATCCGATCGAATTCGTGCACGAGTCCAAGAAGTGCCTGGTCAACCAGCGCGAGGTGCACCGCGATACCCATGGCTTCAGCGAGGCCCTGCGTTCGGCGCTGCGCGAGGATCCGGACACCATCCTGGTGGGCGAGTTGCGTGACCTGGAGACAATTCGCCTGGCACTGACCGCCGCGGAGACGGGCCATCTGGTCTTCGGCACGCTGCACACCAGTTCCGCGGCAAAGACCATCGACCGCGTGGTCGACGTGTTTCCGGCCGCGGAGAAGGACATGGTGCGTGCGATGCTGTCCGAGTCGCTGCGCGCGGTCATTGCCCAGACGCTGCTGAAACGCGTCGGCGGGGGGCGCGTCGCGGCGCACGAGATCATGCTCGGAACCCCGGCGATACGGAACCTGATCCGCGAAAACAAGATCGCGCAGATGTATTCCACCATCCAGACCAGTGCCGGGCTCGGCATGCAGACGCTGGATCAGTGCCTCAGGGACATGATCAACAGCGGCCTGATCACGCGTGAGGATGCACGGCGCCGGGCGGTGAACCCGGATTCACTCTGAGTCGTGTACGGGTCGACCAGGGGTGGTTTCGGCAGCATAGACAACAGACGACGGGGTCCCATTCATGGATCGTGACAAGGCCATACGTTTCATGCACGACCTGCTGCGCACCATGGTGGAGCGTGGCGGATCAGACCTGTTCATCACGGTGGGGATGCCGCCGGCGGCGAAGATCAACGGCTTGGTTGGGCCGCTGACCGAC
>Ga0207421_10000901_pt1 | contig 38621 bp, 29 predicted proteins | sample SodLakKL_010_SED_4_FD_187542 | JGI IMG/M metagenome (GOLD analysis project Ga0207421, IMG submission 187542) | Alkaline sediment microbial communities from Lake Tanatar, Kulunda Steppe, Russia - 8KL_010_SED (SPAdes) (version 2) | ecosystem: Environmental > Aquatic > Non-marine Saline and...
GCCCGAAGGAGGCGCCGACAGGACAGAGCCCGAAGGAAGCGCCGACGTGAGCGGCTGGGCCCGGACATGCGAGGTGGCCGGCCGCAGGGAGCGCGGCCGGCCACGGGGTCTGGCGGTGCGGGTGGCTAGCGCAGGCCGAGCGCGCTCGAGCACGCCGGCCAGGCGCCCCAGCCCTGGCTGGCCAGCACGTTCTCCGCGATGGCGATCTCCTGCTCGCGGCTGGCCTGGTGGGCGTTCGCGGCGTACTGGTGGCCGCCGTGCGCCTCCCAGGTCTGCGGGTGGAACTGCAGCCCGCCGTAGTAGCCGTTGCCGGTGTTGATCGACCAGTCGCCGTTGGACTCGCACTCGGCCAGCGCGTCCCAGGTGCTGCCGGCGACCGCGCCGCTGGTCTGCGGCTCCGGCTCGGGCTCGGACTCCGGTGCCGGCTCCGGCTCGGGCTCGGGCTCAGGGTCGGGCTCGGCGGGTGGGATGATCAGCACCTGGCCTGGCAGGATCAGGTTGGGGTCGTCGAGCTTGGTGTTCTCCTCGAACAACCGCTGCCACGTGGTGGAGAACTCCTCGGCGATCGCCGTGAGCGTGTCGCCGCGCTCCACGGTGTGCTCGCGCTCGTCGTCGCTGGCACCGTCGTCGGCGAAGGCGGGCGCGACGACCAGCGTGGCGGCGAATGCCGCGCCGGCGATCAGGATGGGGGTGCGGTGCACGTGCTGCTCGCGGGCTTGGGTCCGGCGCAGAGGGAGCAGTGCCATGATGGGTCCGTTCGTCGAAGTGATGACGAGGCCGTGCTGCCCCTCGCCGGCGGCTCGTCCCGGCGCGAGCCGCTCGTCGGCGCCGCTACCGTGGTGCGAGGTCACCGTACGGAGGCCCACGCCGCCCGCTGCGGTCGTGACCTGCCCGTGCGGGCAGGGATCTGCCGATCGGACAGGGGCAGGAGCGACGCCATGGAACCGACCTTCAAGCGCCTGTACAGGGCCGTCACGATGAGCACGGCGCCGGTGTGGATCGCGCTGATCGTGGCTCCCCGGGCGAGGGTGACGCGCCGGCTCGCCGAGGCCGCGCCGGCGCTCGCCGCAGGCCTCGGGGTGGTCTACGGCGGGCTGCTGGTGGCCTCGGGCGACGACGGCGAGCGAGTCGATTTCCGTGACGCGGACAGCGTTCGTGCCGGCCTTGCCACCGGCCCGGGGTTCGTGGCCGCGTGGACCCACATGGTCGCGCTCGACCTCGTCGCGGGGCGCTGGATCTGGGAGCGGGGCCTGTCGGAGGGGCGCTCGACGCGGCTGGCGCTGCTGCTCACCTGGTTCGCCGGTCCGCTGGGCGTGCTGTGGTTCTCGGTGCAGCGGCGCCTGCGTCCGCGCACCGGCTGATCGGCCAGGTCACCGAAACTCCCACGAGCCGCCGGTAGGGTTCCGCTGCGGCGCAGCGGTGCGCTCACCGCCCCCTCGTCCGTGGGCGGCTAGCCGCCCACGGTGACCTCGACGGTGTGCCAGCCCGTCGCCCCATCCGGGCGCGGGTCGCTGCGCTGACCGGTCTGGGTGCGCCCGTCGCCACCGACGACCCGCGCGCGCAGCGTGTGCTGCCCGGACTCGGCCTCCCACGGCAGGTGCCACTGGCGCCAGGCGGCGACGCCCAGCTCGGGGCCGAGCTCCGCTGCCTGCCAGTCCCCGCCGTCGACCTGCACCTCGACGGCCTCGACGCCCACCATCGGCGCCCAGGCGACCCCGGCGACCGCCGTCGTGCCGGCCTGCAGCGACTGTCCCGGGCGCGGCACGTCGATGCGGGCGGCCCGGCGCATCGGCGCCTCCTTCGCCCAGCCGCGAGGGATCCAGTAGGCGTCGTAGTCCCAGGTGGTCAGCTCGATCTCGATCAGCCACTTCGTCGCCGACACGTAGCCGAACAGCCCAGGGACGATCAGGCGGGCCGGGAAGCCGTGGCGGGCGGGCAGCGGCTCGCCGTTCATGCCGATGGCCACGAGCGCGTCGCGCCCGTCCAGCACCTCCAGGGGGAATCCGGCGTCCCACCCGTCGGTTGCGCGGCCCACCACCTGCTCGGCGCCGGGCAGGACGCCCGCGCGGTCGAGCAGCTCGTCCAGGCGCACCCCCGTCCACCGCGCGGTGCCCACCAGGTCGCCACCCACCTCGTTGGACACGCAGGCCAGCGTGATGTCGGCTTCGACCTGCGGCAGGTCGCGCAGCGCCTCGTAGGTCAGGGTCAGCGGCTCCTCGACGAGCCCGCGCACGCGCAGCACCCAGTTGCCGGCGTCGACGCGGGGGACGGTCACCGCGGTGTCGATGCGATAGAAGTCCTCGACCGGCGTGAGCACCGGGTCGATGCCCTCCACCTGCCGGCCCAGGTCCCGCGGCAGCGGCCCGGCGGCCTGCGCGGGCTCGGGCAGGCTCAGGTCGCTGGGCGAGAGCGCGAGCGCGCGACGCGCACCCAGCCAGCGACCACCGGCGGTGGACAGCACCGCCACCGCCCCGAGGGCCACCAGGCCCCCTACGAGGCGGCGGCGCTCCTGCGACGTGGCAGCGTCCTCGTGCGGGGTGGGCCGCACCGCCACGGCGGCTCGCGGGAGCAGGTCGGACCCCACGGCGACGAGTCGCAGCACCGCACCGGTGACCAGCGCGGCGGGCACGACCGCGAGCGCGGCGAGCTGCTCGCCGGCGCTGAGCGCTGGACCGGCGCCCAGGACGGCTGCGACGGCGATCAGGGCGGAGGCGAGCTGCCAGCTCCGTCGAGCCAGCAGCCCCACACCCGCGCCCAACGCCAGCGCGACCACCACGACCGCGGTCAGGGTCAGCGGACGCGCCAGCCCACCGAGCGCATCGATCGCGGTCGTCGCCAGCCCACCCGGGGCCAGCACGATGACGGTCTCGGCCAGGGCTCCCAGCGGCGTGGGGACGCCCAGCGCCCCGGCGGCCAGCTCGGAGACCCCGAGCCCGGCCGCGACAGCGCCCGTCCCCGCGAGCGCCGCCACCCGTGGCGACACGCTCTGGCTGCGATCAGGATCCACGAGCCTCACGGTACCCAGCGCCGCGCCGTCGACCCGCGCCGCACCACCGACCCGGCGCCACGTCACTAGGCGTCGCCGCCGCGGCCCGGTAGGATGTCATGCCCACCATGTCCGATCCTGCGCAGCCCGCACCGCCCACGGCGGCAACCCGAGACCCGACGCTCGGGCGTGCACCGCTGCGCCCGGTGCCCGACCTCGACGATCCGGGGCTGTACGTCAACCGCGAGCTGTCGTGGCTCGAGTTCAACCGACGCGTGCTGGCCCAGGCCACCGACTCGACGGTCCCGCTGCTGGAGCGGCTGCGGTTCGTGGCCATCTTCGCCAACAACCTCGACGAGTTCTTCATGGTGCGCGTGGCGGGCCTCAAGCAGCGCCACGAGGCCGGCTCGACCCGCAAGGCGATCGACGGCATGACGCCAGGCGAGCAGCTCGAGGCGATCTCGCGCCGGCTGCGCCCGCTGGTGGCCACCGCCACCGAGGTGCTCCACCACCAGCTGCTGCCGCTGCTGGGCCGCGAGGGCATCGCGGTGCGCTCGGCCGCCGACCTCGACGCGGAGGAGGACGCCGCCGTCACCGCCGAGTTCGACGAGGAGATCTTCCCCGTCCTCACCCCGCTCGCGGTGGACCCCGGGCACCCCTTCCCCTACATCTCCAACCTCTCGCTGTCGCTGGCGGTCACGATCCGCAACCCCGACACCGGCCAGCGCCGCTTCGCTCGCGTGAAGGTGCCAAGCGTCCTTCCGCGGTTCGTGGCGCTGCCCGACGGGCGCTCGTTCGTGCCGCTGGAGGAGGTCATCGAGGCGCGGCTCGACCGTCTCTTCCCCGGCATGGAGGTGCTGGAGGCGCACCCCTTCCGGGTGACGCGCAACAGCGACCTCGACCTCGAGGAGGAGGAGGCCGACGACCTCCTCATGGCCGTCGAGGAGACCCTTCGGCGGCGGCGCTTCGGTGCGGTGGTGCGCCTCGAGGTGTCGGCCGACATGCCCGAGCGCGTGCGGCGCACGCTCGCCGCCGAGCTCGACGTGCCCGACGACCACGTCTACACCTGCGAGGGCATGCTCGGCCAGCACGACCTGTCGCAGCTGGCCGACCTGGACCGCCCGGACCTGCACTGGGAGCCCTTCGAGCCGGCCACCCCGCCGGTGTTCGCCAACGCCATGCGGGACGCCGACATGTTCGCGGCGATCCGCCACGGCGACGTGCTGGTCCACCATCCCTACGACAGCTTCGAGGGGTCGGTCCAGCGCTTCATCACCGCCGCCGCTGACGACCCGGACGTGCTGGCGATCAAGCAGACGCTGTATCGCACCTCGGGCGACTCGCCGGTGGTGCAGGCGCTCATCCGCGCGGCCGAGGCCGGCAAGGGGGTGGTGGCGCTCGTCGAGCTGAAGGCCCGCTTCGACGAGGAGGCCAACATCAACTGGGCGCGCCGCCTGGAGCGCGCCGGGGTCCACGTGGTGTACGGCCTCGTGGGGCTCAAGACCCACACCAAGACCTCGCTGGTGGTGCGCCGCGACCCCGATGGGATCCGCCGGTACGCCCACATCGGGACCGGCAACTACAACCCGAAGACGGCCAAGCTCTACACCGACCTGGGCCTGTTCACCTGCGACGGTGAGATCGGCGCCGACCTCACCGACCTGTTCAACGTGCTGACCGGCTACGCCCGGCACGTCGGCTACCGCGAGCTGATGGTGGCACCGACCACCCTGCGCTCGGGGATCCGCGAGCGCATCCAGCGCGAGATCGACGTCGAGGCCAGCGGCGAGCGTCGTGGGCTCATCCGGCTGAAGATCAACAGCCTGATCGACCGCGAGCTGATCCGCGACCTGTATCGGGCGTCGGCGGCCGGGGTGCGCTGCGAGCTGCTGGTCCGCGGCATCTGCGGGCTCCGCCCCGAGGTGCCCGACGTCAGCGACCGCATCCGCGTGATCTCGGTCGTGGGCCGGCTGCTGGAGCACAGCCGCATCTGGCAGTTCGGCCCCGAGGAGGTCTGGATCGGCTCGGCCGACTGGATGGAGCGCAACCTGGATCGCCGCGTCGAGGCCATGACCCCGGTCAAGGATCCGGGCCTGCGCGACGAGCTGATCTGGGTGCTCGACCTGATGCTGGCCGACAACGTGCAGGCGTGGCGCCTGGCCGCCGATGGCTCCTGGGCCCAGCGCTTCCCCGGCGACGGGGAGGTCCCGATCGACAGCCAGCACCTGCTCATGCGCCGGGCACGGGCGCTGGCCGAGGGCCACGCGGACCCGACCGACGGCCTGCCCTAGCCGCTGCGCATCTGAGGCAGCGCGCCGCGACGGTGAGGCAGGCCGTCGCGCTCGCACCCAGCCCGATCGCTCATACGCGGGATACCATGATCCGCTGGGCGCGCGTTGGACTCGCCGCGCGCCCGCGACGCACGCCCGCGACCGCGCGCCCAGCGCGCGCCAGAGCGTCTGCCCCCGCGCCCCACGCCGCTGCCCCCATCCGCACCACGCTGCACCACGCGAAGGAGCCGCCCGGTGTCCACCGCCCTGGTCCGGCCGCACCGCCGCGGGATGCTGCGGCGCGGCTTCGCGCTGCTGGGGCGCGCAGTGCGAACCCAGCCCAAGGACTTCGCCATCGCGGTCAGCGGGGCGGTCCTGTTCGCGATGGGCATCCTCGCCCAGGCGCTGGTGCTGGGCTGGGTCACCGACGACGTCGTCGTGCCGACCATCGCCACCGGTGACATCAGCGCGCCGCTGCTCGCGGCCGCCTTCGGCGCGGTCCTCGCCGTCGGGGTGGCCAAGTCGCTGGGCATCATCTTCCGCCGCGTGTGGGCCTACCGGCTGCAGCTGGGCATGCAGGCCCGCTACCGCGCCGCGGTGGGCACCCAGTACCAGCGGCTGTCGCTGGCCTGGCACCGACGGCGTCGCACCGGGCGCCTGCTGGCCCACGCCAACGCCGATGCGGAGATGATGTTCTGGCCGCTCGCCCCGCTGCCATTCGCGGTCGGGGTGAGCGTGCTGCTGGTGGCCTCGCTCGGAGCGCTCGCGCTCACCGACTGGGCGCTGGCGCTGGTCGGGGCGCTGCTGATCCCGGCGATCCTGGCGACGAACCTGATCTACAACCGCGTGGCCGAGCAGCCCGCGGTCACCGTCCAGCAGCGCCGCGGTGACACCTCCGCGGCGGCGCACGAGGCCATCGACGGCGCCCTGGTGGTCAAGACGCTGGGCCGCGAGGACGCCGAGAGCGAGCGCTTCGCCCACGAGAGCGAGCGCCTGCGGTCGGCGCTGGTGCGGCTGGGCCACATCCGCGCGGTGTTCACCCCGACCATGGAGACGCTGCCCCAGATCGGGGTGCTCGCGATCCTGTCGGTCGGTGCCTGGCGCGTGGCCCAGGGGGCGATCACCACCGGCGACGTGGTCACGTTCAGCTATCTGCTGACCCTGATCGCCTTCCCGATCAGGGTGCTCGGCTTCGTGCTCGAGGAGCTGCCCACCGCCGTGGCGGGCGCTGACCGCGTCGACGGCGTGCTGGCCGCCGACGAGCACCTGCCCGGGGGCACCACGCCCCTGCCCACCCAGGAGGGCCCGGCGCCGGTGACCAGCGAGTCGGTCACCTTCCGCTACGACGAGACCGCCGACGCGCCGACGCTGGAGGCCCTGGACCTCGCGGTGCGCTCGGGCACCATCGTGGCCATCGTCGGTCCGACCGGGTCGGGCAAGTCCTCCCTCGTGGCGCTGCTGGCCCGCCTCTACGACCCCGACGTGGGCCGCTTGCGCCTGGACGGGGTCCCGCTGGATGACGCCGACCCCACGGGTCTGCGCCAGCAGGTGGCGGTGGCCTTCCAGGACGCGTTCCTGTTCGACGACACCGTGCGCGAGAACATCGCGCTCGGCGAGCCCTTCACCGACGCCGAGATCGTCGAGGCGGCCCGACTCGCCCAGGCCGACGGGTTCGTCGCGCAGCTCCCCCAGGGCTACGACACCGTCGTGGGCGAACGCGGGACGTCGCTGTCGGGCGGTCAGCGCCAGCGCATCGCGCTGGCTCGGGCACTGGTGCGCAAGCCGCGCCTGCTGGTGCTCGACGACGCGACCTCGAGCGTCGATCCGACCGTGGAGGCGCGCATCCTGGCGGGGCTGCGCTCGGCGTCGCTGCCCTCGACGGTGATCACCGTCGCCGCGCGCGCAGCGACCATCGCCGTGGCCGACGAGATCCTCTACCTCGAGCGCGGCCGCCTGGTCGGGCGCGGCACCCACGCCGAGCTGCTGGAGGTCCCCGGCTACCGCCGGATCGTCACCGCCGCCTCCGCCGGCGGGCACGGACCCGCGGAGTCACCGCACGAGCCCGCCGACGCGGTGGCCGACGAGCCCCGCGAGGACGGCCGGGCGCAGAGGAGGCAGCGATGAGCGAGGACGGCGCGCTGGTCGCCGGGCTGGATCGCGGCGCGCAGCGGGGCGCCTGGCAGACGCTGGTGCGCGGGCTGCGCCAGGTCCCCCAGATCCGCCGCGGCCTGCTGCTCACGCTGCTACTCGGCGTCGGCGCGACCGCCGGACGCCTCATCACCCCTGTGGCGGTCCAGCACGTGGTCGACGAGGGGCTGCTCGCACCCGAGGGCCCGACGCTCGCCAACGTCGGCGCACCGCTGGCCGGCGCGGCGATCGCGGTGCTGGCCGCCGGGCTGTGCGGGTTCGGCATGTTCCGCCGGCTGATCACCGTCAGCGAGGCCGCCCTGTACGACCTGCGCGTGCGCGCGTTCCGGCGCCTGCACGACCTGTCGATCCTCCACCAGGCCGAGGAGCAGCGCGGCTCGCTGGTGGCGCGCGTCACCGGCGACGTCGATCGCATCAGCCGCTTCCTGCAGGCAGGCGGGGTGATCCTGCTGATCAACGGAGGCCAGCTCGTGCTGGCCCTGCTGGTGATGGCCTGGTACTCGATCACGCTGACGCTGCTGGTCGTGGCCGTGTTCGTGCCGCTGGTGCTCCTGCTGCGCTGGGGCCTGCCCTACGTCATCGCCGCGCACCGCGACGAGCGCCGCGCTATGGGCGCGCTCATGGCGCGCATCAGCGAGTCGGTCGGCGGCGCCGACGTCGTGCGCGCCTACGGCATCGAGGACCGCACCGACGCGCGCGTCAGCGAGGCGGTGCAGCACCACTACGAGGCCGGCTTCCGCGCCGGCAAGCGCGCCTCCCTGCTGTTCTCGACCGGCGAGACGTTCGCGGCGGCGGCGTCGGGCGCCGTGGTGGTGCTCGGCGTGCTGATGGGCGTCGGCGGCGCCATCACCATCGGCGAGCTGCTGGCGTTCCTGTTCCTGGTGTCGCTGTTCGTGGCGCCGGTGCAGGTGGCCACCGAGGTCCTGGGCGAGGCGCAGAAGGCGATCGCCGGCTGGGACCGGGTGCTCAACCTGCTCGAGGCCGAGCCCGACGTGATCGACCCCGCCGCCCAGCAGGCGAACCCGGACGTGGCGCTGCCCGCCGGCGGGCTCGACCTCGTCGTGGACGACGTCGGCTTCACCTATCCCGACGGCACCCGCGCCCTCGAGGACGTCTCGATCACCCTGCCCGCGGGCCGCCAGGTCGCCGTCGTCGGCGAGACCGGCTCGGGCAAGACCACGTTCGCCAAGCTGGTGTGCCGGCTGATGGACCCCACCGACGGGCGCATCCTGCTGGGCGACGAGGAGCTGTGGCGCATCCCCTTCGCGGAGCTGCGCCGCCGCGTCGCCATGGTCCCCCAGGACGGCTTCCTGTTCGACGACACCGTGGCGGGCAACATCCGCCGCGGGCACCGCGACGCCACCGACGCCGACGTGCGCGAGGCCATCGACGCGCTGGCGCTGTCAGACTGGGTGGCCTCGCTGCCCGAGGGCCTCGACACCCCTGTGGGTGAGCGCGGCAGCGCGCTGTCGGCCGGTGAGCGCCAGATCATCGCGCTGGCGCGAGCCTTCGTGGCCGATCCCGACCTGCTGGTGCTCGACGAGGCCACGTCCTCGGTCGACCCGGGCACCGAGGCACGGCTGCAGGAGGCGATGACCCGCCTGTTCGCCGGGCGCAGCGTGATGATCATCGCCCACCGCTTGTCCACCGCGCAGGCTGCCGACGAGGTGTGGGTGTTCGACCAGGCCCGCCTGGTGCAGCAGGGCCCCCACGAGGCGCTGGCCGCGCAGCCGGGGCGCTACCGTGAGCTGGTGGACAGCTGGCGCGGGGTGCAGGTGGCCACCGGCGGTTGACCCGACGCAGCGCCGACGCGACCGGCCAAAGAGGTGCGATGCGAGCAGACGACTGGGCCCTGCCCTACCCCTCGACCCGCCAGCCGGTGTGCGGCGATGACGTGGTCGCCACCTCGCAGCCGCTCGCGGTCAGCGCCGGGCTGCGGGCGTTCGAGCTCGGTGGCAACGCGGTGGACGCCGCACTGGCCGCCGCGCTGGCGCTGACCGTGGTGGAGCCCACCAGCAACGGGATCGGCGGTGACCTGTTCGCGCTCGTCGCCGAGCCCGACGGGACGGTGCGGGGGCTCAACGCCTCGGGTCGCGCGCCATGCGGCCTGGACGTCGATCGGCTGCGCGCCGCCCCGGCGATGCCGCGCCTGGGCTGGGACGCCGTCACCGTGCCCGGGGCGCCCTCGGGATGGGGGGCGCTCGCGCACGACGGGGCCCGCCTGCCGCTTGCCACCCTCGCCGAGCCCGCGGTGCGCCTGGCCCGCGAGGGGTTCCCGGTCTCGCCGGTGACAGCCACCGCCTGGGCGCGGGCGCAGCAGCGGTTCGCCGACTGGCCCGCGTTCGCCGCGACGTTCCTGCCCGGCGGTCGCGCGCCCCGGGCCGGCGAGCGGATCGCGCTCCCCGATCACGCTGCCACGCTGGAGCAGCTGGCGGCCACGCACGGCGACGCGCTGTACCGCGGGGCGCTGGGCGAGCAGCTCGTGGCGCACGCGCGCGCCACCGGCGGGGCCCTGCGCGAGCAGGACCTCACCGCGCACACGCCCGAGTGGGTGTCGACCCTCACGCGTGACGCCGGCGGCTCCCGGATCCACGAGCTGCCCCCGAACGGTCAGGGGGTCGCGGCCCTCATCGCGCTGGGCATCCTCGAGCGCACCGACGTGGCCGACCGCGATCCCGACGACCCCGCGGCGCTGCACTGGCAGATCGAGGCGACCAAGCACGCGCTGGCCGACGCGCGCACCGAGGTCGCCGACCCCGACCGGATGCGCGTCCAGCCGTGGGCGCTGCTCGCGCGCGAGCGGCTCGACGCTCGAGCGGCGGCGCTGCGCACCGACCACGCCAGCGATCCCGGTCACGGCCACGCCGACCTCGGCGGCACGGTCTTCCTGGTCGCTGCGGACCGCGAGGGCCGCGCGGTCAGCCTCATCCAGTCGAACTACGAGGGGTTCGGCTCGGGCGTGGTGGTGCCGGGGACCGGGATCGCGCTGCACAACCGCGGGGCGGGGTTCGTCACCGATGCGTCCCACCCCAACGTCGTCGCCCCCGGTGCCCGTCCGTTCCACACGATCATCCCGGCGCTTGCCACCGACCACGCCGACGTCCCGCGAGCGGCCTTCGGCGTGATGGGCGGGCCGATGCAGGCCCAGGGCCACGTGCAGCTCGTGTGCCGATCGACGCTGGCCGGGCAGGGCCCGCAGGCCGCCATCGACGCGCCGCGCTGGCGGGTAGACGCCGGGCGGGAGGTCGCGCTGGAGCCGGGCGTGCCGGCGGCCACGCGCCGTGACCTGGCGCGACGGGGCCATCGCGTGACGGTGGCCGAGCCGGCCGGGTTCGGCGGCGCGCAGGCCGCGGTCGCCCTCCCCCACGGCGGCTGGGCTGCGGCCTCCGATCCGCGCAAGGACGGGCAGGCCGCCGGCCGCTGACGCGGCCAGCGCCGCCGCGGGACCGCAGACGATGGGTGGAGGGGAGGAGGCTTCGGTGGTCACGGGGGACGCTGTGCGACCGCGGCGCCTGCTGACGCGGCGCCTGCTGACGCTGCTCGCTGCGTTGGCCCTGCTCGCGGCGGCGTGCGAGCGCGGCGAGCAGCCCGACGGCGGTGCGGACGAGCCCGCACCGCAGGCCCCGACCGACGAGCCGACCGACGAGCCGACCGAGGAGGCCGACGACGCCGACGAGGTGCTCGAGGGTGGCACCGTGGTCTGGGCCCTGGAGCAGGAGCCGGCCACGCTCCTGCCGATCGTGACCGGCGGCAACCTCTACGCCACCTCGCAGATCACCCTGCCGGTGCTGCTGCCGCTGTTCCACATCACCCCCGACGCCGAGTACCGACCCACCTCGCTGCTGGCTGACTGGGAGGTCGATGAGGACCCCACCGAGGACGCGGCGCTGGCCGTCACCTATGTGCTCGACGAGGATGCGCGCTGGAGCGACGGCGAGCCGGTGACCGCCGCCGACCTGCTGTTCACGATCGAGGTGAACCGCGCCGAGGACCTGGCAGCGACCTCGCGGGCGATCTGGTCGCAGATCGACCTCGCGACCACGGCCGAGGGCGTGGATCCCGATGCGGCCGAGCTCACGGTCTTCTACCCCGAGCCCTACGCCTTCTGGCAGAGCACGTTCGCGACCGCCAGCGGGATCGTGCTGCCCGAGCACGTCCTCGGCGACCGCGAGCCTGCCGAGCTGGGCGACCTGTGGACGCTCGAGCAGGGCATCGTCGATCCGGCCACCGACGAGCCGATCGCCTCCGGACCGTTCCAGCTCGACAGCGTCACCCCGGGCGAGCGCGTCCGACTCGTCCGCAACGACGCCTACGGCGGGCAGGCCGCGAACCTCGACGCGCTCGAGTTCGCGTTCATCCCCGAGAGCGGCAGGCAGCTGCAGCAGCTGCGCGCCGGCACCGTCGACCTGATCGACCCGCAGGTGCAGCTCGACCTGGTCGCGCAGCTGGAGGAGATGGAGGGCATCGACTTCCAGACCGACCTCGGCCCGACCTGGGAGCACCTGAGCCTGCAGAGCACCCGGGAGCCGCTCGACCAGCGCGTGGTGCGCCAGGCCATCGGCTACGCGCTGGACCGCGAGGCGTTCGTCGCCGAGCTCCTCACCCCGATCCAGCCCGATGCCGAACCGCTGAGCTCCCTGCACTTCATGACCGACCAGCCCGAGTACGAGCCGAGCTTCGCCGAGGCGCTGGACGGCGACGCGCAGGACGCCGTCGCGCTGCTGGAGGACAGCGGCTGCGAGCGCGACGACGACGAGATCTTCCGGTGCGAGGGCGAGCGCCTCGAGCTCGACTGGGTGTCCACCGCCGGCAACGAGCGGCGCGAGCTGTTCCTCGAGCTGGCCCAGCGCGACCTGCTGGACGCAGGCATCGCGATCAACGAGGACCTGCGGGACCCCGCGGAGGCGTTCAGCGCCGACCTGCTCGATGCGGGCGCCTACGAGCTGCACAGCTTCGCCTGGATCGGCGCGCCCGAGCCGGCCAGCGCCATCGAGCTGTGGGGCTGCTTCGAGCGCGACGAGGACGGCACGCCCCAGCGCGGCGCCACGCCCGACGACCCCCTGGACCCCGACTGGGACGGGTACGGGGCGCAGAACCACCACCGCCACTGCCCCGAGCCCGAGGTCAGCGACACGCTGCTGGAGACGCGGCGCACCCTCGACGCTGACGAGCGCGCCGCGCTGTTCAACGAGGTCGACGCGGCTCTGGCCGAGGACCTGCCGGTCATCCCGCTGTTCCAGCTGCCCCACGTGGTCGCCTACAACGAGCGCGTGACGGGGATCGAGCTGAACACGACCCAGCAGGGCCAGGTCTGGAACGTCGCGGAGTGGGGCGTGCGCGAGCGGTGACGTCGCGCCGGCCCTCGGCGCCCGCCGCTGGTCAGGGGTCCGCGTCGACCGTGGGGCTCAGCGCGAGGGTGCGCAGGTCGAAGCGTCCCAGCGGATGGGGCCGCAGCCCCTCCACCTCGGGGCTCTGGACCAGCGGACGCGCCTCGCCCAGCAGCGGCAGCACCACCGCGTGCTCGTGGGCGCGCTCCTCGGCGTCGCCGAGCCAGCGCTGGCGCAGCAGCGGGTTGGTGGCACCGCGCGCGTCCTCGAGCAGCTCGTCGAGCTCGTCGTCCTGCAGGCCCGTGTGGTTCCAGCGCCCCTCGCTGTGCAGCAGCGGCCAGAGGACGTCGAGGCCGGTGAGGTGCTCGGGTCGCCAGCCGATGCGAAACAGGTCGCCCTGCCCGGCCCTGACCGCGTCCCAGTAGGCCTCGTAGGGCCGCCGCTCGACCTCCAGGGTGACGCCGACGGCCGCCAGGTCCGCAACGAGCCGCTCGACGAGCGGCTCATGGGCCGGGGCGTCGTCGATCACCAGGGTCAGCGTCTCGACGTCCGCGCTGCCGAGCGTCGCGCGCGCCGCGAACGGCGCGTAGCTGCAGTGGTCGCAGCGACCCTCCTCGGCGGCCCGCAGCTGCGGCAGCAGCAGCGCGTCCGCTGCGACGGACCCCTGATCGGGCAGCGCCTCCACCAGCGCCTGGCGGTCGATCGCGGCGCTGACCGCCTGGCGCAGCTCCGGGTCGTCCAGAGCGCCGTCGGCGCGCACCCCCAGCGCGGTCAGCGCCGGGGAGCGGCCGAGATCGACGCCGCCAGGGTCGCCTCGGTCGAGGTCGCCGTGGCGGGCCCTTGCCGAGCGCAGCGCCCCGGAGGGGACGGGGGCGACGTGCACCCGCTCCTGCTGGAAGGCGACGTAGGCATCGTCGGGGGGCAGACGGTGGAAGAAGATCTCGTCCACGGCGCTGTGCTGCAGCCGCCCCGGTTCGTCGACGGCGCGCACGCGGATCTCACGCTCGGGCGCATCCGGCTCGGCCATGACGAACGGACCGTTGCCGACCGGTCGGTCCTGCTCGCGGTCGGGATCCTCCTGCCAGCGCTCGCGGGGCACCGGCGCGAGGCTGGGATGCGACACCAGCACGTCGAGCTGACCGTGAGGACGGTCGAGGACGACCTCCAGGGTGCGCTCGTCGACTGCCTGCACGCCCTCCAGCGCGTCGCGCCGCCCCTCGGCGACCGCCTCGTAGCCGCGCACGTCCTCGAGCAGGAAGCCAGCCCGGCCCTCACGCGCGGCGCGGTCCCAGGCGAAGGCGACGTCCTCGGCGGTCACAGCACGAGGTCCGCCGTCCTCCTCGGGCACGTGGAAGCGAGCGTCGGGGTCCAGCTCGAAGCGCCACCGGGTGGCGTCCTCGTCAGCCGACCACGACAGGGCCAGGCCGGGTCGGGCCCGCCCCTCGGCCTCGACCCGCGTCAGCGGGGTGAACAGCGCCGAGACGACCAGCAGCTCGTCGCGGGTCGTGGCGTCACCGGGGACCAGGTGCTCGACGTCATCGACAGCCCAGCGGACCACATCGCGCTCCGTCCCCGCCTCCCGTGCCTGCGGTGGGCCCGGGGCCTGCTCGGGCTCGGCGGCCTCCGGCCGCTCCGGGGAGGAGGAGCCGCCATCCCCCTCGGCCGGCTCCTGTGCGCATCCCGCGACCAGCGCCGCGAGGCCGAGGATCAGGAGCACCCACCACGCGCGTGCCGGAGGTCGCACCGCCGGCACCTCCTCGGGGTCAGACCAGGCGCAGGGAGAGGGTGACCGTCGTGACGGCGAACAGCACACCGATGACCAGCGTGAGACGGTCGATGTTGCGCTCCACGACCGTGGAGCCCGAGAACGAGGACACGGCCCCGCCCCCGAACACATCGGACAGGCCACCGCCGCGACCGGACTTGACGAGGATCAGCCCGATCATGGTCAGCGACACCAGCACGTGCAGCACGAGGGTGGCGGTGGTGAGCACGGGTCCTCCAGCGGCGGTCGTCTGCGGGGCAGCCACCCCAGGGGCAGCCAGGCCCCGGGCTCGCCACAGGGTAGCAGCGCGCACCGCGCTGCGATTCGACCCACCGGGGCGGTGGCTAGCCCTCGGAGCTGAGCGCGAACACCCCGACCTCAGCACCGGTCTCGTTGCGGGTGGACACCAGGGGCCTGGCCTCGCTCACCTCGCCGGGCGGGCCCAGCTCCCAGGGCTGGCGCTCCGCGTCGCCCCAGGTCAGCCGCTCGCGAGGCTCGTCGCGCAGAACGCCTGTCTCCATCTCCGCCCGCGTCTCCACGCGGGCGGCGCTCTGCCGCGTCGGCTCACCGACGCGCTCGAGCGCGTCCGCGCCGGCAGTGGCCGTCGTGCGGGTGTGCTCGATCCCCTCGGGGCCCTTCGCGCCGTCGTCGCCGGCCGACTCGGCCGGGGCCAGGGCGCGGAAGGTCTGGAGCGCTGGCGCCTCGGCGGTGGCGGTCACCGCAGAGCCGGAGAGGTACAGCAGGGCGAGCTCCTCGGTCGCGAGGTCCGAGGCGATCCAGGAGGGGACCCCGACGGTGGCCACCGCGGCCAGGGCGATCGACGCGCAGACCACACCCGCCTCGACGCGCCGGCGCACCGGACCGGGCGCGGGCTTGCGCGCGATCAGGCGCTCGATGCGCGCGGCCACGAACCCGTTGCTCCCGGGCTTGGCACGGCCGCGCCGCCACCACGCGCGTCCACGGGTCGAGGCCATGGCGCACGCCACGCGCGGGGCGGGGGCGCGGCTGCGGTCGAAGACCTTCAGCAGGCCCGAGGCCAGCGCGGCTGGCCGACCCGTGACGGCGCTGGCGGCCTCGTCGGCTCCCTCCTCCTGCTCGCGACGCAGCCAGGCGGCCCCGAGGTGCAGCGGCACCAGGAACCAGCCGAGGTCGCGCACCAGCCCCGCGGCGAGCCCGACCGCGGCGTCGCGCCGGGCGACGTGGGCGAGCTCGTGAGCGAGCAGCCCCTCGCGCTCGGCCTCGTCGAGACCGTCCAGCAGCGCGGGATCGACCACGATCACCGGCCGTCGCAGGCCACCGGTGAACGCTCCTCCCGGGCAGCCGGGCAGCAGCAGCAGCGGGGGCGGGGCGATGCCCAGGCGGTGCGACAGGTCGGCTGCGGTCGCACGCAGCGGATCGCCCTCGGGCGCGGGTCGGGCGGGGGCGAGGAGCCTGCGCCAGGTGGCCAGCCCCGCCAGGCGCCGACCGATGAGCAGCGTGGTGATCAGAGCGTAGACCACGAGCAGCACGTCGATGCCAAAGCCTCCGGTGAGCGAGCGGTACTCGCCGACGTACTCGAGGATCCGCCCGCCCTCCAGGGCACTGCTCGCCACGCGGACCTGCGGGAGGAAGGCCTCTCCCACCGAGGTCACGGCCGCCACGACGGCGGCGGCCACCGGCGCGAGCACCAGGGCGCGCCGGGCGCGCAGGCTGCGCACCACACCCAGGCCGATCAGGGTCGCCGAGAGCGCGACCGCAGCCAGTGAGCCCAGCAGTGCCCGCACCGCGAACGATTCCGTCGCGAAGGTGAGCGAGAGGCCGCTGGGCAGCGCGCCGAGATCCATGGTGTCCCTAGGCTACTGCTCCTGCTGCCGGGACTCGTCGATGCGCTGGCGCAGCACCTCCATGGCCTCCGGCTCGCTGCCGTCGTCCATGACGTCGACGAAGTAGCGCATGGCCGGCGTGGGGAACGCGTGGACGAGCCAGTCGACGACCGACGTCACGGTGCTGCGCGCGTACTCCTCGCGGCTGACCGCGGGGCGGTACCGGTGGGCGAGGCCGGAGGTGTCGCGCTCCAGCAGCCCCTTGCTCGCCAGCCGCGTCATGGTGGTCATCACCGTCGTGTAGGCGATATCGCGGTCGCTGGCGAGCTCGGCATGCACATCGCGCACCGTGCTGTCCTCGAGGCGCCACACGACTTCCATGACATCGGTCTCGAGCGGCCCGAGGAGCCCGCGCAGCTCTGGGTTCTGGTTGGTCATCGATCGCCTCCGGCTCGGTCGCGCGTTACCACGATGCGGATCGTACACCGTGTGCGCGCTACGGGACACAGGGCGCGCAGACGCGGCGCGGCGCGCGCTCGCCGCACGCCGCGCCCTTCCCGTCGTCAGAGTCGGTGGTAGGAGCAGAGCACGGCGAAGTCCTCGGGGTCGAGGCTGGCGCCACCGACGAGGGCGCCGTCCACGTGCTCCTGGCCCATCAGGTCCTTGACGTTGCCCGGCTTGACGCTGCCGCCGTACTGGATGCGCAGGCCGTCGGCGACGGCCTGCCCGTACTGCTCGGCGATGCGGGTCCGGATCGCCCCGCACATCTCGTCGGCGTCGGAGGGCAGCGCGGTCTTGCCGGTCCCGATGGCCCAGACGGGCTCGTAGGCAACCACCACCTCGGCCATCTGCTCGGCGGTGATGCCGGCCAGGCTGCCGTCGAGCTGGCGCCGGACCACGCCCTCGGCCTCACCGGCCTCGCGCTGCTCGAGGGTCTCGCCGACGCACACGATCGGGCGCATCCCGTGGGTGAGCACTGCGCGCGCCTTGGCGTTGACGGTCGCGTCGTCCTCGCCGAACAGCTCGCGCCGCTCGGAGTGGCCGACGACCACGTAGGCGACGTCGAGCTCGGCCAGCATCGGCGGGCTCACCTCGCCGGTGAAGGCGCCCTGATCCTCCCAGTGGCAGTCCTGCGCGCCGAGCTGCAGCTTCAGGTCGTCGCCCTGGATGAGCGTCTGGATGCTGCGCAGCGCGGTGAACGGTGGGCACACCGCGATCTCGGCGTGCTCGTAGTCACGGTCCTCGAGGCGATAGGCGAGCTGCTGCACCACCTGGATCGCCTCGAGGTGGTTCTTGTGCATCTTCCAGTTGCCGGCAAGGATCGGGGTGCGGTGGGCCACGGCGTCCTCCTCTGGGTCGGGCCGGTGCGCGGTGCGGTGCGTAGGTGAGCAGGGGTGGGGCGACGCGCCAGCGCCGCCCCGCCCCACCGTTGGTCAGCGCCGCAGCGCGGCGATGCCGGGCAGGTCGATGCCCTCGAGGAACTCGAGCGATGCACCGCCCCCGGTGGAGATGTGCGACATCTGGTCGGCGAGGCCGAGACCGCGCACCGCTGCGGCGCTGTCGCCGCCGCCGATGACGGTGAAGCCGCCGCTGCGGGCCACCGCGCGGGCGACCCCCTCCGTGCCGGCGGCGAACGGTGCCCACTCGAACACGCCCATCGGGCCGTTCCACAGCACGCTGGCGGCATCCGAGAGGGCGCTGGCGTAGCGCTCGACCGACTCGGGCCCGATGTCGAGGCCCATCATGCCGGCGGGCACCCCGTCGGCGGGGACCGTGCGGTGCGCCGCGTCGGGGGAGAACTCCTCGGCGGCGGTCACGTCGACGGGCAGGTGCAGCTCGACGCCGCGCTGGTCGGCGTCGGCCAGCAGCGAGCGGCAGGTGTCGAGCTGGTCCTGCTCGATCTTGCTGTCGCCGACGTCCCCGCCGCGCGCCACGATGAACGTGTAGGCCATCGCACCGCCGATCAGGAGGCGGTCGACGCGAGTGAGCAGGTTCTTGATGACGCCGAGCTTGTCGGACACCTTCGCGCCGCCGAGGATCGCCACGAACGGGCGGGCCGGGTCGTGCAGGAGGCCGCCGAGCGCCTTGACCTCGGCCTCCAGCAGCCGTCCGACGGCCACCTGATCCACGCGCGCGGGCACGCCGGTCACGCTGGCGTGCGCGCGATGGGCGGCGCCGAACGCGTCGTCGACGTAGACGTCAGCGAAGGCGGCGAGCTGCTCGGCCAGCGCCTCGTCGCCCTTCTCCTCGCCGGGCTCGAAGCGCAGGTTCTCGAGCAGGGCCACGTCGCCGTCGCCGAGCGCGTCGACGGCGGCCCGGGCGTCCTCCCCCGCCACGTCGCGAGCGGCGCGCACGGGCACGCCGAGCGCCTCCTCGAGCGCCCGTGCGACCGGCGCGAGGCGCAGGCCCTCGGCGACCTTGCCCTTGGGGCGGCCGAGGTGCGAGCACAGGACCACCCGCGCGCCGGCCTCACGGAGCTCGCGGATCGTCGGCAGCGACGCCTCGATGCGCAGGGCGTCGGCGACCTGTGGCGGGTCGTCGTCGGTGAGCGGGACGTTGAGGTCGCAGCGGACCAGCACGCGCTGGCCGGCGACGTCGAGATCGTCAAGGGTGGGCAGGCCGAGATCGTCTGCCATGGCGCCTCCTGGGGTCGTGGCGGGACTGGCTGGGCCGGCACGTCGGCGCGCCCGGGCTGGGGCGCGCGCCGCGCCGGCGGGGCGGGCCCGCGCGACGGCGCGGACCCGCGGGGCGGGCGCGCCTAGAGGCTCGCGCCCATCAGCACGGCGAGGTCGACGCAGCGGTCGGCGTAGCCGTACTCGTTGTCATACCAGCCGAGGACCTTGACCGAGCGGCCCTTGGTCATGGTCTCGCTGCTGTCGAACACCAGGCTGTGGGGGTTGCCGATGATGTCGGTGCTGACCAGCGGGTCCTCGGTGTACTCGACCACGCCGCTCATGCCCTGGGAGGCGGTGCGGAAGGCCTCGTTGACCTCCTCGGCGGTGACCTCGCGGGACACGATCACGTTGAGGTCGGTGATCGAGCCATCGATGACCGGCACGCGCATCGCCATGCCGTCGAGCTTGCCGTCGAGGTGGGGCATCACCAGGCCGACGGCGCGCGCGGCACCGGTGGAGGTCGGCACGATCGACTGCGCCGCCGCCCGCGCCCGACGCAGGTCCTTGTGCGGCGCGTCCTGCAGCTGCTGGTCGGCGGTGTAGGCGTGGACGGTGGTCATGAAGCCCTGCTCGATCCCGAAGGCATCGTCGAGGACCTTGGCCATGGGCGCCACACAGTTGGTGGTGCAGCTGGCGTTGGAGACCACCTCGTGGCGCGCGGGGTCGTAGTCGGAGTCGTTGACGCCCATCACGAAGGTCTGGTCGACCCCCTTGCCGGGCGCGGAGATGATGACCTTCTTGGCGCCGGCGGAGAGGTGCGCGGCGGCCTTGTCGCGCTGGGTGAACAGGCCGGTGGACTCGATCACGACGTCGGCGCCGAGCTGCTTCCAGGGCAGGTTCGCCGGGTCCTTCTCGGCCGATACCGGGATCTCGGTGCCGCCGACCTTGAGGCCCTTGTCGGTGACCTCGACCGGCACGTCGAGGCGACCGTGCACGCTGTCGTAGCGCAGCAGGTGCGCGAGGGTCGCCGCGTCGGTGATGTCGTTGATGCCGACGATCTCGAGGTCGGCGCCCTTGACGAGCGCCGCGCGCAGCACGGTGCGCCCGATGCGGCCGAAGCCGTTGATGCCGATGCGAGTGGTCATGATGATGCCCCCTTCAAGGCGGTGTCCGGGTGCGGACGGCCGGCCGGCGGAGCCGACCGAGGGCGATCCTACCCGGGGGTCGGCGACCGACCACCTGCCGTTCGGGCCGGGCGGTCAGACCGAGCGACCCCGAGGACCTCACCCAGCGCGTCTGCCAGCGCCGTCGCGTCGTGGGTGCGCCCGGGGCTGCCGTCTGGCTGGCGTGCCAGCAGATCGCGGCGCAGCACTCGCCCCACGGCGGCGTCGTCGCCGGGACAGCCCAGCGGCTCCGCGGGGGGCGGGGCCGAGGGGCCCTCGTGGGCGAGCACCCAGTCCAGCACCAGCCCGGGCACGTGTGCGCGCAGCGCAGCGAGATGGTCGCCCGCATCCAGCCCGCGCGTCTCACCGGGCTGGGTGCTGACGTTGAGCACGTGCAGCACGCGGCGGGCCGAGGCGACCGCCGCGCCGACGCCGGGCACGAGCAGGGGCGCGATGACGCTGGTGAACAGGCTCCCGGGTCCCAGCACCACGAGATCGGCGGCGGCGATGGCCGCCAGCGCCTCGCGGCAGGCGGGCGGATCCGGCGGGTCGAGCCACACGCGCTGGATGCGCCCGCCCGCCCCGGTGAGGCGGGCCTGACCGACCAGCTCCTCGCCGCTGACGCGCCCGCGCAGCTGGACCGGTGCGCGGCTCGCCGGCCGCACGCGGCCCTCGCAGGCAAGCAGCGCGCCGGCAGCGTCGAGCGCCGCGACGATGTCGCCGTCGTGGCGCTCGACCAGGGCCAGCAGCGCCAGGTTGCCCAGCGCGTGACCCTGCAGCTCGCCGACGGCGAACCGGTGGCCGAGCAGCCCGGCGAGCTGGGTGTCCTCGGCCAGCGCCAGCAGGGCCCGCCGGGCGTCGCCCGGAGGCACGACACCGTGGTCGCGCCGCAGCCGGCCGCTGGAGCCACCGTCGTCGGCGGTGGTCACCACCGCGGTGCGCGACACCGGCAGCTGCCGCAGGGCCGCGAGCAGGCGCGCCAGGCCGTGGCCGCCGCCCAGGGCGACGACGTGGGGGCGCGGTGCTGCGGCGCCACCGGGCCGGCTGGTCATCTGCTCACTCCTCCAGGTGATCGCGGTGGTCCACCTGCACCGGGAGCCCGAGGCCCCGGATCCGCTCGGCGACCTCCTCGCCGAGCACCACCGAGCGGTGCTTGCCGCCGGTGCAGCCGATCCCGATGGTGAGGTAGCGCTTGCCCTCGTCCTGGAACGCCGGGATCATCAGGTCCAGCAGCCCGGAGAGCCGCTCGAGGAACTCTGTGGCCGTGTCCTGGCCCAGCACGTACTCCCGGACCGGGGCGTCCAGGCCGGTGTGGGGGCGCAGCGCCTCCACCCAGTGCGGGTTGGGCAGGAAGCGCACGTCCAGGACCAGGTCGGCGTCGCGCGGGGTGCCGTGCTTGAAGCCGAACGTGACCACGTGCACGGCCAGCCCCTGGTGGTCGCTGGCGGCGAAGGCGTCCACGAGCCGATCGCGCAGCCCGTGGACGGTCACGTTGGTGGTGTCGATGACCAGGTCGGCCTCGGCGCGCAGGTCGCGCAGCAGCTCGCGCTCGCGGGCGACGCCGTCGGCGACCCGGTCCTCGCCGGCGAGCGGATGGGTGCGGCGGGCCTCGGTGAAGCGCGCCAGCAGCGCCTCGTCGCTGGCGTCCAGGAACAGCACGCGCAGCGGGATGCCGCGCCGGCGCAGCTCCTCGAGCGTCGCGCGCAGGTCGCCGAACAGCCGACGGCCGCGCACGTCGACGACCAGCGCGATCCGACCCAGCGCCGCGCCCGGGCGGGCGGCCAGCTCGAACACGCGCCCGATCAGCGTCGGCGGCAGGTTGTCGATCACGAAGAAGTCGAGGTCCTCGAGCACCTTGGCGGTGGTGGTGCGCCCGGCGCCCGACATGCCGGTGATGATCACCAGCTCGGGGGACTGCGCGGGCTCGAGGGTCTCGCGGACGATGGGCTCGCTCATGGCTGCGCATCCTCGCACACGGCGCCGCTTCCGCTGACGGCGACGGCGCGGCCGGTGTCGGGCGCTGGCCGGTGTCTCGCGGTCCTCACTGCGCGCCCAGGTGCTCGGCGATCGTCTCGGCCAGCGCGTGCGAGATCCCCTCGACCGCGGTGAGCTCGTCGACGCTCGCGGCGCGCACGCGCTCCAGCGTGCCGAAGTGCGCCAGCAGCGCCTGGCGTCGCGCGGGGCCGACGCCCGGCACCTCGTCGAAGGCCGACTCGGTCATGCGGCGTCCCCGCACCGTCCGGTGGTAGCGCACCGCGAAGCGGTGCGCCTCGTCGCGGATGCGCTGCAGCAGGAACAGCGCCTCGCTGCCGCGCGGGAGCAGCACCGGCTCGTCGCGCCCCGGCAGGAACACCTCCTCGAGGCGCTTGGCGAGCGCGGCCAGGGATGGGCCGTCGACCCCGAGCTCCTCCAGCGCCGCACCTGCCGCGCCGAGCTGGCCCTTGCCCCCATCGATGAGCACGAGGTCGGGCATGCGCGCGAACTTGCTGTCGTCGCCCTCGCCCTGCTCGGACAGCAGGCGGCGGAACCGGCGGGTGATGACCTCGTGCATCATCGCGAAGTCGTCCTGGCCCGCCACACCGCGGATCTTGAAGCGGCGGTACTCCGACTTGCGCGGGAGCCCGTCCTCCATGACCACCATGGAGCCGACGCTGTCGCGCCCCTGGAGGGTGGAGATGTCGTAGGCCTCGATGCGCAGCGGTGCCTCGGGCAGCGCCAGCGCCTCCTGCAGCTCCTTGAGGGACTGGCTGCGCGCGTTGAAGTCCTTGGCGCGCTTGAGCCGGTGCTGGTGGAAGGCCTCGACGGCGTTCTCGCGGACCGTGGCGAGGAACGCGCGCTTGGCGCCCCGCTGGGGCACCCGCAGCCGCACCGCGCCCGACTGCCCGCGAGCCTCGCGGCGGATGTCGGTCAGCGCCTGCTCCAGGGTCTCGCGGTCCGGTGGCTCCTCGGGCACCAGGATCTCCCGGGGCAGCTCCTCGGCTCGCTCGCTCGCCAGCTGCAGCAGGAAGCGGCCGAGCAGCTCCCCGGTGGTCAGCGCCTCGACGCGGTCGGCGGTCCAGCCCTTGCGGCCCACCACCCGCCCCTTGCGGACGTAGAAGGCCTGGAACGCGGCCTCGAGGTCGTCGGCGTGGAAGTGGACCGCGTCGAAGTCCTCGCGCGAGTCCGCGGCCATCTGCTGCTTGGCCAGCGCGGTCTCCACGGCCTGCAGCTGGTCGCGCAGACGCGCAGCAGCCTCGAAGTTGAGGCGCTGCGCCTCGGCGTGCATCTGCTCGCCGAGCTCCTCGAGCACCGCGTCGGTGTCGCCCTCGAGGAAGGCGATGAGCCCGTCGACGAGCTCGCGGTGCTCCTCGGGGCTGACCTTGCCGACGCAGGGCGCGGCGCAGCGGCCGATGTGGTGCAGCAGGCACGGCCGGCCGGCGCGCTCGCAGCGCTCGTACACCCCCTGCGAGCAGGTCCGCACGGGGTAGACGCGCAGCAGCAGGTCCAGGGTCTCGCGGATGGCGTAGGCGTGGGCGTAGGGACCGAAGTAGCGCGTGCCGTCGCGCTTGGGGTTGCGGCGCACCATCGCCCGCGGCACGTCCTCGCCGAGGGTGATCGCGAGGTAGGGATAGCTCTTGTCGTCGGTGTAGCGGACGTTGTAGCGCGGTCGGTGGCGCTTGATGAGGTTGTACTCGAGGTGCAGCGCCGCCACCTCGCTGTCGGTGACGATCCACTCGACGTCGCGGGCCACCTCGAGCATCGCGCGCGTGCGCTCGTGCAGCCCGCTCCAGTCGGTGAAGTAGCTGGACAGCCGTGCCCGCAGGCTCTTGGCCTTGCCGACGTAGATGACTCGGCCGTGGCGATCGCGCCACAGGTAGCACCCGGGCTCGGTCGGGATGGTGCCGGGGTCGGGCTTGAAGGCTGTGGCGGGGTTGCGCATCGCTGCGGCGATTGTGGCACCCGGCGGTCCACGGGGCCGCGGCTAGGGCTCGGCGGGCTGGTAGCGCTGGGCGACCGCGTCCAGCGCGGGGGGCTCGCCGACGATCGTCACCCGGTCCCCGTGGGTCAGGGTGACCTCGCCATCGGGGACGATCGTGTGGCCGTTGCGGCGCACCAGCGCGACCAGCGAGCCGCTGGGCAGCCCGAGCTCGCGCAGCGGCGTCCCGGCCAGCGCCGACGTGGGGCCCTGATCGCCGACCTCCACCGACAGGACGCGGTGCTGCAGCACCGTCTCCTTGAGGTCCTGCTCGGAGTCCGCGGCGTGCCAGCCCTCGGCGAAGCCGGGCTGCTCGGCGTGAGCGGCGATCTGGGCGAGCCCGCGCAGCATCGTGCCCGCCGCGTCCCTGCCGGCGACCAGCAGGAACAGACCGTGGAGCGGCTCGTCGGCCGCACCGGCGGGTGGCTGCGCCGGGGATGCCGCCGGTGCGCCGATGCCTCGGCGGGCGCGCAGCAGCACGAGCCGTGGGGCCTGCCCGGGGTCGTCGAGCAGCACCCCGGCGAGCGCGACGGGCCCGGCCACGGGCAGGTCGCCGGCGGCGGCACGCTCGACGACCTCGTCGGCGTCGATGCCCTCGGCAGCGGCGAGCTCCGCCGCGGCCGCGCCCAGCGCATCCTCGAAGCGGTAGTGCCCGAAGCGGTCCACGACCAGCGCGCGGGCCACGATCTCGTCGAAGCGGTCCTCGTCGCGGGGCCCCTCCTCCTGGACGATGCCGATGAGCTCGGCGTCGAGGTTGCGGTCCTGGCGCTGCCCCAGGCGGGCGAACCAGTGGAAGATCGCGCCGTGGCGGGCGACGCGGTGCCGCGCCCACCAGCGCCACCACAGCAGGCACGCCACGATCATGCCGCCGGTGAACACCAGGTAGGTGCCGCCCATCTGGGCCACGAGCCCCACCGAGGTCACGATCCCGACGAACTGCGGCCACGGGTACCAGGGGGATCGGAACCGGGGGTCGTAGGCCGGGATGCCGCTGGCGCGCATGATGATGACCGCCAGGTTGAGCAGGCCGTAGACCACCAGGATGAACGCGCTGGACAGTGAGGCGATCGCCTCGATGTCCAGCAGGAGGATCGCTGCGGCCATCACCCCGCCGGTGGCCAGCACGGCCACCGTCGGCGTGCCGAAGGGGCTGACGCGCGCCAGCGGCGCGCCGAGCAGCCCGTCACGGGCCATGGCGAAGGGGTAGCGCGCAGCCGACAGGATGCCGGCGTTGCCGGTGGCGGCGAAGCCGGCCAGCGCGGCGAGCACGGCCACGGCCACCCCGGCGGCGCCGGGCAGCAGCACCTCGGTCACCGAGGCGACCGGGGTCAGGTCGTCGGCCAGCCCGTCAGCGCCGCTCAGGCCGAGCATCACCGACGCGCCCACGACGTAGACCACCAGGCCGGTGACCACCGACAGGACCAGCCCCAGCGGGATGGTCCGGCCGGGGGCGCGAACCTCCTCGGCGATGCTCGCGACCTGGGTGAGCCCGGCGTAGGAGAAGAACACCACCCCGGTCGTGGCGATCAGCCCGCCGAGGCCCCCCGGCAGCAGCGGGCCCGGCTCGGCTGCGGCGGGCGCCGAGGTCCACGCCGCAAGGCCGCCGATCAGCACGCCCGCCAGCGCGACGACCATGACGCCCACCAGCAGGATCTGCAGCCCCGAGGTCTTGCGCAGCCCGACGATGTTCAGGACGGTGAACACCGCGGTCAGCACGAGGGCCACCGGCACCACGGCGACGTCGATCACCAGGCCCAGGTAGGCGGAGAGGCCCACGAACGCGAAGGCGGTCTTGAACAGCAGGGCCGCCCACATGCCGAGGCCGCCGACCGTGCCGACCACCGGCCCCAGCGCGCGGTCGAGGAAGTAGTAGGGGCCGCCCGCCTTGGGCATGGCGGTGGCCAGCTCGGCGGTGCTCAGCGTCGCTGGCAGCACCAGCAGCCCGGCGAGCAGGTAGGCGGGCACGATCGCTGCGCCGGCATCGGCGGCGGCGATGCCCGGCAGCAGGAAGATGCCGGGCGCCAGCATCGCGCCCACGCAGATCGCGTAGACGTCGAGCAGGCCCAGGCGCGCCTCGAGGCGCGCGCCGCCCGCGGACGTGCTCGTCTGCTCGGTCATGCGCTGCTGGCTCCCTGGGTCGGCCCTGGATGGTCGGGTGCTGCCGGCGCGCTGCGGCCCCGCGGCAGGCACGCGCTCGGACGTGCCAGCCTGACGACCGTGCCGCGACGCCTCAACCGCCGCGCGGCCTGATGTGGCCTCGGCGTGGCCGCTAGCCGAGCAGCGGTGCCAGGAACTTGCCGGTGTAGGAGCCGCCGCTGTCGGCGACCTCCTCGGGGGTGCCGGTCGCCACGACCCGGCCGCCCTCGCCGCCGCCCTCGGGGCCGAGGTCGACGATCCAGTCGGCGGTCTTGATCACGTCGAGGTCGTGCTCGATCACCAGCACCGTGTTGCCCTTGTCCACCAGGCGGTGCAGCACCCCGAGGAGCTTGCCGACATCGTCGACGTGCAGCCCCGTGGTCGGCTCGTCGAGGATGTAGACGGTGCGCCCGGTGGAGCGCCGTCGCAGCTCGCTGGCGAGCTTGACCCGCTGGGCCTCGCCGCCCGACAGGGTCGTGGCGGGCTGGCCGAGCCGGACGTAGCCAAGCCCCACGTCGCGCAGCGTCTCGAGGTGGCGCCGCACCGGGGGGACGTGCTCGAACAGCTCGAGCGCACGGTCGACGCTCGCGTCGAGCACCTCGGCGATCGTGTGGCCCTTGTAGCGCACCTCGAGCGTCTCGGCGTTGTAGCGCGCTCCCTTGCAGACCTCGCAGGGCACGTGGATGTCGGGCAGGAACTGCATGTCGATGGTGATCTGGCCCTCGCCGCCGCAGGCCTCGCAGCGGCCCCCGCGCACGTTGAAGCTGAAGCGCCCCGGGGTGTAGCCGCGCAGGCGTGCCTCGCTGGTGGCGGCGAACAGCTTGCGGATGTGGTCGAAGACCCCGGTGTAGGTGGCGGGGTTGGAGCGCGGCGTGCGCCCGATCGGCGACTGGTCGATGGCCACGACCTTGTCGACGTGCTCGAGGCCGTCCACGCGCCGGTGCTTGGCGGGCACGACCTTGGCGCCCGGCGACACGTGACGCTGCAGCGCCGGGTGCAGCGTGTCGTTGACCAGCGTCGACTTACCCGAGCCCGACACCCCGGTGACCGCCACGAAGCAGCCCAGCGGGAAGGCGACGTCGAGGTCGTCGAGGTTGTTGGCCTGCGCACCGCGCAGCACCAGCCGGCGCTCGGGGTCTGCCGGGCGCCGCTGCTCCGGGGCGACGTCGATGGCGCGCTTGCCGGCGAGGTACTGGCCGGTCAGCGAGCGCCGGACCCGCTTGAGCCCGGCGAGCGTGCCGGAGTGGACGATCTCGCCGCCGGACTCCCCCGCCCCGGGACCGATGTCGACGATGTGGTCGGCTGCCTCGATCGTGGCCTGGTCGTGCTCGACGACGATCACGGTGTTGCCGAGGTCACGCAGCCGCAGCAGCGTGTCGATCAGGCGCTCGTTGTCGCGCTGGTGCAGCCCGATGGAGGGCTCGTCGAGGACGTAGAGGCACCCCACCAGCCCGGAGCCGATCTGGGTGGCCAGGCGGATGCGCTGCGCCTCGCCACCGGCCAGGGTGGCCGCGGGGCGGTCCAGGGTCAGGTAGTCGAGCCCCACATCGAGCAGGAACGCCAGGCGCGCGCGGATCTCCTTGAGCACGCGCTCGGCGATCGCGGCCTCGCGCTCGGCCAGCTCGAGCCCGTCGACGAAGGCCGCGGCGTCAGCCACCGACAGGGCCGAGACCTCGGCGATCGTCTTGCCGCCGACCGTCACCGCAAGCGGCAGCGGCTTGAGGCGCGCGCCACCGCAGGCCGAGCACGGCACGGTGCGCATGAACTCCTCGAGCCGCTCGCGGGTGTGGTCGCTGTCGGACTCGGCGTGGCGCCGCGCGATCTGACGCGTCACGCCCTCGAAGCGGGTGCGGTAGCGGCGCGCGCGACCGAACCGGTTGGTGTAGCGCACCGTCACCTCGTCGTGCCCGTCGAGGCCGTAGAGCACCGCCCGCTTCGCACCGGCGTCCAGGTCCCGCCAGGGCGTGGTCGGGTCGATGCCGAGGTGCTCGGCGACCGCACGCAGCAGCTGGCGGTAGTAGGTCGAGGCCGAGCCGGTGTTCCACGGCAGGATCACCCCGTCGGCGAGCCCGCGCTCGGGGTCGCCGACGACCAGGTCGGGGTCGACCTCCAGGCGCGTGCCGAGCCCGTCGCAGGTCTCGCAGGCGCCGTAGGGGGTGTTGAACGAGAAGCTGCGCGGCTCGAGCCGGTCGTAGCTCACCCCGCAGTCGGGACAGGCCAGGTGCTCGGAGAACGTCAGCAGCTCGCCGCCCTCGGGATCCTCGCGCGGCACCGTCTGGATCGTCACCAGGCCGTCGGCGAGCTCCAAGGCGGTCTCCACCGAGTCGCCCAGGCGCCGGCGCATGCCGTCCTTGACCACGAGGCGGTCGACGACCACCTCGATGGTGTGCTGCTCGTAGCGCTCGAGGCGTCGGCCCTGGGCGACGAAGTCCCCGAGATCCACGATCTCGGGCTCCCGCGTGCCCGAGGTCACCCGGGCGCGCACGAACCCCTCCTTGGAGAGCCGCTCCAGCAGCGTGTGGTACTCGCCCTTGCGGCCGCGCACCACCGGGGCGAGCACCTGGAACCGCGTGCCCTCGGTCAGCTCGCTGACCTGGTCGACGATCTCCGAGGAGCTCTGCCGGGCGATCGGCCGGCCGCAGCGCGGGCAGTGGGGGCGCCCGGCGCGCGCGTACAGCAGCCGCAGGTGGTCGTGCACCTCGGTGGTGGTGCCGACCGTGGAGCGCGGGTTCTTGCTGGTCGACTTCTGGTCGATCGAGATGGCGGGCGACAGCCCCTCGATCGCGTCGACGTCGGGCTTGTCCATCTGCCCGAGGAACTGCCGGGCGTAGGCCGACAGCGACTCCACATAGCGGCGCTGACCCTCGGCGTAGATCGTGTCGAAGGCCAGGCTCGACTTGCCCGATCCCGACAGCCCGGTGAACACGATCAGGCTGTCGCGCGGCAGGTCCACGTGGACGTCGCGGAGGTTGTGCTCGCGGGCGCCGCGAACGGTGAGCTGATCGCGGTTGCGGGTGCTGCGCTGGGCCACGGGTGCGCCACCAGTCGAACGGGGCCGGACCGGGGAAGGGCCGCCCAGCGTAGCCGCGGGGGCGGACAGAGCCGTCCCAGCCGGCCGGGCGCGGCCGCTAGGCTGCCCGCCATGAGCACCGCCTCCCCCCTGCCCTACCCGCTGGACGGCACCGTGGAGCCGGGCGGCCCCGCCATCGCGCGGACCGTGACGGTGGCTGGCGTCGCGGTGGAGATCCGCAAGCTGTCGGTGGGCGAGCTGGACAACAACGTCTACCTGCTCACCGACGTCGACCGGGGCTCGGCGCTGCTGATCGACGCCGCGGCCGATGCCGACCGCATCCTCGCCGAGGTCGGCGAGCGCACCGTCGAGACGATCCTGACCACCCACGGCCACTGGGACCACATCCGCGCCCTCGACGAGGTGGCCGAGGCCACCGGCGCGGCGCTGGCCCACCACCCCATCGAGTCCGAGGCGATCGGCCACGACCCGGATGTGCCCGCGCTGCACGGCACGCGCCTGCACGTGGGCGCGGCGCCCGTCGACCTCCGCCACACGCCGGGCCACACCGCGGGCTCGGTCAGCGCGCTGCTCGGGCCGCACCACCTGTTCAGCGGCGACACGCTGTTCCCCGGCGGGCCGGGTGCGACCTTCGGCGACGCCGAGGCGTTCGCGACGATCATGCGCAGCCTCCGCGAGCAGCTGTTCACCCTCGACGACGACACGTGGGTCTACCCCGGGCACGGCGACGACACCACCATCGGGGGTGAGCGCCCCGACCTCGACGCGTGGGAGCGGCGCGGCTGGTGACGCCGCGCGCTCACCCGTCCATCTCGGACAGGGCGGCGAGCTCGCGCTTGAGCTCGGTGATCTCGTCGCGCAGGCGCGCGGCGTACTCGAAGCGCAGGTCCTTGGAGGCCTCGTGCATCTCGTCGGACAGCGACTGGATCGTGCGCTCGAGCTGCTCGCGGGTGACCTCCTCGCCCTCGTCGCGGGCGGGAGCGCCCGCCCGACGCCGGCTGGTGCGCGTCAGGTCGGGGGTCTCGGCGGGCTGGTAGGGCGTGCCCGCCTCCGCGGCGCGCGCCTGCTGGATGATGTCGCCGACCTTCTTGCGGATCGTCTGCGGGTCGATGCCGTGGCGCTCGTTGAAGGCCAGCTGCAGCTCGCGGCGCCGGTTGGTCTCATCGATGGCCCGCCGCATGGACGGGGTGACCTCGTCGGCGTAGAGGATCACCGCGCCGGCCACGTTGCGCGCCGCGCGGCCGATGGTCTGGATGAGGCTGGTCTCCGACCGCAGGAACCCCTCCTTGTCGGCGTCGAGGATCGCCACCAGTGACACCTCCGGCAGGTCCAGCCCCTCGCGCAGCAGGTTGATGCCGACCAGCGCGTCGAAGTCGCCCAGGCGCAGCTGGCGCAGGATGTCGATCCGCTCCACCGTGTCGATCTCGCTGTGCAGGTAGCGGACCTTCGCGCCGGACTCGAGGAGGTAGTCGGTGAGGTCCTCGGCCATGCGCTTGGTGAGCGTGGTCACCAGGGTGCGCTCGTCGCGCTCGGCGCGCCCGCGGATCTCACCGATCAGGTCGTCGATCTGCCCGGTCGTGGGGCGGACCATCACCTGCGGGTCGACCAGCCCGGTGGGGCGCACCACCTGCTCGACCACCGTGGAGGCGACCCGCTTCTCGAACGGCCCCGGCGTCGCCGAGAGGTGGGTGGTCTGGGGCGTGTGCGCGCGGAACTCCTCGAACGTCAGCGGCCGGTTGTCCAGGGCGCTGGGCAGCCGGAAGCCGTGCTCGACGAGGGTCCGCTTGCGCGACCGGTCGCCCTCGTACATGCCGCCGACCTGGGGCACGGTGACGTGGGACTCGTCGAGGATCGTCAGGAAGTCGTCGGGGAAGTAGTCGAGGAGGCAGTAGGGGGTCTCGCCGGGGGCGCGGCCGTCGATGTGGCGCGCGTAGTTCTCGATGCCGCTGCAGATGCCGGTCTCGCGCAGCATCTCCAGGTCGTGGTTGGTGCGCATCCGCAGCCGCTGGGCCTCCAGCAGCTTGTTCTCCGACTCGAGCTCGGCCAGGCGCTGCGCGAGCTCCTCCTCGATGCTGGCGATGGCGCGCTCCATGCGTGGCGCGTCAGCGATGTAGTGGCTGTTGGGGAAGATCCAGGCCTCGTCGTGGACGCTGCGGACCTCGCCGGTCAGCGGGTCCATGCGCGTGACCCGCTCGACGGTGTCGCCGAAGAACTCGATGCGGTAGGCCAGCTCGGCGTCGGAGGGCATGATCTCCAGCACATCGCCGCGCACCCGGAAGGTGCCGCGCGCGAAGTCGAGCTCGTTGCGCTGGTACTGCAGCTCGATGAGCTTGCGCAGCACGCCGTCGAAGTCGGTGTCGGTCCCCTCGACCAGGCGCAGGACGTTCTTGCGGTACTCGGTGGGCGCGCCCAGCCCGTAGATGCACGACACGCTGGCCACGATCAGCACGTCCCGGCGGGTCAGCAGCGCCATGGTCGCGCGGTGGCGCAGGCGCTCGATCTCCTCGTTGATCGAGGAGTCCTTCTCGATGTAGGTGTCGCTCGAGGGGACGTAGGCCTCGGGCTGGTAGTAGTCGTAGTAGCTGACGAAGTACTCGACCGCGTTGTGCGGGAAGAACTCCTTGAACTCGTTGGCCAGCTGGGCCGCCAGCGTCTTGTTGGGCGCCATCACCAGCGTGGGCCGCTGCACCCGCTCCACGATCTTGCTGGCGGTGAAGGTCTTGCCCGAGCCGGTGACGCCGAGCAGGACCGTGTCGGCCTCGCCGCGGTCCACCGCGGCAGCGACCCCGTCGATGGCCGCGGGCTGATCGCCGGCGGGCTCGAACTCGCTGACGACCTCGAACGGGCGCCCCTCTGGAGGGGCCTCGGGGGCGTCGGGCAGCTCGGGCAGATCCTCCGGGGTGGTGGTGTCGGATGCGGCGCTCATCGGGGTCAGCCAGGCCTCCGGGATCAGGTGGGCGCGACGGTCGCTGGGGCCATGCTAGGTTCCGCGCCCCGCGGACCGCGCTGCTGTGGCACGACGAGGAGGACGCCTGTGGAGGACGGGGAGCGCATCGAGCGCGTCTTCGCGACGCTGGCCGAGGTGGCGGGCACCGCCCCGCTGTCGGAGTCCGAGGCCGAGGCGCTGCTCGACCTCGCGCGGGTCATGGCCCACGACGTGGAGCGCAAGCTCGCCCCGCTGGCGACCTACGCGATCGGGCTGGCGCTGGACCCAGCCGAGGACGTCGAGGAGCGGGTGCACCGCATCCGCCTGGTGATCGAGGCCGTCGAGGGCGGGCGCATCACCCCCGAGGGCGACCGCGCCGACTGACGGGGCCAACGACGGCTGACGGCAGGGCGGGCCGCAGCCGCGGCCGAGGCGCTCACCCGCCGATGTAGCTCATCTCCACCTTCTGGTGGGTCGGCGTGCCCTCCGCGCGCTGCTCGGAGTAGCGGTCGCGGCGCCCGCTCCAGATCGCGGCGACGCGCGCGGCGAGCTGGTCGTCGTCGGCGCCGTCCCGCATCGGGCCGCGCAGGTCGGTCCCCGCCGCGGCGAACAGGCAGGTGTAGAGCTCGCCGATCGCCGAGACGCGGGCCCGCGTGCAGTCACGGCAGAAGGGCCGCGTCACCGAGGCGATGACGCCGAGCTCGGCGGCCCCGTCGGCATGGCGCCAGCGCTCGGCGACCTCGCTGGCGGCCTCCGCGGCCACCGGCTCCAGCGCGAACCGTCGTCGGAGGCGGGCGAGGATCTCCTCGGCGGGCACGACCTCGTCCATGCGCCAGCCGTTCGTGGCGCCGACGTCCATGTACTCGATGAAGCGCACCGTGCGCCCGGTGCGTCGACCCCAGTCCGCGAGGTCCTCGATCGCGTGCTCGTTGCGGCCGCGTCGCACCACGGCGTTGACCTTGACCGGGCCGAGCCCCGCGGCCTCGGCCGCCTCGATGCCCTCCAGGACGGTGGCCACCGGCACGCGGGTGTCGGCCATCATCGCGAAGGTCGGGTCGTCGAGCGCGTCGAGGCTGACCGTGACCCGCCCCAGCCCGGCCGCGGCCAGGCGCTCGGCCTGCGATGCGAGCAGGGAGGCGTTGGTCGTGAGCGCCAGGTCGGCGACGCCCTCCAGGCCCGCGAGGCCCTCGACGAGGCGGTGGAGGTCCCGGCGCAGCAGGGGCTCACCACCGGTCAGGCGCACCTTGCGCACCCCGAGGCCCACCAGGACGCGCGTCAGGCGCGTCAGCTCCTCGAAGCTCAACAGCTCCTCGCGCTCCAGGAAGGCGTGGTCGGCGCCGAACCGCTCGCGCGGCATGCAGTGCGGGCAGCGGAAGTTGCAGCGGTCGGTCACCGACAGCCGCAGATCGCGCAGGGGTCGCGCCAGCTCGTCCCGGGGCCCCATGGGCTCGCTGCTCCTCCACCAGGGTCGTGGTCGGCAGGGTAGGGCCGCCCCGTGCCCCGCGCGAGCCCCGGCGGCGCCGGACCCTCAACCCGCGACGGTCAGCACGTCGACGAGGGGTCGCAGGTCCCCGGGGCCGACGACGTCCCGCGGCAGCTGCGGGACCCGCCGCTGGGGCAGGTCGCCGAGGCGGTCGGTGAGGTCCGCGAGGTGCGTCGCCTGCTGGGCGCGCCGCTCCGACAGGAACGCGCCGTCGGCGTCCTCGGGGAGCACGCGGTTGACCAGCAGCCCGGCGACGGGGATGTCGTGGGCCGCGAGCTGCTCGCGCGCCCGCTCGGTCTCGAGGATCGGGAGCCGCTCGGGGACCGCGACGAGCCACACCGCGGTGTCGTGGCGCAGCCGCTCGCCCGCCGCGGTGAGGCGGGCGCGTCGATCGCGCAGCCGCGCGAGCACCGGGTCCTCGTCGGGACCGTCGCGGCCGGCGAGGTTGCGCAGCAGACGCTCGGCGCCCACCACCTGCTCGCGCTGGCGGACCAGTCCCTCCACCCAGGCGGTCAGCAGCGACGGCAACGCGAGGAGCCGCAGGGTGTGGCCGGTGGGGGCGCTGTCCACCACGAGGCGGTCGTAGGGGTCGGGGCACTGCGCGAGGAGGTCGGCCACGCGCTCGAAGGTCGCCGACTCCGCCATGCCCGGGCTGTCGCGGGCCAGGCGCAGGTGGCGCTGCACCTGCGGCCACAGGTCGGGGTCGACGCGGTCGGCCACCGCCTCCTCGACGCTCGCGAGGTGCTCGCGCGCCGCCCGGTCGGGGTCGAGCTCGAGGGCGTCGAGGCGCTCGCCGACCCGTGTCGGCTCGGGACCCAGGTCGCGTCCGAGGACGTCGCCGGTCGAGTGCGCCGGGTCGGTGGACACGAGCAGGGTGCGCGCCCCGGCCTCGGACAGGGCGACTGCCGTGGCGGCGGCCAGCGTCGTCTTGCCGACCCCGCCCTTGCCGGACAGCAGCACGATCGGGCGGTCGGCATCCGCGGCCGCGGGGCTCGCGGGCGCGTCGGGCCGCGGCGCGCGTCGCGGGGCCCGGGGCATCAGCAGCACATCCCGGCCTCGGGCGCGCGCTCCCAGCCCTCGCGCCGATGCCAGTCGTGGTAGGCGGCCAGCAGCTCGGGATAGAGCTCCACGGTGATCGCGCTGGCGGGGTTGTCGACCCCGAGCGCCTCGAGGAACAGCACGGTGACCAGCACGTCCTCGCGACGGCGCGCCTCGCGCTCCAGGCCCGCGCGCACCGGGGCGGTGTAGAGCTCGTCGTACACCTCCGCGGCGGCGCGGGCGGTGCGGCGCACCCGCGCCCACCACCCGGCCGCCGCTCCGGCGCGCGGGTCGTCCTCGTGCGATCCCACGCGCGTCCTCCTCGGTCGGGGGCCTCTAGCTGCCCGTGCCGGTGCTGGGCTCGTCGGGGGCGGTCACCGGGTCCTGGCGCGCGCGGGCGTCGCGCAGGCGGCGCAGCGCGAGCACGGCCTCGACGACCACCCAGACGGCCAGGAACAGGATCACGAGGTTCAGCGGCAGCAGCACCGTCCGCGTGACCAGGTCGCCGGTGGCGATGAAGTCGACCGCGTCGAGCACCAGCGCCGTGATGGTCATGGCGAGCAGGAACACCAGCGGCACGACCGCCGGGATCGGGTTGCGCCGGCGGGCGATCAGGTAGACGGCGATCACCGACAGGGCGAGCCCGGCGGTGAGCTGGTTGGTGGTGCCGAACAGGATCCACAGCCGCTCGAAGGCGACCTCGCGGAACAGCGCCAGGACCAGCGGGATCGCGACGGCCAGCAGCGTGACGGCGTTCAGGTTGCGCGACAGCCCCCGAGCGCCGCTGATGTAGCCGATCTCCTGGATCACGTAGCGCTGCATGCGCACGCCCGTGTCCAGGGTGGTGGCCGCGAACGCGATCACGATCAGCGAGCCGAACACCAGGCCGATCTGCTCGGGGATCGCCAGGTTGGAGGCGAAGCCGCTGACGCCGCTGACGAAGTTGCCGACCGCGCCGCCGTCGGCGGCCTCGAACGACGCGTAGGCCTCGTTCCAGTCGATGCCCACGATGCCGAGCCCGGCCGCCCCGGCCATGACCGCGCCCATGGCCAGCGAGCCCTCGCCGAGCGAGCCGAGGTAGCCGACCATGCGGGCGTCGGACTCCTTGTCGAGCTGCTTGGCCGTGGTGCCCGAGGAGACCAGGCTGTGGAAGCCGCTGATCGCGCCGCAGGCGATGACCACGAACAGGAACGGCACGACCGGCGGGGCGTCGGCGGGGATGTCGGGGTTGACCGCCGGGGCGTCGATGGTGTCGAAGCCCACGAGCATGCCCACGAAGATCACCACCAGCGCGATCACGAGCTGGTGGGCGTTGATGTAGTCGCGCGGCTGCAGGAGGATCCACACGGGGATGCGCGAGGCGACGCCAGCGTAGGCGAACAGCAGGATCACCCAGAGGTTGCCGGGCTCGTTGATGAAGAAGGCCATGCCGGTGGCCTCGGCCAGCGGCGTGATGTCCAGCGGGACGGCAGCGCCGAGCGGCAGGGTCGCGTACAGCGCGACCACGGCCAGGAGCGAGGGCGCCAGCGCGGGCGTGCGGCGACGGTAGATCAGCTGCCCGAGGGCGATGGCGATCGGGATCTGCGCCAGCACCGGGATGACGACCTCGGGGTTGCCCATGAACAGGTTCGAGATGACGATCGCGAACACCGCGTTCACGAGCGTCAGCAGGAAGAAGATGATCAGCAGGAACAGCGTCCGCGCGCGGTTGCTGATGACGTCCTGGGCCACCGTGCCGATGTTGCGGGCCTTGTGGCGGATGCTCACCACGATCGAGCCGAAGTCGTGGGCGCCCGAGGCGAAGATCGTGCCGAGCACCACCCACGCCAGCGCCGGCAGCCAACCCCACACCACCGCGATCGCTGGGCCGACGATGGGCGCGGCCCCGGCCACCGAGGTGAAGTGGTGACCGAACAGCACGTGCTTGTTGGTGGGCACGAAGTCGACGCCGTCGCGGAACTCGTGGGCCGGGGTCAGGTTCCCGTCGTCGAGCACGTAGATGCGCTCGGCGAGGTAGCGCGAGTACCAGCGGTAGGCGACGACGTAGGCGGCGAAGACGACGGCGGCGACCAGGATGGCAGGCATGGCGGCTCCTCCTGGCGGAGAGCGGGACTCCCCGCATGGCGATGCTGTTCTCGGCGGCTCGCATCGCGCACCCGGCCCGCGACCCGTGGGAGCCTCGGCGCTCCCTGCCCCCACCGTGCGCGACGGCGGCATCGCACACGATCGACGCCATGCTGTCAAGCCACGATAATCACGAGCGACGCGACCTCCGGCTGACCGAGGGAGACCAACGATGGTAGACGTGACCGCGGCGTGCCAGGGCGCGGTGCTCGCGGAGGTGGGCTGGCGCCGCGCCGACGGCTCGGTCGGCGCGGTGGCGCGCGTGCCCCTGCTGGACGACGGCGTCCCGGTGCTCGCGCTGACCTACGACGAGCGGGCGCTGGCCGAGGAGCTCGCCGCGAGCCCATCGGTGGTGCTCGTGGTGTCGGACGCACAGTGGGCGCTGCGGGGATGGGAGCCCCTGGCGATCGAGGGCCGCGCCGCCCTGCACCACGATCCCGACGGGGAGGCGTTCGAGGCCACGCTCGTCGAGGACGAGCTGCGCAAGCATCCGCCGTCGCGCCTGCGCGTGGACTCGCTGCTGCAGCGCCGCGAGCACTGGTGGTACCTGGGCCGGCTGCTGCTGCGGCTCGAGCGTCGCCGCCTCCTGCCCGCACCCGCCGCTCGCACCAGCCCCGAGGAGGGGGTGCTGGTCTGGGACGCCGGAGAGGCCCTGGCGGTCGACACCGTCGCGGTCGATGCCTGGGACGCCACGACCGTCCGCGTCGGCTCGCTCGGCGGCGGCGCGCTGGCCGCCCCCCGCGGGGCCGCGGCCTGCCTGCTGCGCCACGAGGCCTCCCCGGACCTCGAGCGCCGCGCGGAGCTGCAGCTGCGGGGCACGCTCGATGGGGACAGGCTCGCGGTCACCGAGCGCCGCGGTGCCGCGGCGCTGCCGGCGGTGCCGGGCTGGTGGCAGCGGCTGCGCGCGGAGAAGCGCCGCGAGCGCGAGTGCAGCCGGGCCATTCGCCGGGCGGATCGCGCGGGCTGAGCCGGCTCGGCCGGCGTCAGTGCAGCCGGCTCGGCCGGCGTCAGTGCAGCCGGCTCGGCCGGCGTCAGTGCAGCCGGCTCGGCCGGCGTCAGTGCAGCCGGCTCGGCCGGCGTCAGTGGTCGGGCAGCTCCCGGGCCAGGCGCTCGGCCTTCGCCCGGGCAGCGGCCTCGAGCTCGTCTGCGACCCGATCGGTCTCGCGGCGCAGGTCCTCGAGCGCGCCCTCGTTCCAGATCACGTGGGTGGCCGCGTCGAGCTTGCGCTGCAGCGAGGCCTGCGCGGCCACGCGCTGGCGCGCCTCCTCCTCGGTGAGGCCACGGTCGCGCACCAGCCGATCCACCTGGGTGGGCTCCTCGGCGGCGACCACGACGATCGCGTCGTAGCCACGATCGACGCCGAGCTCGACCAGCAGCGGCACATCGACCACTACGAGCCCGTCCAGGGCCGCCAGCACTTCGAGCCGATCGGCGATGGTCGCAGCGATCCGCGGGTGGGTGATCTCGTTGAGCAGGGCGCGCTTGGACTCGTCGGCGAAGACCAGCCGACCCAGGCGCGGGCGGTCGATGAAGCCCTCGTCGTCGAGGACCTCCTCGCCGAAGGCCTCGACGATCTCGCGCCAGGCATCGGTGCCGGGCAGGACCACGTCGCGGGCCACGTCGTCGGCGTCGATGAGCTCGGCGCCCCGCTCCACCAGCCGCGCGGCGACCGTGCTCTTGCCCGATGCGACACCGCCCGTCAGACCGACCAGGTACATGCACGCTCCTCGGCGCGGGACCTCACGGGATCCTGGCCGGGGCTGCCGCGGCAGCCCCGTGCGAGCAGGCCTGCTAGGCCTCCTCGTCGGCCGCTGCGCTCTCGTCCTGTGCGCTCTCGTCCTGTGCGCTCTCG
>Ga0207421_10000903_pt1 | contig 38589 bp, 34 predicted proteins | sample SodLakKL_010_SED_4_FD_187542 | JGI IMG/M metagenome (GOLD analysis project Ga0207421, IMG submission 187542) | Alkaline sediment microbial communities from Lake Tanatar, Kulunda Steppe, Russia - 8KL_010_SED (SPAdes) (version 2) | ecosystem: Environmental > Aquatic > Non-marine Saline and...
CTCTTCCCTCTACCATCCTCACTTCTCTATCAACACAACACTAACCCAATGATTTTAATATCCCTGATAATTTCCCCGCTCATGAATTGTCCAGATTGCGACAAGGAAGAAAAAGTGATAAGGTACGGAGTGAGAAGCACTAAGAAAGGCACGATCCAAAAATACCACTGCAAGAACTGCGATACCCATTTCAGCAGTTCGAAGAGACATTACACCAAGTATCCAGAGCACGTCATCCTTTACACCCTAGAACAGTACAATCTCGGCCATCCGGTCAAACAGGCGAAAACTCGCACCGGTAAAAAGTACAGGTACTCACCGCCTACAAGGACCATCTACTCTTGGATAGATAAGTATGAAAAAATAATGACCTTCTTAAAACTCAGAAAAAACTATGATGTTCACCCGGACAATGTGATCAAAACTCAAATCTTCGATCATCTTCAGATCTATCCCTTCAAGTACCACGGCCTGAAGATGCACCTATCAGCAAAAAAGTTCCCACAGCTCCGGAGATACATCAGCTGGGTGGAACGATCACTGCAAAATAAAATATTCTTAAAAGGACCAAGGGCTTCATCCACCGAGATAGAAAACGGTTCAAACCCAGATCTCAGGGAAAAATATTCTATAGCCTCAGACCTAGCAAGTTTAGGACTCTCAACCAAAAAAGAGGATGAATCCCCTCATGAGTCCATTGAACGTTTCTTCATCAGGAACGATTCCAAAACCATTTGCTCCGAACTTCCAGTTTTCCTTGAACCGGATGAGACTGATCAAATAGATATAGATACGCCACTCACTGGTCACATCGATCTAATCCAAGAGAGATTTGGAAACATATACATCATGGACTACAAGACTAATCTAAACAATCCAAGGAATCATATCTCTCAGCTCTTACTCTACAGAGAAGCGCTCCACCACCGGACTTCTATTCCGAAGGAAAAGATCGTACCAGTTGTATTCAACGAGCACAGCTACTACGAATTCGCATGATGCCGACAAGATAATGGTCAACTTAAGCAAAATAGCATCTTTTTTGATCAGATTACGAACTTTTTCAAAGAGAGTTCGAGCCTATTCCTAGAGAACATTGGAAAGCAACCTCTACGAGCGAGACCGTTGGTTTGTTTTATTACACATCTTAGGTGACGGGTTAGAATATCGATTGAAAATAGTAGAGAAAATAGGAAAGGATTTTTCTTTTACTCACTGGTAATATCTTAGTGTTTTTTCTTTTGGTAGATCGCCACGGCCATGACCGCTGCCAGTAACAGGAGAGTCGAAGTGAATCCTGGAATATCGTCATCGTCTTCCTCTTCGAAGACAGCTGCTATCTCTTTATCTTCGTCCATAGTGATGGTTATCTCCTCTCCTGGTTCGTCTGTACTTTCCCATTCTACTAACTCATGTCCTTCATCAGGTACAGCTGTTAGAGTAACCTCTTCACCATGTTCATATTCTGCCTTATCAGGCTCTATATCTACCGAACCTTCTCCTACCGTGTCAACAGTGAGTTCATAGGTCTTGACCTGGAAGTGAGCGGTCACTTCTTTATCCTCGTCCATAGTTACGGTTATCTCGTCTCCTGTTTCATCCTTACCTTCCCATTCTACGAACTCATATCCTTGATCGGGTACAGCTGTCAGGGTAACCTCTTCACCGTGTTCATACTCTTCTTTCTCAGGTTCTATCTGCACTTCTCCCTCTCGCAAAGCATCTATCTTGAGTGTATATTTTTCCACTTCGAAGTGAGCTGTTAAGGACTTATTTTCTTCCATCTCAACGCTAATCTCTTCTTCTTCAATTTCAAAGTCTCCCGTCCATTTTTCAAATTTCCAGTTCGCGTCAGGCGTAGCTTCTATCGTCACTTCTTCGCCTTCATCGTATATCGTATCACCTTCTTCAGGATAGGTACTACCTTCTCCGTCAATCCATATAGTTAGAACCCTCTCATCTTCTTCCAATTCTTCGAAGTTGGCAGTAAGTGTTATGTTTTCATCCATCGTTAAAGTGATCTCTCTATTCGAACTTTCTTCATCTCCCGTCCATCCGGTGAAGTACCAACCGTCCTCTGGTGTTGCTTCAACTGTCACTCCCATACCCTCACGATATTTTGAAGTTCCTGTTCCTGGTATTATTCTACCTTCACCTTCCTTATCGATCGAGAGTTCGGTATCTGGTGGTTCTTCTGAGATAACAAATTCAGCTATATGGTTAAACCGTTTTTCACCTTTGACTCTATAGACTCCCTCATCGACCTGTTCATTGTTCGGATCTGTCTGATTCCAAACAAACGATTCAGTATGACCATAATCAGGGACCAAAGGCTGTAAAAATCCTGTACCTGGATCATGAACTACTTCCCCAGTTCCTACATTTTCAATATATATTCTGAAATCATTAATAATTGGATAGTTAATGGCGGAACAGTCATTTTTCACTTCAACCAATACATTCTCCCCTGGCTCGTACCACTCTTCGTCCGTTCCAATATATTCCCCTTCTTGAAGGATGCTGAAATCAGCGACGAGATGAATATTCCTCCTCATCTCAATCGTTATCTCTTCACCGACCTCGGTAAATAAGGGCAAGTCTCCTCCCCAACTCCTGAAATCACATCCTTCATCTGGTATCGCCTCAACAGTTATTTCTGATCCCGGTGAATACTCGTGTTCACCCAACTCAGGCTCAGTATTACCTCCACCCTCTGTTTGTATGGTGAGAGTATAATTCTCCTCTCTAGGGCCCAAAGCGTATAGCTTATTCTCCTGAGCGGTCATGTAGATCGTTCCATCTTCTCCTATTGTAGGGGAAGTATCACTACCATCTCTAAGAGGAAAAGTCCATCTCTCCGTTCCGTTCTGGTTTAGGCTATAGAGTTTAATTCCGCTTGAATAGATATTACCATCATTGCTGATCACTGGAGAAACTGGAGAAGACCAAGATCGATAAATACCTCCACGAATATATGTTTTCCATTTTTCTGTCCCATTGGGATATAATGCAAAAAAATTATTTTCGCGAGATCCCGTTCCAAAATATATGATGCCTTCTTCACAGATGGCTGGAGAAGTGTATATACTGTTATTGGCTTGGAAGGACCACCGTTTTGTTCCGTTAGGGTTCAGAGCATATAGTGAATCGTCAAGAGATCCAACGTATATAGTCCCTTCTTCACTTATAGCGGGCGAGGATTCAATCCTGTGGTCTGTTTGATAACTCCATTTTTCTGTGCCATTAGAGATCGCATATAATGTTCCATTGTGGGTTCCGACATATTTCGTGTTGTTCTCTCCAATAGCAGGAGAGGAGTAAACAGGCCCGTCGGTCTCAAAGGTCCATCGCTCAGTTCCGTTAGGATTGATAGCGTGTAAGAATCCAAAATCACTATACTTAGGAAAATATCCCGAACCGACATATATAGTCCCATCCTCCCCCACTGTTGGAGAAGAATATATCCTGTTATCAAGGGCTAAACTCCATTTTTCATTTCCTTCGGCATCGACTGCATAAAGATTTTCATCATGCGAACCGAAATATATTGTGCCATTGTCGTCAAATGTAGGAGTAGAGTATATGGAATCCCCGGCTTCAAAACTCCACAGTTTTTCTCCTTCAGGATTTAAAGCATACAATTCCCCGTCCCAAGTCCCCGCATATATCGTCCCATTTTCATCGACAGCAGGTGAAGACCTGAAATCGCTTTCAGCTTCGAAGCTCCAGCTCTTAAATCCTTCTATGTGACTGGTGTTATGAGGACTTAAACCAGTATTTCGTCTCTCTCTCTCATAATTGAGCCACGGGTAATCCGCTTCATCAGAATCTTCACCAGGTTCTTCTCCGCTATTTTCGAACTCTTCCTCATTTTCAAGGAAACCAGTAGCCACGTAAAAAATACTCGCTACTAAAATAATCACAACACAAATCGTCAAATGTTTTTTAATACTCATTTTAAGCCCCCAACTTTTTCCACTCACCCGAAGAGAGTCCTTCGAGATACAATTTATACCGTGATCAAGTTATAAAATATTTTTCCCGAGTCTATACTTGATCCTCCATTTACACCTTCTCCATAATCCAACGAAAGAAGATCAGAACACTTTCATGCTCCTCTAACGGAGAACTAGTTCGACCTCACCTCTCAGGAGGGTACCTATCTTTTATTCGCTCTGAATATACCCCTTCACTTCACCCCTCTACCGATCCTCTTCCATAACAAATTCCTCCTACGGAGTACTCAACCTCAATTTGAATTTCAGAGTATTAAGAACCCCCTCATTCTTATATATGGTATCTTCCTGTATACCTTCGCAGGCAGATGATCCCGAAATCGAAACTTCGGTTTGCTGATCATCTCCTTTTCCTCAAACCCTTGTTGATAGCCTCTATCGAATGATTCATTGTAGATCTTTACCAGGAGCGTGTCGTCTATCTCCTTAAGGTCCTCTTCATCAACATCTAACTTCTCTCTCACGGCGTCAGCGGCTTCCTCTACGGTCATCTATTTCACCCTTACACCCACATTCTCCATGCATATTTTAACTAAAATAATATTAAGCCAAGGGTTCGATCCTCGCCAGTGGCTCTGGTGTATCTACACGTAAATCAAAGGTTCAATAGACGTGGAGTCCATAATCAATACGGTTTAATACACTTGTTTCTACAGATTTCTTGTTAACTTAATCATTCAGTTGATAAGGAAAAAAGTATGAAATGTTTTTTAATCTCTAGTCGCTGGAATCTGACCTAAACTTCTCAAGACTTTGTACTTTTCTTTCTGTAGATAGCTATAGCGATGATCGAAGCTAGTAGCAAAAGCATCGTGGTGAATCCTGGGATTGATTCTTCTTTACCGATCAGTTGACCAACATCCTCGTTTCCGCTCACGTTCCCTGTTGCATCCGAGTTCTCCACTTCACCACCGTGGTTAAATCCGATGAGCCCGCCTACACCACGGTCTCCGGTCACGTTTCCTGTAGCATACGAATCGCTGACAGTGCCTTCACGGTTATATCCGACGAGCCCACCTACATTTTCTTCTCCGATAACTTCTCCAGTAGCGTACGAGTTTTCCACCGTGCCACTGTTCCATCCCATGAGCCCGCCTACATCATAGTCTCCGGTCACATTTCCTGTAGCATACGAGTTCTCCACTGTGCCAGAGTTACTACGTCCTACGAGCCCGCCAATCGCCCCGTCTCCGGTCACGTCTCCTGTAGCATACGAGTTTTTCACCGTTCCATCCCAGTTGAATCCGACGAGCCCACCTACCTGAGTGTCTCCGCTCACTTCTCCCGTAGTATCCGAATCGCTGACCGTGTCTTCATAGTTCTTTCCCACAAGCCCGCCTACACGACGGTTTCCGCTAACATCTCCCGTTACGTACGAGTTTTCCACCGTGCCAGAGTTATCTCCCACAAGCCCGCCTACATTATAGCCTCCGGTCACTTCTACATCTACCACACCTACGTCAGTGATTTCAGCCCTATCACCTGTAACTCCAACTAGTCCAACACTTTTTTCATAGGCTCTGTCGATATACAGACCTTTTATTTCATACTCATTCCCATCAAAAGTGCCTGTGAACTCATTATCATCATCACCTATTGGCTCCCATCTTTTTTCCGTATCTACCAACTCCTCGTAACCGGTGGTATCTTCATCTAAATCATCCATCAAAATATATTCACCATCTAAGTCATCTCTTACTGCATCCAAGTCATGCCAATCTTCAATCTCTACAGCATTCTCTTCTGCAACACTTTCTTCTCCATCTTCCGTTGCCTCGCCCCCGACCGTTACCAGCATTCCGCTCAACAGCAGCGAGAGGGTGACAACGACTACAAACAACTTTTTAATCATATATCTCCCCTCATTTCGATAGACAACCATATAGATGTGTAGATATAAATATCTTAGGAAAACGGGTTTTCAGGACATCAAGATAGGCGGGCCTATACAGCTGATGAAAGCCCTATATTGATAAGCCTTTAATACCCTTTTAGTTACCCTCTTAGATCTTTTAGATAGATATTTAAAAAACAGGGTCGCTAGGAGCTTGATAGATACTTTTCCCTATGGTTTTAGAAAGACTATGAGTTTTGAATGAAATATTTGTGAAAACACTATTGATTATCAACTCTTAAGTTTCTAAAGTGATCAATTGTTTTAGTGACATTGAAAAACTCCAATCATGACGATGAGGAGAAACTAATGCCAATTGACCGTAAACTTTCTATTTTATTTCATTGTAAATAAAATAATGCGAGGGATGGGATTTGAACCCACGGACCCCTACGGGACAGGATATCCTATCAGACCCACGAAAGTTTGATCTTAAGTCCTGCGCCGTTGGCCTAGCTTGGCTACCCTCGCATTATGAGCATCAGCGAGTAATCGAGGGGGAATGAGGAATATTCTATTCCTCGGCTACCCTCGCAGAAATGAGCGTATGCGAATTTCGAGAGTGTTTTGGAGGTTTTGCCTCCGATCGTCACTCGCGTTTGGAACGTATGCGAGAAACCGAAGGGAAATTAGGAATACTATTCCTCTAGAAACCTTGTCTCCGAGTGTCACTCATCGAATCAACTGATTTCACTGATTTCATTCCGAGCTTATCTTTGGTTAAGAGAAGGGAATATTTTATTCCTTCGGAATTAAGACGAAGAAGTTTCGCACCATAAAACATAATATCCCCTCGTATATCTCTTTTTTCTATGCATGTGCCCACAGGATGCAATTCACTAGATACTTTGTTAGGGAAGGGGATAGAGTCGGGCATAATCACCGAGTTTTTTGGTGAAGGGGGAAGCGGAAAGACCAATATCTGTTTACAATTGGCTAAGAACGTAGCTTTGAAGAACAAAAAAACTGTCTTTATCGATACAGAAGGTGTTTCAGTAGAGAGGTTAGAACAGATATCTGGAGAGAAATCTGAAAAGGTGATGGAGAACACTATATTCTACAAGCCTCACTCCTTCTCAGAACAAGAGAAATGCATCAAAAAAGGCTCGAGATTAGCTCTAAATAAAGATAAAGATTTCAGTCTATTCATAGTAGATGGATTTACCACCTTTTACAGACCTCTCTATAATTCGTGTGAAGAGGACCGTATTTCTTCTAGACTAGGGCGGCTTTTGATCGAATTGATGAAGGTCGCCCGAAAAAAAGATATCCCTGTAGTGATAACAACGCAGGTATACGAAAGTGATAACGGGAAAAAACCTGTAGGCGGACACGTTCTATACCACAACGCCAAGACGATAGTTCTTTTAGAAGTTCTAAAACAGGATCTCAGGAGAGCGATCTTAGAAAAACACAGGTCTCGTCCTAAAGGGAAGTGTACTCGTTTTAAGATAACCGAAAGTGGTATAGTAACACCTTAAACCAAAAAATCAAAGAGATTCAAAAGGGTTAAATAACCCAGCCAAGTTTCTTCACCATGAAGCAGGTAAGGCCAGCCGATGTCAGAGATATATACGAGCTTCGTGCTGAAACTATCGACTATTTCTTTCCCGAAAGAGACGACGAGATAGATTTTTGGGAAGAGATCGCATCAGATTATGGAAGAGATGTACTTCATCTAATGTGTGGAACTGGAGAGATCTCCGTCGGACTTGCAAAGAAAGGATTCAAAGTCACCGCTCTAGATCTCACTGAAGCTATGATCTATGTTGCCGAAGACAGGATCGAAGAGGAAGGCGTTGACAATATAGAATTATTGAACGAAGATGTTCGATATTTTAATATAGATAAAAAATTTGATTTTGCCTTCGTCTCTACAGGAGATTACCATCACTTAACCTCTAGAGAAGATATAGACAAATTTTTAGCCAAATCTTATGCTCATCTAAGGCCGAACGGAGCTTTAGCGATCGAACTGTTTCCGCTTCCTGACGAAGATTTTCAAAGAGAGCAGAAGGAATTCGAACCATTAAGAGCTCCTCCCGAAGGAGTTGACGTATGGAAAACTAACCAGACCAGCTTCGATTCAGAGTCCCAATTACTTGAGATAAAAGAGGAATTGTTCGTCGACAAACAGGAGAAAGCCAAGAGTGGAGAATACGAGATCCAATTGAAGTTATTTTCTAAAGAGGAGATGGAAGACATCCTGAAGGAAGCAGGGTTTAAAAATATAAGGTTCCTAGATAATGAGCAGTTCACCCCATACCTAAAGGATTCAGATACTTGGGTAGTTATCGCCGAAAGATGATATCATCAAACAAAATCTTCTAGTGTTACTTCATCCTTTTTTTCATCATCATCTTTACAAGTTTTATCTTTATCTGTTCTCTCATCGCATCCATCATCAAAATCTCCTGAAAAAAGGTCCGATTGTTTGTTACCGGCTAAGAGAGCTCCTTTATCCCAGCCGAATACCTCCGTAACTCTAGACAGTGTCTTAGCTATCCTTTCGGCATAATATTTCCAATCGGCCTCTTTTTCTATCTCGTGATCAGGTAGCCAGGGCTCCACATCCTGCGGTGTCTTTTCTGCATTAGTGACTATCCACGAAACCTTCATCCCGGGAGTGAATTTATGACCCAATTCTTTCATCTTTTTGGCCGCTTGAACATTAGGCATGCTGTCCGGATTTTTGTAATAACCGAATCTTTTGCAGGTCCGAGATATCACCAATTTTTCTAACTCGATCTGACCATTTTTCACTTCTCTTATCCATTCTTTAGCTCTATCTACCGCTCCTTCTACATCGTCATCCAATATATATTCGAATATCTCGCGGAGAGCCTCGTCCTGAGCCTGAAAAGAGTCACTACGTCTCAATTCATATCCCCTGACGAGCATATCTTCTTCCGGCCAGATCACCCGACCGACGTAACGCTTTTTCTTGCCGTGGCTGAAGAATGGATTGAGGACTTTCTCGAATTCGAGTATGATCGCTTCCCTAGTATATTCTTGAGCTATCTCTTCACTTATATCTATGGTCTTTTCTAGATTTTCCTCCGGAGATTGGAAAAAAACGCTGTCAGTGTCGGAATATATCACTTTTAACCCATCGCCCTCAAGTTCGTTGATAAGTTCTTTTATATTCTCTCTAGCGAATGCGGTTATACTTTCCCCGATTTCGGGATCAGTAAACCTATAGAACGAAGAGGCGAAAACACCGTAAAACGAATTCATCAGAACTTTTATCGCGTTCTGAAGTCCTTTGTAATACTCTTCCTCTTTACCATCGGCTTTATTCATCTTATTCTTGACTTCATCCCTCTCTTCCATCAGATTTTCTAATATCTCTGGTAAAAGGCCTTTCTTTTCTTCAGGGGACAGGAATCTTGTCCCTGTAGGACTTTCTATATCGCCTCTCTCTGAAAGTGTTGTGAAACATATGTTGTTCTGGATTATTATACTGGGATACATACTTTTAAAATCAAGGACGCTAACCCAGTGATAGAGACCAGGTTCGATAGAGTGAACGTAACCGCCTTTGATCTTGCCCCGCTTTCCACCGTGAGTGGTTAAAGGTACGCCTACGTCGTTCTCTTCGGCTTTCCTGATCAATATGGAATCGACTAGAGTAGAGGTCCTTGGATTCAAGCCTTCTTCAACCGGAAGTTTTGCCACGGTTCCCATGTCCATGGCCTTGCTCAATACCTCTAGTTCTTTCAGCACTTTTAGGGCGAGTTCAGCATCTTTTACACAGTACCGTTTCACTCTCTCCGAATTCTCTTCCCATTCTTCATCTATCTTAGATGAGTCCACATCGTCTTTTTCTTCATCAAGCAGTTCTTCTGAAACGTGATTCAGTGTTTCCCTCTTAAGATTGAGTTCGGACTTGACACTCCACCATGCGTCTGCGATGATCCTCCCGTTAACTGACCAGTATCTCTGTCCTTTTTTCCTCAACTTTCCTTTATCTCTTCCTAGATTTATCTCTTCGATACCGATCTCTTCCGCCCTCTCCTTCAATTTAGGCAGGTCATAACCATTTATGTTGTATCCCGTTATTATGTCAGGGTCCTTTTCATAAACGTAATCTTGAAAGCCTTCTATTATCTCCTCTTCTGTCCCATCTAAACTCAACGTTTCTCTTCCCTCTTCACTCTCCCATGCGCACCCTATCGTCAGTAAACGATCTTCCTCCAAACTATTTTCTATATCGAAGCTCAAAATATCCAGGTCAGGTTTTATCGGCTCAGTATTTTCAAACTCCTCAGCAGAAATGATTTCCTCCGTAGTATAATCATCATCGACCAGTTCTCCCTCAACTTTGACAGTAGAACTGAGATCGAAATCATAGATGAACCTCTGGACGAATGGTATATCAGCCGCTAGAACTTGACATCTATCTTTCAACTTCTTCCTGTAACCGGGCACCTTCCATGGATAGGTACAGACGACCTTTTTACAGTTCCTTTTTTCACCGTTCACCCAAAGTTCCTCACTAGTTATCTCCTTTATTTCCTCATCATCTTCCAATTCTTCCAAACAATCTTCTGGAGGATCGACAAGTTTGAAATAAGGTCTGAAATCGTCATATAGAAGAGTTATTGAAACGCCTTCCTTAGTCTTTCCAAAAAGCTCGATCACAACGCCGTCTTCAACTTTGCTGTAGGACCCTGAGAGAATCCTCACAGTTCTTTCGATCATATTTCACTCCGATACTATCTTTATGATATCTCCATCTTCAAGTTCGTGATCTCTACCAATTACTCTATCTGTTCTAGCGTCTACTGCTCTTATAAACCCTTCCCCGATGTCCGTATGTACCGTAAAAGCCAGGTCCTCAGCTGTACTACCTCTTTCCAATAGATATGCATCGGGAAGAACCCGTCCTTCTTTATCCGTATAATCGTTCTCGTTCTCAACGGGATAGACGACGATCATATCTAGAACATCATAAACGGCTTTCTCTAAAGTCTTCTGTACTCCAAGACCGTCATTCTTTTTTATGAATTTTTTGATCTCCTCTAAAGCCCTTTTCTGTTCATCAGATATATCCTGTCGGAGTATTTCGAAGTCGTTATCTCCAGGGATATAATCTACGATATCGTTCTCCGATGCCTTCCGGAGAGCCAGTTCATACTCTGCTGAAGTGGGAATGACAGGATAATCTAATCCCTCAAGTTCCTTTAATTGTTCGTCACTGCTGATATCGGCTTTATTTGCGGCGATTATCATAGGTTTGCTCTTTTTCCTTATTTTTTGAGCTAAACCAAACAATTCCTCCGAATCCCAGCTGGTCGGATTTTCAGGTAGGTCCAATCCTCTAAAAGCATTAGTCACCTCTCCTTCAGAGACGCCAAGCCCTGAAAGCTGATCGTAGATCACCTTTTCCACTTTAGACCCGCTTACCTCGATCTTCCGTGAAACCTTATCCCAATTTTTTTCTAAGATACCTTTCAACCAGTGGTCTATCTCTTCTTCTAAAAATTCTACATCCTTTTTGGGATCGTGTTCCCCCTTTTCACAGGGTTCACCTTCCTCGTCGGTCGACCCGCTCGAATCTATTATATGGATAAGTGAAGAAGCCTGTCTTAGATCATCTAAAAATTTGTTACCCAGTCCTCTGCCGGAATGTGCATCCTTGACAAGACCGGCCACATCGATCAGTTCGACCGGGACCATCCGTGTCCCATCTTTACATGGAGAGTTGTTGGGATCACATTCTTCACCGATATCCTCATGAGGACATCGATGGGTGACATATCCGATCCCTCTGTTAGCGTCTATAGTAGTGAAAGGATAAGATGCCACCTCTACTTCCGCTCTAGTTGAAGCGGAAAAAAAGGTACTTTTACCTACATTCGGCTTACCTACTAGACCTACTTCCATTTTACTTACCTATTGTTTCAAATCTTGATTTAAGATGTCATATTGATCAGTCGATCTCGGTTCCACAGGAATAGCACATCATCGCATCCGGTTCAAGTTTTGTGCCGCATTCTGGACACTCTATCTTGTCTTTTTCACCTTCTTCCTCTGGTTCCCCTTCTTCTTCTGACTCTTCCTCAGTCAGATCATGACCACAAGCATAGCACATCTGAGCTCCCGGACTTAATTCAGTTCCACATTCTGGACACTTGACAACATCTTCAACTTCTTCCTCTGCTTCAACTTCTTCTTCCTCTTCTGTCTCAACTTCTTCTGCCTCGACTTCTTTCTCTGGTTCTACCTCTTCATCGTGTTCCATCTCTTCTTCTACTTCAGCTTCTTCTTCTGCCTCGACTTCTTTCTCTGGTTCTACCTCTTCATCGTATTCCATCTCTTCTTCTACTTCAGCTTCTTCTTCTGCCTCGACTTCTTCCTCTGGTTCCACTTCTTCCTCGTGTTCCATCTCTTCTTCTGCTTCAACTTCCTCTTCTTCTGCCTCGACTGTCTCTTCGACTTCAGGTACTTCTTCTTCCTCTTCTTCCGGTATATCCACTTTCTCAGGGATTTTTCTCTCAACATCAGGGATCTCTATCTCTTCGCCTACGGCTTCCTTTTGTTTTTCCAACATCTTCTTGTGGGCTGTCAATAATCTTCCCCTTACCTCAGCGAATTTTTTATCCTTATCTAAAAGCTCCCTTTCCTCTTTAGTGATCTCCCTGTTTTTATCAAGGTTATCTTTCAAAGTGGATTCAAGTTCTGCTAAAGAATGGAGGGTCTCCCTTCTCTTCTCGAGTACCTCCTCTTCTTTCGTCACGATATATTCTTCTCTTTCATCAAGGTCCTCTTCCCTTTCGATCAAATCCTCTTCTCTCTCCAAAACCTTTTCCTTTTTCTCAACTACTTCTTCTTTCAATTTTTCGATATCGTCTACAGCGTTAGAATACTGATATTTCAATCTCTGGATATCATCTCTTTCAGAATCTAATGAGTCTCTTACCTCTTTAAGTTCTTCTCTTTTAGATTCTAATTTATCTTTAAGGTTTTTAAGCTTATCAGATTTTTCAGACAATTCGGATTCTTTGCTTGCCAACTCCCTTTCCTTTCTAGAGAGTTTTTCCTCCTTTTCTTCAAGTTCCTCCTCTCTTTCACTTAACCTTTCTTTTCTTTTTTTGAGTTTCTTTAAGTAACCTTCCATCTCATCAAAATCAAGATCATCTTCGTCCATCTTTTTTTCCTCCTTGGATAATAATCTGTTCCAATATGTATATACGAATATTATTCTTACTTAAGTAACTTACGCCTAGGTATCTAAATGACAAAGACAAAAAATATTATTTCCTATCAGTTGATAAGGAGATATGGTAAACCTAGAGACGGAACTGCTCGACCATGAGTTAGACCCTCCACTTATACTCGCTTCAGGTATACTAGACCAAACCTCTAAGACCATGGAACGGATAGCGGGTAAAGGAGTAGGAGGAATAGTCACAAAATCTATCGGCAAAGAACCGAAGGAAGGACATCCCAATCCTACAATAGTGGAATTGGAAAACGGGCTCTTGAATGCTATGGGATTACCGAATCCAGGTATAGAATATTTCAAGAAAGAATTGACCAAGCTTCGAAAATCAGTCGAAGAGAAACCGATAATTGGGAGTATATTCGCCTCTGGTCCTGAAGATTTTTCTGAATTAGCTCAAGAGATGGTCGAGCACGGAGCTGACATCATCGAATTGAATTTGAGCTGCCCGCATGCGGAGGGATATGGAGCCTCGATCGCCTCAAAAGATGATATGATGGTTGATGTGATCGATAGAGTCAATAATACGGTTGAAGAACCTGTCTTGGCTAAATTACCACCATCGACTGATATCGATAAAAAGGCAGCACTCGCAGAAAAAGGAGGTTCCGACGGGATAGTATGTATCAATACGGTCCGGGCTATGGCTATAAATTTTGAGACAAGAGAAGCGATTCTGGGAAATAAAATAGGTGGATACAGCGGAGAGGGTATAAAGCCGATAGGTGTAAGATGTGTTTTTGAAGCATATAAAGAAGTGGACATCCCAGTTATAGGATGTGGAGGTATAACCAACGGTAGAGATGCTCTCGAATACATTCTAGCTGGCGCAACTGCACTAGAAATCGGCACCGTTTTTCACTCCCGTGGAAAGGAGGCTCCAAAAAAGATTACCGATGAGATGAAAGAATTGATGAAAAAAGAAGATATAAAGGACTTGAACGAATTAAGAGGGGATGCACACTGATAAATAAAGGAAATGAGATTATGTGTTATGGAGGTAAAAAATGAAAGAGCCCGATCCTGAGGAATTCGTAGATCATCAGGATTCTGGTGATTTTACCCAGATAGTCACTCACATGTACAGGGCGGAGGTCCAAAGATCCTACAACTGGAGAAATAGATTGGATAGAACGACTGAATGGTCTATCGTTATACTTTCAGCCCTTACCACGTGGACTTTCAGCGTACCAGAAAGACGTCATGAACTTCTTCTAAGTGTATTGATATTTATGGGTACTCTCCTATGGATCGAATCTAGAAGATACAGATATTACAATGTGTGGTCGAGCCGGATAAAAACACTCGAAGAAAATTTTTTGGCTAAAACACTCTCTCCAGACAAAGAAGTCAGCACTCGGCAATGGATGGCAACCCTAGCCGACGACTTAAGGAATCCTAGATTCAAGATCCCTCTTTGGATAGCAGTAGCGCATCGAATAAGAAGGGTCTATTTCTGGCTTTTCTCTCTGACTATCATGCTTTGGATAGGAAAACTCGCGATACATCCTACACCTGTTGAATCACTTGGATCGTTTATAAATAGAGCAGCCATATTGGGTCTTCCAGGATACTCCGTGATGATACTGATAGGGGTATTTTTGTTAGGAACTGGTGCTTTAGCAGTTCTTGGGTCTAGACATGAACTCAAGGGAGCGAAGATAGTAGAGAAAAAGGGAACTGGTAAAGACTGGGACAAGATGACGTGATACAGCTGATTAACAACAAAATTATTATCCTTTTGTTCTATTGCAGTTCTAAATGGAGACCAAAAGAACCGAATTGATAACTAGAGGAGCAGAGGCCGAAGTTTGGAGAGGACGGTGGAAAGATAGAGACATCATCGTGAAAGAGAGAGTCGAAAAAGGTTACAGACATCCCGAGTTGGATGAAAATATAAGGGAGATGAGAGTCCGGAAAGAGGGAAGGCTGATCCGAGAAGCTAGAAAGATGGGTGTGCCCGTACCGATAATCTATGATGTAGATGTAGAAAAAACACGGCTCATCATCCAGTACTTTAACGGGAAGAGAGTTATGGACTGTATAGAAGAGGGCATAAAAGTTGATCTAGAAAAGATCGGAAGATACATCGGAAAGCTCCACGACGCTGGGATCTCCCACGGAGATCTAACCACATCGAACATACTTTACGACGATAAGAAAGATAATTACTGTTTCATAGATTTCAGTCTGGGGGAAAAAGACTCTTCTCACGAATACTTGGGAGTAGACCTTCACCTATTGAGGGAGGCTCTCGTCAGCGTTCATGATGAACCTCTAGCTCTTTTCGATGAAGTCCTTTCCGGTCACGAAAAAACCTGCGAAGAACACGAGAAAGTAAAGGATTGGGTAGATAAGCTTGAAAGCAGAGGTAGATATCGATGATCGATAAAACTTTGACAGTGGTCACTTCGAATGAAGGTAAATATGAAGAATATAGAGAAAAACTAAAAGATTATTATTACCAAGTCGAGATGGCAGATGTAGGATATCCTGAGATCCAAACAGATAAACTCGAAGACGTGGTGGAATTTGCCCTTGAAGTTTTATCTGAACGCTCACCTTTGATAATCGACGATAGCGGTCTTTTCGTTGACTCTTTGAAAGGATTTCCCGGAGTCTATTCTTCTTACGTGATGGAGACCATAGGTTGTGAAGGCATCCTTGAACTGATGGAAGGCAAAGAAAATAGAAAGGCTAGATTTGAATGCGTCATAGGTTATTTAGGTGAAAGGAAAAAAACTTTCAAAGGGGTCTCTAAAGGAAGAATCACCCGTAAAACGAGAGGAAAAGGTGGATTCGGATACGATCCCATCTTTTTACCAGAGGAGTCAGAAAGAACCTACGCGAAGATGGACAGTAGTGAAAAGAATCGAATAAGCCACCGAGGAAGAGCTATGGAAGAACTGTTAGATTTCGTCTCATCAATATAGATATCTATTCACACAATATCGAGATGATCTCCTCTGGTTTCTCTATCACGAAGTCAGCTTTTTTAGCTTCTTCACTGCCGTAACCATAGAGCGCTCCAATACTTTTTACATCCGCGGCCTCTGCTGCCTCGATATCGTGATAGCGGTCACCTACCATTACCGCTTCTTCGACCTGATATTCCGATAGGAGTTCTCTTATCAAATCCTCTTTGGACTTACCTTCCGTATAGCTCTTTATCGAAGAAAAATACTCATCGATAGAAGTGGTCTCTAATACCTTCTCTATATAATCATATCTTCCATTCGAACATATAGCGAGTTCATGACCGCATTCTTTTAATCTTTCCAAAGAGGTCCTAACCCCTTCGTAAAGAGTCGCCTTCAACGGTATGATTTCGCTCTCTTTTTGAACAATAGCTTCTTTGACCTGGTCTCTGAGCTCCATTTTCTCCTCTGGAACCAAGTTTTCAATTATCTGGTCCGTTGGCTCACCGAACTGGTTCAAGATGGTTTTTTCTGAAAGGATTATCCCGAACTGCGAGAACGCTTCTTTGAGAGCTGGAACACTCACCTCTTCTGTTTTGTAAAGGGTCCCATCCAAATCGAATATTATCAATTTTCCTTCCATAGATGATCACATTTTTCGCTCAATTTTCGATAATATCTGACAGGCTTTACATCTTTCGTTCATGCATGGTTCTCCACAGTTATCGCATCTATTCAGTTCACCTTCACCTTGATACTTGTTCCTGACTGGATCTTTTATCTTCTCGTAAGAACTCAAGATCGAAAATTTGATGCCTGGAGTGTTGTCTTCTAGTTGACCTATCACGTCTCTATAAAGACCTCTAAGAGCCGTATCAGCATAAGGACATTCCTGTTCGTGCACATCCATATCTGAAAGCAGTGCATATAGATACGTTTCTTTTTCAGTAACCTTCCTGAGAGGATTTATTCTTGGGATCAAGCCTTCCTTCACATTATCGTGAGGGGCTAACCTAGCCATGCTCTTCATATCTGCTCTACAGAAGTTCATCATTATGGTCTGAGCGGTATCATCTAGATTCAACCCAGTGGCTAAAAGATCTAGATCGGCCTCTTTAGACATGGTGTTCATCATCCATCTTCTAAGAACTCCGCAAACAGAACAGGGCATCTCTATGTCCTCGATCTCCATCATCTCATCTAGAGGTAGACCGAATTCATCTTCATAAGATTTGATCTCGTAATCTATCCCCAACTTTTCATACTCCCGCTCGGCTATCTCTAAACTTTTCGGCCTGTAACCCCCGATCCCTTCATCGATCGTGATCCCGTACAATCTGCTGTCTCTTCTTTCCTCCATTATCTCGTGAAGCATCTTGAGAGCAACTATACTATCTTTTCCGCCCGATACCGCTACGCCGATATCTTTCCCTCGGTTCAGATCGACCTGTTTTCTGAACTCCTTAAATACCTTCGTTTCGAAGAAATCTTTGAAGTGTCTTCGACATAGATGCTCCCCGCTGTATCTTACGTGTATTACCGCTCTCTCTTCACATCGGCTGCATTCCATCGGATGGAATTTACCCAATTCGGTATATAAATGTTCGCGAGAAGAAAGCCTTGCATAAATTCAAAAAGTCAACTTATTTATAACACTATGATTTCTTCATTCAAACGATAGCATGATAGACGATGTAAAAGTCACCCAACGGATAGTTGATAGATATTTTGAAGAGTTTTCAGATCACACTGAGGTAGATGTAGCTATAGCAGGTGCCGGACCAGCAGGTCTCGTTGCTGGCAGATATCTCTCGGAGATGGGCCATCAAGTCGTGATCTTCGAAAGAAAATTATCTCCAGGCGGAGGTATGTGGGGTGGAGGAATGGGTTATCCTATCGTGGTCGTTCAGGAGAGTTCAGTCGAAGAGTTGGAAAAAGTGGGAGTCAAAGTTGATGACACTGGAGATGGATATTATACCGCTGACTCTATAAGTGCCGTTGCAAATCTATTATCCTCTGCCATAGATTCAGGTGCAAGGGTCTTCAACATGATCACCGTTGAAGACGTACTTTACGAGGAGGAAAGAGTGAACGGAGTTGTGATAAACTCATCTCCGATCGAGATGGCCGGACTCCATGTGGACCCTATAACCATAAGAGCTGAAGCAACTCTAGATGCCACGGGACACGATGCCGACGTTTGTACGGTAGTAGAAAAAAAAGCAGGTGAGCTAAATACCGAGAAGGGGAAAGTGGTCGGAGAGAAATCCATGTGGGCCGAAGTCGGAGAGAAGACTGTAGTTGAAAATACTATGGAAGTTTTTCCCGGTTTATGGACAGCAGGGATGTGCGCCAATGCCGTTTTGGGCGCTCCAAGGATGGGACCTATATTTGGAGGAATGCTACTTTCGGGCAAAAAAGTAGCTGAACTCATCGATTCCGAACTTGGATAAAAACAACAGGGAACATTAATATACTATAAACCAAAATTGTTAGAGAGTGGCAGCCTATGGTGGAAAACGAATCTTCTGAAGGAATGAGAGAGGAGTTCACTAAATTCAAAACGATGGAACTGCCTCGAAACGTCGTTGTTGGAAAGGATGCTTTAGAAAAAGTGGGAGAAACATGCGACGACCTTGAATTGAAGAAAAACACCATCATAGTTTGTGACCCTACGACTAGAAAGGTGGCGGGTGAAAGGGTCGGCGAGATCCTATCTGATTATGACTATGAAGTGGATATAAAGGAGATCGAAGAAGCGGACCAGGAAACAGTCGACCGGATGAGCGATGAAATAACGGAAAAGACGGGTTTCCTTCTAGGTGTCGGTGGAGGAAAATCCATAGATATCGCGAAGTACTCATCCCATTTAGCTGAGATACCCTTCATAAGTGTACCTACAGCTTCATCTCATGATGGTATAGCTTCGGGTAGAGCTTCGATAGAACGAAATGGAAATAAGATCTCAGTTGGAGCTCACTCTCCTCTGGCTATGATAGCCGACACAGGAATAATAGCTGATGGACCTAACAGACTGATGTCAGCCGGTTGTGGAGACATAATATCTAATGCCACAGCAGTTAAAGATTGGAAATTGGCTAGAAGATTGAGGAATGAGGACTTTTCCCATTACGCTGCAAATCTTTCCGAAATGACTTCTGATATCTTGATGAAGAATGTAGATAATATAAGACCCGGTCTTCAGGAAAGTGCTTGGCAAGTTGTCAAGGCTTTAGTTAGTTCAAGCGTGGCGATGAGCATCGCAGGATCTTCAAGACCTGCCAGCGGTAGTGAACACAAATTCAGTCACGCCCTCGACGATATAGCAGAAGAACCTGCCCTGCACGGGGAACAATGTGGTGTTGGAACTATAATGATGATGTACCTACACGGGGGAGATTGGAGAAGTATAAAAAATGCACTTCAGGCAGTGGACGCTCCGACCACCGCTAGAGGACTTGAACTCAAAGAAGAAGAGGTCATCCAAGCTCTTATCCACGCCCCAGAAATAAGACCGGAGAGATACACTATCCTGGGGAATAGGAAGATGAATAGAGATGCTGCCGAAGAAGTAGCGAAAGAAACTGGTGTTATTTAAGAAGGTGATAAAAATGAGTTCTGTAACATTGATAGGAAAAAGTTTAGCAAAAAAAGGTATGAAATTTAGTTTTGGAGGATGTCTTTCAAAGTGTCAAGACTGTGAATTGAAGAACTCCTGCTGCGGTCTCGAAAAGAACAGATGGTACGAAATCACTGGGGTTAGAGACAAAGAACACAAATGCAAAGTCCATCAAGAGGATGTGAAAGTGGTAGAAGTGGAACAGGTTCCTATTGAGACAGCGGCTGCCGAAAAATCGGTGATCGAAGGATCTGTGATAACTTTAGAGGATAAAGAGTGCGGTTTCGTTGACTGTGAAAACTTCAACTTGTGTTACCCGGCAGGTGTGGAATTTAACACAAAATACAACATCGAAGAGATCGGAGAAAAAATAGATTGTGAAAAGGGAAAAGATCTAAAACTGGTCAAGATCAAGTGAACTCTAAGATCTTACTTGCCTCTTATCCTGTCGAACCAGCTTTTATTTTTCTCTTCCTCAATATTTTTAAATTTCTCTAATATTTTTTTCTGTTCATCATTAATGTCATCTGGTATCTTTACATTTACCTCTATTAGCTGATTTCCGTACCCACTTCCTCTCTGTTTTTTCAGTCCCTTATCAGGTATCCTCAATATATCTCCAGGTTGAGTTCCCGTAGGTACTTTGACTTCAGCTTTTCCATCCAAAGTCGGTACCTCGATGGTCGTGCCTAATGCTGCTTCAGTCATACTTACGGTAGCCTCGGTCAGAAGATCGGCGCCTCTTCTATCGAACCTCTCGTCTTCTCTCACTCTGAGCGTTACGTAAAGATCACCTGGTTGTCCACCTCTCGGGGCCGCTTCTCCCTTTCCTCGTACACGTAGTCTTGTCCCGTCTTCTGCTCCTGGAGGAACGTTGATGGTTATCGTTTCTGTTTTTTCAACGACTCCACTCCCGTCGCATTCAGGACAGGGATTCTCCACGATCTCACCCGAGCCGTTACATCTGTCGCATTCAGTTATCCTTACAACCTGTTGGAAACCCCGTCTTTGGGCCTGTTTTACTTCTCCTGCCCCACCACATTTCGGACAGGTTTTAGTTCCGCCTGATTGACTACCACTACCTCCGCACTCTTCACATTGGGCTTTTCGATTTATCTTGACCGTTTTCTCCGTTCCATCCTTGATATCTTCTAGGTCTACTTCAAAACTGAGTTGAAGATCTCTACCACGTTTTTTCTTCTTCCTCCTACTTCTACGGCGCCCTCCAAAGAATTCGCTGAAGAGGTCTTCGAAACCGCCGCTTCGTCTTCGACCTCCTCCAAAGAGGTCAGAGAATATATCTTGGACTTCCTCCCGATGTGAGAAATCTGACATGTCGAATCCGCCGTTGCCAAATTCCTGCTTTACCCCCTGTTTACCGTACCTATCGTAACGCTTACGTTTCTCCTCGTCCGCTAGAACTTCATAAGCTTCGGAGATTTTCTTGAATTTCTCTCTAGCCTCATCGGTATTGTCTGGATTTTTATCAGGGTGATACTTTTTGGCCTTTTTCCTGTAAGCTTTCTTGATCTCATCTTGTGATGCGTCTTTGTCAACTCCTAGTATGTCATAATAATCCTCATCATTCATGTTTTGATCACATCGGTTCTATCTCAGCAGTATAATGATGCGGTACCAGCCACCCTAATGAAATAGTTTTTCATGTTTGAGATGGATATATAGTAATAAAAAAAGGGTTTTTAGTCCTCTTCTTCCTCGTCCTCATCTACGACTTCGTAGTCCGCATCAACGTATTCCTCGTCAGAATTGCTTTCTTCACCCGATGCACGACTCGCTGCGGCACCAGCTCCACCAGCTCCTGCACCTGCAGCACCTGCGGCGGCTCCCTGTGGTCCTGCTCCTTGACCAGCAGCGGCCTGCTGAGCCTGGTACATCTGTTCACCGATCTGCTGTACAGTCTCTTCTAGTTCTTCTTTTCTACTCTTGATCTCCTCGTAATCGTCATCTTCTATGGCTTCCTGAAGATCGTCTATCTTTTCCTGAACCTCGTTCTTTATGGACTCGTCTATCTGGTCTCCCATCTCTTCTAACGTCCGCTCGGTGGAATAGACCAGCTGTTGTGCTTCGTTCTTGGTACGTATCCTCTCTTTCTTCTTCTTGTCTTCCTCGGCATGCTTTTCAGCTTCTTCCTTCATCCGTTCGATCTCTTCTTCGGACAACTGGCTTGTTGCTTCTACTGTTATACTTTCTTCTTTCCCGGATCCTTGATCCTCAGCAGAAACATTCAAGATCCCGTTCTCATCCATCTGGAAAGTCACTTCTATCTTCGGTACCCCTTTAGGCGCGGGAGGTATACCAGTCAAAGAGAACCTGCCTAGACTGTGATTATCTTTCGCCATAGCTCTCTCTCCCTGTACCACATGGATATCCACGTTGGTCTGGTTGTCTGCAGCTGTCGTGAAGACTTTGCTCTCTTCCGTAGGTATGGTGGTATTCCTATCGATCAAAGTTGTTGTAACGCCGCCCAGCGTCTCGACTCCGAGCGATAGAGGTGTGACGTCTAACAGAACGATATCATCTTCAACATCACCGGAGATCACTCCTGCCTGGATAGCTGCTCCTACAGCCACACATTCGTCAGGATTGATCTTCATGTTAGGGTCTTTATTGAAGAAGTCTTTAACGAAATCCTGAATTGCGGGCAATCTTGTAGAACCTCCTACAAGGATAACTTCATCTATCTCATGCGGCTGAAGGCCCGTGTCTTCCATAGCTATGTTGACGGGCTCTTTGGTCTTCTCTACCAAGTCTTCTGTCATGTTCTGAAATTCAGCTCTTGTTATTTCCAACTCTAAATGTTTTGGTCCATCGTCGTCAGCCATCAGGTATGGTAGGTTGATCTCTGTCTTCTGTCTGCTGGAAAGTTCTTTTTTCGCCTTTTCTGAAGCCTCGAATATACGCTGAAGAGCTTCTCTATCATCGCTAACGTCCATACCAGTCTCTTCTTTGAACTTCTCCACGCAGTGATCGACAATCCTCTGGGTCCAGTCATCACCTCCAAGACCGGTATTTCCTGAAGTCGCTAGTACTTCGTAAACTCCGTCGCCGACCTCGAGTATGGAGACATCGAATGTGCCTCCACCGAGATCATAAACCAGTATGGTCTCAACCGTCTCTTTTTCTTCCATCTTATAGGCCATCGCAGATGCGGTAGGTTCATTGAACACTCGTTCGACTTCAAAGCCCGCTATCTCTCCGGCGTTCTTTGTCGCCTCTCTCTGAGGTTCATTGAAGTACGCCGGCACCGTTATGACCGCTCGATTTATCTCATCACCTAGATACTCTTCAGCATCCCTTTTCAATTTCTGTAATATCATGGCTGATAACTGCTCTGGAGTGTATTCATCGTCATCTATCTTCACCTTGTGATCTGTACCCATCTTCCTCTTGATCGACTCGATAGTACGGTCTGGATTTTTGACCGCTTGTCTCTTCGCCATCTCTCCAACCAGTCGTTCGCCGTCTTCCTTGAAAGCGACAACTGAAGGCGTAGTTCTATCACCTTCAGAATTCGGTATGATAGTCGGTTCTCCACCTTCCATTATCGCCATCGCGGAGTTCGTCGTTCCTAGATCGATTCCAAATACTTTTTCAGACATATTATACACCTTTGGATCTTTAATCAAATCATCATTTAGCAACCTTTACTTTTGAAGGTCTAATGACCTCATCATTCAACTTATAACCTTCTTGAAATACTTCGATAATCTTGTCTTTTTCAACATCGTCGCTCTCTTCGGACTGAATACATTCATGATACATAGGATCGAACTCTTCACCTTCAGCCTCGATCTTTTCTAGACCGTGGTTCCCTAGTGTATTGACAAATTTATCGAATATCATCTCGACACCTTCTCTATCTATTTCTTCATCTTCATCTAATGCTCTCTCGAAATCGTCAAGCACTTCAAGGAGGTCCGTCATCAAAGATTCGTTAGCCAATTGTCGGATCCTCTTTTTCTCTTTGATCATCCTCTTCCTGTAGTTATCGAAATCAGCCATGACTTTCTTCAGCGAGGTCTCTAGTTCTTCAACTTCTTCTTGAAGTTCTTCCTTCGTTAGTCCTTCCTCTTCGCTTTCTTCATCCTTAGACTCTTCGACCTTTTCTTGATCTTCTATTGAAATATCTTCTTCAAGTTCCTCAGTCCGATCTTCTTCTAACTCAGTTTCGTCCTTCTGGACTTCTGACTGATCATCAGACATGGTGAGTCCCTTCAATCTATTTCGATGGATTGACCCATCTCTTCAGTGATCTTGTCGAGTTCGACTTCCAGTACGCCGTTGTTGTAAGCAGCGTCGGCTTTCTTCGGATCCACTCTAGAGGGCAATTTTATCTTTTTCTTGTACCGCCTTTTACCTTCTACTGAAACTATCAGTATATCGTCTTTCACGTTCAGATCTATATCTTCCTTCTCAACCCCGGGTATATCTACTGTGACCATCACTTTTTCACCGGTATCCTGGACGTCGGTCAAAGGAGTCCATTCCGATTTCTCTTCACTCTCTTCATCTCCACCGTAGATATAGTCCTTCGCATTACCGAATTCATCTATCTTCGGCTTTCCATCGGGACCCTGTCTTATCGAAAATCCATAGACGAACGGGTCTTTTGAAGTTCTTTTCCGTCGCTGGGACATCATCTTTTCAGCGATCTTCCTCATCTTTTCGAATTCCCCATCGATATCCGAAAAGCCGAACATGTCTGAGAATCCGAATAAATCACCGAAAGGGTCTCTTCTCCTTCGGCCTCTTCGATCCCTTCTATCTTCATCTTCTTCATCGTCGTCGTAGTTTCCATAATTCATTTTATCACCATATGTTAGTATTTTCTTTCATATTTTCCAATATTTTTTTAATCTCATCTTCTCTTACATTGAAGTATTTAGCAATTTTTCGAGGGTCAGTTATTCCAGAATCTAACACATAATACAGTATCTTCCTTTCCTCATAACTTTCAAAATTTTCATGTATGTAATTATAGGCCTCCGACAAGGCCTTCTCCTTCAATTTTAGTAAGTACTTCCTTTCCCTTTCCAACTTTCTTATCTTACTCTCTATGTTCTGTATTATCTTCCTGTGACCTTCGAGATAACCTCCTTCGATGATACCTTCTTCAACTTTTTTCTGGATCTCGTCGTAATCCTCGATCTCTTCGTCCTTGAGATCCTCTAGCTCAGTGTCGAAGAGTTGAGGTCCAAGATCGATCCTCAAAGAAAAACCTCTATTCAAAGAGTATTTTTTCGTCGGCGGTCCGCCCTTTTCACTCTCACATCTTTCCGAGATAACGAGCCCCTTCTCCTCTAATCTATTTAGATGCTTGGAGATCGATTGTTGGCTGGTATCCAAATACCTCGAGATAGCCAATGGATAATTCTCTTCTTTACTCAACAGTTCGAGGATCTTCCTCCTGGTCTCGTTCTGGAGGATTTGTATCATTTCGTTGAATTCTTCCTTTTCCATTTGTCTCACTCACATTTTTATTTAATAAATGAAAGAGGGTAGGTTTTTGTTCTACTCGATGTCTATCTTCCTGCCCTCTTTGACTTCTTTTTCTCTCTTCGGGAGATCGATGGTCAATATACCTTGGTCTAGCTCTGCGGTGATCTCTTCTTCTTCGACCTCTTCTGGGATCGGTAGTTGTCTATAAAAGGACCTGTAACCTCTTTCTCTACGTAGATAGTCTTCACCTTCTTCTTCGGTCTCTTCGGTGGTCTCGCCTTCGATCACCATACTGTCATCTCTGAGTTCGATCTCGATATCGTCTTTATCGATCCCAGGTATCTCTGCCTCGATCAAGTACCGATCACCTAGGTCCCTCATGTCGAGGGCAGGCGCTCTTCTACTGCCTCTTCTCCTTTCTCGGAGAGGGCCACCGAAGAACCTGTCCAGCGTTCGATCTAGATCCTCGAAGATGCTGTCCATCTCTTGGAAGGGACTAAAACCTCTTCTTTCAGATCTTCGCGCAAGCCTTCTATCTTTTCTTTCATCTTCATCTGCCATATTTACCACCCCGATTTAACAACTCTTTCTTGTAATGTTTGCATTTAATAGTTAAGATTAAGTCATATATAAAAGTTTTGTCGGAAGTGCCTGATGATGATTAAAAATTTAAAAAGAGTAAAACGGTTTTTCTCACTCTTCCCTCATCTTGTAGCTCAGAACCGAGTCCCTTACAGCCTTGGTCTCGTCAACTCTCCTCACAGATGTATTATACGGAGCTTCACCTATAACTTCCTCATCTTCTTCCATTATTGAACCAACAGCTTCCGCAAACCCATCCAATGTTTCTTTGGTCTCCGTTTCCGTAGGCTCTATCATCAATGCTTCATCTACAAGCTGCGGGAAGTAGATCGTAGGGGCGTGGAAACCGTAGTCAAGAAGTCGTTTAGCTAGATCGGTCGTCTTCAGTCCTTTATCTTTCATTTTTTCTCCGGATAGAACGAACTCATGTTTCCTCAATTCCCTGTAAGGCAGATCAAGATGTGGTTCAAGCTTCTTTCGCAGATAGTTACTGTTGAGTACAGCTCTCTCTGTTGCCTCTTCTAGACCTTCTTTGCCTTTCTCTCTTATGTATGTATAAGCTTTCAATAGCACTAGCCAGTTGCCATAAAGTCCTTTCACTCTACCTATGCTGTTCTCTAGGTCATAATTTAAGTGATAACCTTCAGAATCTTTTTCAACTATCGGAACAGGAAGATAGGATGCGAATTCCTCAGTAACTCCTACTGGTCCAGAGCCGGGGCCACCTCCACCATGAGGAGTGCTGAAAGTCTTGTGAAGATTGAAATGCATTATATCGAAGTTCATAGCCCCTGGATCTGTCTTTCCCATGATCGCGTTCAAATTAGCACCGTCGTAATAGAGAAGTCCTCCGGCTTCATGTATTATCTCTGCTATCCGACAAGCGTCTTTCTCAAACAGGCCTAGAGTGTTAGGGTTAGTGATCATAAAGGCCGCTGTATCATCTCCCGCGGCCTCCTCCAATGCCTCGACATCTACACATCCATCTTCGGAAGGGATCTCGACCAGATCATAACCTAACATGGAAACGCTTGCTGGGTTAGTTCCGTGAGCTGTATCCGGAAGTATAACCTCGTTTCTATCCTCATCGTTGTCGTTGTGATACTGGTGTGCGATCATCAAACCGGTTATCTCCCCGTGAGCTCCAGCGGCTGGCTGAAGACTTACGGCGTTCATACCGCCCAACTCTGCTAAGAGTTCCTGCAGTTCGTACATTATCTCTAAAGTTCCCTGCACCGTCTCTTCAGGCTGATATGGATGTAGTTCAGTAGCTTTGGAATGCGAGGCGACCTTTTCCGTGAATTTAGGATTGTATTTCATGGTACAGGAACCCAAAGGATAGAAACCGGTGTCGATACCGTAATTCATGTGGGACAATCGATTGAAGTACCTGATCACTTCATGTGTCGGCATATCTGGTATTTTTGGGGCTTCATCTCTAGCTATCGTAGATGGAAGAGGATTGTCTTCTACTTTTCTATCCTCAGCTCTTTCTACCAAAAGATCTTCTTCATAACGAGCCTGACGATAGTTTGAGTTCATCCGATCACCTCCTCTAGTGTTTCCACCAATATTTCTATATCTTCATCAGAATTCATCTCTGTTACCGCGGTCAAAAGCGTATCGGGTAGAGAACTGAATCTATCTTTTACATTTAACGGGATGCCGGGTAAAACGTCTTCTTCAGCACACCTATCAAATATCTCTTTTGAACTTTTCGGGGTCTTTACCGTGAATTCCTTATAAAACTCGCCATCAAAATAAGGTGCTTCGAAACCGTCGATCTGATTCAGGCTTTCCGCTAGATGATGGGCTTTCTCATAATTTTCTCTGGCAAGCTCCTCTAGTCCTCTGCCTCCTTTGAGATGTGCATAAGCAGCAGATGCTAAGGCCATCAATGACTGGTTGGTGCAGATGTTAGAGGTAGCTCTTTCCCTCCTTATGTGCTGCTCTCTCGTCTGAAGAGTCATGCAGTAAGCTCTTTTACCCTCAGAGTCTTCAGTCTCCCCGATTATCCTTCCGGGCATCTTTCTTATATACTTCTCGCTCGATGCAAAAATACCTACAGTAGGTCCTCCATAGGATGGGGGTATCCCTAGCTGTTGACTCTCTCCGACCACTATATCAGCACCCCAATCAGCTGGAGGTCTCATAAGAGAAAGAAGTATCGGATCCGTCCCTGCCACGAGAGCACAGTCGTTTTCCTCTTTCAGGTCCTTGAATACATCTACCTCTTCTTCGATTATACCGAAGACGTTAGGAGTTTCTACATAAAAACCGAAAACGTCCTCGTCAAACTTCGATTTTAAGTCTTCCCTATCTATCTTTCCGCTTTCTTCGAACTGTACCTTTTCGATGACTATATCTTTTCCTCTCAAGTAATTCTTAAGGACGGGTTCTTTTTCCCAGTGGATGTTTTCTGGGAGGAGAAATTTATCTCCTTTTCTTTTGATCCGGGCGGACATCAAAACTGCCTCAGCCAATGCGGTGGGATAATCATACATGCTCGTATTAACTGCACCCAATCCGGTCAATTCAGCTATCAAGCTCTGATATTCGAACAGAGCCTGTAAGAGACCTTGACTGATCTCTGCTTGGTAAGGGGTATAAGAGGTATAGAACTCTGATTTTCCTACTATCTCTCCCACAGCAGCTGGTACATAATGATTGTAAATACCGCCTCCAAGGAACGAAGTCAATTCATTCAAATCTCTGTTCTTTTCTAACTTGCTCTTTAGTTCCCCCATAACTTCTCTTTCAGAAAGACCCTCAGGTATCTCGAGATCAGTTCTTATCATATCAGGAATATCCTGAAAGAGATCTTCCTTTTCTTCGATCCCTAAGAAGTCCAACATCTCTTTTTCCACGGACATCTGCACACCGGTCTAGGTAAAGATAGGGGAGTAAAAAGATTTTCGTAAGTTGTCATAAATCGATAGCTAAGAAGGCAAATTAAAAACAGATTTTGGTTAAGGAAAATAGTTATATAGAACATCAATAATCGGATAAAATACCTATATTAAGGTGAATAATTATGATGGGAAATCAACCAATTCTACTGTTAAAAGAAGACACGGAAAGAGAAAGAGGTAGAGACGCACAGAAGAACAACATCGCCGCAGCTAAAGCGATAGCTGACGCGGTGAGAAGCACATTAGGTCCTAAAGGTATGGACAAGATGTTAGTCGATAATCTAGGCGATGTAGTGATAACCAACGACGGCGCCACTATACTGGACGAGATAGACATCGAGCATCCTGCAGCGAAGATGGCAGTAGAGATGGCGGAAAGTCAAGATGATGAATGCGGTGACGGAACAACGACTGTCGTAGTTCTCGCTGGTGAATTCTTGAAGTTAGCTGAAAATCTGATAGAACAGAACATCCATCCAAGCGTGATAGCGAAAGGATTTAGATTGGCATCACAAAAAGCTAGGGACATACTAGAAGAGAACAAGATAGAGATAGACATAGATGACGAGGAAAAACTTAAAGAGATAGCTATGACGGCTATGACTGGAAAAGCTATCGAAGGCGACAGAGAGAGACTAGCCGAACTGGCCGTTGAGGCCGTAAGGAATGTAGCCGAAGAAGAGAACGGTGAATATACAGTCGATATCGATAACATAAAAGTGGAGAAGAAAGCAGGAGCAGGAGTTGACAAAACAGAACTTATCAACGGCATCTTATTGGACAAAGAAAGACCACATGCCAATATGCCGTCCAAGATAGACGATGCGAAGATAGCTCTACTCAATTCCGCAGTGGAGATAAAAGAGACTGAAGTCGACGCCGAGATAGAGATAACTGACCCTGATCAGCTCGAACAGTTCGTTAACAAGGAAGAAGAGAGCATCAAAGAGATGGTCGATAAAATCAAGGAATCCGGAGCTAACGTACTGCTCTGTCAGAAAGGGATAGACGACCTAGCTCAGCACTATCTGGCCAAGGAAGGTATATTCGCGATCAGAAGAGTCAAGAAATCCGACATGAAGAAATTGGCAAGAGCGACTGGAGGGAACATAGTCACCAATCTGAACGACCTCAGCGAAGAAGATCTCGGTAAGGCCAAATCAGTGGCTGAAAAGATGATAGGTGATAGCCAGATGACTTTCGTTGAAGACGGCGAGAAAGGAAAGGCTGTATCTCTCCTGTTGAGAGGAGGTACGGAGCACGTAGTGGACGAACTTGAAAGAGCGGTACATGATGCTCTTAAAGTCGTCGGAGTCGCTATCGAAGACGAAGCTATACTCCCAGGTGGTGGGGCTGTAGAGATCGAACTCAGGAATAGATTGAAAAAATACGCTGGCAAAGTCAAGGGAAGAGAACAGCTTGCCATAGAATCCTTTGCCAACGCTTTAGACGTCATACCAAGAACTCTCGCAGAGAACGCAGGGATCGACGGGATAGACGTATTGATGGAATTGAACAACGCTCACGAAGAAGAAGGGCTCAAGAACCACGGTATAGAGATAGTCAGTGGTGAAGTCTCAGACATGACCGAATCAAAAGTCATCGAGCCTCTTAGGGTCAAAAGCCAAGCGATAGAAGCCGCCACGGAAGTAGCTAACATGATCTTGAGGATAGACGATGTCATCGCCTCTAAAGGTGGAGGCGGAGACGAAGGCGGCGGACCACCAGCCGGTGGACCCGGTGGAATGCCCGGCGGAATGGGCGGCGGAATGCCTCCAGGGATGTAAATAGACTTCCCAACCCAAAACCTCTTCCAAATTTTTAATCTTAACAAAAATCTTCTAACGAATCTAAGAAATCTTTTTTGACCTCTTTCAGACTTTTCTCAGCGTCTATGACCTTCCAATCGTGTCTTTCAGCTAAAGTAAGATAATTTTGTCTAACTTTTTTTAGGAAATCCAGCTTTTCGTATTTGCTTTTCTCTTCTCGTTCCGATAATCTATTAACAGATATTTTTGGATCTAGATCAAAAAGGAAAGTGATATCAGGTTCAAGGACAAAAGGCTTCTGTATTTCTTCAGCATAATCCAATTCGATCTCTTCATATGCAGCCTGGTAAGCCGCGGTTGAGCCCCAGTACCTATCGCATATCACTGTTAAGTTCTCATCCAATTTCTTCTCTATCACTTCGGTATGCTCAACCCTGTCTGCGAGGTACAAAAAAAGATCTTTGAATGGGGAGGTCTTCTCGTGAGCTATTTTTTGAGCAAACCTTCCGATAGGTCGATCGGTGGGTTCTCTAGTAAGTAAAACGTTTTCACGGTCATTTTTAAAGAATTCACCTATACTTGATTTCCCCGAACCATCTATACCTTCTAATACTATGAAATATGACATCCGACTGATAATCAGTAACTGACAAAATAGTTTTTCGGTCATTCAAGGAGCGAACGGAGGATTAGATTTAAGTACATGTAATTATTAAGTCCCTTGATGACTGATAATAGACCCCTCACTATACTGAACAACAATCTGGGAAACAATGTGATCGTAGAACTGAAATATGGCAAGGAATACAGAGGTAAACTAGATGGATACGACCCACATCTGAATCTGGTCATGGAAGATGTGAAGGAATTCATCGACGGGGAAAAAACTCGAGAGATGGACGAGGCCCTGGTAAGAGGGGACAATGTGGTTTACGTATCACCATGAGGTAGATTAAGATGGCTAAAGGAACACCCTCCCAAGGAAAAAAATCTTCCGGTAAAACCCATATCCAGTGTAGACGCTGTGGAAACAAAGCTTACAATGTCAAAGAAGGCTATTGCGCTTCCTGTGGATTCGGTGAGTCTGCCAAGAGGAGAGACTATAACTGGGCTAAAGATCATTGAATTTTAAAGAAGATATCTATAGAATCCAATTTTTCTATCTGTTATTTGGAGTTCTACATTTATTTAGAAAAAGTAAAGTATAAGTGGAAAAGGATTTTTTTATCGATCTATCTCTACATTTACATCTACCTTTGTGAGTTCTAATTCAGAAACATTAGCGAGTTCTATCTTGACTGTATTTCCATCCACTTCAGGGCTGGCGTCTGTTTCTTCACTGAAATGGTTCTCCCAAACTTCTGGGTAAGCTGTAGTTAGAGTTAAGTTCATGGTCTCAAGATCATCAAATGTATTCCTGAAAATATTCGTCAGCTCGGTTGTTATGCCCACTCGTGAAGTCCCGCTTAGATCACTAGAGCTGCCTCTAAGGTGGATCATAGTCATACTCACTTCGTAATCACTAGTCGCATCATCACTCACATTGGTTATGGAAAAATGGGGTTTTGCTCTCATTATCTCTCCATCTCTTTGAGCCAAGATAATAGCTCCTTGTTCATAGATCAAACTCTGATCCTCAAACTCCCTATTAATCGCGTGGTAAGAAATATTCCCCGTAGCATCAAAATCTATAGTATCGCCGTCATCTACGAATTCGAGGGACATACCTCTATCTTCGTCCCCGCCCCACCTAGGGCTAAAAGTCAATCTTCCGGGACTAGAACCTGCAAAGAGAGGCACACCAGCCGTACCAAGGTTCACTGAAGAATATCGGGGGAAATCCTCTCTTTCCATGATAACCATATTGTCTACATCGTTCTTCAGATCAGCAAATTGTCCCTTCACCTCGTCCATATGGTAGGCTTCATTATCTTCCATCCAGACAGGTACGTACTGCTGTGTGATAAGCGAAAGTATGCTCAAAAATATCAGCAGAGCCATGATTGTTCCTACGGTCGTAGCTACCCCTTCCTCAGAGGAATCCATCTTTCTTCTTAGTCCTGACATCCTTAACCACCATTTAGTCGTAACTGAATTCTTCTTTTTTATCTTCATTCAGCCTTTCTCTTACTTTCTCCATCACAGCCTCTTTATCCCTATAATATGAAGATATCATATGGGCAAAATCTTTGTAATTGAATATTTCTTCCTTTTCAAGGTAATCAAGTACCATCTTCCGCCTTTTGACTTCTCTCTCCATCTCTCTCTCACTCCAATTCTTGGACTGTTGAACTTTATCGTAAATATAGCTGTGACCACTGTAACTGTAGGAATCGTCAGCCGGATTCCAGTTGTAGGCTTTGTTGGTTATGAGTTCCTCGGTATCAGGATCGACTCCAACGATCTCTGTGATGTTTTTGATACGCCTGACCATTTTAGTACCGACTTTTACTTTAGCCTGCATAACTACTATATCTAAAGCACCAACGAGAGCTCTCGGTAGATTTATCGGGTCGTTCTCCATCCTGTTAACCATGGTCTGAACGTCCTCGGAGTGGAAAGTTGTATAAGCACTCTTACCTGTTGCCATCGCCTGGAAAACCACGTAAGCTTCTTCACCTCTTACCTCACCTACCATCAAGTATTGTGGACGCTGTCTCAGAGCAGCCTGGAGAAGCTCATACATATCGATCTCTCCTGCTCTCTTACCGGTCTCTTCATCAATCTCACCGAATCCACTTCGGGTCAAGAGAGGGACCCAGTTCTCATGTGGCAAATTGAGTTCGCGAGTGTCCTCTATACTGACGATCTTATCCTGCGGCGGTATGAAGAGAAGTATAGCGTTCAAAGTGGTAGTTTTTCCTGATGCTGTACCTCCGCATATCAGCATGGATTGACCGTTCTCGATAGCAATCCACGCGTAAGCCATCATCTCTGGATTGAAAGTTTGAAATTTGATCAGATTTATAGGAGTATAAGGTTCTTCCTCGAAACGCCTGATAGTAAAGGAGGAACCTTTCTGAGTAACATGAGTTCCTAACGTCTCCTGTAAACGGGAACCGTCAGGCATCGTAGCATCTAACATGGGATCTGCGACCGAGATGTGTTTACCACTTCTTTGAGCCAACCATATGACGTAATTATCCAGTTCCTCGGCATCATCGAATTTTACATTAGACTTCATAGACCCGTATTCACGATGAAAGACGTAGATCGGTATACCGATGCCATCACATGAGATGTCCTCGGGATTCTGGTCTTTCATCATCACATCTATCGGACCGTACCCAAGAAAATCCCTCTTTACATAATACATGACACGCTCTCTAGAAGTGGGTTTCAATTGAAGGTCCAGGTCTTTTAGTATTTTTCTGACCTTGTGTTCAAGGTATTCCGCCTTTTCTTCTTCAGTCTCAAGTTCGATCAGCTCTACCCTATCGATGAGTCGATCTTTAACTATCTCCAAAACTTCTTCTTCATCTTCAGTGAGAGGTGGTTCAATCACTTCATAAACATACTCGTTGGAGGTATTATCATATTTGATCCTCACGTACGTGTATGGTTCCTCGACCGGCTCTGTTTCTATTTCTTTGACATTTTCATCTGCTATCTTCGGTATCGGCGTGATCTCTTCTGAAAATTCAGAAGTAGCACCTTCACTTGAAGGTAATTTCACCTTAGTAGGGCCTTCTTCTCCGGATACGATATCCTTCAATCTTTCTCCTATACTCATAGCCATCTTATATACCTCACAGCATCAATCCCAAGCCCCCAAACAGCAATCTGAGGCTGACGAATCCGATCAAAAGTAATATGAAACTGTGTTTCATACCGTTGGTTATCTTTCCGGTCTGTAAGACTCCCGCAACTATACCATCTCCTACAGCGTGAGCGAATACAGCAAGAGCGAATATATAACGAATAACAGGAATATGTTCGACCTGGATTTCGGCGACATCTCCACCTCCTGCCCCTTCTCCTTCTACTCCTTCTAACTGTGCTCCAGCCTGCTCCATCTGGGTCAGGAACTGGGTATTCAAAATTATTATGACAACGATGAAGACCGCGAAAGAGATATAGATCACGGCAAGATATGAAGTCATCGCGATTTTCTGCTCGTCTTCGGACCTGTGTACTTCTTTCGCATCCTGTGATACCATGTTCAAAACATCGGCGACATTACCTCCGGCCTCGTTTGCTTTGGTTATGATCGCCACTACCCTGTTTACCAGGTCTGTATTTACTCTTTCCGAGAACAACCTAAGGGCTTTGTTTGCGGGAACGCCCCATTTTATCTGGGCTGCCATCTTTTTAATTTCTGGTGTCAGCTCGCCGTAACGACCTCTAGCTGAAACGACGATAGCCTCCGAAAGGGTCATCCCGAAACGACCCGCCTCCGAAACATCTCTGAGGAAATCCGGAAGTCTTCTCTCTATACGTTCGATCTGTTTTTGTTTATGACTTACATAAAATCCAAAAGGACCTACAAACACCATAGTGCTGAGCATCGCCCAATCCAACGGATCTAACGGCACCCAATCTACACCTAAAGCTGCGAGGACCGCTATGAAAGCTAGTATGATACCTCCGATAACTGAAACTATCAACACTTCTTTTGCATATCCTAGGGACAGGACTTTTTCAAATGCTCCTTTCCTTTCATTTTCCGCCATGATATCATCAATCCTGGTTAACCAACCATATTATGAATATGAATCCAGCCTGAGAACCCGGGATCATAAGACCTACTACGGCATAGAGGAAAGGTATCGGGTTTCCTCCGCCCATTCCACCCATCAGGGACATTATAGCGATGATCACCACCAAGAACAAGGGGAAAGCCACAACTACCGTGACGAACGATTCAGCAAGCATCCCAAGCGTTTCCATATTCTGCTGTACCTGTAATTGTCTTTCATCCTGATATTCTTCCATCTTACCTTTGAAATAGGGCTTCAATTGACCTCCAGATGTCGAAGTAGTTACTACACCTTGAAGGAACTCTCTGAAATTATCAGAGGGGCATCTATCAGAAGCTCTGTCTAGTGCATTCAATATATCCATGCCGAGTATCTCAGTATCTCTAGTTATCCATTTTGCTTCTTCACAGACTTCACCATATAGAGGTTGTTTAGCTAATTCTTTGAAGATCATATCTATATTGATATTAGCGGAGGCCATGGATGCTATGAAACTCATAGCATCTGCTAATTTATCATCTATCTTTTTACCTCTTGAACTAGCTTTGCTCGCTGGCATGTATCTCAAACCGAAATATGTCGCGACCGGTGTTAGGATAAAAGTCGCTCCAGCGATTACGTAAGCCAAAACTCCCAAAATAGGTGAAAGCACCAATGCCAAAACAAGAGCACCGAATACTCCACCTATAGCTGCTAGAAGAGTACTCATCCAAAGATAAGCCATGTATTCCTCAGCCCTCATCTTCATATGAGCCTGGAGAAGATTTTCCTCCAACTGCTCATTTTCTATTTCTTTTTGATTCACAAATGGACCCATTACTTTCCAACAAAATTTTTGATAATTAGTGAGCGTTAAATACTCTGGAACCCTAGATTTCGGCAGTCTCTTCACATGAGGGCCGTAGGTTTCCATTTCCTCCCCTGACTCTGCTCTTTTAGAGGATGAAAACGATTTGAATTCAAATCCGCTGAAAGCATCTTTCAATGTTGGCATCTCATCCATCCCTCCTTTTTCTTATCTTAGCCAAAGTCTCTTCTGGTTCTTTATAATAGGAGCTGACGATCTTCGAGATATCCTTGTAGTGAGTCATGTCTTCTTCGACCATGTACTCTACGACTTCCACCCTATTTTCAAACTCTTCATCCATTTCCTCTTGGGTAAGGTTTTTTGCCGTCATTATCTCATCAAAGTTGTAGCTGTGCCCCTTGTAACTGTAGCTGTCAGTGGCTCTTTCCCACTGGAAAACAGTGTTCGTGATCAATTCATCATTCTCCGGCTCGAAGGCCACTATCTCTGTGATCTCCTGTATCCTTCTTACCTCTTCGTCATCGATCCTCGCAAATTTTTGTATTATCACGAAACTTAACGCGGTGAGAAGGACCCTAGGACAGTTTATGGGAGGATTCTCGAGTCTGTGGACCATGGATTGAACAGAATCAGCGTGCATGGTACTGTAAGTCACGTGGCCGGTCGCCATCGCCTGGAACATGTCGTGGGCTTCCTCGCCTCGAACCTCTCCCACGATTATATAGTCAGGTCTCTGTCGAAGAGCGTTCCTGACCAGGTCGTACATATCAACTTCTCCTGGATCCTTTCCCTTCCCTTGGCTCATCGTCATGCCGGCTCTAGTAGTGCTAGGTATCCAATTTTCGTGAGGAAGGTTTATCTCTCTCGTGTCTTCAAGTGAAACGATCTTTAAACCAGGTGGTATGAAAAGGGTCATGGAGTTGAGCGTCGCCGTTTTTCCACAAGCAGTTCCTCCCGCGACTATAGAAGATTTTTCGTTCTCTACCATCAACCAAAGATAAGCTATCATCTCTGGACTTGCCGTGTTATATTTTATTATCTTTATCGGTGTGAACGGCTCCTTTTTGAACCTTCTCACCGTGATGGAAGATCCTCGGGTTGAAACTTCATCTGCATATGTAGCCTGAACTCTGTGGCCTTCAGGGGTGGTCCCGTCGAGGATGGGAGTAGAAACCGAAACTTGCTTTCCACAGCGCTGTCCTAATTGAATAATATATGAGTTGAGTCTATCTTCATCCTCAAATCTGATATTGGTCCTTATAGACTCGTATTTAGAATGATAAATGAAGACGGGTATGTCTACCCCGTCACAAGATATATCCTCTACGTTTTCATCACTCATCAGAACATCTAGAGGGCCAAATCTGACATAATCTCTCACTATAAAGTATAAGATGCGCTGTTTTGTAATCTCATCAAGATTTAGATCTCTGCTCTCTATATAGCTTTTGACTGCCTCTCTTATGAAGGATTCTTTATCCTTTTTCTCCATTGTCCTCCATTCATATGAAAGGGCCTTGTCTAAGGTGTCTTTTATTCTCTCCATCATTATTTTTTCTTTTTCCGTGAGAGTAGGCTCTACTCCCTGGTAAATGTACTCGTTCTCTGCATCATCATATAGTATGCGGGCGTAACTGAAAGGATCCCTAACCGGTATCAGTTCGACATGCCTTTGAGATTCTTTTTCGATCGGGGGAAGAGATGTATAGTCAGACGGAGATTCACCGCTTTCACCTTCCTTCCTTTCCTTTGTCTCGGTTTTAGGAACTTTTACCCTTTTAGGTTGCTTAGAATCAAAAATGGACAGGAATAGAAAAGAGAGGATATACGCTATCAAATATAATCGGGTCATAATTCCTTTAGACATTTAAGACCACTTCTTATCACCCTTTTGATTTAATCGCTGCTTAAAGTAGTTTTCCCTCTTTTTTTAATAGGAGCTTTTGTTTTAATAAAAATAAAGGAAGATATTATTTAATCCTAAAGTTTTAATCAGTCCCAACTCAATCTTTTCGCTCTACGTTCATCCTCTGTAGCTTTTTTATATTCTTTATAATGTTCTTTGCAGAGGTACGAATTCTTTCCGGAGTCATCTATTTTTAGATCTGTCTTTTTCTTCACCTTTTTCGTAGGGAGAGATTTCTTTTTCTCTTCATCGCAGCCCTTCACGTCGCATGTCTTATCTTTTTTTCTCTTACTTTTCCTTTTATGTTTCATTATTATCTATACTAATAACTCGCTTCACCGTTTTATTCTTTATCCTTGAAAAGGGAATAAAGTCCAAAATTTCGGAAGAATTTATTACTATGAATGATATTCATCATTGGTTCCTCTAGAGAATCATTCTGAAAAAATATTTATAGGGGATACTCTCATGAAACCGCAGTCTCTGACAAGAATGTAAACCATAAGGAGGAACTATACATGAAATCTGGAAAACTGAACAAGATGGCTACCGCCCTGGCTGTGTTATTTCTCGTGATGTCGGGGTTGATGGTAGTCCAATGGAACGCCCAGCCCGTAGAAGCGACCGAACATGAAGAAGATTATAGTTATACAATTGAGGGATTCATAGATCCCGAAGAATATGTGCCAATCGAATCTGACCTAGAAATCAAGCTTAGAAGCCTATCAACAGGTGAAACCTGGGATGAATACACCTCCGAAGATTATTACGAATTCA
>Ga0207421_10000904_pt1 | contig 38559 bp, 33 predicted proteins | sample SodLakKL_010_SED_4_FD_187542 | JGI IMG/M metagenome (GOLD analysis project Ga0207421, IMG submission 187542) | Alkaline sediment microbial communities from Lake Tanatar, Kulunda Steppe, Russia - 8KL_010_SED (SPAdes) (version 2) | ecosystem: Environmental > Aquatic > Non-marine Saline and...
TCTCGCGGGAAGTGGCAGCCGAGCTGGCCGCGGATTATCCGGAAGCTGAGTCTCATCTGGGGAAGCTGTTGAAGCGTGTCGAGTAGCCACCCTGATGTCGGCCGGGGCGGTTCGGCTGCTCATCCGGTGGTCCATGTCAACGAGCATCCGGGCCTCAATTTCCGGCAGTCAGCTCACAGTCGATTCACCACCGAAGCGATCTCGCGTGGCCCTCGGGGGCCTCCTCACCTGACATGTCAGGAGCCTGCACTCCATCTGATCTGCTGCCTGGCTTGTTCTATGAATGGCTGTATGGCAAAATAAGGATAATCCGGCTCAATTTTGAGGTGCCGTATTGTCCCGCCCGATGTTGCCGGTCTGCATTGCCCTGGTACTGGGCATTGTGCTTGCTGCCCAGTACCCGGCCGCCGGCCCAGCGCTGATTCGCATCATGATTCCAGTTGCCGTATGTGCCTTCGCTGCCGCCGGGCTGGCCCCAGGGCTGATCGGGGCGAGGCGCGCCGGTGTTATCTGCACAGTGTTCCTGCTTATAGGGATGTTCCTCCTTGGTTCGATCCGCTGGTACGCGGGAGCAGCGTCCATTCGGAGCCTGGCTCTGGTTGAGGGAGAGCGGCGTGAAGTGAGCGTTGGGCTCCGGGTGGTGCAGCCCGCGCAGCCCTCGTCTTACCGCGGCTTCCGCTGGAGAGGTGAGGTCTACGATGTAGTTGCACATGGCTCCGACCGGCTGTCGGTGGGTGCTCTGGTCGAGGCCTACTCGGAGGAACAGCCCCGTCCCGGAGATGAAATCACTGTGCGGGGTGAGGTGTTCCTGCCGTGGGCAGCCCGCAATCCTGGTGAGTTTGACTACAGACAGCTGCTGCTGAGACAGGGCATCGGTTATCTGTTGAGCGCCGACGAAATTACCGAACCGCTCCGTGCCAGTCGCTCGTTCCGCACAGCGCTGCTGCGCCTGCGCAGTGCGGTGACGGAGAGCATCCTGCAGCGGCTGTCCACTCCAGCGGGAGATGATGCCGCGGCAGTGGTAGTTGCACTGCTGACCGGTGAGCGCGACTATGTCAGTGATGAGCTTCAGGATGATTTCCGTACGGCAGGACTGGCCCACCTGCTGGCAATATCCGGCCTGCATGTCATGGCTGTAGGTGGTGGAGTTAGGGCGGTGCTGAGCAGGTTCACTTCACGTGTCCACTCCGACCTGGTGGCTGTAGCAGTCATTCTTCTGTACGCGGTGTTTGCGGGAGGCAGGCCGTCGGTGACGCGTGCGGCACTTCTATTTGGTGCGCAGATCGGCGCCGGGCAGTTGAGGCGACGCAGCGACCCGTTGAACCTTCTGGCCACCTGTGCCTGTCTCATGCTTCTGCAGAATCCGCACATGGTTTTTGACGTCGGGTTCCAGATGTCTTTTGGCGCTTTCTGGTCTCTGGTGAGCCTGCGCCCGGTGATCATGGAAAGCTTACCCTGCGCCGGCACGCGGGCCATACGATCGGCGCTTTCAGTGGGGATATCGGTCTGGTTGGTCATCTTTCCACTCAGCCTCTATCATTTTGGGTCGGCCTCATGGCTGGGCCTCGTCGTCAATCCAGTAATTACCCCTCTGTTTTTCTTCATTTTCCTCTCAGTTCAGCTGACAGCGATAGCAGCTCTTGTTGGACTCCCCTCCGAGCTGCTGCACCTGCTTTGCCGCCCGTTGTCTGTGTTTCTCGGGGTTGTCCGTGTCCTCGGACTGCTGCCGGGCGAGATCGGTTTGGAGATCTGTACGCCCGTTCTGCTGTGGATTGTTGCGACCCTTCTGGCCGTCGGCCGGACCAGCTTTCGCAGGCCCCTGTCTCCTGTGCCGTTATTGCGGTTCGGATCCCTTGGCCGGCGGCGCACTTTCGTCTCGTTCGTGGCGTGGGTGTTGGTATCCATCCTGCTGATAATAAGCCCTGGCGGGGGGAGCAACCTTCTGCGCGTGACTGTCTTCGATGTCGGTCAGGGCGACTGCATTTTGGTGGAGAAGCCTGGAGGTGAAACCCTGCTCATAGATACTGGCCCACCCTTCTTTTACAGCGAGGGTGCGGTGGCCGAGGAGGCGGTTTGGCCCTACCTCGATGAAAGGGGGATCGATGAACTGGATCACCTCGTCCTTACCCACGGTCACCTGGATCACACGGGTGGAGCGTCGGCCCTGCTGCAGAGAGTTGGAGTGGGGAAATTGTGGTTGGGCCCCATGTGCGAGGCGGGTGCTCGACTGGAATGTGAGCCCGAGATCTCTGCAGCCGTAAAAGAGATGAAAATACCCGTGCGCCGGGCGATCTCCGGTCAAAAGATCGGGGTGGCCGGGGTGGAAGTGAAGATACTGTGGCCCGAGACAGATGTGCCCGGGTTCTTTGACCTCAACGAGGCCAGCACGGCACTACGGGTATCCTACGGGCAGTGGTCCATGCTGTGCATGGGGGATGTGGAGGGACTCGGGGAGCGGGCCGTTGTTGATCTGTACGGAGACGGCCTGAACTCTGTGGTCTTGAAGGTGGGGCACCACGGAAGTGACGCCGGCAGCGAGGATGCGTTTCTTCAGTATGTTTCTCCGCAGGTGGCCGTGATCCCCACCGGCCCCAACCCCTACGGTCACCCGTCAGCTGCGACGGTGGCCCGACTGGAGGCACATGGCGCCATGGTTCTGACGACAGAAAAGGCGGGGGCGGTCATATTCGAGACGGACGGAGCCAACTACCGCGTCATGAGTATGATACCCGTCTCACCCGCGGCCGGGCAGGAAGTGGGGGAGAGTGTGGGGAAGTTGGAGGCATCATATTAGTCCCACGAAGGGAGGGACGTCGTCACCTCAGGTGACGGCGCGGGAATGGATGATAAGAGTCTGAGCGTTGCCTTCGACAGATATTACACATACGATGAACTGACCGATATAATCGCAGGGCTGTCTCAGCAGCATGAAGATACCGTGCAGATGCGTTCCATAGGTGAGTCATACGAGGGACGCAGCATATGGGCGGTGACGGTAACTGACCGCACCTGCGGAGATCCTGCCGACAAGCCCGCCTACTACATAGACGCAAATCACCACGCCGGTGAGGTCACCGGTTCGATGACCGCCCTGTACATAATCGTCTACCTCGTGGAACGAGCTGGACACGATACTGGGGTCGATCGTCTCCTGCGCGACTTCACCTTCTACGTGATCCCGCGTGTCAGCCCGGATGGTTCCGAGCGCTACCTCAATACCCCGGACATGCTGCGGTCATCCGTTCGCCCGTGGCCGGCTCGCCGCGGCGAGTCCGAGGATGGTCTTCACCCGGAGGATGTAGATGACAACGGCGTGATCCTCCAGATGAGAATTCGGAGCGAACACGGAGCCTGGAGGATCTCAGATCGTGATCCCCGTCTGATGATCCTGCGAGAGCCCGGAGAAGAAGACGGTCCTTTCTACGACCTGTATCCCGAGGGGCGCATGCGTGAATACGACGGGACCCGGGTTCACGCAGCTAGCCCGCGCTGGGGACTCGATTTTAACCGCAATTTCCCACACGAATGGGGGACGGAACGGGAGCAGCGGGGAGCTGGCCCGCACCCTCTTTCCGAGCCGGAGACCCACGCCATAGCCCGATTCATCAGCGACCATCCCAACATCTCGGTGGCGACCACCTATCACACCACCGGCGGGATCCTTCTACGTCCACCCTGCCGAACTCCCGATGGCGAGATGGATCTGGTCGACCTGCAGCTGCACCAGATTTTGGGCGATATCGGTCAGCGCCTGACCGGATATCGCTGTGCTTCAGTTTACGACGAGATGACCCTGAACAAGAAGCGACCGACGCGTGGAAGCTTTCTGGACTTCGTGTATGAGAGCCGCGGGATGCTGGCGTATGCACCGGAGCTATGGAACCTGCAGGAGCGGGCCGGTGTGCCGACTCTCAGCCCGCAGGAGAGATTCATGCGCAGCAGGGCAGAGCGCGAAGACGACGACTTGAAAGTACTGCAGTGGATTGATGAGCACTGCCCTGACAGGATCCATCCGTGGAAGAGCTTCACGCATCCACAGTTCGGCGAAGTGGAGATAGGCGGTGTGGACACCAAGTTTGTGCGTCAGAACCCGCCCCCGCAGTTTCTGGAGCAGGAGTGCAAGAAACAGCTGGACTGGAGCATGGTCAAGGCTGCCTCGCTCCCGCGCATCAGCATCGACGATTTTACCGTCGAGCAGGTCTCTGACGGGCTATACCTCATTGAAGCGGCGGTGATCAATGAGGGTTGGCTGGCCACCCACGTTACGTCAGTGGGACGAGAGCTGGTTGATCCTCCCGAGTATGTGCTTTGCCTTCCCGAGGATGCCACGCTGGTAGCAGGTGAACGGAGGGGCGAGGTTGGACACCTGGAGGGAAGCAACGCCGCGCTGAACAGCCCGGTGCCGGACAGGGCACGGCGGCTGCAGTGGATGCTGAGATATCAGGGCGACCCGATAGAGATAAGTCTGCAGGTCTCGGGGGACCGCTGCGGCAGGGTAGTGCGTGACATATCCCTGCCAGGAGGGGAGCGATGACTCAATGAAGTACGGCGAGGCACTGAAGGCGCTCAGAGAGGGGCAGGTGTCACCCATTTACCTGCTGGTCGGTGAGGAGCAATATCTGCGCCGAAGATTTGTCCGCGCCCTTCGCAGCAGCCTGGACATCCCGGAAGATTGGCTGAACTACCAGCGGCTGGAGGGGGATGATGCCGAGGCGGATACAGTGTTGACCTCCTGCAGCATGTTGACATTTGATGGCGGCACGCGACTGGTGGTCGCAGTTGAACCTCCTGTCTTTGGGAAGGCCGTCTCTGCCGGAGAGGAGAAGATGTGGACCAGCTACCTGCAGGATCCATCGGATTCCAGCTGTCTCTGCATCCTGGTCTCCCAGGTTGACAAGCGGCGCAGGATCTATCGAGCGGTTGCTGATTCTGAATCGGCCGTCATCATTTCCTGTGAGCGGCCGAAAGGGGATGTTCTGCGCCGCTGGATAAAAAAGCGAGTGGAGGCGGATGGGAAGCGGATCAGTGCGCAGGCCATGCGTACACTTGCCTCGGCCGACATATCAATGGATCATCTGGATCGGGAGCTGCAGAAGCTGCTCACCTACATCGGTGATGGCGACTCAATTGGGGCAGATGAAGTGGCGGAAATCACATCCATCCCCAGCGAACCCGACATCTTCACCCTGGTTGATGCGGTAGGAATGGGCCGGCCGCGCGTGGCATTGAACGTCTTGCAGGCAATGCTGACGCAGGGTGCGGCTCCACTGATGCTTCTGGCTATGATTGCCCGTCAAATTCGTTTGATCTGGCATGTTCGTTACGAGAAGATGCGCGGGAAGAGCCAGAGTGAGGTGGCCAGGAGAGTTGGACAGCCGCCTTTTGTGGTGCGCAAGTGTTCCGAGCAGGCTGAAAACTTCTCGACTGGTGAGCTCGAAAGAGCCCTGGAGCTGGTTATGGACACGGACATGGGGATCAAAAGGGGACGCTGGGAGGCGGAGATGGCAGTGGAGCGCCTCATTGCGATTCTGGCAAATCAGGAGTTGAAGTGGTCGGATCACACTACACAGCTAACTCGATAATCTCCGATCGTACAGGCTGCACTTCCGCCCCCGAGCACAAAAAGAAAACCGGGATTATCCATTCTGCGATACAATCCCGGCGATCCCGTTCAGGCTCATGGGCGCCACTCAGATGATGTCTCGCTCCTGGGCCGCGCGATACAGCTGGGACTTCTTCCTCGCTACACTGTTGCGGTGCAGTACGCCCTTGCTGACGGCACGGTCCAGAGTACTGACGGCATTGCGCAGGCGCTCTTCAACCAGCTGTTCATCGCCTTCCCGCAGTGATTCTCTGAAGCGGCGGATGACCGTGCGCACGCGACTCTTGACCTGTTTATTGCGCAGGCGGCGCTTCTCCGATGTCTTGGCGCGCTTTACTGCCGATTTAGTATTGGCCAATGTTCTCACCTCCGCGCGAATTCTAACACAAAAGGAGGGTGTGATCAACGGGCGCCACAGCTGACTGAGCCGATCGTGAGATTCGTCTATTCTGGTCAGTGTGACCTCATTTCAGCAGGCTGGTCCATGAAATCATGCGGCCGCAGACCTCATCACGGTGTCCTGTCCTCGTTCAACAGGACGGCAATAACGTGTGCCAGCATGCGGGCGCTCTTGAGGGCCTCATCCAGAGCATTCTCCACGCCACCCACTTCCAGCAGCAGGGCGCCCGGCGAAAGATGCTGGTTGTAGCGGTAGTCGAATTTCATTGTGCGCAGATGCAGGCCCGGATAGTGTTCTTCCATAACCTCCGCCATATCTTCTGCGAACTCACGGTTTTTCCGCCATTCTGGATGATCCAGATGAGTGTCGGTGCCCAGTACGATCATGACGCGCGCCCAGGTCTCGCCGCTGTCACTTTCAAAGGCGGTTATTTCTCTCGGGGTGGCGTCCCGGTGTACGTCCAACACCACCGACACAGACGGATACTCCTGGAGTAAGGCGGCGATCTTATCCTTTGAACGAGCATAGGCGCCAACCCGGTTCATGCCGGTTCCATCTGGCATGGTGTCGAAGTACTCCTGTACGTGGATCACTCCTACACCGTATTCCTCCTGCAGTGCGCGGGCCATTTCGTCACCGACCCGCAGAACGTTGTACTCATCATTAGCCACGAATGGTTCGCCTGGATCGGCCATGCCCGTTGCCTCCCGGACGGCGTCCCAGTAAGATTCCTGCGTGTGGGTGTGATAGATGATGACCCGGGGTTCCTTCATTCCCAGCCAGAGTTCGGCCCCCGGGTCCGGTCTTTTTTCCGGGTCATCCGGGGGATCATCCTCAGTATCCTCTTCAACCTGCTCAGGTTCCGGCGGAGCCTCGGGCAGATGCATGACGTAGCTCGGATGAGTTCCCGGTCCCGGCGGCACCACCAGCGCCAGCATTGGGTAAGTGGCGCGGATGTAGCTGAAAGGCTCGGAGAGCCGGACGTCAGTCAGGACGTGAATCAATTCCTCCAGCGTGTCCCACATAGATTCAGCGTCGCCGTGGTCGTCAGCCAGACCTGGCAGCCCGTAGGACAGGACGGAACGGTAGAAGTTCGTCGAGGGCAGAAATACATACAGAAGCGAGGCCGGCCCGCTCACTGAAGGCCCTGGTGTGGGTACGTCGTCGGGCGGGTCGTCTTCTCCGAACACAGGTCGTGCTTCGGGTTCAAAGGGGGAAGGCGACCGCCCGGCGGCCACAATGAAGCACAGGATTACCAGGCAGACGTAAAGTGCGATCAACTGCCCCGAAACCCTTCCCCGTTTCCATCGCACGCTTCAGCCTCCCATCTCAGTTGCGGCGCATTCATTAATACGCCGGATGGGAGGATATATGCTCGTACAGGGGGTGACGAGCGGGACTGATTTCCCGCTCGTCTGAGTTCACGGTGATATCATTTCAGCGCAGCACAGTCGGCACTGCAGAGTCAATTAAGCCGATTGCAGCGGAGGCGATGAGCGCACCCAGCACAGTTACCTGCATATCGGCAACTACATACTGAGCCGCCCATATCACAGCGGCGGCGGTGAGAAAGCTGACGATCCCCCGGTTTCTGGGGGCGGCTGACTCACCCAGGACGGTGTCCACGGCGGCCGCCAACACGGCAATCACCAGTGCCGCCAGAAGCGCGGAGGTAAAGCCGACTACTGTCAGACCGGGCACCAGGTACGACAGTACGAGCAGAGTCAGTGCGGAAACTGCGAAGCGAAGTGCAGCTGTAATCAATGGACTCACTCCATTTCCTCTGAATTCCGCCTTTGCCGTTATTATTGGTCTCCCACCCACTGCTCATTCCGCCCGATCTCCGCTCGGTTCTCGTTGACATTGATACCTCCGGATGGTAGTTTAGAAGACGCGATTAGCACTCTCTTATTCAGAGTGCTAATAAACCTTCGTCTATGTAGTCTTTGACCTCGTCATTCCTCAGAGGTGGTGTGCAAAAATGGATCTCGACGCAAGGAAGCGCAGGGTGATGCAGGCCGTAGTCGAGGCCTACATTATTAACGCACAGCCCGTGGGTTCGAGGACACTGGCCCGAGACTACGACCTCGGGGTCAGTCCGGCCACCATACGCAACGAGATGTCGGATCTCGAGGGTATGGGATACCTCGAACAGCCGCACACCTCGGCCGGACGTATTCCATCTGATCAGGGATACAGGTTCTATGTTGATGAGCTCGTCAGTATTGCCACACCCAGCGACCGGCAGATTGAGCGCATGAGATATATCCTGGAGCGGCGAGTATCTGCGGTGGAGTCGGTCCTGCAGACGGCCGGACGGTTGCTGGCCGAGATTACCGACTGCCTCGCCGTGGTGGCCTCACCGTACACCGAGGAATCTACTGTAAATAGGGTGGACATCGTCCCGCTGCGTGCGGGCAAGGCCATGCTGCTGGTGATCACTAATGAAGGGTTTGTGCACAATCAGATGGTGGACATTCCCAGGGACATGGAGGCCGCGGCGGCAAGACGGGTTTCGAGGGTCCTCAGCGAGTACTTCAGCGGCCAAAAGCTGAGCGAGATCGTTGCTGGTCGACGATTGAGCCTACTGCGATCGGAGCTGAAGTACTGTCGGCAGCTGCTGGATGTGGCCGTGGAAGCGCTGTCTGAGCAGGACGGGTCAGACACCGATTATCATCTCGAGGGTGCAGTGAACATCATGAAGCAGCCGGAATTTCAGGATGTGCAGGTTGCACAGAAGGTTCTCAGCGCACTGAGTGAACAGTCGGTGATACGGAGGCTGTTCGGATCCTTTCCGCGCGAGGGGATGTTTGTCCTGATCGGCCGGGAGAATTCATACGAGGATATCTGGGACTGCAGTCTGGTTTCAGCTGTATACTACATTGACGACCGTCCTGCGGGGCGGCTTGGTGTCCTGGGCCCGAGACGCATGCACTACGGCAAGGTCCTGGGTGTTGTACAAGTGGTGACCGATGCGGTAAGTGAAATTCTCAGCCGTTTCTAGGTAAGATCGCAAACGCGCCTGGTGGCTTTTGCTGGTTCACCGTGCGCTGGCGGTCCGCCAAAGGGCCCGGCCGGGAGCAAATTCTCGCAGTTAATGGCGGCGATGAGAATGATATGGTAGAAATGAAGTAGTTGACCCGCCGTTTGCGAGATAGTGTGTTCGGCAGGCGGTGCCCCGGTTGCGCGCTGCTTCGCAGTCAGACCTGAGACTCGTTTTGGCGGCGGTTGGTCACCAAAAACCGAGTGATACAGCGGGAGTGTGATGATCTTGACAGCAGGGGAGAGCCCAGTTGAGCGAGAGGGTTGCCACCGAGAGCCCGAAGCATCTCCGGAGGAGTGCGGCGATGACGTGACCTGTCTCGAGCAAGTGCAGGACGCGCTCGAAAGATCCCGGGATGAGCTAAGGGAGGCGGAGGCCCGGGCGGAGGAGTATCTGCAGCAGCTGCAGCGGGTGCAGGCAGAGTTTCAGAATTACAAAAGAAGAGTCGAGCGCGAGCGCGAGCGGTCCCGGCGCCAGAGCCTGTCGGAGGCGATCCGAAAATGGCTTCCCGTAATTGACAACCTCGAGCGCGTTATGACTTCCACAGATGATGACGAGGATCCGGTGCGCCAGGGGGTAGAGATGATTCTCCGTCAGGTTGACGGAGTGCTGACCGATATGGGGGTTGAGCGCATCCCTACTGTGGGAGAGGTTTTTGACCCCCGGGTGCACGAGGCAGTCGAACATATTCCGACGGACGAGCGCCCGGAGGGAGAAATCACCGGGGAATATCAGGCGGGATACTCCCTGGGCGATGTATTGATTCGCCCGGCCCGCGTGCAGGTGGCCAGGGGCCCGTCAGGAGAGGACGAGGTGGGAGACGAGGCCGCCTGCGAGGACAACTGCGAAGACTGAGAAGGAGGAGGCACTGGTCATGTCCAAAGTCTTGGGAATTGATCTCGGCACCACAAATTCGTGTATGGCGGTTATTGAAGGTGGGGAGCCCACCATAATTGAAAGTTCGGAAGGAGACCGGACAACGCCCTCGGTCGTGGCCTTTACTGATGATGGCGAGCGCCTGGTCGGTCAGGTTGCGAAGCGGCAGGCAGTCACCAATGCGGAACGTACCGTCCGGTCGGTGAAGCGGAAAATCGGTACGGAGCACAAAGAGACGATAGAGGACCGCGAGTACACACCGCAGGAGATTTCTGCCTTCATCCTGCAAAAGATGAAGAGGGATGCAGAGGACTACCTCGGCGGGGAAGTCAAGCAGGCGGTCATCACTGTTCCCGCGTATTTCTCCGACAGCCAGAGACAGGCCACCAAGGATGCCGGGCAAATCGCGGGCCTGGAAGTTCTGCGCATCATCAACGAACCGACGGCCGCCTCCCTAGCTTACGGGCTGGATAAAGAGGATGAGGATGCAACGATTCTGGTTTACGACTTGGGTGGCGGCACCTTCGACGTTTCCATACTGGAGCTGGGTGACGGGGTGTTTGAGGTCAGGGCTACCAGCGGCGTCAACATCCTGGGGGGCGATGACTTCGACGAACGGGTGGTTGACTGGATCGCCTCCGAGTTTGAAAAGGATGAGGGGATAGACTTAAGGAAGGACAAACAGGCACTGCAGCGCCTCAGGGAGGCGGGAGAGGAAGCCAAGATAGAGCTGAGTTCGACTAAGCGCACATCTATCAGCCTTCCCTTCATAACCGCGGATGCCTCTGGCCCAAAGCACCTGGAGATGACCCTGACCCGGGCGAAGTTCGAGGATCTGATCGATGATCTCGTGCAAAGGACGATCGACCCGATCAAGCAGGCTATGAGCGATGCCGATGTACAGCCGGGCGATATAGACAGGGTAATTCTCGTCGGTGGATCCACCCGTATCCCGCTGGTGCAGCGGCGCGTCAAGGAAGTTCTGGGACAGGATCCTCACCGCGGCATCAATCCCGATGAAGTAGTGGCCAAGGGCGCCGCTATACAGGCAGGTGTGCTCTCCGGCGACGTCAAGGATGTGCTGCTTTTGGATGTGACGCCGCTCTCACTGGGGATCGAGACCCTGGGCGGTGTATTCACCAGACTGATTGAACGAAATACCACGATTCCGACCAAACAGAGCCAGGTTTTCTCCACTGCTGCGGATAATCAGACCCAGGTCGAGATTCACGTCCTGCAGGGAGAACGGCCGATGGCCAAGGATAATAAGAGCCTGGGCCGCTTTATCCTCGACGGTATACCGCCAGCGCCGCGGGGAGTTCCGCAGATCGAGGTAACATTCGATATAGATGCCAACGGCATTGTGAATGTTTCCGCTGAGGACAAAGCCACCGGCAAGGAGCAGAAAATCACCATCAAATCTTCCAGCGGTCTGTCCGAAGAGGAGATCGAGCAGATGGTGGAGGAGGCCGAGGAGTACGAGGAGGAAGACCGCGAGAGGCGCGAGCAGGTCGAGGCCAGAAATGAGGCCGACTCTGCAGTTTATACTGCCGAGCGGACCCTCAAAGATCTGGAGGAACAGGTGGAGACCTCCGATCGTGAAGATATAGAGGCGCGAATCGCAGAGGTGCGGGAAGTTCTCGAAGATGAGGAGGCCGACGCCGACGCCATCAGATCCGCAACCGAGAAGCTGGGCGAGGCCATGCACGAGCTGAGCGCGCGCGCTTACGGAGCCGGCGATGCCGCCGGTGGTGCGGAGGATGCCGGCCAGGGCGATGATGACGAAAGCATGGATGCGGACTACGAAGTCAAGGAATGAGACTCGCAGGCGGCTTCTGACCGCCATAGGGGTGACGTTCATTGCCAGCGGAGCGAGACTACTATGAGATACTCGGAGTGTCGCGCAGCGCGTCCCGGGACGAGATCAAAAGGGCCTATCGCAAACTGGCCCGTGAGTATCATCCCGACGCCAACCCCGATGATCCTGAGGCGGAGACCAAGTTCAAGCAGATCAACGAGGCCTACCAGGTCCTGAGCGACCCGGAGAAGCGGCGGACCTACGATCAGTACGGGCACGCGGCCGCGGGGGGTTCTCAGTCCGGGGGCTTCGGTGGATTTGACGCCCGGGGATTCGAGGGATTTGAGGGGTTTGACGACATCAACGATATCTTCGAGGCTTTCTTCGGGGGTGGGGCGCGCTCGCAGCGATCGCGCGGAGCCCGCCGCGGGCGGGACATGGAAGCAAACCTGGAGCTGAGCTTCGAGGAAGCGGCCTTCGGCTGCAAGAAGGAGGTCGAGATCACGCGCTCCGAGACATGTCCCACCTGTGACGGTGACGGGGCCCGTCCGGGGACCCAGCCGGAGACCTGTCCGGAATGCGGGGGGTCGGGACGCGTTCGTTCGGCGAGAAACACCCCTCTCGGGCAGTTCATGACCACACGAACCTGCCCGCGCTGCCGGGGACAGGGGCGGGTCATTTCCGACTACTGTCCGGAATGCGTCGGTCGAGGGCGCGTGCGCAAAAAGCGCACAGTGCAGGTGGAGGTTCCCGCCGGGGTCGACAATGGTATGCGGCTGCGGTTAGGCGGTGAAGGGGAGAGGGGAGAGGGAGCTGCGCCCAGTGGGGATCTGTATGTCAAGATTCGCGTCAGCTCTCATCCCACATTCAACCGCCGCGGAGATGATGTGCACGCAGAGCTGCGTCTCAGCATGGTGGAAGCCTGCCTGGGTGCCCGCAAGGAGGTCGAAACCCTGCATGGCAAGGAGAAAATCTCCATCAAGCCCGGCACGCAGAGCGGAGATACTCACCGGATCAGGGATAAAGGCATACCGCGCCTACGGGGATACGGGCAGGGGGATCACATAGTTGAAGTGAAAGTGGTCATTCCCCGCAAGCTTTCCGATGAGGAAAAAGAACTGCTCATGGAGTTTGCTGCCCTGCGTGACGAGGACCAGGATCTCGCTGAGCACGAGGGGTTCTTCAACCGGGTTCGAAAGGCTTTCAACCGGGGCGGTGATGACAGTGAATGATGAAGAACTGTGGGAAATATCCATTCGTATTCCCGGGCACCTGCGCGACCGTGCGATTGTACATCTGCACGGCATCTCGCCGGACGGCTTCGAGGAACGAGAGGTCTCTGAAGAGGAGTCACTTTTTGTCTTTTACCGGCCTGTGGAGGAGGGGACTGAACAGGGTTTTGTGACGGAGTTTGCGGGTTTGATATCCCTTCTCGGGGTGGCCCAGTCATCGATCAATATGCGCAAGATTGCATCGGAGGATTGGGTGAGGCGGGTGCGGGAAAATCTGGGTCCCGTCCAGGTTGGCTCACTTCTCATAGTCCCTCCCTGGTCTGACGCCCCGGCGGGTGAAGGTGTAACAGAGGTGGTGATTTCTCCTGGTACGGCCTTCGGTACCGGCCACCATGAAAGCTCCCGCCTGGCTCTACGCGAAGTGGCGACCTGCATGGAGGAGCTCAACCCCGAACGAATCCTGGACATCGGATGCGGGACCGGGCTGCTTGCGATTTCTGCCCTTCTCCTCGGAGCTGGGGAGGCCTACGCCTGCGATATAAGTCCCGATGCGGTTGCGGCAGCAGAACAGAACGCCCATCGTAACGGGGTGCAGGAGCAGCTGCATATGTGCTGTGTGGACGCGGCAGGTCTTCCCTTGGCCGATTGGCCGGACAGTTTTCCGTTGGTAGTTGCTAACCTTACTGCGGATGCGTTTGAAGAATGCGCCGCGGCGCTGCGCCCGCTGACCGAAATAGGTGGACGGTTGGTTCTGTCAGGATTCTACGGCAGCGAGGCGCGTCAGGCGGACGCATTATTTCCGATTGAATTCTGGACACCGGTGCGCCGGTCGGCCGAAGGTTCCTGGCACGCTCTGGTGTTGGAGCGGATCGCGTGAGTGATCATGGATGTGCTGAAAGGGGAGGGGATGCGGGAATTGGAGATAGCGGCAAACCGAGTGTAGCCCTTCATGTATTGGGGTGCAAAGTGAACCAGTACGATGCGCGGGTCCTGCGGGAACGGTTCAGTCGGGAAGGGTTCAGGGTTTTGGATTCTTCCGCCCGTGCTGATGTGTATGTGGTGGCGAGCTGCGCAGTGACGCGGGAAGCGGCAGCCAAGACCCGACAGATGGTTCGTAGGGCGCGGCGGGAGAACCCCCAGGGGGCAGTGCTGCTGGTGGGTTGCTATCCGCAGGCCGTCCTCGGCAGCAGCACCTCCGATCCGGAGGAGGGTGTGCGCCTCCGCGACCTCCCCGCTGACGGAATTTTCGGGGTTGGTTCGCTCGACGAGGTCGTCAACGCTGCGCTGGATATGCTGAGAGTACGCGCTTCCCGGCGTGATAGGGTTTGCGACATATGGAACTCCCCGGCCGGCAGTCAACCTTTTGCTCTCTCTTCCTTTGATTCACACACACGGGCTTCCGTCAAGGTGCAGGACGGGTGTGATGAATTCTGCTCCTACTGCCTCATCCCTCATCTCCGCGGTCCGCTCCGGGCGCGACCGTACGATGAAGTGGAGAAAGAGGTTCGTCATATGCTGCGCGGCGGGCACCGGGAGATCGTTCTCACCGGGATTCATCTGGGCGCCTATGATCGCTCCCCGGGTGCCGACGTCAGCTTGCTGCAGCTGGTGCGGCGGTTGAGCCGGGTAGGCGGGAGGTGGCGCCTGAGAATCAGTTCCCTCGAGCCGATGGACGTGGATCCGGCTCTTTTTTCTGTGATGGCGGAAAGCCAGCGCATCGCTCGCCATCTTCATCTTCCCCTGCAGAGCGGCAGTGATGAGGTCCTCAGGTCTATGGACCGCCGGTATGATACTGCGCAATATCGGGAGCTGGTACGGGCCGCACGCCGGGTCATGCCGGATGCCGGGATAAGTACTGATGTGATGGTGGGGTTTCCGACCGAGACGGAAGGCCAGCACCGGGCGAGTCTCGAATTTGTGCGGGAGATGGGCTTTTCGCGCGTTCATGTTTTTCCCTATTCGCCCCGTCCCGGTACGCGGGCCGCTTCGATGGAGGACGGGGTGCCCGGGGAGGTGCGCAGGCGCAGGCGTGACGAGATGCTGGAGGCTGCTGGGCAGCTGGCCGAGCAGTTTCATTACAGCCTCAGGGGTAAATCAGTCGACATCCTGGTCGAGCGACAGCTGCGGGGAACTCGCGATAAATTACCTTTTGATCCCGCCGATGACAATGTCCCGGTCGCCTACGGCTACAGCGGGAATTACGCTCCAGTGTGGATCGCCGACCGCTCCGCGTGCGAAACGGTGGGGCAACTCCTGGCGGTGCGGATAGTCCACAGCGGGCGGCGAGGATGTCTGGGACGACGTGAAGGTGAGTGTGCTGGCAGGGTGACAGATGCGTAATACTACGAGTACAGACTGCAATCATGGAGGTGGAAGCGGGTGGGTGAAGACAGTCTGGCTATAGGACTTTTATTCGGGGGTCCATCAGAAGAGCACGATGTCTCGCTGATGTCCGTGCGCTCAATCTGGGACGCGCTGAACCGGGACCGCCACCGTGTGCATGCCATCGGGGTAGCCCGCGACGGGGCATGGTTTCTGGCTGAAGATGCGGAGAAGTGGATGGAAGAAGGAATTCCGCCCGTGGAGCGGGCCGATGAGGATCTCAGGGTACGTTTCAACCCCGGCCCAGGGGGTGGAATGACCGTAGGTCCTGATCTGCGGCCCCTCACGCTGGATGTAGTGTTCCCTGTTCTGCACGGTCCGTTTGGAGAGGACGGCCGGGTGCAGGGCCTGCTGGATCTTTTAGACATTCCCTACGTGGGAAGCGGGGTGGCCGCTTCGGGGGTGTCGATGGACAAGGAGATCATGAAGGCCCTGTTCGCGGCGGAGGATCTACCTGTTGAGGATTTTTACGTGTGCACCGCGGCGGAAATTACCCGGTCCCCGGGTGAAGTGGCAGAGGAAGTTGAAGATGAGATCGGATTCCCCTGCTTTGTCAAGCCGGCCAGCCTGGGATCCAGCGTGGGCGTCTCCCGGGTAGACGGGGCTGATAAGCTGCAGGATGGTTTGCAAGCTGCCGCCAGATATGATTCCAAGATCATAGTTGAGCGCGCCGTCGATTGTGTGCGCGAACTGGAGTGCAGCGTCCTGGGCAACCGGTCAGTGCGCGTGGCGGGGCCGGGTGAGATCATCCCTGCGGGTTCGTTTTATGACTATCACTCGAAATACTGCGACGATGATACAAGGCTGCTGGTGCCGGCCCCGGTGCCTGCAGATGTGGCGCTGCGGATGCGGGAAATGGCGGAGCAGGCCTTCCGGTCAGTGTTCGCCCGGGGTATGGCAAGGGTAGACTTCTTTTACCGCGAATCCGAGGATGAGATTATCCTCAATGAGATCAACACCATCCCCGGCTTCACCTCCAGAAGCATGTATCCCGTGCTCCTGCTTGAGGAGGGAGCGACGTTCGGAGACCTTGTTCGCGAGCTGATTGAGCTTGCCCTGGAGCATCATGCCGAGCAGAAACTCGAAAAGGGAAATTCAACCCGCACAGCGCGTTGATACGAAGCAGGGAAGGAGGGGTTCCATAGAGAATCCTTCCAGAGATGGTTCAATGATTGAAAGACCTCGCGGAGGGCGGACGCATGGCACAGCTGACTGCAGTGAGACGAATTATTTTGCTTATGGTGGGCCTGGCGGCAGTTTTCAGTATGCTGCCGGTTGGACCGGCGGTGGCCGCGGACGAGACAGAGCCGGCGACGGTATATGTGCTGCCGGTGGAAGGCACAATGGAGACAGGGTTGACCGCCCTTGTGCGCCGCGGAATCGAGGAGGCGGAGCGCGACGGTGTTGACGTGCTGGTGCTGCGCATACGCACCCTGGGTGGTCTGGTCGGACCGACTCTGGAAATCCGGGATATGCTGTTGGAGACCAGCGTTGAGACGGTCGCATTTGTGCAGGGGCGGGCGTGGTCTGCCGGTGTTCTCGTCACCATGGCGTGCGAACATGTGGTGATGGCGCCTGGTTCGTCCATCGGCGCGGCGGAGCCGCGGCCGGCGGACGAAAAAACCGTCTCCGCGGTGCGGGCCGAGGTGGAGGAGACGGGCCAGTATCGGGGGAGAGACCCGGAGATCCTGGCTGCCATGGTTGACGCTGACCTGGCCGTGGAGGGAGTGGTGGAGGCGGGTAAGATTCTCACGCTTACTGCCTCCCGGGCCGAGGAACTGGGAATAGCCGATGCCATGGCGGGAAGTGAAGGAGAGGCTCTCAGTAAGCTGGGGATTGATCCCATTGATATCCGGGTTATTGATCCCACAACCCTGGAGCAGTTTGCACGCTTCGCCACGAATCCCTATGTCTCGCCGGTTCTTCTGTCGATGGGATTCATCGGGTTGATAGTCGAGTTTGTCATTCCCGGCTTCGGGGTTCCGGGGATGCTGGGTGTACTTTCCTTCGCCGCATATTTTGTGGGGCACATGGCAGCGGGGCACGCCGGGCTTGCCATCCTGCTGCTTTTTATGGTTGGCGTGGTGCTTCTGGCGGTGGAGATATTCATACCCGAATTCGGACTTTTGGGCCTGACGGGGATTGCCGCCATGTTTGCAAGCATTTACCTGACAGCGCCGAGTCCCCTGGTGGCCGTTCGCTCAATGGTAATTACGGCCGTGGCGATTGCAGCAACCATAATTCTGCTTATTCGCCTCGGTCACCGTTTTACTCTTTGGCGGCACCTTCTTCTGGGAGATGAAATAACCTCCGATCGGGGATATGTCTCCCAGGATGATTCCCGGGATCTCGTCGGCAAACGGGGAGTTACCAGAAACACCCTTCGCCCGTCGGGGGCAGCCGAGATTGAAGGGGAAAGATTGGACGTGGTCAGTGAAGGACAATTCATACCGCCGGAGACTGAGGTGGTTGTTACCGAGGTGCAGGGAGGACGAATCGTGGTCCGACAGGTAAGAGACGATGACTGATTATTGAGAGGATGAACTGCAGTGGAAGGTTTGATTACTCTGGGTGTATTTGTGGCGCTGGGTTTTGTTTTGCTGGTGGTGGTGTTGAGCTTCATTCCGTTGGGTCTCTGGATTTCGGCCCTCGCAGCGGGAGTGCGTGTTCCCATTTTCAACCTCATAGGGATGCGCCTGCGCCGCGTGCCGCCGGCGCGTATCTTGAGCCCACTGATTAAGGCCAACAAGGCCGGGCTCAATCTGGTTTCCGACCAGCTTGAGGCCCACTTTCTCGCCGGTGGCAATGTGGATCGGGCGGTGGATGCCCTCATTGCAGCACACAGGGCAGATATAGAACTGAGTTTCGAGCGAACCGCAGCGATTGACTTGGCCGGGCGGGATGTCCTGCAGGCGGTGCAGATGTCCGTCAATCCTCGTGTTATCGAGACACCCATCATTGCGGCCGTGGCCAAGGACGGGATCGAGGTCAAGGCCAAGGCCCGGGTGACTGTCCGTGCCAATATCGATCGTCTGGTCGGAGGAGCAGGAGAGGACACCATCATTGCCCGTGTGGGCGAGGGCATTGTCACCACTGTTGGTTCGGCAAAGAACCACGAGGCGGTGTTGGAAAATCCCGATTCAATTTCATCCACTGTGTTGTCCAAGGGGCTGGATGCGGGGACGGCTTTTGAGATCCTTTCCATAGATATCGCCGATGTCGACATCGGCCGCAACATTGGTGCCGAGCTGCAGAGCGATCGTGCCGAGGCAGACAAGCGGATTGCTCAGGCCAAGGCAGAGGAACGCAGGGCCATGGCTGTCGCGGAGGAGCGAGAGATGCGGGCCCGCGTACAGGAGATGCAGGCTCAGGTCGTCGAGGCCGAGGCCGAGGTTCCCAGGGCTCTCGCGCAGGCTTTCCGGGATGGTCACCTGGGGGTCATGGATTACTACAATCTCAGAAATGTCCAGGCCGACACCGGCATGCGCGAATCCATTTCGCGCCTGCAGCCGGAAGAAGAGGACGAGACGCGCGGTGGATCGAGCGAGCGGCCGCTCGATGAAGATGAGGATGAAAGCGACCGATAAGATAACTGCGAGGAGATGATGAGACGTGGATCTTCTTCTTCTCCTGTTTGTAGTTTTTCTATGGCTGGCCTTCAGCTGGATATCGGCCTTCCTGGCGGAACGGAAACGCGGTGGCCAGACCGGCACACCGGCCGAGCGCGCTGCAGAGAGGGCGCAAAAAGCCGAGGTCCGCCGGGACAAGCGAGAGGCACCTGAGGAGCGTGAGGAGCGCGAGACGCATGCGCGGGCGCGCAGGCAGGTTGCCGATGCCAGGATGCCCAAACGAAGGATGGAACCTCGCCCGAGCAAGGCGAAAAGGCGGCTGGCGGAAAAGATCACCGAACCGGATGGAGTGGCCTCGGCAGTGATGATGGCTGAGATCCTGGGTCCTCCCAGGGCCGTGCAGCCGCATCGCCCGCCGACGAGCCGCATGCAGAGGAGATGAATCGCAGCTTCGACCCGCGGCGGTGAAGGCAGATCGCCGCCGTGGTGCCATGACTCCCCGGGTTCTGGGCGTTGCCGTAACAGCGTGACTGTTTCTTACCGTCTCCTTGTTCGGGACCTGCGGGTACCCCGGGATTGCAGTGTCTGGATATAAGCTGCCGCCAGTGCCGTCACCGGTACGCACAGAACCATCCCTATGCTCCCGCTGAGGGCCCGCACCACTTCTGTGGCGATGAGGTCCAGGTTAGCTATCTTGATATACTGCATCTGATGAACGCTCAGGAGCAGAAGAAGAGGCAGGGCCCCTCCCGCATAGGCCAGTATAAGGGTGTTGGCCATGGTGCCCAGGACATCGCGGCCCACCTCTAACCCGGAGCGAAACAGGGAGCGAAGGGACAGGCTGGGATCGGCATTGTGAATTTCCTGCACGGCGGAGGCTATGGATACGCACACATCGATGATGGCGCCCAGAGCACCCAGGATCATGCCTGAGAGCAGAAGCCCGCGGAAGTCGATTGACAGTTCGGCGGTGTGATACAGCATTTGAGCGTCCTGGGTGTGCAGCCCCATGAGGTGAGTCAGGTGTCCCCAGATGTGAGCAACGGCTGCCGCCGCGGTTACGCCGGCTGCAGTTCCCGCAGCCGCGGCCAGGGTCTTGCCCCTGAATCCCAGCACCAGGACCCCGGTGAGCGCGACAATCGCGGTACTGGTCAGAATAGTCGTGAGCACGGGGTCGCGTCCGGCTAGCACTGCAGGAATCATCACATAGTAGACAGCCAGCCCGGTAAGCGCAAGCGTTGTCACAACGCTTGCCCCGCGTCGCCCGGCTACGATCAGCAAGCACGCGACAAAGGCCAGTACAAGCAGTCCGAGTGAGGTGTCCCGGGCGAAGTCCATGACATAAAGCTGCCCGGCAGTCTCGCCGACCAGCACCCTGTTACCCTCACTTACATCGATATCGTACGCGGGATTGCCTGTCAGCTGATTCTCGAGGATGTGTTTTTCACCTGCACGTTCGCCGGAGGTGAAGCGCACCTTTATCTGCTGTTTGCGGGCTTCATCACCCCAATGGCCGGTCGATGCTGGCTCTTCTTCCTGAACCTCCAGCACCACCGCGCGGTAGACCTGTGATTCCTCCTCCTGATCAATGTGCTCAGCACCTGCTGCTGCAGAGTCAGCCCACCCGGTTGTGACCATAATCAGGACCAGGGCAGACAAGACTGCCAGGGTTTCTTTGCACATCATGATTCCTCCTAGACTTCATTAAGGTTCGTCCTGCGCACCTATGTCATTCGTTCCGGTTGGTTGCACATCAGATCGTGAGCAGAAGCAGTCCGGCCCTGGCCACTATGCCGCCCACAAGAAAGGCGAAGATTGTCGTGATTACCAGTGTTGCCAGGGCAAATCTGGCACCGAATTCCCGCATCAGAACTGCCACCATTGCCACGCACGGCACGTAAAACAGCGCCACGACAGAACCCACCGTAAGCTGCAGGGTCGTCAGATTCATGTCGAGGAGAGGCAGCACCGTCAATTCACGTCGGAAGATGCCCAGGAGGATGGGCACAGCGGCCTCCTCAGGGAGCTGGAGCCATCCCGCCACGACCGGGCGCAGGAGTGCTCCCAGGTAGATCATCAGACCGGTTTCGTACAGTACTGCGGCAACGGCCACACCTCCGACCACCGCGGGTACCGCGTCTTTGATGTAGTGCTTGGTACGGACCCACAATTTCTTGCCCAGCACAACCGGACGCGGCAGCAAGAGATCGGGAATTTCCATAAGCGTCGGTGAGCTTTGACCGGGGAGGATCCGTCCGAGGAGCAGACCTGTGATCGCCAGAGCCGATATGGAGATAGCCGCGACGAATGAAAGGGCCCCAATGGAACGGGCGGCCAGCAGCGATATGAAGGCACCGGTCTGGGCCATACAGGGAATGCTGAGTGAGACCATCAGTGATACAGTGAGGCGGTGTTTATGTGAAGACAGGGCGCGGGTGGACATGATGGCCGGGATGCCGCAGCCGTATCCGAGCAAAAGCGGTATTATCCCCGCCCCGGAAAGGCCGATTTTTCCCAGCAGTCCGTCGAGCATCACCCCGAGCCGCGGCAGGTAACCGGAGTCCTCCAAAAAGCACAGCGCCAGGTAAAAGGAGAGGACGTACGGCATGACCAGTGTGAATGGCCACTCCACTCCCTTGGTCAAGAAGCCGTATTCTCCGATCATGATGTTCTGCAGCAGTCCGGAGGGCACGATCTCCTGTATCAGAGATACTATCTGCGGGATAATCAGCCCCGTAAAGACCGGCAGTAGCACGAAACGACGGAGAGCCATGCCCAGTCCTACCACGGTGGCGAATACAGCGACCAGCACCCCGCAAGCTACCAACACTCCCGGCCAGGGGCGCATGGAAGCGTCACCGATAAGATCGCGCCGGGTGACTCCTGACTGCCGGAGTCTCGTGATCACGCAGCGGTGAATGCCCTCGGCTTCAGTCCAACTGACGTCGGTCTTACTCGAAGGTGTGGACCGCTCCGGCCCGTCCAGCGCGCTGCAGATGGTGCTGTGCAGCGTATCCAGACCTTCTCCCGCCACTGCTGCGGTTCTCAAGACATCCGTTCCCAGCGCGCGGGACAGGGCATCTGTATCCAGCTGCAGCCCTCGCTCGCGCAGCAGGTCGATTCGATTGACGGCTATGAGGGTCGGTAGACGGCGTTCGAGAACCTGCAGGGCGAGATAGATGCTGGACTCGAGGTTGGCGGCATCGAGCACGCAGACTACCAGGTCCGGCTCCCTATCGAGCATCTGAATGGCGACCTCTTCCGCCTCGTTAGAAGCCTCCAGAGTGTAGGTTCCGGGAACGTCAATTACCAGGGCCCGATGAGGACCGAAGAGTACTTCCCCCTCGGTATAGTCGACGGTTGTCCCGGGGTAGTTGGCCATGGCCACGTCCATGCCGCTCATTTCACTAAAGATCACGCTCTTACCCACGTTTGGTGGGCCTATGAGTAGGATCAGTTTTCCGCTGCTGCTATGTGATGGCTCAGGCAATTCTCGGCCACCCCTCCATCTTCAACGCGGATCTTCCTGGCGAGCTCCCGCCCCAGGGCGATCCTGCGCCCTTGCACATGCACCACCACCGGTCCCCCGAAGGGATGCCGGCAGGACACGGTGACCCTCTTGCCGGGACGCAGTCCCAGGGGTGCAAGGAGGGGATCATCCGGCACTGAGAAGATTATGGCCACCTGCAGAGCGGTCAGATCCTCGAGACACGTGTCGATAGAAGTATCCTGGTTACTTGTGATCGGCACAACCAGGCCCTCCTCTCGGTAGGGTTTTTCGATGACAACGGACTGCTTTCCCAGGTCTGCCGCGGCTGAATGGAACTCGCCCCCGTGGCCCAGCTCCCCAGGAGAGACCAGGGGGTAGATGCAGCACAGCTTTCCATCAGGCATCGGATTGCGGTAGACCAGCTTCGCTTCCGGACGCATGTTCTCGAGCAGATTGCGGAGCACCCGCCGTCTGGGGAACACGTGCAGAGAAACCCACACAGCGTCGTACGGCGAGGCATCAATCGTCTCACCGTCTGCCTGCTGGACATGGATGCAGGCCTCGCGCCTCTGGCTTCGCACGAACTCGGTCGCGGCGGCCACTGCCCGGCGGTCCCGGTCCACGGCCGTTACCGAAAAACCGTGCCGGGCCAGCATGAGGGCAGTCAACGGCAGTGAACCACACCCGACGTGCAGGATGCTGCCGCCGGGTTTGAGCCGGGCCAGATCCAACTCCTTCCGCACCAGACTGTCATAGAATTTCTTGCCGTACAGCATGCCGAGTGCGGGTAAGGAGTGTGCGATCAAATTCTCGATTTTGCCGATGAGCCGGCCCGTCATATTCATGATCCAGAGCGCAACAGCTGAGCTGGCAGATGACATATTCAACACCACCCTTTTTCGGCGCCGGCTGCGCAGTAGAGAATTGAACGATTGAATGTCTTCATTTCCTGCGGAATCACGCCGTCGGGCGCGGGTGATCTGGGGAGCGGATCATACTGCCTGCTGAAGTGGGGACTCGGTGCCCGGAAGACTACCCGTACGTCGGGCGGCCCGGCGGTCAGCAGGTTGCGGAGGATCTGCTCCTTGGGTTCCGCCTGCAGAGCAACAATTGCTGCGTCGAAGTCTCCGGGAACATCTACGGCCGCGTTGCTCAGGATGACCTCGATTGTTTGGTTCAGATCCAACCGGCCGGTGCAGGCCCGGGCGGCACGTACCGCGTCAGGATCACAGTCGAGGGCGACTGCCCGCACCCCCGCCAGGCGCACGGCATGGATCGCCGTGAAAGGCACCGCCCCGCACCCCACATGCAGTATTGTCTCGCCCCGGGAGATTCCTGCCAGGGCAATCTCCCGCTGTACCACCGTGCGATACGGGAGGGAGTAGAGTTCAGTGAGTGCCGGGCTGCGGCTGGCCAGTTTCTCCCAGCTGGAGGTGATCCTGGCAATGGCGCGATGTGTCATGGATTCGGCTTTCTCTGTCACAGTGCACGCCCTCCCGCGTCAAGCAAATGATAACCATTTGCATTAGATTATCCCGTTTCCCTTTCCCCTTGTCAAGGATGAAAATCATTATCGCTTAGGTGGTGCTGTCTTGTCCCCCTGCCCGGCCATAATTGCCGGCACATCCACATACAATTGCACCGGAGAGGCGGATCCCCATGCGGCGCTCCATCATCGATCTATTTGAGCTGCCCAAAGATGTAATACTGGACCTGCCGCGGCTCACTGTGGTGGGCCGCGAACAGCTGATGATAGAAAACCACCGTGGAATTGCTTCATTTGACACCGAATGCGTGATCGTGGGGTTTCGCGGGGGGCAAATCCGCGTGACCGGGCAGCGGATGAAAATTGCCTCAATAGATGAAGAGGAAATCCTTCTGGCGGGGAGCATTGACTGCATTGCATTCTCCGGTGAGCGGGGGTGACGGGGTGCAGAGTTCGGGGCGCTGGGATGCGGGCTCCGTGCTGATAGAGGTGACGGGAAGGCGACTGGAAGCCTTCATCAATCTGGCGGCGGGACGCGGAATTTGGCTGCGTGACGTGCAGTGGCTCTCGGGTGCCCTTCGCTGCTGGGTGCGGGCGGAGGATTTCCGGCGCCTGAGACCGGTGGTGCGTCGCTCGGGCTGCCGGGTGCACATCCTGTCCCGTCGTGGAGCGCTTTTCTACTGGCGTGCCTTGTTCCGCCGGAGATCGATGCTGGTCGGCTTGGTAGTGTGCCTGTTACTCGTCGCGGCGTCCTCATCTGTAATCTGGACCGTGGAAGTAGAGGGGCTGCAGGAGCGTGAGCCGGAGGAGGTCCTGGAGGCCGCCCGCCGGCTGGGCGTCGCCCCGGGGGTACCGGTGTTTGGCCTGGACCTGCAGGCTATCGCACGCGCGCTCGAGCGCGAACTTCCCTTTGTGACCTGGGCCGCCCTTCAGCGCCGTGGGGTCCGGGTGACCATCAAAATTGTGGAGCGGGTGGGGGAGATGCCCGATCCCGATCAGGCGGTCGATATTGTTGCCTCCAGGGATGGGGTGGTGCGGGATGTGTCGGTTCTGGCCGGCATTCCCATGGTGGTGCAAGGAGATGAGGTCAGGGAGGGTGCTGTGCTGATCCGGGCGGAGCCCGGTGAGTCAGCGGGTGAAGAAATCTCCGCCAGGGGACAAATCCTGGCCACAGTATGGTACACTGAAAAGGAATCAGTTCAGCTGTCCAGGAAGACTCATGTACCCACGGGAAGGGAGCATGTGCGGACACTGATCCGGGTGGGAGAGGAGGATTCCATCACCATCGCCGGGGGGCGCGAGATTCCCTTTGAGGAATATGTGACCTCGCACACTCGTCGGTCCCTGCTGGGGTGGGAGATCTTTTCTCTTCCCATATATATTGAAACAGTATACTATAGGGAAATGTCGGCGTATGTGAGGGATCTGAGGGAGCCTCAGGCCATAAGAATCGCCTGTGCTCGTGCGCAGCACCGTATACGCAGCAGCATGGGCCCGGAGGGAAGGGTGATCAGCTCCACCTGCACGATCCTGAAGCGGGATGGAGACCGGATCCTGATAGAATCCTCGGTGAAGGCGATTGAAGACATCGGCGAGGAGAGGCGGGTCGAGCCTTGAGTTTCACGCCCATGCGTACTAGCTTTGAACTGAGGTCACCAGTATAAGAAGGAGTGAAATAACCACGTCCTATGGCGACGCCCCAGGAATCTCAGAAGATCAGAGAACGGACTTTCCGCGTCGATGATAACGCGAAAGCGGTTCAGCTTTTCGGTCACGGGGACCGCAACCTGGACTTTCTCGAGGAGCACTTTCCCATCAGACTGGTCAGTCGGGGTAATGAGCTGACGATTGTGGGACCGTCCGATGCCGTTGAGCAGGTACACAGGCTGCTGCAGCGCCTGCTGGGAGTCCTTCAATCGGGGAACGAGATCAACGACCAATCCATACTGTATGCGATTGGACTTGCCAAGCAGGGCGATGAGGAACCCCTCGACGATATTTACGAGGACACAGTCGTTGTGACGTCCCGGGGCAAGAAGATAAAGCCCAAGACCAAGGGGCAGAAGCTTTACCTGTCCATGATGAAGAAAAATCCCATTGTTTTCTCCATTGGGCCCGCCGGTACAGGCAAGACTTACCTCGCCATGGCCCAGGCGAGTGCGGCTCTGCGGGATGGACATGTCAGTCGCATCGTGCTGACCCGTCCTGCCGTGGAGGCGGGGGAACAGCTGGGCTTTTTGCCCGGCGATCTGCAGGAGAAGGTGGACCCGTATCTTCGACCGCTGTACGATGCGCTTTACGACATCATCGGGCCCAATCGCTTCGAAAAGGAGATGGAGCGCGGGGTCATCGAGGTCGCACCTCTGGCCTACATGCGAGGAAGAACGCTCGACAACTCCTTCATCATCCTTGACGAGGCCCAGAACACCACCCCGGAGCAGATGAAGATGTTTCTGACCCGCCAGGGATTCGATTCGCGCGCGGTGATTACCGGAGACATTACCCAGATCGACCTGAAGAGCGGCGACAGCGGCCTGGTCGTAGTGCAGAGAATTCTCAAGGGGATCGACGGAATAGAGTTCGTTTATTTGAGCGAGAAAGATGTGGTCCGACATCCGCTGGTCACAAAAATCATCAAAGCATACGAAAAATTCGAGGACGAGGAGTAGGCGGAGAAGAGATTCTGGATGGGCGAGGCAGCTGTGGGAGTGGATCCGCACCGGCTGGCGGGTTCTCGCTACTTCCCCTCTTGAAGAAAGCTCCGCATTTCGCCGTGCCTGCTGGGGGCTGCTTTTTCTCGTTCTTCTTTCTGCTCTGTTCATGAGCAGTATGTTATCGGACGAGCTGGATGTTGAGATAGGTGACCCAGCTCCCTTCAATATCAAGGCAGAAGCCGAATTTGTTGATCATCCCTCCACAGAGGACATGCGTCGCCAGGCCATGGAGGATGTACCTGATGTTTATGAGCAGGATCCCGGCGTGCAGGGGCGCGTTCTCTCTGAGATCGAGGAGCTGTTCGGAAGGCTGATGGACCTGCGGGTCAGGGTAAGGCGTGAGGAGAATGCCGATGCCCATATCATCGGCACAGAGCGAGAAGAGTACATGCAGACCCTGCGGGAGTTCTGGCCCACCGAGCTCACCGATGATGAGGCAGAGGTTCTGTTGACTGCGCCTGAAGCTGAGCTGACCGATGCGATGGAGACTCTGTCCGATGGGTATCACACCATGTTTTCTCAGGGAATCAAGACGGAAAGCCTCGATGCCTACCGGGAACAGCTGGAGGCGAAAGTCAGTGAGTCAGCGAACTCCGCGCGGGTGGCCGCAGTAATCGGCTCAACAGGGAGTGATCTTCTTCGCCCCAACCTGTTGTTCAACGCGACCGAGACCCTGCGCAGAAAGCATATGGCTGCAGAAGAAGTCTCCCCGGTAACGATCCGCCGCGGGGAGCTGATAGTCCCCGACGGGGCCATAATCACCGCCGAAGATATGGTCCGGATAGAGGATGCCGGTCTTCTGGATTCAAGTGATAGCTGGCAGATGTACGGGGGGGCTGTGCTGTATGCCCTGCTCCTTCTGGTTCTTATCAGCAGTTACCTTGTCCGTTTCCGGCCGGAGATCTTCAGCTCAGAATCGAAGATCGTGCTTGCGGGTCTGATATTCATAGTGGCGCTGTTTGTATGCCGCTTTGCCCTCGAGCTCTCTCCGTTTCTAATGCCGATGGCGGCCGGAACCATGCTATTAGGGATACTCCTGGACGGCAACACTGCAATAATGTTCGGGCTGACCATGGGTCTCAGCGCCGCCGTCATGACCGGGGGAGACGTTTACGCGGTAGTGGTCAGCGTGGTGGGAGCGACGGTGGCGGCAGTAGCCTCCGATGACATCGAGGAGCGTACGGATATGATGCGCACCGGAATCAGGGTGGCCGCCGCCAATGTAGTTGTGCTGCTCGCCCTTGTGCAGCAGGCGGGAGGCGTCACTGCCGTCGATCTGGCCCTGTGGCGAAATGTGTTGTGGGCCGGCGGCAACGGGATACTCTCGGCTGTGGTTGCCATAGGTCTGCTCCCGTTTCTCGAGAGTTTCTTCGGAATTCTGACGCCGGTGAAGCTTCTGGAGCTGGCCAATCCGCATCATCCGCTCATGCGCCTGCTCCTTGAGAGTGCCCCGGGAACCTATCATCACAGTATGACCGTGGCCAACCTCGCCGAATCCGCCGCAGAGGAGGTGGGCGGGGATTCGTTGTTCACCCGGGTCGGAGCGTATTATCATGACATAGGAAAGGCGCGGCGACCATATTTCTTTGTGGAGAACCAGTTTGGCGGGGAAAACCCGCACGATAAACTTTCACCCAATTTGAGTGCCCTGATCATAATCAGTCATGTCAAGGACGGAATTGACATGGCAGAAGATTACGGTCTCCCCGAAGCGGTAGTGGAGTTCATCCGGGAGCATCACGGAACGCGCAGGGTGAGCTACTTCTACGCCCGGGCCAGAGAAGCCAGCGAGGAGGATGTACCGGAGGATAACTACCGCTATCCAGGTCCCCGCCCGCAGTCCAAGGAGGTTGCAGTGGTGATGCTGGCTGATGCAGTCGAGGCGGCAGTGCGCAGCCTGGCCCGCCCTACACCGGACCGGATACGCGGGGTAGTGAGGAACATAATTCATGATCGTCTGGAAGATGGGCAGCTTGACAAGTGCGACCTGACCTTCAGGGATCTGGACATGGTGTGTGATACCTTCACTCGCGTGTTGTCCGGGGCATTCCATCATCGCCTGGAATACCCGGAGTCACTGCTGGCGGAGGTGAAGGAGGAGGAAAAAGATGTCGATAGTTCTGGTTCAGACGAGCATCAGTGGGGAAGTGAAGATCCCGAGAATCGCTGAACCTGTGGTCCGGCGCACGGTCAGGGCGGCCTGTGACCGGGCCGGCGCCCCGCCCGGGCAGTTGGGCTGGGTGGTGGATGTAACATTTGTCGATGAACAGACCATCCGGTACTACAACGAGACATATCGTGGTGGGGATGGACCCACCGATGTGCTGTCTTTTTCTGTGTCTGCCCCGGAAGAGGAAGAGCAGTTGAGGGGCTTTGCCGATCCCATGGACCTGGCTCTCCTGGGTGATGTTCTGATCTGTCCGGAGCAGATAGACGAGGACCGGAACGAGCTGCATCAGATAGCTGTCCTGGCCTGTCACGGTACACTACACCTCCTGGGTTGGGCACACGAGGACGAAGAGGGTGCGGGCGAGATGGACCGCGTCACTGAGGATGTTCTGACCGATGTGCTCCCGCAGCCGGACTGATAGACCTTTTCTGCACGCCCTGCGATGGGCCCTGGCCGGTCTGCGTGCCGGTTGGTCAAGAGAACCCCATTTTCGCTGGCACGTCGTGCTTGCCCTGTGGGCGCTGTCTGTCGCCGCACTGGCATCACCGTCCGCGCTGGAATGGGGCGTGCTGGTTGCATCCTGCATCGCTGTGCTGGTGGTGCAGCTGCTGAACATGGTGACTGAACTGACGTTGGATGTGGTGGTCAGCGAGTACCACCCTCTCGTGCGATCTGCAAAGGACGCCGCGGCAGGGGCGGTCCTGCTTACCGTTTCTGCGTCAGTGCTGGTCTTCGCGCTGATCCTGGGGCCTTCACTCGTGCAGATGTGGACCGAGCTGCGCAGGATCTGGTTACATCGACCCGCGGCGCTGTGGTTTTGGGCGGCGACAGTCCTGTTGATCAGCTGGATTTCGCTCGCCCCTCCGAGTAAGTCTGGAGGTTGAATGAATTGAATGTGCGGATGCTTACCATCTTGCTGCTCACAATACTGACTTTCTTCAGCTGGCTGGCTGCCTGCTCCTCCCGGGAAGAGGCCGCGCCGGAGCCCCCCTCAGATCCCCGTCCGGAGGGTGCGCATGAGGACGAGGAAAAGCCCGTTGAGTACCCGACCTACAGGGGTCCTCGCAATCCCTACACCAACGAGCCGGCCGACGGGGAAAACATATCCCGACGTCCCATACTTGTGATCATGGATAATCACTCACAGGCCAGGCCACAGCTGGGATTGGCCCGGGCGGACCTGGTGTTTGAAGTCATGGCAGAGGGTGGGTTCACGCGTTTGCTGACGGTTTTTCTGGGTTCGGCACCGGAAGAGGTGGGCCCGATTCGCAGCGCACGCCCGTACCACCTCGATCTGGTCCAGAGTCTGGATGCTGTGCTGGTGCACTGCGGTGCCAGTCCGGAAGGTTATCGTCAGATCGAATCGAGGGAAATGGCGGTCTTCAACGATCTCTGGGGCGCAGAGGGTTTTTATCGGGACCAGAGAGAGGGAGTAAGTTTTGAGCACACTCTCTTTGCCTCTTTATCCGAGATACGCGAGGCGATGGATGAGCGAGAGATGGAGCATGTGGAGGGGCCGGAATCAATATGGAATTTCAGCCGGGGCGCAGGATCCGGCCCGGAGTGGGACGAGGCAGATCTGCTGCGGGTAAACTACCCGGGTTATGCGGGTTACACAGTTGAATATCACTTTGCAGGGGATAGGGGCGTCTATCTTCGCTACATCGGAGATCGACCCCACTCCGACGCCGCGGGCGATCAGATTTCAGTTGCAAACGTGTTGGTGGTGCAGGTGCCTGCCTGGCCCAAACCCGGAGACACCGAGGGACGGTTGAATATGGATATGTTTGCCGGTGGAGATGGCAAGCTGGTCAGTGGGGGAAAGGTCCGCGATATACAGTGGCAGATGGAACCTCACTCCCCCATGAGATTCACCGGAGCGGATGGTGAGGACGTGCATCTGCGTGAGGGCACGACCTGGGTTCAAATTGTCCCCCCGGACTCGAAAGTGCACACGGAAAGGGGGGAGGACGATGAAGAGCGATGATGACTTCGTCTCTGGCTTTGCCGCCGTGATAGGTTTTCCCAACGTGGGCAAGTCCACTCTCGTCAACCAGCTGGTAGGTCATAAGGTTGCCATAGTATCCCGTCGTCCTCAGACAACCAGGAACAGGATCCGCGGCATTGCCAATACAGAGGATGCTCAGATCATATTCGTGGATACTCCCGGGATCCAGAAGCCGCGCGATCGTCTGGAAGAGCACATGGTGCGGGCGGCGCGGCGGACCGTCGACGACGTGGATGTGGTGCTGTTTGTGGTGGACGGATCACGCCCGCAGCCGGGGCAGGGTGATCTGAACTGCGCCTCTATTGTCAACCGTTCGGATACGCCAGCAGTTCTGGTGGTCAACAAGCTGGATCTGGTCGATCGCAAGGAGCGCGATGCCCGCATCGATACGTACAGGGATCTGGGTGAGTTCGATGCCGTGGTAGCCACCTCTGCACTGCATGGGGGCGGGATTGACATACTGCGCTGGGAGCTCATGAAGCTTCTGCCGCGGGGAGGTCCCCGTTACTACCCGTCAGACGTCACCACAGATCAACCCACCTCCTTCCTCGTTGCCGAGCTCATCAGAGAAAAGGTGCTGGAGCTGACGGAACAGGAAGTCCCGTATTCGACCGCAGTGCAGGTGGTCCAGATTGAGGATCGGGGCGACAGTAACTTCTATATCGCCGCCGACATACTGGTTGAGCGGCACTCTCAGCGGGGCATTCTCATAGGGCGAGGCGGCAGGATGATCAGGACTATTGGTGAAAGGAGCAGACGCGAGGTAGAAAAGCTGCTCGATATAAGCATTTACCTTGATCTGCATGTACGGGTGCAGAAGAACTGGCGAGAGAACTTCTCCATCCTTGATGAACTCGGGGTCAGGGTCGACCGGGAATGAGGGGTTGTCTTACGTGAGCGGCGAGTACTCGGTGGAGGCAGTGGTGCTGGAAAGCAGAAAACTCGGCGAGAATGACCGACTGGCCACTCTCCTGACCAGAAGGCATGGGAAACTCCGCCTGGTAGTTCGCGGGGCGGCGAAGCCCAGGAGCAAGTTGGCAGCGGTTACTCAGCCTTTTGATTGCGTCAGATTGGATGTCTGGCGCGGCCGGACACTGGATGGGGTAAAAGGTGGCGAGGTTTTACACAGCCTGCGCCGACTGCGTTCTGAGCCGAAAGCTCTCGGGTGCGCCTACTGCCTGGCCGAAATAGTCAGTTATCTGGGGCAGGAGGGGGAAGCTGACGAACCGCTGTATCTGCTGCTCCTCACCTGTCTGCGCGCTCTTTCCGCGGGCGTACTGGAGCTGCTTGTTGTTGTTTTTTTCATTATTCGAGCCTCACGTGTTTCCGGGTTTTACCCCGTGTTGGATCAGTGTGTGCGATGTGCAGGTGAGCTGGAGGATGAAAGCTATCTGTGTTTTGGACATGGAGGTGCTCTGTGCCGCCTGTGCGCCGGCGATGTCCGGGGCGACGGTGCGTCCATGACTGCATGTGAACGCGAGCTGGCGGGAAATCTGGCACGAGTGCACCCGCGAAATCTCCTGGAGTACGAGGAGGACGAAGACCGCCTACGGAGTATGCTGGGCCTGTTTCTGAACTATCTGGAGTACCAGCTGGAGCGGCGTGTGAATTCACGATATTTTATGGATATGCTAGAGTGAGTAGGTGATAAGCCGATTTACGCATGGGGGGTTCTGCGGTGAATGAACTGGAGAAGATCGACGTAATACGGGGGCGGGCCGGGGTCAGCTATCGTGAGGCGAAGGAGGCCCTCGCCCGCAGTGACGGCGATGTGCTGGAGGCCCTGATCTGCCTGGAAGAGGGAGAGGCCCCGGGAACGGCGGAAGTCCTCCGGGTTCGCGGCAGTGAGCTGGTGAACCAGATCCTGCGGCTGATTCGCGAAGGTAATGTTCGTCGTGTGATAGTCAGCAGGCGGGGACGCACTCTGTTGGATATCCCGGTGACCGTCGGAGCAGCCGGTGCGGTGCTCCTGCCGTACATCACGGCTGCCGGGACGCTGGCGGCGGTACTGACCGAGTGCTCCATCACGGTCGAGCGCCGCAAACCTGCAGGAGTAGAAAACGGCGACGAGGAAGAGCCGCCCGAGGAAGAGTGACAGTCGATCCGCGCTGCCCGGCGCGGGTCAGATCCGATCCGACCCCGGCCGCTCTCTTCCCCGTGGGGCGGGCCGGGGCTGAGGTAAATAGGAGGCTACATATGACGCTTGAGGACGTCCTCGCAGCACTCAATGAGTTTTGGAGTGAACAGGGCTGCGCCCTGCGACAGCCGTATGATCTGGAGAAGGGGGCCGGGACCATGAACCCGGTCACCTTCTTTGGGGCGCTGGACCCTGCTCCCAGCGCTGTTGCTTACCCGGAACCCTCGCGCCGCCCCGCTGACGGGCGGTATGGGGAGAATCCACTGCGTCTTTACCGGCACTGGCAGTACCAGGTGGTGATCAAGCCCTCCCCGGAAGACATCCAGGAGATATATCTCGAGAGCCTCGGCCACCTCGGAGTCGATTTCCGCAGGCACGACGTGCGTTTTGTGGAGGATAACTGGGAGGCACCTACCCTGGGAGCCTGGGGGCTGGGTTGGGAAGTCTGGATTGATGGCTCAGAGATAACGCAGTTCACCTATTTCCAGCAGGTGGGCGGACGGGATTTGAGCCTGATCCCGGTGGAGATGACGTACGGACTTGAACGCCTTTGCTGTTTTCTGCAGGGTGCAACTGACATCTTTGATATCCAGTGGAATGAAAACCTTACATACGGTGACATATACCGGTCTGAGGAGTACGAGCATTCGCGGTATTCATTTGACGTGGCTGACGTGTCACTGCTGTACCGTTCTTTTTCTGACTGCGAAACAGAGGCCGCACGTGCGCTGGAAGAGAACCTTCTGGCACCCGCATACGACCACACACTGCGGTGCTCCCATCTATTCAATTTGCTGGACGCCAGGGGCGCTCTCAGCGTCACCGAGAGGACCGGCTACATAGCCAGGATTCGCGATCTGAGCCGGCGATGCGCGGATCTCTATCTCGACCGATGTTGTGAGAGTGATCGGGAGGTGGAGTTAACGTGAGCGAGTCGGACGAGCTGCGGACCGCAGTGATGGAACTGGGATGTGCAGAGATTCCCGCCGCCTACCTGCCGCAGATGATGCGGGACCTGCGTCGGGAGTTAGAGAGAGGTCTTTCTGATGCGTCGCTCACCGTGGGTGAGCTGAGAGTCCTGTCCACACCCCGTCGCCTGGTAGCGCTGATTGATGAGGTCCCGGCGCGGGGGAGCGAGAAGACCGAGGAGGTTAGAGGTCCGTCCGTTGATGTTGCTTATGACGAAGAGGATGTCCCCACCCGGGCGGCGGAGGGCTTCGCGCGTGGACAGGGTGTCGATGTACAGGACCTGATCACGCGGTCGGAGGAGAAGGGTGACTATGTGTATGCAGTGCACCGGCGTCCGGGCCGCGCGGCGCAGGAGGCTCTCGCTGAGGTTATGCGACAAGCGCTGGGCGAGTTGAGTCCGCCCCGGACGATGCGATGGGGTGAGGGGAAATTTGCCTTTGCCCGGCCGGTACGGTGGCTTATGGCCCTGTGGGGCGATCGGGTGATACCCGTGGAGTTTGCCGGCGCTGAGGCGGGTAGGCGGACCTACGGACCCCGTTTCCGTCCCGAGAGCACCGAAGTACGCAGGGCGGAGGATTATCTCGAAACCCTGGCCGGTATCCGGGTTGTGGTGGATCAACGGGGGCGCCGGGAGCGCATCGTCGCCGCGTGCCGAGAGCTGGCCGCCGAGGTGAGCGGGAAGCCGGTCCTTGATGACTCTCTGCTGGATGAGGTGACTTACCTGGTGGAACACCCCGCGGTGGTGCGCGGTGATATTCCGTCGGAGTTTATGGATGTACCCCGGGTCGTCGTGATCACAGCGATGCAATCGCACCTCAGGTTTTTCCCCGTGCAAGATTCTGCCGGGCGAATGCTACCCTACTTCCTTTCGGTCATAAACGGCACGGGCAGGATGGGCCAATCGGTCCTGCAGGGTAACGAACTGGTCCTTCATGCCCGCCTGGCCGACGCCCGGTTTTTCTGGGAGGAAGATGCCCGGGTAAGCCTGAGTCGTCATGCAGAGCAGCTCGATGACGTGATCCTGCACCAGGAGCTCGGCACTTACGCCGATAAGGTGCACAGACTTCGTCTCCTGGTCAGAAACGTGGCAGCCACCCGCATGGATGATCCCGATGGGGCGCGTCTTCTGGACCGGGCCGCCGAGCTGTGCAAGGCGGACCTGGTCACACAAATGGTGACCGAGTTTCCTTCCTTGCAGGGGCTCATGGGAGAGGAGTATGCTAGGGTCGATGGAGAGGATGAGCTGGTCTGCCGGGCGATAGGTGAGCACTACCTGCCCGCCGGTCCGCATGACCAGCTGCCGGAGACCGAGGCGGGCTTGTGGCTCAGCTTGTTGGACAAGGTCGACGACCTGACGGGTGGATTTCTTGCATCTCTGGGCACCAGCGGGTCGGAAGATCCATACGGCCTCCGTCGCGCCGCGGCGGGCATGCTGAGGATCCTGGGTCGCCTGGACGGGGTGTCCCTCAGGACGTTGTTGGAGAAATCGGCTGACGCGCACGGGGCCCCGACAGGTGATGCGCGCCGGGACATACTGCAGGAGGTCACGCAATTTTTGCGGCGACGACTCGAACGCATGATGCGCGGGGAGGGATACTCACAGCACCTGACTGAGGGAATTCTCTCCGCCGGATTCGATGATGTCGGCGATGTCTGGATCAGGAGTGAGGCTGTGGCGGAATTTTTGCGGGATTCCTCCCGGGCAGAGGATTTCCTGGTGGCCTGGCGCCGCTGTCACAACCTCGCCGACCGGGGCGAGGCCGACCTCGACCTGGATACGGACCAGCTTACCGCGCCGGAGGCCCGAAAGCTGTGTCGGCAGTTCTTGCGGGTGAAACCGCGGGGTGAAGAGCTGCTGCGCTGTGGCCGATACCGGGAGTTTATGTGCCTGATGTCTGAGCTGCGCGGTCCGGTGGATGCAGTTATGGATTCGGTAATGATCATGGCTTCCGATCCGGAGGTGCGGAAAAGGAGGCTGGCGCTTCTGACTCAGATCGATGAACTGCTTTCCCGGCCTATGGACTGGAGCAGGTTGCCCGGGTGAACCTGAGGAAGGTTGTGGCAGGCATTGTCGGAGCTGACAGTTTACGTGGTGTCTGATTCGGTGGGTGAGACGGCAGAATCGGTGGCACGTGCGGCCATCAGTCAGTTTGAGATCAACTCTGAAACGGTTGGGGTCGAACGTATTCCCTTCATCCACTCGCCGCGACGTGTGGACGAGGCACTGGCTCGCATAGAAGATGATCATACGGACTGTTTGGTGATCTATACCCTGGTGGTTTCTGAGGTGCGTGACTACCTGGAACAACGGTGCTGCGAGGAGAATATCGAGGCAGTTGATATCATGGGACCGGTTATGTCTTCCCTGCAGCGCCACCTGGACCGGGAGCCCCGGCAGGAGCCAGGCATTATACACCGGATGGATGATCGCTACTTTCGCCGGGTTGCCGCGGTGGAGTTTGCTGTCCGGTACGACGACGGCAGGGAGCCGCGGGGTTTTCTGAAGGCGGACGTCGTGCTGGTGGGAGTATCCCGCACATCGAAGACCCCGGTTTGCATGTATCTGGCTCATCGCGAATACCGGGCGGCGAACTACCCATTTGCTCCTGAGGTGGAGCCACCGCGCGAGCTTTTTCTTTCGCGTGACCGGGTAATCGGGCTGACCATCGCGGCGGAACAGCTGCGGGGAATACGGAGGGAAAGAATCCGCCGTCTCGGTCTCAACCGGTCCTCCAACTACGACGACATCAACAGAATATATGAGGAACTGGAGTTTGCTTCTGAGATTTTCCGCCAGCTAAACTGTCCCGTGATCGATGTGACCAACAAGGCCGTGGAGGAGACGGCCACCACTGTACTGGAGATCATTCGGAGAGGAGAATGGCCAAGTGGCTGAGCAGAAGTTTGTGTATTTCTTCGACGAGGGTCGGGCGGACATGCGGGAAATTCTGGGGGGCAAGGGTGCCAATTTGGCAGAAATGAGCCGCTTGAATCTGCCGGTCCCTCCCGGGTTTACCGTCACTACTGACGCCTGTGCCGAGTATCGCCGGGCGGGTAAAATGTCTGAGGAAATACTGTGCCAGGTAAAAGAGCACCTGCGTCGACTTGAGCGGGAGCGGGGGATGAAATTCGGATCTACATTGAATCCGCTCCTGGTCTCAGTGCGTTCCGGGGCCGCGGTCTCCATGCCCGGTATGATGGATACGGTGCTCAATCTGGGTCTGAATGAGGATACGGTGTCCGGACTGGCATCAGCCACTTCCGATGAGCGATTCGCCCTGGACTGTTACCGCCGCTTGATTCAGATGTTTGGCAATGTGGTCAAAAAGATCGAGCACGACTACTTCGAGGACATTCTTGAGGATGTCAGGACCGAAGAAGGAGTGCGCGGTGACCACGAGATCTCAGTGAACGGGCTGCGTGCGGTCATCGATCGGTACTTGCGTGTGTATGAGGAGGAGACCGGCGATCCATTTCCCACCGACCCGTGGGAGCAGCTGGTGCTCACTATAGAGGCTGTCTTCCGTTCCTGGGACAACGAGCGGGCCCGCGTCTACCGGAGAGTGCACGGCATATCAGATGAGATGGGCACTGCGGTGAATGTGCAGGCCATGGTCTACGGGAACAGGGGTGAAAAATGCGGCACCGGGGTTCTTTTCACACGTGACCCGTCTGACGGCACACGGAGAATTTACGGTGAGTATCTGTCCAACGCGCAGGGAGAAGATGTCGTGGCGGGGATCCGCACCCCCAAGCCCGTTTCCGAGCTCAAAGAGAAAATGCCCGACGTGTACCGCGAGCTGGAGGAGGCGGTGGGGAAGCTGGAAACCCATTATCGCGATATGCAGGACATAGAGTTCACGGTGGAGGATGGGGAGCTGTTCATGCTGCAGACCCGTGCGGGGAAGAGAACTGCACTTGCGGCGGTGAAAATTGCTCACGACATGGTGCATGAAGGCCTCATCGACAAAAACGAAGCACTCACGAAGGTTGAGCCCAAGGATGTGGGAGTGCTCCTACACCGGCGCATTGATCCCGAGGCCGATGCCGAGGTTCTGGCGAAGGGCCTGGGCGCCTCGCCGGGAGCGGCCTGCGGCAAGGTGGTGTTCGATGCCGATGAGGCCGAGGCCCGCGGCAGCCGCGGAGAAAGCGTCATTCTCGTCCGCCCTGAGACCACCCCCGATGACATCCATGGCATGGTGGAGGCGGATGGGGTCCTGACCAGCCGCGGGGGACTGACCTGTCATGCTGCCATTGTGGCCAGGGGAATGGGTAAACCGTGCGTCGTTGGATGTGAAGAATTGAGCATCGATCTTGCCAGCGGAACTGCCAGCACGGATGAGGTTCATATCGGCGAGGGCGATATACTGACCATCGATGGCGCTTCCGGCCAGGTTTTTCTGGGAGAAACTGCGCTGATTGAGCCGACCGTAGCTCCCGAATTTGAAGAATTTTTGTCCTGGGCAGATGAGGTTCGTCGCCTGGGGGTCAGGGCAAATGCCGATACCCCCGTCGATGCCCGTAGATCTCTGGAGTTCGGGGCAGAGGGGATTGGGCTGTGCCGAACCGAGCACATGTTTATGCAGCGTGAGCGCCTGAAGGTGATGCAGGACATGATAGTTTCATTCAGCGCTGAAGATCGGGAGAGAGCCCTGGATCGACTCCTGCCCATGCAAACCGAGG